>CEUO01059368.1_pt1 | contig 42559 bp, 48 predicted proteins | sample 531391 | NCBI WGS metagenome assembly CEUO01 (sample SAMEA2622799, study PRJEB7988) | marine metagenome | isolation source: saline water (ENVO:00002010), including
CTAAAAGATCTATTAGTGCTTTGATGCACAACTATTAAGTTATTAGGGTCATTATTAAATGGGTTGCCATCTCTATGGTGGATATCAAACCCACTGCCCTTAGTAACACGTCCTGATTTTTCAGCTATACGCCTTGCTTTATTACGCATGGCGCGTTTCTTTTTTTGGTCTGGTCTACCCTGATAATTAGCGTATTCTTTTTTATAGTTTCTAGGCATTAGTATTTAGTAGTGGGGTTATCTTTTGTAGGTTTATTAGCTGTTGCCTTTGGTATAGGCCTAGCAGATCCCATAAGTTGTTTTATTTGAAAACCATCTTCTGCATTACGTAAATTTATTAGCTTTCGTTCCCAATCGGGTAAAGAATTCCAATAGGTAGAGTCTACCTCAAAGTCGTATCTACCACATCCTTTGCATCTTTTTTCACCAAATTGACGAGTTGTACACCACCCAATGCAGGGTGAATCTGCTAAACTTGTAGACTCTCCACGTAAAGCCGAAAGATTTTTACTAGTCATATTTATTATTTTATACATATTTTTTCTAGTTGGTATATAAAATCGTCTATGCTGATTGCTTCTTTTATATAATCACTGACAGTATAAACATTAACTACGTCAAAATTATCGTTAAAAACTACATCTTTTCCGACTCCTAGTGCTATAAAAACAGGCACACCCTCGTTTTTGCGTGCATTAAGCCAGGCACACTGTTGTGTAGTTACATTAAATTTAATAAAGGTATCGTGTTTTTTTGGAAATTCTTGTTTATATTTATACTCTACAAAACAATGGCCCCCTGGACCGGAGTAGAACACATCTGGAACACCGCCGTGGTAGGCGTCATTTATCTTCCATTTGTAGATGTTAGAAGAAAGTTTTTTATGTATTTTATTTATGAAATGCCTTTCTTGCATGAAAAGACATTATACTAAAGTTGCATACATGGGGCGACAGGATGTGTCACACCATGTACGCATTACTATAGGATTAAGATTCTACTTTTTGTGGTGCTAGTTTTACATACGTATCTTTAGCATAAGCATAATCATCATCAGTTACATAGCCTTGAAACTCTACATTTAAGTTATAAAACTTTTGTGCAGATCTGTTCTGTGTTTGTAATGATGTTAGTTTCCATAAGCCAGCGAATCTATCGCCACCCATCTGTCCTATTTGAGTATTCCATTCTTTGGATACTCTTAGTTTAGAAGACGCAAAATCCATAATAAATGGAGTTTGGAGTAAATCTCCTGTCTTTTCATCTTTTCTTAGTAACACATGGGACTGAGTTTGGATAATCTCATGATCTTCAGCTTTTAGTCCCTCTTGTTCTAGATAGGATAATGCAGCTTCTTGACTAGGATAAGTTCCAACTAAGCCACCACCACTCTCACGTTTTTTCCAAAGTACGAAGTCTTCTTTAAAGAATACGTTAATTACGTACAACTCCTTACCGTAGTTTTCACGCGTGACTGTGTTGATCAAATCACCTGGCTTAGTGCCTTCGATGTAATCGTTGTGATTTTCATCAACTTCGTTATTAAGTTGTTGTAGCAACTTAACACGTGGGGTTTGTAGATGCTCAGCAGAAACATTTTCATTACCGAGCCCAGCAGCCTCTTTCATGTGCGCAGGCACTTTAGTAGAGGTTAGCGTTATAGCGGTTTCACTCATAGTTCACCTTTCATTTTTCGTGGTTAAAATTATTTAGATCGATAATTCAATCGGTCTAACTCCGTGGCACTTACGCCTGGAACAGTTTGTCCCATAGCCATAAGTTCCCTAAATGCTGTAGCTGACATACGTTTCTGTAACAGTTCTGTTTGACGAGTGTCAAATATGTGCTGCCATAGAGCGTCCCAATCAGATACAGTTGGTACAATTTCTACTTTCGTAGATATAGTACACATATCATTGCCGGCACGATCGATACCAAGTTCTTTCATTTGGGCAATAATTCCTGCCTCTAGTTCGTTTTGTTCTTGTTTAAGGACTTTTTCTTGTTCTTGTAAGTCTTTAATAGAACTACGAATTTGAGTTAATTTATGTAGTTTGTCGTCTAATGTTGGTTGTTGATTTTCGTTCAATGGATCGTCCTCTCTGTAGTATTTGGAAATTTATTATCAATTTCCATAGTTAAATGTACACCAGCAACTAGTTCTATAGCTTGCATAGCAGCTTCTTTCACAATTTTGTGAATCTCTGGTTGCTGATCTATATCGTATTCTTGCACTATTAGTTCTCCGATAACGAAGATTAGAGCAGTAGCAAGAACATCAGGATCTTGGTTTCTCAAAATCTCTAATTCTGCTTGGGGTAATTCTCCTAGGTGGATAGTTCTTTTAGACTTTTTAGTCATATTTTTACTATAACTCATTAAGCCTCCTTATGTAAGTTGTTTAATATAGTTAATAAACTCTCCATACGATTAAGTTTGCCATTAAGTTTTGCGTACACTTGTTCTTCCCAGGTGTTACGTGCAGCAATTAAAATAGTTTCTGTTTTTTGGGTTTGACCAGAACGATGGATACGTCTATTAAATTGTTGAAAATGTTCTGCATTGTAGGTTGGGCTACACCATATAGCTGTAGTAGCTTTGGTAAGTGTTAGTCCATGGCCCGCGGACTGTGGGTGTGCAAACAATACTTTTAACTGACCGGCTTGAAAGCGTTCTACAATGTTTGATCTTTTATGCGCAGGAGTTTCTCCATCAATGACTTCATAAGTATAATCGCGTTTTTCTGCTAATTGTACAAGAGCGTCACGTTCATGTTTCCAATTAAATGCAACTAAAGAATGTTTACGTACATCTAATAGGTCCATAACTAAGTCGTAACGCTCTTGGTGTATGTATTGAGTCAATCCATTCTCATCATACACACCCCCACTTACTAACTGTAATAACTTTTTAACTCTAGCTCCTGCATTAATAGCATTTATAGTTCCTTGTTTTGTATACAAAACCGACTCTTCAGCCAGTGTTTTGTACATACGAGCTACCTGGGGGGAAAGGTTTGTATAAACAGTTCGCATTATATTGTCAGGTAGATCAATACAATCTTCTAATGCAAACCTAATATTAATGTCTTTTAATTTATCTGCTACTGCTTCTTCGATACCAGGTTTGTCTATCCATACGTTAGCAAAGCCATTGAACTGTGGTGTACATACTTGATTCCGGTAAGAATAGTAACGATTACCGAGTCGTTGTCCTTGGTCTACTAAATAGACTGGATGCCAAAGATCAAGAATAGTGTTGGTATTAGGAGTACCAGACATACATACCCGTCTTCCGAAATGCTGTATAAGTTCTTGAGCGTTCTTTGAACGTTTAGCGTCTTTATTCTTAAATGCTGTAAATTCATCAATTACTAAATTGTCGAATGTGGTTAATAATTGTTGGTTTTTGACTAAAAAATTAACAGCTTCAAAATTCGTAATGACCATATCATATGACGAATCTTCAAAAACTTTTTTACGATTTTTAGCAAAAGCAACACCGTAGTTAATATCAGGTTGAAATTTCTTTATATCATCAACCCAAGCTGCTTCAAGAATGGATAATGGTGCTAAAACAAGTGTCCTGCCTCCCCACTGGATGTGGGCATCTAAAACTGATCTTGTTTTTCCTGTGCCAGGATCTGAAGTAACTAAACAACATGGGTTATCTATGATGAACTTAGTTGTTTCTTCCTGATGTGCATAAGCACTATTGATTGATTTCTCCATAAAATCACCTTTATTTGTATTTATTTTTTGTTATTTAAAGTTTGTTTATTATAACTATTCTACACCCCATTTACAAGGTGGTTCTTCACCATTTTTATAAGAACACCACCTACAATTAGCATTTGATGGGTTTGGTGGGAACTTTTCTGCAGTAGTCATAACTACAGCTCGTTCGTGTAATTTAGGCAAAAATAAAAGAGCTTGGTCTCTTGTATAAGACTGCTCCATAGTTGTGCCATGATCTAAATACCATAGTTCTGTTTGTACGTGTTGTAGATCTGGGTAACGTAAAAAAGTCCCAATAGCATATGTAAGAGCTTGTTGGCCGTGAGATATTTCATTACCAAACTGTCTTCCTGTTTTATAGTCAATGACACGTGCACTAGTCTCATCTTCATGAACCATGGCGTCTAGTTTCACTCTTGCCCAAACATCTCTAGCCATCCATGCACAAGGTTCCCAATCTATAGTAAATCCCCATTCGCCTTCTAATTCTACTTTACCTTCGTCATACATATTTCTCAAACGTTCAAACTGTGTTGTAAATTTTTTTAAACTATCTGGAAACTCAGTAAGAGTTCCTTCTACATAATGTTCTGCTTCTTCGTGTATTACACTACCGCGTTTGGCTGCAGGTCCGTAGTCCTCTGATATTCGTTTAACTTTAGAGATATAAATTCTGTATGGACATGTTTCATACGTTTTAAGAGTTGAATGAGACCATGCAGGTATAAGTCCTAGTTCCTTAGGCTTTGACGCTTCTATGACATTATGCAAGTCAGGGCGCCTATCTTGAGTAAGTTTAGGCATATATATAGGAGATTAATTAATTCATAACAGATTTATCTCCTAATAAAGTAGTATCATTTACGTTAAAGTGTTCTTCTATTAAAGTTTGTTTTATTTTAGGATCTAATATCCAAGTAACTAACACACCTCTTGGTGCAGATGAGTTTTTACCTGCACCCATACGTTTTCTAGTAGTTGTTACATTTAACCTGCTCATCGCTTTTGTAAAATCTCTAATGGCTAATGCTTTCCTATTATCTGTCAAAACATCATACACTAGTTTTAAATGTTGCATAGGTATGATTATTTCGGTATCTGTTTTACTTATCCAATCTTTTATATATCTTTGTGCTGTACTAATTCCTCCGGCGTCAAAAGTATTTGTAAGTGGAATATCTAATATTTCAATAAAATAATCTAAATTGCTTTGTTTTATTGCAGTAGCAAATTCTTCTAAGACCGACATAGAAACTTGTTTCATTTCTTTTTTAGCTTCATTTTCTAGTGCGGTATGAGCCATACGAGTATCTACTTGAAACTTTTGTAAAAGTCCTGCAAAGTCAAATAGCTCTGCTTGTATATTTGTTAAATCATTTAAAAAACTAGGATGAGATACTTCTAATTTACTTTCTTGCCTGGGCGCTACGTTGTAACGTCTATCGCCTTCTTCTATTTTAACTGCGTCAGCTCGGTTAGTAAGAAAGATAAAGTTGCAAAAACTAGGTAGCTCTATCTGGTTGGTACGCATGGCACGTATTGTGAGGTTAGGTTCTGTTATTTGGTGCTTAAGTTTATCTGCCATACGTCCTGTATTACCTGAGTCACCCATACGAAACTCGTCTACAACTAAGAAGAGCGCTGTGCGCATGTACAAATTAAATTGTTCTTCTATATTCTCTAAAGATCTCATTGGCACTTGTTGTTCACCAAAGAGCGGCTTTAGAACTTTGTGTACAAACAAGCCCTTACCAGTCCCAGGTACGCCTGTAAATATCCATGCAGTCATAGCCTTACGTTTGTTTTGGTATATATAAGCAAGCCAATTAATAAAATGTTCAAACTCTGTGGTCCCATCTCCTAGTATGTGTTTAATTAAAGTAGTTATATGCGGTGTGTACTTAGCTAGATGCGATGCGGTTCCGTATGTAAGTTCTACTACATTCTCTGATGAACCTAACATGTAGCCTGTTTTTCTATAAAGATTTACATGATAAGGGGCCGTGTCCATTTGTATACCTTTATCAGACGCAGGATCAAATACTACTTGTGCATCTGGTATATAGTCAGGCATAGGCCTGTTGTGAGTTCGCATAAAACCTTCGAGAGAAGATTTTTGTGTAGGAGTTAAGGGATAGTCATCAGTGAACTGACTTTTATTATTATCAAATACTCCATTAAAATAAGTATCAGTATAGAAATCTCGAAGTACGATAGGTTTAATATTCTTGGCGCCATCAATTTTGTCCGCATATTTTTCAAATATGGTTTGATAGAACTCAGGATCTGCTTTTTCAATTTCAAAAATAGGTTCACCCTTAAAATTATACATATAATGCGGATTTGTTAAAATAAAGTAATATGCACCGCTGTCACCGCCATTGATATTACAATTAACATAAGGTTCGGATATCCGACAGATTTCTATACTCATACGATCTGGGTTCTGGAGTACTTGTTCAGAAATACCATTTACATTAACTGTAGTAATCTTTTCATTCTTTTTAGTTAGACCTGCTTTCTTTCTTAGACCATCTTTAATTTGTGTTGATAAACTGTGAACTTTCTCTGGGTTAACATCTTTTATTAAAGAACTAATGTTTAAGATTGGCGAACTACGGTCTATTCGTACAAACCTGTCGCCAGCCACGGGGTCTTGTACACCACTAAATTTTGGTGGTGCAATATAAATAAGTTTAGAGTTATCTGCTAGGCTAACATCTAAAGGATAAGATATGCTTTGTCCATTAGCAGATAGTTTTAATTGATCTGCTAAGAAATCTGTTTCGTAATTTAAAGTTCGAAACCATTCTTTTAGAATTTTTGGTTGTACAGTGTGTCCTAGCAGGAAGAATAAATGTAATGAAATTTTGTTTGTTTTTAGACCTAAACTAGCAGACGCTTGGGCTACGTAACTAACGTTGTGAAATTCTTTAGGTAAATATTGAACAAAAGCCTCTGCAATATTTTGTATATCGTATGTGTTGTACTTATCTTTAGCCCCAGGGAATGTAATTCCATCTAAATCTAATACTAATAATTGTGTACTTGCACCTCGGTCTGTCATTAATGCACGTGACTCATTCTTTAATTTTTTCTTTAAAGAACCCTTATGCAGTGCATGTCCTGCTGCGGCATGTGTGTTCAACAGTTCATAAAACTTATCAAAACCTTCTTGATTAGGTTCAACAGTATAATGTTCAGAGGTAAAGTTTTTTACGAGTGGGTAAGGTTTGGTTCCTTCTTTTGTTATTTCCTTAACGAGTTTTTGTTTAGCTTTTAAAAAGACTAATTCCATGTTTTATTTCTCCTTGTTTTTTAAATAGATTTCTTTCCTATCTATTTTTATTTCGTCTCTTGCTTTGAATGCTAGTTTAACATTTTTTGATCCAACTTTTGTAACTGTTATCTCACAGACGATCTCGCCCAGCTCTTCTATGTGTATAACAACGCCTTCTTGGACTTTTCTAGTTAAGAGTAATGTACTCATTTATCATAAATTTTGCTGTATGATCCTTCGGCGTCTAGAGGTAAATCTGAACACCAATTAGGTGGAGTAGTCATTATAGCCATAATTTTATTCAATGTGTCATTCGGATTCATATCTGAACCTAACGCAATGATTTCATCATGAACTGTCAATACAACGTGTATTCCTGGTAACTTTTGTATAGTTAACATTTGGTCGGTAATTACTATACGAGCTAATGCTTGTACAATATTCTCAACCAACCGAGGGCCATGCGTACGTGTAATACCATTTCTACCAGAGTCATACACGAATTCGCCGGCATTAAATCGTAAGTGAGGATATTGTAAATACATATCATTAGGTAACTTAAGTGCATTACTTGCAACAGCTAAGGGCCCATAGGATGTATTCATATCAGTTCTATCTAACATAGAAAATAGTAACTGTTTACCTATACTCCATAACGCAGGGATGTTTGGGTACATAGCACGGTATTGAGTGACAATACCTAATGCAGTATCTTTTGTTACATCAATAGATGGAGATCCCTGTTTGAGTATAGCTTGGTATTTGTCTGCCCCCATGCCATAACCTAATCCAAGAATAGCGGTTTTACCTACATACCTTTCTAGTTTATTTTCTTTAGTAACTTTTTTGCCATATATTTGACTAGCAAAATTGCTGTATACATCTTCACCTGCAGCGAATGCTTGTACTAAATCATCTTCTTTAGCTAACCAAGCAAGCATACGCGCTTCGATGTTAGATAAATCTGCGATATACAGCATCTCTCCAGAGCTCGCTTGTATTGCATTACGAAGTTTAGATCCACGTGGTAAGTTTTGTAAGTTTATCTTTTCACTACCACCAAACCGGCCAGTGTGTGCTGCATAATATTTTAAAGGCACAGATAAAGTACCATCTGGATTACAACCATCTAATAATCTTTGGGCACGCGTTTCTTCGATACGTGACTTTACAGCCTCCCTGGCATCCCAGATGTGTTGGTATTGTGGGTACATGTTACACATCTGTACATAAGCAGCATCGGTTTTACTAAAAGCAGGTATGAGCTCACCTGTACGTGGGCTTTTTTTAGTTGGTAATACAATTGATAATTCGTCAGTTAAGTATTGTGCAAATTGTTTTTGTGAGGCTAGTTGTTCTCTGGTTAATCCACTTGCTGCAATTTTACTTTCTGTTTCAGCAGCTACTTGTTCTTTGTGTGCTATTAATAAATTTTTATTTAAAAATATTTTAGGTTGCACAAACATTCGACATGTTAAATCAATCAAGTCGAGTTCTTTTTGTGGGTAGTTGCCTAGCATAACCTTGAATATTGCATAAGTAAGATCTACGTCTTGTATACAATATCCAGCTATTTGTTCTTCGATGTCTGGTGGTAAGTCAAAAATACCTTTTGCGTTAACAAGTTCATCGCCTTTACGCATAGTTTTATCTTGTGGAAATAAACGTTCGGCTACGTTGGCTAATGAGGCACTTTCATTTGGCGATATACCACGAGCCATGGCCGCTGTGTCGTAGTAATATGCCGGCTGCACTTTGTAGTACTGTGTAAGTATATAGGCATCGAACAGTGTGTTGTGGCAAACAACTGCGGCGTCATCCCATTGTATAGCTCGAATAGCTTCAGTACATTCTTCGGGGCCGAACCATTCTGTAGGCTTGTCATTAAGTTTTATGCCTACGCCCCATACTTTAAATAGATCTGAGTTAACGTATTGCACAGTATTAAGATGCTTTAACGAGTGTTGAGCATCGTAATAAGTTTCGAAGTCTAGTGTAATTATATTCATGAGTTTTTAATTTGTTGCATTAGCTTACGCCAATGTTCGTAGTCTCCTTTTTTCGCGCGTTCCCAACCGACTTTGGAGTTAAACATGTTGTAGGCAACGCCCATTCGCACTCTTTTGAACTGCATGTAAGGTGCATCTACATCAGAGTAAGTATATGGATGTTTAGTGTTTCTTTTTACGTAAACGTAAGTTGACATATCGTTGTCCTAACTGATTGACATTTATCCTAAATGCTTTATGTTTAAAGCATAGGGTATCACAAATTTAAGTGGTGCTGTAATTTAACTAAATCAAAGGTGATTAAATGGCTACAATAGCAACTCTAAGAAAAAGTGGTAACGTAGAAAGTAATCAAGCTTTTAAAGGTTTCCCTGAAGGGCAAATGTTTGTAAGAAAAGCTACAATTACTACTCCTGTGTTAGTGCTTAATGATGTAATACAAGCTCTAGATGCTTTTGCTGGGGAGACTCTGCACGCATTAAGAGTAGTATCTACTGATCTTGACACAAATGGATCTCCTGCAATTGTATTAGATATCGGTCATACAAATACTGATACTGAAACTACAGGTACTTCTACTGCAATTAAAGATGGATCTACTATTGCTCAAGGTGGTGGTATTGAATTATTCAGTTCGTTAAGTGCTGATGATGATGCAATCGAACCAATTGAGTTCAGTGCAGATACTACTATTGATATTCACGTACAAGTTGGACCTGCTACAGGTGCTGCTGGTACTATTACAGTTTATGGGTACTTTACTTAATAGTAAATATAACTTAAACTTTAGGAGTTGATTTTCTCCTATAGTATCAATGAGTGTAAAAGGGCTTACTTCGGTAGGCCCTTTTTTTGTTTATACAATTGATCACCCAGGGTGTATGAGTGATGTATATTTTGTTTATCTTTTACTACTAGCTCAAAACCATCAAAATGTACGATATTAATTTGATCTTGTTTAAGTAAGTAATCTTTAAGTTGAGATAGACTAGTCCATTCTTTAGTTAGTAAAGGATCGTCAAGTCTTTCTTGTGGTGAAGGGGGTGTTGCTTCTATAACATCGTTAATAAACTTTTTTACAATCTGATTAAGATCAGCACGCGTTATCATACGTTTCTTTTTATAAAACTTTTGTCCAAGGTTCATTCGTTCTTTGTCGGTTAGTTCAATTGATATATTAGTTTTCATGTTCTATCTCATACATTAGTTTACGTAAGAACCAGTCAGCTTTTTGTAAGTCCTCTAAGCCATTTTTCTTTTCATACCGCCACAAGTATTTAATTATGGTAGCTTTTAAATAGCCATGGAATTGATCTTTAGTAAGACTAGCTTTAATCGCGTCAATACATTGTATCTCGCTATATCTATAATGTTCTGGATCAATCTTGTTGGTCATTTAACTTTTCTACTGCTTCCTGTTCTAATTTCCAAATTTGTCGAATAGTTTTCTTTTCGTTTTCGTCTTTTGTAGTATTGTAGATTTGCACTAAATACCGTTTCATTTCTGATGGCGGTGGCATATCTTTCAAGTCTATTACATCGGTAAGCATATCTGCAAGCTCATCCATAAATTCATCGTCATTCCCAGTCATGTTTTTCCTCCGGTTGATTTGCAGAAAAATTTTCAATTCCTTTGATTTTGTAAAACCAATCAGGAGCTGATCTACCTTTACTCCAAGCGGTAGCGTCTTCGATATATTCTTTACCTAATGCTAAATATTTTTGATAGGATTTTTCAAGATCGTATTTCATGTCGTCATGGTAATAGTAAGAATATTCTGTTTTATATACATCTGGCATGCACAATGGAGCGGTAGTAAGTAGTTGATATATGGTAATGCTACTACGAGGAATATTTTTTGGTATTTCGTGTAGCGGTCCAGTTAGATTAGCACAGGCATGTTGCTTTCCATATCGAAGAAAATATTCATAAGTCAAATGCACAAAAAGCGCATAAGTCCACCAATAAACTTTAAAATCTGTTTGTACCCATTTTACCGCTGGGTGATGTATATAAGCAGCTTTATATAAATTATGTTTGTCTGCGTATTGATCTCCGTCTAGCTCTCTGTGCGCAGTGCATAGTATTTGAGCTGTCTCTAAAACCATTTTTACCAAAAGTTTATCTGGTAAATCAGTGGCGCATTTAGCAGGGTCGCTACTTGTTATAAATATGTTCATTGTGCTCCTAATAGTTTAAGTTTAAATAAAGTTTCTTTGTTTACTGCAAATATATTGTAGTCTGGAACAAACCAAGTTCTTTCTTCAGCCGCTCTGTCTACTTGTTGTCTAATTGGAATTGTTTCCCAAGTAAAAGGACTAGCGTAATATGTTTTCCTATAACTCCAAGAATCTTTTTCTGGGTAACCATTACCATGGTCTAAAGGATAATGGTGCATAGGAACAACTATATTATTTTCATGTGTAAAATAATCTGTTGTAGGTATTTGTTGTTGGGCAAAAGCATTGTATCTATGCACTTTCATACGACCGTTACGCGGGCCAAATTCTTTTATTTGAGCACGCACATATCGTTGACTATGATGAATAATAAGCCATTCATCTTCTTGAAAAACATCTTTGTGTTTCATTTTACCGTTACGAAATAGATCAATAAATCTATTGTAACGCCCAAGAGTGTAATATTCTTTTTGTAATATTAGATCTCTAATTTCTTCAGGGCCAAAAGAATAACCATCTCGAACATAGGGTATTCCTTGTTCATCACACCAACGCGATTCTGCATTGTTGTACATATGGGCATTTCTATACATATTTTTCTCCTATGTTAAGCGGAGTTTGAGTAGCTATGAAAAGGTTATATTTAAACCCTCGGCTCTCTACTCAAACTCCTTTCTCGGATTTTGCGAGCCGAATTCAGGGCAGCAGTTAGCTTGGTATCAGGGCATCCGCTATCGTGTGATTCATCAAATCACCTTGGACTAATTATGCTAGTAAAAGCATTAGTTGTAAATTATAGATAGCTGGTTCGAATCGTTTACGCTCTCGGACCTCTAGTCGCACTAGGTCGAACAACCGGTCGTATCAACTAACCACTGCTAGTGTTAAGTGTAAGAGTTAAGCTTGGTATCTGCTATCGGGCAAGGGTGAGGTTATTGTGTATTATAGAGCCTCACTTAAAACCATTCTCGCTTTTTACAAAGAATACACCTTACCAGGTATCCCTACTTACGATAGGGTCGTATCAACTTAACTCTTACGATGTAAAAATTAGATGTGGTGTCTAGAGGGCAACGGGCCGCGAATCTACGCTGCAATTGGAGCTCTGGCCTCCTCGGTCGTATCAATCTAAGTCTTACGATAAGCTTTTATTAAAAAATTTCTGTGATCTTGTTCATATTCATCAACAGTATTGTATGGTTGTTCATTGTAATAAGATCTTTCTTTACAATTTTCTTTGTACATTTGCCATACAAACTTATGATAATTTGAATCTTTCAATAAATTGTTCATAGTAGTCTTCTAAAAATGGATATTCGTTCTCAAAAGCTTCTTCTACTACTGCTTCTAATTCTTTAGTCGCAGCACTGTTGTACATATAATTACTAAAATTTTCACTAAAATACACAAAACAAGCTTCTGAATAAGTTACATCTTCTTCTAATAAAAGACTTAAAATTTTTACTTTAGGATTAGGATGAAGTTGACTAAACTCTGACCAACATTGATCAAAGAAATCTTTGTAGTTGTCTTCAAAGTCTTGCATTTTTTCTTTTACCATTCCCATTAGTCTTCCATGTTTCTTTGCTCGTTTCATTTCAACTTTAGCCGCATGGCTTAAGTTGTTAGACATATAATCAGGCATATGTTCAAAGTACTTCTTCATCAGGTATATCCTGGCAAATAAGTTCAATCTCGTTTTCGCCTTCGGTAACGATTATTCCTACTACCTTTTTACCATTATTCTTTACTTTTTCAAAGTGGTGTTTCATGTCTACATTTCTAAAATAAAAGCCACCTTGAGCCTCGCCTCTAAAAGTTTCGTCTATGAATGTTTGTTCGTTAGCCATTATTTTCTCCATATTCTTTAATTAATGCCCTTAGTGCTAAGTCAAAAAGCTCTCCACCTGTATATCCCGGATGCGCTTTTATTATGGCGTACCATTCCTTTTTTGTTGCTGGCGGAACTCTGATAGCTATTGTCTCTTTCTGTTTTCCATTTCTTTTTTCTAAGTTAAGTTTCATTCATTCTCCTCGTTATTTAATTGTATTTCATAGGCTTGCATGACTTTTACTATTTTATCCATAAGTAAAAGACCATCCCTATAGTGTTGTTTATCTTCAGGTTTAGCTAAATTCATTTGTTCTACCATGTAATCAGAATACTCTTCATACTGTTCATAAGTAGCTTTCCAATCTATAGTCATTCCATGACTTTCGCGCTTTACCATTAGATACTGCACATAACCTGTAGCTATTTTTTCTAGTTCTTTTTCATCCATTATTTTTTCCAATATTGATTATGGTGACGCCAATCGGGTTGTTTTGTTTGCCAAGAAAAACTTAGCATAGGTAGTTTTACACCAAGCACTTTTTTCTTGTAGGTTTCAATCTGCAGTTTTTTGTGCACCATAACTTTTTTCATTAAGAATAAAGTAATAGATGCAACTAAACCGCCAACCATTGCGGCAGTCATGCCGCTGTAAGTGCCATAAAACATAACCATAAGAGTTGCAGTGATAAGTATATCTGCAAGAACATCATGACCAATTGTTTTACGACCGCCGATTTTAAGCGCTAGCAGCAGCAGCCCTAGCGCGCTGAATATTCCTATAGTTAACATTGTTCCTCTGTTTCCACATTATGTAAGCCATGTAGGCAAACTGTATTAGTTCGATAAGTATCCACAAAGCTGTGGTAATACTAGATAGCAAACTTGGCATAATTAACACTCCTGTAAAGTAAATAAAGAGATATACCCATAAGCAAGGCAATTCCCGTAAAAATTAATAAATGTTGCAGTATAAGAGCAATAGCAAGCAATGCTGCGGTAGCTGCAACTCCTTGAAGCGTATATTTTTTAAATAATCTAAACCACTTCTTAATATTAGATTTTGATAATTTGCCCATAAGGTGCCTCCTCTAAATCAGTAGTTACCCAAAGAACTGGAAAGTTAGGTTCGACACCAAAGTCATTTGAACCTAAGTCAGTCAAGTAAACCAACGCAGATACATTTGGATAATGTTCGTTAATGTAATCAATAACAGGACTAAACATAGTCCCACCCCTACCTTTGTAAGTTACCTTCAAGGGTAGATTATCTTTAGTATATTCCTCATCACTACATACTTCTGTATCGCACTGCAGAAAATGAACACGCTCAGGATTAGTATCAAGTAGAATATGAGAGGTTTCTGAAGTAAATATCTCCAGCTCCCTCTCCGATACCGATCCTGAGGTGTCAACAGCGACAGCTATTTCTTCCAGCGCTGGCGTGTGTAAAGATGGTAAGTACATACCATTTGCAATAAATCTTCTGTTTGGCTTAGCCCAACTAAAATCAGATTTGTTATTTGCTCGTAAAAATCTAGCAAGAACAGTTTTCCAATCTACTTTTGGATCGGTAATACTTTCAATAATAGTTTGTAAATTAGCGGGCAGTTTACCTTGAGCTTTGGCTGCCTCAGCTGCTTGTTGTACAGCAACTTGTATCTCAGCTTCAAAAGCACCACGATCTTTAATAATCTGATTATTCTCAATGACATCTTGCTCTCCATCCCACAATTTAATTTTAATAAAATTACTCAATGGGTCTTCGGGAAGATCGTCATAGACTGCATCAGTAGTCCAATTAGCATAACGATCATCTAACAAGTCAGTCGGTGGTAAGATCATACCAGCATCTCGAACAATCAGATTGATTACATAATCACCAGCTACATTCCAGCGTTGATGATCACGACCGTTTAGTCTAGTCATATGCAATAGAACCACATGCATAACTTCGTGAGCTAGCAAGCCCACTCGTTCGGGTTCTGCAAGACTAAGAAAAAACTTAGGGTTATACAGCAACTGCTTACCGTCAGTTGCTGCTGTTTCAATCTCTTCAGTCTCGACCGGTGTCAACCGTAGACATAGCGTGCCGAAGAATGGCTGGTCTAACAACAGTCGAGATCTAGCTTTTGTAAATTCAGGTATCATTAATCCTCCAATAGACTACCACCAAGAATGACAGTGTTAAGTTCTTGAGCTACGCCATCCATCATTTCTTTGTTTTTCTTTTCCTGCGCTCTACGCTCAGTCTTCTTATGTACAGTAACCATTTTCTCAGGCCAAGCTTCTTGAACTACTTTACTAAGAGCAGGCCAAGCTTTGAGGGCTTGGTTAAGAGTTGTAAACTCACGCAAAGTATCTGTGAACTTGTGTTGTTTACGAAGCTTTTTAAAGTAATTCAAACGATTAAACGAAGCAATCTCAGACACTTTGTTTACTGCCTCAGCAAGATCTGGGTTATTTAACAATGATTCGTCTCCTTTGTATAAATCCAAAGTCACTGTGCTGCTATAACCCATACCAAACTGAGTTTTCTCTGTAGACATAGGTATAACCTCATCTACAACAACAGCGTCTTTTACCGTATGACCATCCTCATCTATTGAATATTCAAAAGCATTAACTTTGACATTCATATTAGAATCTTTGTTAAAAAAGTTATTCTCTATCTCATTAGTTTTAACAGAAGGAACTTCATCCATAAGCTTGCGAAACTTTTCTACACCAACCCCCATGGTATGTTTGTAAATAGTATCGCCAACATGCGATGGCACTTCTTGGTTAGGACTAGTTTTATCATAGTCTTTTTTGTATTGATCAGTTAGTCTACTAACTAACTCTTCTGACATTCTTACTGTCGCCATAATTACTCCTATAGTATTACATTTGCGTTTGCACTCACCCACGACTGCACTGACGCATGATTGAATAAACTCTTGTCTTTAGCAAGTAGCGTCTTGACAAGAACCACTTGAAACTCGGTTGGAAGTTTCTTGTTCACAGCCATGATTTTATCCATCTTGGCATCTTCAGCTCTGGAAGCCACTGCACCTGTAAGTGCATACATCACTGCAGGATCTGTAGTTGGTTTATAGCTGTGTGGGTTTTCGATTAGATAATCGATGTCTGGTAGCTCGTTAGCAATCTTAGCAAAAGCTACGAACTCACCAGCTGGGCCATTACCAACTGCTGCAGATGCACCAAAGAACATGCTATCGTCACGATGATCTTTCTCTAGCTTCAAACGCTTATCAACGAACGACCAACTACGAGGAGTTGGAAACGCATACTCATCAGCTTTGAAACTGTAGAGCAAGTTGGGTTTGAATCGTAAGAAAGATACGAGCGTAGAGTCAACATCATGTTGAAGAGCCCAGTCACACCAAGTATTGATGTTAGGCTCGAGTTCATAGTGCATAAGACGATTTCTTACAGGTGAGGGCATTTGATACACAGCAGCAGCGTCAGTAAGACGATTACCTGCTGATATCACTGACCACCCGTCAGGCATAGTGTAGTCACCAACTTGACGAGTTAGTAATAATTGTAGAAACGCATTCTGTGTAGCTGGGGGAGCTGTTGGAAGCTCATCGATAAGAAAGATACCGATATCGCCATCGCGTTCTGCAATTGGAAAAATATCTGGTGCTGCCCAACTAGTAAACTTACCAGATTCTGCATTAGATACATAAGGTACACCACGAACATCGACTGGATCGAAAAGGTTGGCACGAAAGTCGAGCAACTTACAGTTGAGCTCGTCTGCCACCTGTTGTGGTATCTCTGATTTACCAATGCCTGGACCACCCCATATCATAGTATTTAAGCCAACACGCATGTTGGTCTTAATCTCTTTCTTGAGTTGGTCAGAATTAATTTGATGAATATTGTCTGTCACTGTATTACCTCCTTTATTTCAATGGGTTCAATATCTCTAATTTTTATTACACCTTGATTGATCAAGGCTATTAGATTATTTAGTGCTATTTGCTCATAGTCAACCGTAGCTTCCACTGGGAATGGGGCTAAAAACTCGATTACAAAATTGCTGCCGCTAGCAGCATCTGTAACAGTAGCCCTAAATAATCTTTCTTTTGTTGCCATAATTACCTCCTATTAATTGGTGTGGCTTATCAGTCTAGGCATGCACTTGTTTTAACTGACTAACTTAGCTCCCCCTCATACGAGTGCGACTCAGCCTTTGGGAGTACCACATATAAAAACAGCACACCTTACTCGGTAAAACAAAAAAATGCCTACCGCAGAATATGAATTCAAACGACTAATTGTCTGATAAGTCGCCTGCGGTAGGACTTGTATAAGTATGCCTACCGCAGGAGCATGGTTACAATAAAACTGCGGTAGGACTTTGCTCATGGAGTTGAGTTAAACGCTATTTGCAATAGTGTTCATATGTTCAACTGTTTGTGCATTCAACTCCTTGACTATTTTGCCAGTAGTGCTTGCATACTTGTTGAAGTTCCACTCAGCCAATCTCTGAAGTCTACGCTCGACTTCGGCTTGGACACGATCACGCTTTAGTGAAGTGTCAGACAAACCAAACTTGTCGTCCATAGATGAGATAGCCTGAGATAACAACCTAGCTTTTCTACCAAGCTGAGCCATCTTCTCTTCTCTCTCAATTAGCCAATCTGGTATTTCCGATACACCAACCATAGCATCTGTGTATTCATAAACAACGCTTGCAAACTCAGCCCATGTTCTAGTGGACAATTGCAAAAGCTGTATACCAGTTGCTTGAGGATCAACTTCTAACAAAGGCAAGACACCATTAACAATATCATTGCACTGTTGGTCGAAGTATTCCTGCTCTGATTCAACAGAAATATCAGTTCTAAAAGCCATTGGCGTATCAACTTTGGCATCAAAGACCTTCATAATCTCGTTAACACGAGACTTTTTGAATGTCGGTTGACCAAAGTCATCTAGGTCATAGCTTTTGAAGAAAAAATCAGGTACATCGACATCCGCCTTTGTAATTCTTTTTTCAACACCTTCAGGATCCGCCATAGTGTCTTCAGTGTAGTCACTCATGTCAGATTTTGTTTTAGGCAAGAGTTCCTGAGTCTCTTGCTCACTTGGATCGAAATGATCAGCCATAATTACTCCTATAGTAAGTAAAGTTAAAAATACACATCCTAACTAGTAGGATGCACCTCTTGAAGTGGATCAGGTATTTGACTCACTTCGAGTTCTTTTGCTTGCAAAATGCTTAGCCTCCTCGTGAAAAATCCTATCTAGAGAACGCTCACATTCTGTAAACTTCTTGTGATCGAGCCTACGCTCAAGTTCTAATATCAACTTGTAGTCCATTACACCCTCTCATGTCTGGTAAATGATACGCCGTTGCCAACATATACAACCTGTTGTCTAACTACCTTATCGTTTACTTTAGTTGATGAAATGACCCTACGATCGCCTGTTTTTGCGCTTTTGTTAAACGCGCGTGGTAAATGATTATCCATATTATGTATCTCCATAAGTAATATTTACTCTAATATAATTAGATTCGAGCCATTGTTGGATAACAATGGCGAGTTTGTGGTACACCCTGGTACACCCTAAGCTACTGATTCTATTAACAATAGCTTAAAAGGTGTACCAGAACTAAAATGTAGCTGGTACACCGGAAACCCTTGCGATAGCTAGGATTCTTTGGGGGTGTACCATTTGTACCGGTAAAAGTACAAAACAAACATGATTTTATAACCACGGTCTATGGTCTATCTCTAAAAGCTAACGCTAAACTCGTGGTACATCTGGTACAAATTCTGTTTTTTGGAAAAAAACTAAGTAAAAAAGCCTTTTTGCGGTGTACCAGTAGGCTGTAAAACAGCCGGTACACTGCTGGTACACTCGGTACACCTCGTATCCCTGTGTATTGTCTATCGACAAGTACTTGATACTCGGTGAATCCACATCGCATACGCGATGATAGTAGCCCTTCGGGCTGATGATAGTAGTTGGCACACCGCGACCCAGGGACTTTTTAAGAAGCATGAAGTTTCAAGCTCGGGGCTTTTAACTCCATGCCTCTGTTAGAGAGTATTAGGTCATATCCCACAGTAGGGCTAGAAAGGATCCTACTGCTGAGAGTACAACTGCTACGAAACATAGCAGTTGTATTCCGTTCCACAAGCTAGTCCATCCGAAATGTCCCAAGAAGTCTAGGAACATAACCGAAGCGAGCGTTGTGGATGCTGCGAATGCGACAAGAAGAAGTGCTCTAACTATTGTATGTAAGATCATGACTTATCTCCTTGATACATCTCTTTGGTTTCTCCATTCTCCTGAAGATTCAAATGTTCTTCTGGGCTCATCTCATCTGGATGAAACAAGTGGTGAAACTGCTCTTTGAACTCTTCGAAGGAGTACTGCTGTGATGCTTGCTCTTTCATTTGAGCCCATCTAGCGTATGTCTCATCGATTACATCCTCTAGAGGTTGAGTAGTATCAATGGGCGGTGAATCCGAAGACTCACCGCTTTCTTCTCTTTTGGAGAGAGATTGACCTTCCTTGATCCCGTCCAAAGCTGAACCAAGAGCTCTGTTTGCTACACCAAGACCGAAGCCGAGGCCAACAAAACCAAGCTTGATTGCTTTAGTCGTGATGCCTGTTGCATCTTTAATTACTTTCTTCATTACTCTCTCCATTCTTTTCAACGAACACGAACAATGGCTCAGGGTCATTATCCGTACCAAGTTTGGGTAAGAAGTCTAAGTGCATTGTCACCTTGCCATCAGCGCCAGTTACTTGACGACCGATAGTAGGCCAACGATTCTTAGTTACTTCATTACCACTTTCATCTGTAGTTTTATAAGATCTACGAACTTTGATTGATTTTATATTTGACATGTTTCTCTCCATGTAAGAATTAAAATAAACTAGATAGATAAACCATCTAGTACCTACCCAGATTTAATTAGATTAACAGCGGAGTTGTGTAACAACTTCGCGACAGCCGAGCGTGAGCGAGGGTGCAAAAAACAAACAAGGTTCCAAGCAACAAAAACAGAAACAAGGTTCCAAAACAAAAAACAGGGAACAGGGGGCTGGGATAGTGATAGTAAGATACCCTGCGTGCGCGATAAAATAATATTTTTTCAAAAAAAATTTTCACAAAAAAATTTTCCTAAAAAAAATTTATAGTATAAAGTAGCAAAACATGAGTACCAAAAAGTGTACTACGTGTAAAAAAACATACGACTTGAGTCACTTTGCAGGTAGTAATGCTAGAGGTGAATACTCATTTAAAAAATGTAAAAAATGTCGTAATCGGGCAAAAAATACTAACAAAAGTGATAACCCGTATTCGTATTTAAGACATATTTTTACTCAGTTGAAATATTCAAGGAGAAAAAAAGATCCAGGCTTAGATTGGAAAATCGAGGTCGATAATCTTATTGAAGCATGGGATAAACAAGAGGGTAAATGTGCCTTAACAGGTTTGTATATGACATATCATAAAGATGGTACTGGCAAAAAAGATTTGAATGTTTCGGTTGACAGAATAGATCCGGAAATAGGATATCTACCCTACAATATCCAATTAGTTTGTAATCGCGTGAATACTTTGAAACATGTATTGTCAGAGGATGAATTATATTGGTGGTGTAAAAATATAGTTTCCTATAAAGAGGAGTGATGTCAGAAAACGATAATTTTGAACAAGAAAGGGCTGAGCTACAGTCACACTACCCGTATCTTGATATACCTTTAAATGAGCTAACTACTCAAGAAGAAAGGTTATTATTGTTTCACCTACGCGGTATGTCTAAAGCTGCTGCGGGAAGGGCCGCCGGTTACCAGAACACTGAGCATGTTTATAAGATATTTAAAAAACCTGCTATACAAAAGGCCCTGGCCCATCTACGTAGGGAATTCAGAGAAGAGATAAAGTTCGATAAACAGGCGGCTACAAGCATGTACCTGGAAGCGCACCGTAAGTCGGCGACCGCAACTGAAGAAAAAAATATCACTGATTCTTTATGTAAGCTCCACGGTCTATTTGCCCCGGAGCATGCAACCCAGATCAATATCAATCTAGACCGTACTGTAGAACAACTTGAAAAACTACCAGATGCGGAGTTACTCAAGATAGCGGGTACGGACAATCAATACTTATTACCAAAACGCGATGGAAATAAAGAAGATTGAATGTCTTACCTGTAAGGTATCTCATCCAGATACGTTGTACCCAAGCGATGACGGTATCTGTGTGTACTGCAAAGCGGACGAAGCTGAGCGAATCGAAGAGCCTCAAATAGAAGTTGTAGAAGAAACAACACCCGAAGAAACCGAACAAGAAAAAGCGCAGCGTGAACTTGCATTACGAGCCCTGGCCCGTAAACACTTGTTACCATTCGTAGAACGTTTCAACCCAGACTATATGGCAGGTTGGGTACACAAAGATATTTGTTTGCGGTTAGAAAAGTTTAGTGAAGATGTTGAAAATAGAAAGTCACCTAGACTTATGTTGTTTATGCCACCACGACACGGTAAATCTACTTTGGCATCGGTTGCGTTTCCAGCTTGGCATATGGGCAGAAACCCTGAACATGAGTTTATTAGTTGTTCGTACTCTGGATCGTTGGCCATGAACTTTAGTCGTAAGGTTCGTCATCAGTTAAGAGAACCTAATTTTAAAAATGTTTTCTCGGGTGTATCGCTCGACCCTAGTTCGCAGTCCGTAGAATCATGGAACACAACTAAGGGCGGTGGTTATGTAGCCGCGGGTGTTGGTGGTGGTATTACCGGTAAAGGTGCGCACGTGCTCGTCATCGATGACCCCGTCAAGAACAGAGAAGATGCGGAGTCAGAGTACAATCGGGATGCCGTTTGGGATTGGTATACATCAACTGCTTACACAAGACTAGCCCCAGGGGGCGGTGTACTCGTAATTTTAACAAGATGGCATGATGATGATTTAGCAGGCAGATTACTACAAGCGGCAGCAGGCGGTGCGGATCAGTGGGAAGTCGTCAAATATCCAGCGCTCGCTGAACAAGATGAGACTTTTCGAGACAAAGGCGAAGCGCTTCACCCAGAGAGATATAGTCAAGAAGCGTTAACCCAGATTCAAAAAGCAGTGGGGCCGAGAGACTGGTCAGCTCTGTACCAACAGAATCCCGTATCAGATGAGGGTGAATATTTTAATCGAGAAATGGTTCGTTACTACGATGATATGGACGTTGATTTTGATCGACTACGTTACTACTGTGCCTGGGATCTAGCGATTGGGCAGCGCGAACGTAATGACTATTCGGTCGGTCTAGTAGTCGGCGTTGATGAGTATGACAATCTATTTGTTGTTGATTGTGTTCGAGGCAAGTATGATGGTTTTGAATTGGTGGAAAGAATATTAGATTTGTACCAAGAGTGGCAACCCCATGTGGTCGGAATAGAGAAAGGTCACATAGAAATGGCGCTCGGTCCGTTCCTTCAAAAGCGTGTACGTGAACGTGGACTCAATGAAGCTTACTTCAAAGATTTAAAAGTGGGTCGAAGGGATAAAGAAGCGAGAGCTCGTGCGATACAAGGACGGATGCAACAAGGCATGGTATACTTTCCGAAAGATCCAGTTTGGGTCGGTCCTCTAATCGCAGAACTTTTGCGTTTTCCGAATGGAGCTCACGATGACCAAGTAGATGCGTTAGCATGGATCGGGTTGATGATGACAGAGTTTGCTACTTATGTAGAGAAAATTGAGCATGTACCTTCATGGCGAGATAAATTAAAATATCTAGTTAAAGGGGACAAACATAAAAGTGCTATGAGTTCTTGATGGATTACAGTAAGAAAAAGAAAAAACTTTCAAAAGAAGAAGAGCATTTAATAGCTCAGAATCAGTTTGAACGCTATGAACGTGCCCGTGACAACGGACATTTAGAATACATTGACACCGCTAAAAAGTGCGATGCTTTTTATCGAGGTAACCAATGGGACCCTGCCGATGTAGCAGTTCTCGATGACGAAGGTCGTCCTGCGCTAACCATTAATACTATACTACCTACCGTTAACACTGTGCTTGGTGAACAAAGCACTAGAAGAGCCGATATAAGTTTTAAACCTAGAGGTAACGGTAACCAAGCTATAGCAGATGTGCTTACTAGATTATATTTACAGATATCCGATAATAACAAAGTACACTGGCTCGAATCACAAGTTTTCGCAGATGGTCTTATTCAAGATAGAGGATACTTCGATGTTCGTATCGATTTTGATGACCACATTCAAGGTGAGGTGAGGATAACTACAAAAGACCCACTAGATATCCTCATCGATCCTGATGCAAAAGAATACGATCCAAAAACTTGGAACGAGATATTCGAAACCAAGTGGATGAGCATAGATCAAATAGAAGAGCAGTATGGGCAAGAAAAAGCAGATCAACTTAGAACTTCTGTAGAGTATGGCGCCAGCATGGGTACTGATTCAGTTGAGTATGAAGAAACGAGATACGGAGATACCTATACCGGGGTAGAGTATAACCAATCTGCTACAACTAACCCAGAAGAAAATAGATCTTTAAGATCAGTCAGAGTTATAGAAAGACAATATTATCAACTTAAAGATTGTACTTTTTACATTGATAGAGTGACAGGTGATATGCGTCCGGTACCAATGACTTGGGGTAAACGTAAGATGCAGAAGTTTGCCGATGATTATGGTTTAGATATTTTAAATAAACCAATGCGTAAAGTTCGTTGGACGGTAACTGCAGACTCAGTTGTGTTACACGATGATTGGTCCCCTTATGATTGTTTCACTATTGTTCCTTACTTTCCATATTGGCGAAGAGGTAGACCTTTTGGAATGGTTAGAAACTTAATATCACCTCAAGAACAATTAAATAAAATAAGTTCACAAGAATTACATATCGTAAACACCACAGCCAATAGCGGTTGGATTGTAGAAACCGGGTCATTAAATGGTATGACTGCTGACGATTTAGAAGAACACGGTGCGGAAACTGGTTTGGTATTAGAATATAATCGTGGGTCTTCCCCTCCTGCGAAAATACCACCGAACCAGATTCCCACCGGCTTAGATAGAATTAGCCAAAAAGCTGCACTTAATATTAAACAGATTAGTGGTATCAGTGACGCTATGTTAGGTACAGATTCACCAGAGGTATCAGGTATTGCTATACAAGCAAAACAAAATAGAGGTATCTTGATGATTCAAGTGCCGCTAGATAACCTACAAAAAACTAGACAGTATTTGGCAGAGCACATATTACGTTTAGTACAGCAGTATTATACAGAGGAAAGACTTGTTCAAATTACAGATGAGTCAGATCCGTTTAAGCCTGGCATACCTTTAGTAATAAATCAGCCTACTCCTGAAGGAGAAATAATAAATGATTTAACTCTTGGCGAGTATGATGTAGTTGTGGGAACCATGCCTACTAGGGATAACTTTGATGAGGTACAGTTTGCTGAAGCAATACAACTTAGACAAGTTGGTGTACCAATACCAGATGATTTAATTGTAGAATACTCGCATATGGCTAAGAAAGCTGAACTCGCACAAAGGATCCGTATCATGCAAGGTATGGAACCACCATCTGAAGAACAAGCAGCAATACAACAATTCCAAGCTGAAGCTGAAATCAAAAAAGTACAGCTTGAACTTGCGAAGATGGAAGCTGAAGTACAGAACTTACAATCTCAATCACAACTTAATGCGGCTAAGGCACAAGAGTCCGCAGCTGATCCACAATTAAAAGCGGCTGAGATACAAAGTAAAATGCAAATGAAGCAACAGGAACTTGCCTTACGTCAGCAGTTATCATCATTAACTAATGATATGAGGAAAGGTCAAACTGAAACCCAAGCAGCATCTAAGATTGCTGTTGAAGCTATGAAACCAAGAGGAGGTAATAACCGTGGCTAAAAAAGATAACACAACTGAAACTGAGGACCTAGTATTCGATGGAATGCCAGGAGCAGATGCAAAAACTGAAGAGGACGTAGCGCCTTTTCAAGTAGATATGAATTTTGAAGAAGAGGAGACTCAAGATGAACAAACCGAAGAGGAATCTAGCACTGAGGAAGCAACAGAAGAAGTTGCAGAGGCAGAAGAAGAAGAAGTTGCAGTTGAAGAACCAGAAGCTACAACAGAAGAAGAGCCTGCAGAAGAATTACAAACAGATGATGAGCAACCTGTGGAGCCAATGGAGGAAGTTGCAGAGGTAGAAGCTGCTCCAGAAGTCGCTGAAGTAGAGGAAGTTATAGAAGAAGAGCCAAAAGCTCCAATGGTTCCTAAATCTAGACTTGATGAAGTGCTTGCAAAGAACAAAGAAATGCAGAAAAAACTTCAAGATATTGAAAAGCAAGATGATGCTAGCGAAACAGAAGTGCCTCAGTACGATTTTGTATCCAAAGAAAAAGAATATCAAGATTTAGTACTCGAAGGGCAGACTGATGCTGCTGCACAACTGCGAAATGAGATAAGAACAGCTGAAAGAGAGCAACTCATGTCCGAAATGCAAAGCAAAATGGGCCAAACAGTGCAACAAGATAGAGAACAACATGAGTTACAACAAAAAGCTAACGAAATAATGGAAGTTTTTCCTATTTTTGATGAAAAAAGTAAAACTTTTGATGAAAAACTAACGCAAGAAGTTATGGAGTTGCGTGATGCTTTTATATATCAAGGTTATGGCGCAGCTGATTCTTTAGCAAAAGCTACTGAAGTTACTTTATTGTCTAAAAAACCTGATTTGTTACAAGTTTCAGATGAACCAGCAGCTGATCCTGCACCTACGTTGACGAAAGCGGTGCAAGAAAAGAAACAAAAGGCTAATGTAAAGAAAAAAGTAGAAGCTTCTCAAGCACAACCCCCTGCTATGAAGGGCGATGGTGCTAAAGAAAGCAAAGTTGTTAATATAAATACGTTATCTGATGATGAGTTTGGTGCATTACCAGAAGAAACTTTAAGAAGATTACGTGGTGACTTTGATTAAAGAGTAGTATACTAACAAGAATTCGTACGTTGGAACGAAATCCAACACTGGTCGTTCAGTATAAAAATCGTTTTTTCGTCTACAATGACGTTAACTGTTCGAGGTCGTGCTCGTAAAACTGACGGTATCGTGCCCCAACGATAAAGGGTATACGGGATATCGCCCCAAATAGCGATTGGTTATTTTTAATTTAATTTTATTTGGAGGGCCTAATGGCTAATACAAACTTTAGCGCGTTGACCAGCGAACAGCTTACTATCTGGTCTCGTGATTTTTGGAGAGTTGCTAGAAACATGTCCTTCATTAACCAATTTGCGGGTAGTGGCCCCAACGCCATGGTTCAAGTAATAAATGAACTTACACAATCAGAAAAAGGAGCTAGAGCTGTTTTAACACTTTTAGCTGACATGACTGGTGATGGTATTGTTGGTGACAACACTCTCGAAGGTAATGAAGAAGCGTTGAGAGCATTCGACATCGTTGTACAACTAGATCAATTAAGATTTGCAAACAGACTATCTGGTAGGCTTGCTGATCAAAAATCTGTTGTCAATTTCCGTGAGCACTCAAGGGATGCACTTGCATACGCAATGGCAGACAGAATAGATCAAATCGCATTCTTAACCTTGGCTGGTATTTCTTATAACAGAAAGAACAACAATATTGGTGGTTCTTCTGCTACAAGACCAGTTTTAGGTTCAGGTGCTAATCTATCTGATCTTGCGTTTAATGGTGATGTAACTGCTCCTACTTCTAACAGACACAGAAGAGTCGATGCAACTAATGGTTTAGTTGCTGGTGATACTTCTGCTTTAGTTGCTGCTGATACTATGAAGTACAGCACAATTGTTGAGCTTAAAGCTTTTGCTAAAGATCAATACATTAGAGGTATGAGAGGCAATGGTAACGAAGAGATGTTCCATCTTTTTGTTACTCCACAAGTAATGGCTGATCTGAAACTAGATTCAGACTTCTTAGCTAACGTAAGAAGCGCTGGTATCAGAGGACCAAACAACGAACTATTTGCTGGATCTTCTAGCTTAATGGTTGACGGTGTCATGGTTCACGAATTCAGACACGTACCAAACACTTCTCAAGGTACTTCAGGTACTCAGAAAGGTGGATCTGGTAGTGACATTGACTTCGCTGCTTGCTTATTCTGTGGAGCTCAAGCTCTTGCTATGGCGGATATCGGTTTACCAGAAATAGTTGAAGACACTTTCGACTACGGAAACCAAAACGGTATCTCTATCGGTAAGATCATGGGTGTTAAAAAGCCTAAGTACAATTCTGACATTTCTGGTCAGGATGAAGACTTTGGTGTAATCAGAGTAGATTGCGCATTCTAATTAAGATTGGGGTGGTCTTAGGGCCACCCCTTCTTTTAAACAGGAGTTATAAATGGCAGAACAAGAAATAAAAAAAATGTTGGTGAAAGCTAGTGAAGATGTTTACGTAGCTTTAACTACTGGTGATGCAGTTAGACTAGAAGCTGGAGAAACAAGAGAGTTTCCCGACTACATAGCATATGCCTGCATACAAGCTGGGTGCACTGAAGTAAAAGAAGCACCTAAGAAAATGGAAGAACTTATTGAAGAAACTAAGGAGAAACCTAAAAAAACTACAAAGAGTAAAAAAGTAGAAGAGTGATAAATGGCAGGGACATTACAAGGGCAACATATCCTTTCCAGAGTTCAGAACATCTTGCAAGATAATACAAGTGTACGATGGACTCAAGGAGAACTTTTAGATTATTTGAATGATGGTCAAAGAGAGATTGCTAATCTTCGTCCTGATTCTACCGCTACTCATTCTAATGTATCTTTATCCACAGGAACTGAACAGTCTATCCCAACTGACGGGTTACGTTTAATAAAGTTAGTTAGAAACATGTCAGGCACAGGCACTGATGCAACTGGGGCTAGAGCTATAAGAGTCGTTACTGAGGATGCTTTGAATAGCACACAACCGAGTTGGCATGATCCTACTGTAACGGGGGACGCTACTCATGGCACCGAAGTTAAACACTATATATTTGATACAAATGACCCTAGGAAATATTACGTATATCCAGGGGTTGCGGGTAGTGCATACGTAGAGGTTGTATATTCTAAAAATCCTACTAATCTAAGTGCTGTTACCGATTTAATTCAAGTAGATGATGTTTTTGCTAATCCTCTAATAAACTTTGTTTTGTATAGAGCTTTCCTTAAAGATTCTGAGTATGCTTCAAATATGCAAACTGCAGGAACTTATTATCAGTTGTTCACTCAAAGCTTAGGTCAAGGCGGGTTAGTACAGAATAATATACAACCAGATCAGGGAGCTACTAATGGCTAGTTTTGATTCATTAATTACAGAGATACTACCTTACGTTCCAGGGTGTCCAGACTCTTTGATTGAGACTAATTTACGTTCTGCAACTATAGAACTTTGCGAAAAAAGTAAGGCGTATACTTTTGACTTAGACCCTTTAAATTCTATTTCAGGCGAGTATGAGTACGAGTTTGATCAACCTAGCGGTACAGCTGTACATCAAATATTATGGATGACTTACGATGGGAATGATTTAGATCCAATCAGTCCTAGAAGTTTGGAGTTAAATTACCCAGATTGGCGAGATCGTTCAGGGACTCCAACAGTGTATCTACAAAAAACTTCTGATAGTTTTTGGCTGGTACCAACACCGAATAGTAGCAAAGAAATTTTAATAAATGTTGCTTTGAAACCCACTAGAACTACTAATAGCATTGATACTGAGTTTAGTAATACTTATAGAGATGGGATTGTTTACGGCACTATTTATAGATTGTTAAGGATACCGAGCAAACAATGGACCGACCCAGTAGCCGCCGCAGATTACTTTAATCTATTTCAGGCAGAGGTGTCGGATGCTGAATTAAGGGGAAGAGGCGGTAACATCGGAGTTAAAAGAACTGTTAAATATAAAAGCGCAGGTCTATCGCCAAGAAAAAGATATGGACGATATGGTAAAGAGTTGGACTACTAATGACGGTACAGTTTTTGAACATATCCCATTAGAGGATGTAAAAGTAGCGTACAACACGATTGAAAAAGATCTAAAAAAAGTAACGTTAAAAACATACTCTGACTGGATACCCGCTGACGTGTACGTTTCTTTACGTAGAGCTGAAGCTGATTTATACATGGCGTACGAGGATGAATATTACGTAGGCTTCTTTGTTACAACTATTGTTAGAGATTTTGGCGGTGAAAAAATATTATTTGTTTGGGTTGCGTACAGTAACCCTAAATATGATAATACTGAGGCAGGGTTTGAGTTTTTAGAAACCTTGTCAAAAGAATTAGATACTACAGAGATAGAATTTCATTCAAGTCGCTCAGGATGGGCAAAAAAAGCGGAGGCTTATGGATATATGCCGGTGATGCAAGTTTTTAAAAAAGAGGTATAAGATGGGTGGTAAAAGTCCAAGACCAGCTGAGTATGAACCCAGCGAGACAGAAAAAATTCAAGCGTCCATAGCAAAGGCGGACCAAGAGTATTTTCAACAAACATATGATCCTTTATTGATAAAAATGAGGGATGAGTCTATGCGTACCGATGATACAAGAAGTTTTGTTAGGGGTAGAGCGCAAGCAGATACTATGCAGTCGTTAACAGGAGAGGGACCGAACATTAATATCGCTAGAGGGGTAGATTCAGCAGCTAATAGGGCTACTGGAGCAATATCTAATATTCTAAATGCAGATAGGATTGCACAAGACATTAGTGCCAAACAGCAAACAAATGTTTTAGGTATCGCTAGAGGGCAAGCAGCTGATGCTGCGACTGGTTTAGCACAGGCATCTAGGTTAGCTCGAGCAGAGGGTTTAACGAGACAGGCAGCTAGACAATCTAGAGTAAGAAACACTATGCGCGCTATTGGTTCAATTGCAGGTAGAGGAGCCTCAGCTGCGGGCCAGTCTTTTATACGTAGCGGAGGAACCATTTACCAGGAGTAATATATGCCACATACTAGATATCATAACGAAGACGGCATTACACTTGCAACGCTTTCCTCTAATGAAGTAACTGATCCGGATCAGGTTTTTGCTGATGTAACTAAATCAGATTTCGACCGGTTCATTAGTGAATACCGTCCTTTTGAGAATCAGCTTATTGAACGCTCTCAAACAGATACTACTTTAGTAGATGCTGTAGCTCCTACTGTACAAGCACAAACTGATATAGCACAAGGGGTTGCTAGAAGGAACAGAGAAAGGTTTGGGTTAGCCGAAACTGGAGCGATGCGTAGAGAAAGGATGAGGGCTACGGATAGGGCTCAATCTTTAAATTTAGCTGGTGGCTTAAATAACGCTAGAGTAGCTCAACAACAGGCCAACCAAACGTTATTAGCTGACTTAATAAACATTGGACAAGGGGTTAACCGAAGCGCTTTAAGTGGTTTGGGTGCAGCAGCACAAAATGCAGTAGCACGTCAGAATCAATATATGCAAGATAGAACAGCTTATAAAAACTCTCGAGACAACATGTTCGCTAGTATTATTGGTGGAGCAATGTCGTTCCTTTCTGATATTAGACTTAAAGATAATATTCAATTTAGTCACAAACATGGAGAGTATGATGTTTATACTTGGGATTGGACTGAGGAAGCCTATGAGGTAGGTGTGACAGACGAACCTACTATCGGGGTTATCGCACAAGACATTTTACAAAGTAAACCTGAGGCTGTGCTCAAACATAGTTCTGGTTATTTAATGGTTAACTACGGGGCTTTATAATGGCAAATTATGTTTTAGGTAAAGATTTAAAAGGATTCGAAGGGTTTGTCAGACGCATATTTGAGAGAGGCATGACTCCACAAGAGTTTAATACAATGAACACCATCTCAGCCTCACAATACGAAAATACCTTTGGTAAAATGCAAGTTGATTTTTTAGAAGCCTTATCTAAAGATGAGAAACCAGAGTCTTTTGCCGGTAGTCAAGAAGAGTGGAATGTATTTAGAAATGAAGAACTAGGAGACCAAGGCAAACCTTTTGCTTTTTCTGCCTCTAAAACAGCAAAAGTTTTTGGAGAGGATTATTTAAAAACTAATCTCCCTAAAAATTTATTAGAAGCTACTTTAAAGACTCAAGGTGATGACCCAAATAGCACTAAGAGGTTTGATATTGAATCTACTCTTTCAAGTAAGTATCAAGGTGAAGACGGTAAAGATAATTTTGATCCTATTGTTAGAACAAATAAAATTGGTGAGGATGGCAGTATTCAATCCAGAAGTAACAATTTAACTTCTGATGCTTCTAATCAGGCAGAAAGCGGTGACGCAGGCATAGGAGGGATTGATTGGGCACAGATGGATGCTTTGATAGAAGCGGGTAGGTTGGAACTTGTAGATAAAGCTGGAGGTAGAGTAAAACCTATAACTGATAATCTTAATCAAGCTTTCTATAAAGAGGGTGTATTAGGTGGGTTATATGGTAGTCGGGAAGACTCAATTAATACTGTAGATAACCTAGCTCAAATATTTAGAGAGCAGGGATATACCATAAAAGACGGTAAGGTTGGTACCCCCGGGGAGCAACCTACTACTACAGAGGGCGGTCCCGATACTTCTCTTCAAGCAGAGGAAGATAGAAGCATTGGAATAGTGGGCGCCTATCGTTTAGACCCTAATTTAAAAACAACACAAGAGGCCTCTAAAGTAGCGGCTTCATATCAAAGTGGCACCATACCCTCTGATGGAGAGATAGAGCAGTTAAGTCTAGGCTTATCTCCTGGGTTTAGAAGTAGTTTTAAAAGAAATTTAACTTCAACTAGAGATGCGGCTGAAACGCTAACCCAGCAAATTCAAACTCTAGAAAGCCAAGACGATCTATCTCCGGGTCAAGAGGCACAGTTAAAAAGATTAAAAACAGATTTAGCTAACCAAGTTAAATCAATAGATAGATCTGTTGAACGAGTTACCTCTAATATTCAATCTGATGCTAGGGCTATATCTGGCAGGGAAGAGTTGCGTGTCCAAGACTTAAGTAAAAAATTAAGTGAAAAAATGTCTGTCGTTGGTAGTGGTACAGCCACTGACGCTAGAGTAAATGACCTTAACAAAGGTATTGTGAAGGATCTACGTCAAATTGCAGGTGTTAAATTTAGGACTATATCTAACGATAAAAAACCATTAGCAACACAGATACTAAGCAACAACGCTAACTTAGAACAAATACAAAAAAACCCAGTAGTTTTTAATGATCTGATTAACCTTACAGGGGAAGAATTTTTATCTAAATACAGCACGCCTGAAGGTAAACTTAATAATATGGCATTGTTTGGGCAAGAGTTACCACCAGAGGCAGAAGAAGCTTTGGATAGGTCTATAAACAAAAAACTTTTAACTGAACTTAGTTCTGCTTTAGAGAGCGGTGACGAGAATAAAGTAAAAGAACTCCTCAACAGTGTAAATATAAGTGAACAGGATCAAATTACATTAGGGAATGCGTTACGTGACTCCGGTGGGGATTTTAGGAAAGCTCCTAGAGATAAGTTCAGAGCTTTATATTTTGCTACCATAGCTAATATGGATACAGAATCTGATTTGTTTAAAACAATGATTACTCCTGGTGGCGTATATGCCAATATGGTTGAGATGGGTATGTTGAATTCATCTGGAATCGATAATTCTATTAAGTTAAGCAATCAGCGTATACAAGAAAACTTAAGTAGGAAGGCTAGTCCTGAGGTCATGAGATTTAAAAATGATCTTAATGCTCTCTACGACAAGGTTTTATTTAATGAAGATCTTGACTTTGGCAATGAGGAGGTTCAGAGAGAAGTTAATAAATACATACAAGATATGAAGGAGGCAGCGTTTGGACGAGGCGGGAATGCAAGTGATATCAGTTTATATCTGACATCAAGAGCAGATGTTATAAAAAGAGCTGCAGGAGAGGTATTGGATAGCCCTGGTTTCTTAAAGGAATTATTTAGTTTAGGATTTGCTAGGGGTATAGATAAAGCCACACTAGATTTAAGTGTCCCTGTTAATGTTGTTCGAGATTCTTCAGGAGCAATAATAGGGTTCAGAGCGAATAATGCTTTTAAAGATGCAAGGTTTTTTAAAAGGGTTTATGGGCCAGATTTTGTAGAAGAATTAGCAGCAGTAGCTATTGACAGAACCGGAGGGAAACAACTAAATGAAGCAGAAGGGACTAGGTAATGTCGTCTGTTTCGAAGTTAAGCGAGGCTTTTTTAGAGCTAGAAGCTAAGTCAAGAAGTAGGCAAACTTTAAATCGTTTGGGCCAACAAACTCTAGGAGTTGAACAAGAGCCCGAAGAAATAAGTTATGCGCCACAGGGCTTAGGACAAGTTTTTGCTGATGCGGTGCGTGGGGGTACGGCACAGTTAACTTCTGACTTTAATAGATTTTCTGCTATAGGCAGTACTCTTACAGGCGATACCCAAAAAGCAGACAACAGCCTAGCAATAGCTAATAGTTTTGATGAGTATTCGTCTGAAGTTTTTAATCAAATCCAACCCTTTGAGAGTTTTTTAAACGAACCCACAGTTGGAGGCTTTTTTACCCAAGTAGTTAAATCAATAGGACAATTTACACCTATGGCTACTAGCTCTATCGCTAGTGGTTTTGGAGGTGCTGCTGTTGGTTTATTAGGTAAAACTACACTTCGAGCAGGTTCTAAATTTGCTGTAAACAAAATGTATGAAGAAGCTGCTAAAAAAGCGGCAACTAATCCTGCTCTGCTTTCAGCGAGTGAACGTGCTATTTTGAATGAGGGCTACGGATATCTTAAGTACATGAAACGTGGTGGTGTAGCGGGAGCTTTTGGTCAAGAGTATGTAATAGGGTCAGCACAATCTGCAGCCGAATTTGAAGAAGCAGGTAGGGAGTTAACACCTTTAGAGGCGTACCAGTCTTTACTTTTAGGTGTACCACAAGCTGCTTTAGGTACTGCCTCAGAGGTTGTGTTTGCTAATGCGTTACTAAAAAATGCGTTGGCTGGTACACCTTTAGCAAAGTTAAATCAAAAAGTTAAATTACAAGGTGAAGCCTCTCTTACTGCAAAAGAAGCAGCGGCTTTTGATATTGTTAAAAAAATAAACAACGGAACAAAGTTATCAGCAGATGAATCTAGAGCTATTGCTAAGTTTGTAGGCCCTGAAAAAAATATGTTTGCTAATTTAATTACAGATTTAGGTAAAGGTTTTGCGGTGTCTGGTACAACAGAAGGTATAACGGAGATAGCGCAAGAAGGTTTACAAATAGGCCAAAGGTTCGCTATCGATGATAAATATACAGCAGCTGAAGCTAAACTAAGATTAGCGGAAGCTGGCTTTGCCGGTTTTTTTGCTGGGGGTGCTCGTGGAGGAGCTGGTGGAATCGCTACTTCTATTATTAATCAAGCTCGTGCGTATACAGAACAAGGGCAAGCTGTAGAAGCTCAAATAAATAATGAAAGAGTTTCTAAGGGTGAGGGAGAAACTTTCTCTACTAAAACGTCCACTCAGATAAATGCAGAAATTGAGGCAGGAAAATCAGCGGTATTTTTACCTGGCATAGATAACATTAATCAAGTACCCGCAGGTACCAGTCTGTCCAAGTTTCAGAACCTAGATTCTATACCCCATCAAGGAGGATTACTTGTTGGAGAAGAGCAAGCCCTTAAACCTGTAAGAAATTTATTAAATAAAAAAGATATTTCTGGGGCGGGTAACAATGCAAATAATTTTGAAGCTGTAAATGATGCCGTTTCTACTTTACTAAACGGAGAAGATATAAATGGAACAGAACCTGCAGACACTATAGTAACTGCTACTAATAGTGAAGGTATAGTTATTGCAACTAAAAAAACTGACAGTGCTAATAAAGATAGCGTAAAGCAAGAACTAGAACAACGTTATCCTAATGCCCAAGTCTCAGATAGACCCATATCGGAGACGATAGAAGAAAGAAATATGACTAATATGTTTGAGGACTTTGATCTTGATGACCCTGAAGTACAACAAGCACAGGCTGAGGGCACAGTAGAAGAGGAAGCAGTTACGGAACCAACAACAGAAATAACTGAGGATCAGCAAACTCTACCTCCTGAAGTTATAAGAAGGACAGTTGTTGATGAAAAAACGAATCAAGTAAAAGGTTTGGAAGAAACTCCTATAAGTTATGCAAAAACTAATTTTGTCCCTGATCCGAATAGCACAAAAGCGGAAGATCAAGAACTTATACGTTTGAGGCAAGAGTACGTAGACCAATTACAAACTGCAGAAGAGAAAGCTTTTTGGAACCCTGAGGTTGGCCCAAAGCCTGTAAACCAATTGAGTGGTTCGGCATTAAGACAGTTTAACCAACAAAAAAAATTAAACCCAGATTTAGTTATTGGGACATCTCCTAACGATAGTAGTAGGTTTTCTTTTTTTACTTACGCTGACCAAAATGCTCAAACGCAAATACAAGTAGCCGTAACGACAGCTGTTTTAGAAGCTATCAGAAGCAGCACGCAAGCAACTGATGGCTGGCAAGTAAAAGTAACAGATCCGAATGCCCCTGCAAAAATAGGGTTTGGTAATAGAAGAGTAGATTTTGCTAATTCGACTGTAGACGTAAATATGCAAACTTTACTTAACTACGGGTTAAGAACTTTTCAACAAGAGGCTTTTAGTGAAGCAGTGTCAAGCGCAGGTACTTTTGATAGAGCATTGGCTTCTACTATTTTACCTATATTAGAAACTTTAAAAGCTAATGGGTATGCTGTACAAGTTCGTGATGCGAATGGCAATTTTGTAGATGCAGTAGATCAAGCTAATCTTTCTCTGACTACACCTATTGTCAACAGACAACAGGGAGCAGTATCTGCTGAAGCTTTGTTACAAGGGCCAGCTACTGAACCTGTAGCAAACCAACAAGACAGAGAACAATTTAGAACTATCTTTGAGCAAGTAAAAGAAGAAAATCAAAATACCCCCATAAACCAAGCTGTTGTAGATGTTGCTAAAAGTAGATACCAAGCTCAAGGCGGTAACATGGCTATATTCAAAGGGCCAAATGAAAACTATAGGACTTCTGCTGATATAGCCATAACCGAGTTTGACTCTAGCCAACAAATAGAAACGGATGATCAAACTGAACTAGAACGAATGCAAGACCAGCCAGTAGAGGTCGAAGGCCCTACAGATCCAGGCGATAGAAAATTACCCTCTACAAGAATAAATATAGAAAGTACTCAAAGTGGTTTTACAGAATCAGTTCAACGAAGAGGTAACGTAGTAGATAGAACGACTGGTAGACGTAGGGCACAGGAAACTAGAAGAGCTGCACAAGCACAAGCAGCTAGAGCGCAGACCAGAGTACCACCTTTTCAAGAACCTACTCCTACTGTAACTATAGAAGAAGGGATAGAGGCTTCCGATAGAGCTGCAAGTCTCTTTGATTTAAGAGATGCAGCGGGTTCTGTCGTATCTGGAAAAGTTTTTATCGAGGGACTTAGTAAGAAATTTACGAACACCTTTAAGTCTAAAAGAAAAGTATTTGTTATTAGTTCTAATGAGGATGTGCAGTTTGCTTTTGATAATAAAACTTATAAGGATGCAAATGGTAATGAAATATCTCCTAACGACTTAATAAAACAAAAACAAACAGAGATGCAAAGTAATACTGATAACTTTGGTAAAGTTATTAGTTTCGGTAATGCCTCTGTAATCATCTTAAATGAGAATTCTGTCAATATTAATCAAGTCACTCGTACCGAAGAAGGCATAGCGGGTCAAATTCTTCTATCTTATGCACTTGGACATGAATTAGGGCATGTTTTGTACAAACAAGAAATAAATAGATTAAAACAAAACAAAAATTTATTTGATTCCCTCTACAAGGCTTTTTTAGCAGATAGGGATAAGAAAAATGTAAAACAGTATGATGGCGAGTTTGGTTTTGAGGAATGGTACTCGGATCAAATGTCTATGCACTTATTGGATCAAGCTCAAACTGTAGGCAGAAATAAACTTAGTGCTAGGGTATACAGTTACTTTGATCGTTTGGCTAAGGCAATCAAAAGATTTTTTGGCGTGTTACATACTGATATCCAAAACAGGTATGGTCAGGGCATAAACCCACAGTTTAATGAATATGTGAATGGGATTACTCAACAGTACAAAAACGGTTTAACACCAGAAGAAATACCAATATCTGTAAAACAATCAATTCAGATTGATGACATGGTGGCGGGTGCAGAGAACTTTATAGGTAGCTTTGTTGGTAGAAAAAATGCTGTGCGTTTTGGAGCACAGATGAAAAAAATACTAACCGGTGTTACTGAAACACAAATGGCTAAAGATATTACTGACTTTACCTACAGGTACTTAGCTCCAGCTGATAATTATTTAAGACGACTAGCGCCTGGATTAGGCAGAGCTTTATATTCTCGTTCTCAATCTCAAGAAAGAATGGGTTACTTTAACAAATACCCGTTAATTCAAAATGAATGGCAAAGTAAGTTTTATGGAATTTTTAATTTTGAAGGGTTTAACCCAACAGATGCAGAGCTGACATTTGTAGATCAAGTTCTTGCAGAAGCAGAGGCTTTAGCAGCGTTACCTGAATCACAACGTTCTAATCCTACCTATCCAGAGTCTTTGAAGGTACTAGAATATTTTGATGACTTTTGGGAGAACTACGTAGCAGTTCGAGAGCCTGGCTTAAAGAATTTTAAAAATGCTTACTTTTTTACAAGACAGTTTGATATTGCAAAATTAGAAAACGAACCTGCAGCTAGATCTAAATTAGTAGATATTCTACAAGAAGCTAATCCTACTGAGGATAGAAACGTTCTAGAAGATGCTGTAGAAAAAATGATTGGTCTTAATGAAGCCACTGATGCTGTGTTTGAGGACACTGCTGGCATATCTGAGATATCTATTGGTATGCAAAAAGAAAGAAAAGACTTATTTAAAAATATTACAGATAACACTAAGTTACGTGATACCGGGGATGGTATCGATCTCTTAGTTCCTGCCCACCAAGCGGTTAGAAAGTATATTGATAATATTGTTAAAAAAACTGAATACCGACAGTCTGTAAAAACCCAGCTGTCAAAAAAAGATGTAGATAGGTTAGGGCCAGAGTTTAGTACTTTAAAAGAGATATATGAAGCTAATCAGAGAAAAGGCGAACCAACGATCATTAGCGGAGCGGAAGCTACTCATGTAGTTCTTAATAGAATATCCGATCCTAAAAAAAGAGCTAATGCAAGAAAAGCGGTACAAGCTATGTTAGGTAAAGCAGGGCTAGATATGCCGGGTTGGCTTAGAACGACTCAAAGTTATTTGTTAGCATTAAATGTAGCTACTTACTTAACTTTTGCAACGGTAGCTTCTTTACCTGATCTAGCTGGACCTACGTTACGTTCAAAAGAAATGTTTTTGTTATCTAAAACATTTAGAACTGAAATGGGTAAATACTTTACTGATAAAAAAGAGATGGAGCAGTTTGCTAGGGATGTAGGAGTAGTTGGGTTTGATTCTATAGCTCACATGTATATCAACGCTGGTGAGTTAGGGTATATGACGGAGAGAACTAAATTCTATACTCAAAAGTTTTTTAAATATACAGGATTAGAGTGGTACACCAACTTTACTAGAATATTTGCTGCTGGTATGGGTAAACAGTTTCTTATAAAACATGCGAATGACAATTCAGCTAAGTCTAAAGAGTATTTAGCAGAATTAGGTGTAACTGCTGCTGAGGTGAAACAAGTACAAGCTGCAAATTTTGCTTTTGATTCAAAAGCTGGAGACAAGGTAAAACAAGCAATAGGACGTTTTGTTGAGGAGTCGATCGTTAGACCAAACGCTGCAGAAAGACCGATCTGGGCTTCTAATCCATATACAGCTTTAATCTTTCAATTAAAATCTTTCTTTTATGCTTACGGTAAAAATATTGTAGGTGGGGTTGTTAGAAACACTCAAAGTACTTTTAGAAGGGACGGTAAGATATCTACTTCGGCTATGCCTGCTGTTTATGCGGCAACCTCTTTACTTCCGTTAGCGATGATCGGTATGGAATTAAGAGAGTTGATAAAATTTTTATTTTCACCCGTTACAGGAGCAATAGACTTCAATGAAAGAACTGACGCATTAGCTTTCGACACAAGTAAATTTAGAACCAATGATATGGACTATAGTGAATATTTATTAGAATCAGCAGACCGTGCTGGTATTTTTGGAGCATTTACTATGATATTTCCTATGATGGAGGCTGGTAGATTTGGGGATGAGTTCTACACTCCAATACTCGGTCCCACAGCCCAAAGGGTAGAAGATATTTTGAAAGGCGATTTTCAAGTAAAAGATTTATATCCTTTTGCAGGATCGTTTTAAGATATAATGAGGTAACTATGGCATATTCGAGTACAATAAAACTAGTGGTTGGGGACACTTTACCTCAACTTAATTTTACGTTGAAAGATAGCAACGCTGCTGCTAGCGGTAAAACTCTAGATCCAGATGACAGCACTACATGGGCACCGGTTGCTTTATCGGGTGCAACTGTTAAGTTAAGAATACGTGAGGTAGGTAAGACTACAGTTTTATCTACGATAACTGCTTCGATTACAGATGCTTCTGCTGGAACTTGTGCAGTAGTATTTCCATCTGGTACTTGGACAGCTGCTGGAACGTATGAAGGTGAAATAGAACACACTACAAGCGGTGGTGGAATACAGACCGTACAAGATTTAGTCAAATTCAAAGTAAGAGATGATTTTGATTAATGGCGTTCAAATTTACAGTAGATCATACTGATCTAAGAATTATCATAGATTCCGACTCGTTAGAGCCGGTAACTACTTTTGAAAATATACGAGCTGATTTAAGCTTTATTGGCTTAGAGCAAGATTTAACTTTTGTTAATTTAACGGCAGCTAATATATTCTTAGATGCTGATTCTAAAGACTTATTCTTTACTTCAGGACATCCAAACGCAATTACAATCTCACTTACTGATGCTCCTGTTATTAGTTTCTCTAAACCAGCAAGTGATACAACTAGCGTTAGTGAGGAAGCAGTATTGACCGTAGGCAAAGGACTGTCTGATACGTCTACTATTTCTGAATCTTTAGCTAGAGTTGTTACTTACGTACGAGCGTTTACGGATACACCAACTGTAAGTGAGTCCGCAGCATTGGCTTTTTCTACAGAACAAGGCGATACCACAACCGTTTTAGAGAGTGAGGCTAAAGCTGTGGGTAAAGTTGTAGATGATGGTGTTGCAGCACCAACCACTAAAACATATACAGTTACTGTAGCTACGGGCACTAATGTTTATGGATCGGGTAATAAGTTTTATATAGATGGGCTACCTAGTCCCGGATTAATTTTAAATGAAGGTATTACCTATACTTTTGACCAATCAGATTCAAGTAATTCAGGACATTTTCTTAGGTTTTCTACTACAGGAAATGGAACCCACAACTCTGGTAGCGAATATACTACAGATGTAACTGTAAACGGTACGCCCGGGTCTGCAGGAGCCTATACTAGAATTGTAATAAGTTCTTCTACTCCTGATCTACACTACTATTGTACTGTGCACAGTGGTATGGGTGCTGAAACTTCTATGCAAGACACGGGAGATACTACGTTTGCAGTGACTGTAGCAACCGGTGTAAACAACCATGGTTCTGGTAATAAATACTATATAGATGGGGTGATTACTCCTATAGTGCATTTATTAGCTGGTAACACATATACTTTTGATCAATCAGATTCAAGTAACTCAGGGCATCCTTTTAGGTTTAGCGAAACATCAAATGGTAGCCATGCTGGTGGAAGCGAATATACTACTGGTGTAACTACAAACGGAACTCCTGGATCTTCAGGTGCATTTACTAGGTTAGCGGTTAGTAATAACACTGTTAGCACACTATTCTATTATTGTACTAACCACAGTGGTATGGGCGGTGAAGTTAATTCTTCGTTAGGTGGCGGAGATTTTACAATGTTAGAGTCTTTGGCAAAGGTGGTTAGTTTTGTTAGAGCTTTATCTGATGCTTACACCTTAGACGATACTGCTAGCGCTAGTGATGATTTACAAACAGATATAAATATTGTTAAAGGAAACGTACTTTTTGTTAGTGATAATTCCTTGGGCACTACTACAGACCAGGTAGTTGTAACTACTCAACCCTTCCCTAATGATGCCCCAAGCATATCAGAATCGGCTGCATTGGCTTTTGCTACAGCGTTTGCAGACAGTGTCACCATGTCAGATACACCTTTTGTTAATCCGGGACAGGTGGTTACAGACACCCCTAATTTAAGTGAAGCTATCCAATCTTTAACTTTTAGCAAATCTCTTTCAGATAGTGCTACAATATCGGAATCGCTCAGTGTTGTGCTTGTATCTAGTGCCTCCAGTGTACTTAATACTGCAGCGCTTAACACTAGTGTATTAAATTAACGGAGCTAACACATGATAAATGATGGGTTAAAACTAAAAGGTAAGTTATCAATTGCCCTTAACGATGAAGTCGTGCAAGAAGTTGATAACCTTGTTGTTACTGCTGGAAAAGGATATGTAGCCTCTAGAATGAAGGATGCCTCAGCGACTGCGATGTCGCACATGGCTATTGGTTCTGGTACTACTAACCCTGCAGCTAGTGATACTGCGTTAGAAACTGAACTTGGAAGAGTTGCTCTTACAAGCACCACTGTATCTAGTGCTGTAGTAACTTATGTTGCTACTTTTGCAGCTGGTACGGGTACTGGAGCAGTTACAGAAGCAGGTATTTTGAACGCTTCTTCTAGCGGTACTTTACTCTGCCGTACAGAATTTTCTGTAGTTAACAAAGGTTCATCTGACTCCATGACAATTACCTGGACAGTTACAGTCAGCTAATAGGAGGACTTAACTGTTATGGGACTTGTTTTTAAGAACAATGCCAAAACCACATTATCGAGTGGGGTAAATGATTCTACCACTACTATTCCAGTCACAGAGGGTAGTGTATTTCCTGCTGTAAGTGCAAGTAATGCTACTTTCTTTTTTGCCACTCTTGATGATGATACTAACAACGAAATAGTAAAAGTTACTGAATCTTCTGGTAACGCGGGCAATCAAAATTTAACTGTAGTTAGAGCTCAAGAAAGCACCAGTGCTAGGGCTTTTAGTTCGGGCGATAAAGTTGAATTAAGAATGACTGCTGGGGTGGTTGATACTTTTAACCTTTCTGGCAACGCTATTACCCTATCAAGTAATAAAATGGGTTTTGGTGATTCAACTCCTGAGGTATCTCTTGATTTAGGTTCACGAACAGATTCTTTACATGTCCCTGTAGGTACAACCGCACAGAGGCCAGGGTCTCCAGAAGCAGGTTATCTAAGATATAACTCAACAACGGGTAGATTTGAAGGTTATCTAGGTTCTACTTGGGGTTCCTTTGGATCCTCAAATACGTTTTTTACTAACATTTTTGCAGGCGATGGTTCAGATACAACCTTCACTCTTTCTCAAACTATAGATAACGAAAACGATTTATTAGT
>CEUO01031930.1_pt1 | contig 41476 bp, 55 predicted proteins | sample 531391 | NCBI WGS metagenome assembly CEUO01 (sample SAMEA2622799, study PRJEB7988) | marine metagenome | isolation source: saline water (ENVO:00002010), including
AGATTTGACACGATATTTTTTGTTTCTTCTGTGTAATATTCTTCAAAGTGCATATGGTTGCTTTTGTTGATCACGGGGACGTTTTCTATTTCGTGACCATACATCATGTTGTGCAACTCTCTAGTTTCCTGTTCTAGATTTTCAAACAGGGCAATGTGATCAAAATAACTCTTATCGCCTATCCTTTTCATCATAGGCATCACATGCTGCTGTTCAAGATAGTATTCGGGATTTTGTGACGCCAGCTTGACCCAATCTGAAAAGCTATTGGTGGTTATACCATACCTCATTGCGTCTTCCGCATCTCCGGCGTGACACCCTCCCGCCTTCAGATAACAGAAGCAGCTTACCAGTCTGTCAAACGGGTTTCGTATGACCGTAAAAGAGAAACCGTATGGTTTACATTTTACCACATCGTGCCCAGATGTCAAGCCTAAATTGCTAAAAAGATACTCCCACATCTTTCCCCCGGTTTTCGGGATATGTAGAAAAAAGTAGTCACTTCCATCGACAGAAAAATATCCAGCCATCTAAACTCCTATGCTCTCAAAAAACAGAGACAACGCCTCCGGTGTTGCGTGGTCTGGGATTTTGTTGCCGTTAAAGACCGGTTGCTGCAAATACGAAAGTAGCTTTGCATCGTCTGATAGTACTTCTTGTATATACTCGATAGCTTCTTCATCGGATGCAAAATCTCCAACATCAATAAATGCATCCTTGTTAAAATCTTCACCCACGTTTTTCGGTCCCCAGTATATAGGTAGACATCCCGCATAAAAAGCGTGTAATATTTTTTCACAAACATAGCCATCGCGGTCATCATTCTCGAAACATAGATTCGATTTAAATTTTGATATGAAGTTTATTTTCTCAAGGTAATCGCTATAAACTCTGGTGCGCGTTACGCCCGGAGGCGGCTTGGCGATTGTCTCTGATGTATTTCTTAGAAAGTCGCCGCCATGAGTTACTCCAATATATTGCGATATTTTCGGGTAGAATTCTGCCCTCTTGCCAAGCGTGCCCGATGCGACAGATGAACACAGTCTGTCTCTAGTTGAGATGTTTCTATTGTAGAGTTTGTCTAGCGACACGAGATAAGTTGGACCACGATTCATGTCGTGTGACGGCGCATTGTTCCAATTCATCTGCGTTGACCAGAAAGGAATTCTATAATTTCTATCGTCTTCAAAATTGCAACTATTGAAAGAGTAGTCATATTTACTGTAGTCTGGTTCCCCTATTCTATTCATTGATTCAATGAACCAAGCTATAGTTATTGCGTTATTGCGCTTTTGTACTTTTGGACCATTGTGAATTACCACGTCGGCGTTTCCGTTCACAATCTGTACATCGTGACGCATACTCAGGGCCACTGTTACAATATTGTCACGAACGGGGAAGTCGCCCCAAAAGTTTTCAAACTGAAGTTTCATTTGTAACCTATCTTGTTTAACTCTTTTGTTATATATTGTCCAACAGCCTTTGGTGAACACTTTTCGTTCCACCATTTTTTTGTTAGGTCGTGATGGTGCAGAAGAAGACTTTCATCCTGTAGGATATCTGGCAGTATACTGGGCAATTCAAGCCAGTCTTTTATTTCGATGTGTGGAGCATCTTCATAAAACCATACGTTTGGCTTTGGCTCGCTGATTATAACACATCCAGCCTTGGCGGCTTCAAAGTATCTAAATGTTTCGCTACTTGTGTAACCTTTGGGACACAGCGCAACCTTGGTATTATGCATTGTTTCCGCATACTCCTGCATACTCAAACCCTTTGCCCAACCCTGATAGAATAGCACAAACTTGTCGTGCTGATCGTGCGTCATTCTGTCTAGGGAGAACTTGAGAGCATGTCGTGTAGCTTCGCAGGGAGGGTCTGGTAACGTACCACTAAAACCGTATGTATATTTCCTGTCGCTAAATTCTACTTCTGGATACTCAAACCCCTGTAGATACCCAAGCGGCAGAGCCTTTACCTTGGGGTGCTGTTGTTCTGGGAGGTAGTTCCGAAAAGTAAGCAGTACGTTGGGATGGTTGGTAAACTTTTCATGGTATTTGTGATGTTCGTCAGATGTGACAAACAGGATACATTTATTTTTAGTCTTGGGGATGTCTTGATCCCACTTCATAAAAACAATATCTAGGTCGTCGCCAACAATTATTTGTTTCGCTATGAGGTTGAAGTAGTCATATTCCCACTTCCCGTCTAGCAGTTCTATTACGGTTTTCATTTATTCCCCATAATTAGCGAAAAGTTCAAGATTTTTACTATGAACATGAAGATTGAATAACTTAATTCCATCCACAAATGGACACCCGTCTACAAATTCTACCTTTTTTATTTTGCCTTGATTAATCTGGTCTCCTATGAAGTGTTCGCTATCGGTAAATCCCGGCCCGTGCCCATTGTTAGTGCCACCTAAAAACTGCCCGTAAGACCCCGGATCAAATAGCATACGTTTACTATGCAGAGGTATCGTCGGTAGTCCAACCACAATAGAGTCGGTAAAGGCCATATGCAGTAACGACATCTCGCTGACATGATCCTGTAGATGGTGCGATAGACGGCCTTCACCATGTGCAGACAATAACCAGTTAAAATACAAGCACAGTTTAGAAATGCTCGACGGTTTTGGTACGTGTGTAAAAGCAAATGTGCATTTATTTCTAGACATGGGTAGTATCATTATACTATGTTCGGATACCCCAATTTCAGATAAGTGCCCATATATCAGAACATCGTTTTCAAAATGAAACACGTTCTCGATATTGTTTTGAGAGATGTACGCTTCTAAGTAGTATATCCTTTCCGCTGTTCGGTGCCAAAATAGCTCCGGACTGGGATAGGTCGTGTTTGGCGTTCCGTGTCTCTTAAACCAACACACCTTGTTAAATTCTTTTAAAAGGTCGCTAGTTATGGACCCCTGTGGAATCCATTTTATATTAAGTTCGTCAAATATGTCCTGATTGTCTGCACATATGAACCTAATGTCAGCATCTGGATTTGTGTGGCGAGCTTGTCTTAGAGATATATTTGTATACTCTGGTATTGGTCCACCATCAGATATAAATGTGTTTACTATCATTTGTTAAGTCCAGCTATGCACTGTGAACAGGTCTATGTCTTTATCGACGTTTGCTTCTAGTAAGTTAATGATTTCTTCCTTGTGCCAAGGTTGGTGTGCGAACCTTCCGTTGGTTTGGGTCTTTGTGTTTTTAAAAGTATATAGATCGGGGTGATGCTTCGTTACATAATTTCCATATAGTTCAAACTCCGAAAGAAGACATTCGTCCGATACATTATCGTTGCAAAGCTCTAGAAATTTCCCAACACTTGGAACAATTTCCCTACATATGGACTTATCAAACATCATAAAATCATTGATAAAAGTAAAGTCTACTTGCCTCTCTAGGTCATAGGCCATTTTCATAAAGCTAAAATACGGATCATGTTTTTGATCTCTGTCACTAATAAAAAACTTAGACTTTTCGCCGTCAAAAAGATTGATGGTCCGATTGAATATTAAGTCACTATCAACGCATAGATAGTGGTCGTTCTTAGTAAAGTCTTGGCAAAGCTTAATAAGTTGTTGGTATATCCAGTTTGGCCTTCGGTATTTTATATCTCGCTTTTCTATCGTAATCGCGTCATCATCATGTATGTGTGTTATCGCCGGGGACTCGACTACGTGGGGAGAAACCACATATATACCGTCAGGCTTGGGATTGAAAAATTTAAGACAAGAATTTATACAAAACTCAAGCTTTACGTAATCTTTCGGATGACACAGTGAAACTAAATCATAATTCATATGTATTAATCTTTTCAGTCCAGTAGGACATCTTCAGGATCTCGGAATCAAACAACAACCTTTTATTCTTTTGGTGGTAAGTTTCGTACAACAGTTCTGGTGTGATATCGCTCCATTCGTCAACAAACAGTATCGGAAGGTCGTGTTCAAACTGATGGGCGTGATATTTTTTACATATAGGAATACACCCCATATACAAAGCCTCCCACAGCCTATGTGTGTCTATTCCGTTGCCTCTGGGGCACAAACAAAATCCATACTTTATAAGATTCTTACAAAAGTCTAAATGTTGCTCTTTGTTGCCGTTGCTTCCCAGCATAGTATCGCAGACGCTTGGGTCTACTGTCGTTAGGGCGTGATATCTTTCCCCATGGGTTGTGCAGTTGAACTGTGCAAAGCAATTGATTGATCTTGCTGGATGCCCTCCGTACATAGATTCAATTCGAGTTCTCTGCATCACCTCATCTTTATAGGGGTGCCAGTATTTGTTTTCAAGACCAATAGGCAATGAATAAATTTTGGGCTGATCTGTGTTTCTATTTTGAGCGAACCATCTTACGATATTTTCAGGCATTGTGCATGTGTTTATCGTCATGTCGCTGTTGTGTGAGACAAAGGTAAAAACTTTGTCGGGAAATCGGGAAATTAAGTTGAATGCGGTGGACAGATTTTCAGACTTTGCGTATACACTGACGTGTTTTTTGTCGGGTGGCTCAAGTTGCTCTTCGTAATCAAGATTTGGTTCTGTGCCGACCCTCATATCACAAACATTGGGAAAATTTTCACCCCTTACGAACTCCTTTACGTCTATCATACCAACCCTCTCAAGAGATCTATTTCCGTGTGGGGACACTGGATGTTGCTGAAGTCCAAGTAATCTAAATTAATTCTGTTGCCAGCCATATATTTGCCCAGTAGAAAGTCTTCATCGTAGGAGTGTTGAGCGCCCGAAAGGTTTAGGTGTGTGTTCTGGACACGGTTGTTGGGACTATTGACAACCCTGCTGCTCATGGGGGACACCATTACATTGGGTGTGATTGTCCAGAATCTTTGCAGAGCGCTTTCTAATTCGTTTGGGGTATGCTTCCATCTTTCCGGATAAAGTTTAGAAATGTGACATATTTCGTCCAACATGTTGATCATATCTTTTTTTCTAAAAACATGACCATCAACAGATAGAGAATAAGACCAATATGATCCATATAGTTGTAATGTCTTTGGCCAAACCAAAGTGTGCGTATCTAGATGTGAATATCTTTCTGGTAAATCTGCGGTGGACTGCCCGGTATTTGATGACCTTTTGCATATATTTAAACCCATTCTTAGCGAAACGCACGCCACTGATGGGTCTGACAAAATTTCATAGTTAGTGGGATTATTTGCAAAAACTATATCGTCGTCAGTAAAGTATCCAACGTATTGTTCGTCAGAAGAGATCGTGGCGTGTAAAGAATCGGCAAACAGAGAGCCTCCCTGCTCCCAAAAATTGACTTGGGGATGCTCGTCCATCAATATCTGTTGAGCATCTGCAAAGCCTTCTGAGTTTTTATAAATCACAACAATGTTTTTGCACTCGGGTAAATTCTGCTTCATGCTCCGTATGCAAAGATCTAATTGTAACGGTCTATTTTTACTGAATATGATCGAAGTAATCAACAAACTTTTCCTTGTTTTTGTAGTACCAGCTTATTGTGTCGTGCAATCCTTTGTCTAAGTCTGTTTTCGTTTCAAATCCTAGAACTCTAGTTGCTCTAGATGTGTCTAGACACCTTCTGGGTTGACCGTCCATCCCGTTTTCGTTGAACTTTATGGTGCCCTCATATCCCATGATGTGGGCAATTTTTGTAGCCAGATGTTGAATTGTACATTCAGATCCGGTCCCTATGTTTATGGGATGTGGCGTAGTGTTTATTTCCACTGCTCTATCGATGGCTCTAGCGCAATCATTTACGTATAAAAATTCTCTACTAGCCTTACCTGTGCCCCACAGCTCAACAGTGTCTTCCTGCCTATCAATAGCCTTGTCAAATTTTAGTATCATGGCAGGTATAACATGACTGATTCTAGGATCAAAATTATCATGTGGTCCATACATGTTTACGGGAATAAGATTTGTGCAGTTAAAATTGTATTGGGCGCTGTATGCAATCAGCATTTCCATCAGTGTCTTTTTTGCTATCCCGTAAGGCGCATTTGTTGCCTCTGGGTAGCCAGTCCAAATGTCGTCCTCTTTGAATGGAACCGGCGTAAATTTAGGATATGCACATACGGTCCCGACCATGATGAATTTTTGAAGCTTATCGTATTTTCTACAAGATTCAATAAGGTTCATACCCATTGCTAGGTTTTCATACATAAAGAGGCCGGGATTGTCTTTATTGGCCCCAATGCCACCAACCCTAGCCGCCAAGTGTACCACCACATCAGGCTCGAACTCTTTTAGGGCGTAATCAACATACCTTTGCTTTGTCAGATCCCATTCGGCTTTACCGGCCAGTGGCACCACTGTGTATTGCGAGTTCTGCTTGAGCTTCTTGCAAACGGCCTTTCCTAGAAATCCACGACCGCCCGTTACCAATACTTTTTTCATGTGTAATCCCTGTGTAATTCTTGTACCTTCAAGGAAATCGCGTCTACTTCTGGTCCACTGTTAAAGCCAAAACTCTTCAATATGTGCAACGCTCTGTGGAATCCTGTATGGTTGGTTTTTACATATCGTTGCCCTCTCTTAGCTATGGCTGACCTTTCCACAGGATTACTAATGTAATATTCGACCATCTCTGAAAAGTGTTGTGGAGACTCTGCGATCACAATTCCGTCTCCAAACATACGATACGCTTCCACATTATCTGATATGCAAAACCCTCCGGCACACAAAACTTTGAAAATCCTTTCGTTTACATCTATTCCAAATGCGTGAGCGTGTGGCTCGCTGAGATTCGGACATATCTTTGCGGAAACAAAAAGGTTTTTCATATTTTGGTCCGACAGAACTCCACAATACTGTGGCACTTTCCACGGTTGGTTTCCAAAGATTTTAGCTTTGTATCGTCCTACTGGGTGTAGTAAGGGCAGTAAATATCTGTCAATTACCAAACCCTTGTGGGGCCAGTAGCCTCCAACAAAACCCAAGTCGCATTCGAGCGTAGGATCGTATTGTCCACCTGAGTACATAGTAGTGTCAGCGCACATCATGAGAGACACAGCGTCGATACCGATAGACCCAAAGTGATTGTGGGTTTTCATTAGAGCATCATGCGGATAATGGATATGAACAAAATCCGGCTTGCCCGTTTCGTCTTTTAGCTTTTTTAAAACATCTTTCTCTTTTTTTGAGCAGAACAGAATGTTGTATTTGGACTTATCTACGGAATCTTCATGGTCTCCCCAATCCCCAGCTCTTAGTCCAACCTTGAGGTGAGGTCTTTCCGAAATACATTTTAAAAGAGCGTTGTCTAGATTGTAGGTTTGTCCCAGAAAAATATCTGGCTCAAATGAATCAAAGGCGTCAAATGGTGAACTGGATTTACAGTCCCACATTCGGGTCTCGATACCACAGGCCGTAAAAGCATTTAGCCACGAAACCCTTTGGAAAAAATGAGCATGAGTTCCGTCACTCGAAATCATTACCTTCATTAGGATATGTCCTTTATTCGATCTATCTCTAGGATTGACATTTCATCTGGTTCATAACATTTGAAAGTTGCGCCCATGGATATCATCCTGTTGATTACTTCAAATGACAACATCTTTTTCTGAATGTCATCAAACTTGTTAAATATGTTCTGCAACATTTTGAGTTCTCTGCCTGTAACATATACAATTTGGCACCACTTGGTGGGTAGTCCGTATGACAAAATAGTCGCTCGACTGTCGCATACAGTTACGCCTACTTCCTTGTCGGAAATCATACCCTTGTTGTCTACCAGTATAAAAGATTTACTATAGTCAACATTGAGCGTGTTCTTATTAAAGTAAAGATCGCCATGCATAAAAAGAAAGCTAGACCTTGTGCTACTGTTAAAGGCGAGCCTCATACTTTCCGAAGCGTTGGTATCGTTGTAGATCTGGTTTTCTACTATTCTGACATCTCCGCGAATTTTTTTTATCACCTTTTGTGCTTTGCATCCAACAACGCTAATTATTTCTGGCTCCTTGAAAAGTTCGCGTATGGTTGTTACTTGATGTTGTATCAGAGTCTTGTTCTCTATTTTTATCAAACTTCTGGGTTCGTGGGAGCGTATTCTTGATCCAATACCCGCACCCAGCAACACAACAGCAGTGTCTTGCATGTTGATTTGCGATTTCTTGATACTCGTTATGTGAGATTTATTGCTTCGCTTATTAGTGATTGGTGTTGTAAAGCTAGATGTTTTCATTATCTATTGCCTAAAATCTGAGCGTGGTGCTGAAATATCTCTTGAGTCATTTTCAAAGACTGATTATTGCCATGCTCATTAGCTTTCGCCAAACATTCCGGCACATGGGAGATCATGCACACTTTTGACAGACGAATCCACAAGTCGTAGTCCTCAGTGCAGCCAAAAAATCCCTTACTTGCCGGGCCGTGCAGTCTGCTGTCGAAAATCTCACCATTCGGCAAAACTACCTGCCGGAGATATTTTGTTTTTATCAGCGAGTTGCTATGTACAATACATCTCTCCATTAGCGTTTGCCTGTTAAAAGAGTTTTTAAACTCCCGCTTGCAGTGTGTTGGTGTTTGTATGTCATAATCCGCATAAGCAACACCGACTTCATCGTGCTCCACAAGCTTTGATACTAGACGTTCTACTTTTTCAGGATAGTATTCGTCGTCTGAATCTAAAACGCCGATGATATCGGCCCAACCCCAACACATTTCGATTGCTGTGTTGCGTGCAATACTTGCTCCAGAGTTTTCGATTCTTTTGATGTAAAGCCAAGGGGGTGTAGTGGGGCTAGATATTTTTTCCTTCTGGCTTTCGTAGTAATTGGAAATTTTTTCCCATGAATCGTCTGACGATCCATCGTCTACGACATATAGACTCAGTTCTCCTTGGTATGTTTGTTTGGCGACACTTTCCATAGCAGCCAAAATGTAGTCGCCATAGTTGTAATTCGCGCAGATAATAGCTACTTTAGGAAGCATTAAATTCCTCCCAAGTGATAAATGTTTCGTTGTCATCGCTCCTTTGTGAGGCTTCTTCTATCTTTTCCAAAAAGGATCTAGAATCTTGCACCTCGTCTTCGTAAAGCTTACTCTTGTTTCCGTTGACAAACTTAAACACGGTCGTCTGAAACAGTAGTCCGTTGATTGCATCGTATGGTTTAATCACTACTAGCTTTTTCATGTCTTCATTTACTCGTTTGTCAATACGAGTCATTAAGTCCGACGCAACGCTTTCGCCAGAGGATGTGACGTATGCCCAACCGTTTTTAGCGTGCCTGAAGGCTTCATCAATTCTTTTATGTAAAGTGTCTGGTGTCATTTCAAGCTGTACGATATGATACTTGGTTTCGTCGTATTCAAACATGGAGTCCAGTAGTGCAAACGCTTCTTCATTATATTCTACTTTGTCCGTAATTACCACGACAAAAGACGGGCTACTTTCTAGATCTTGATTTTTAATATCTATCAATGTGGCTTCAAGCTTTCCAATCGCATGATCCTCTTCTGTTTTCAGGATAATAAAAAATCCCACAGGAGGAATGACCTCCTTGCGAACCGTCGCCACAATGTCTTCCGATTCGGCTAACGATAGGTCGCTTAGCCATTCGTCTGGCCGATATGTCGAACATACCCGCTTCAGTACAAAATGGCCGTCTTCTGTGTCGTCTTGCAGTCCGAGTTTAATGGGTCTATCTAGCTGACATGATGATTGTTGTTCCGGAGAACCCTGCGCAAAAACGCAACCCTTGCAAACAGTATATGGTATCATTGAACCCTCTTAGCCTTGATTGTGATGGTAGATGTTGCCACGTCAAAATTCTGATGTGTGATTTGAACAACTTCGGGAAGAGCTTGTCGTATCTGCTCCGCCGAGGTCACGCTCTTAATTGCTCCAACTCTAAATAGAGCATCATTCAGGAATTCTAGTGAAATCTCTTCTCGACCAAACTTATGAGCCAGAATCTCAATATCTGGCTGAACGATAATCAGTTCGCAGTTTAGCCTCATTTTTGATAAGATTTTCGCCATTACCGGAACGAGTTCTTCTTGAGTAAAGGTTGATAGAAAATTGTCGCAGATAATGGACGTTGCCTCGCAATCTTCCACGACACCGTTAAGTACGGCGATGTTGCTTACCCATTGGTGAGTTTTTTCTTCTGGTTTAGTGGGGGAAAGGTAGATTCTCATTTTTAGTCCTTATGAATATTGTTCGATGGCTGAATAAAAGAAGTTATTCCACTTGTTAACAAACTGTGCCAAGTTATACCTTTCCTTTATGGTTTCCTGTGCATTTTTGCCTAGTTCTTTGGCCATGTCCTCGTCTTGTGTTAACTTTACTAAGAAACTCCTTAGCTCTTTGGGGTCGTTGGACATTAGTCCATTTTTTCCGTGTTCAATTATCTCGGGAATCATACACGTTTCTGTAGAAACAATGGCGCACCCGCAAGCCATAGCCTCCATTAATACAGTGGGGACCGGAGAGTGTAATGATGTGTTGTAGAATATCCGAGAGGAGTGATAAATCTGTCTCAGATGTTCTATGGAAGATGCCGGTTCAGACAATCCGGGACTTTTACCAAATACACGTATTGGCAGATCTGCGCCGGTTCTGGAACCATCGTTCAGTCCAACAGTCTGTTTCCAAAGTTCCCAACCGCAACACCAGTCTCGATTTGGCCAATCGTTAACCACCGATAAGCAAACATTATCTCTCTGCACTTCGTCAAAGTTTGTCCAGAAATCAAAGTCTATACCGTGTTCGATGTACACGGCTCCGTTGCGATTTGGACCACGTAAAGTGGAATCATACCCCCATGCGCCTCTATTAAAGTCCGAGATAAATGATATTTGATCTACGTCGCTAGATATGGTTTTAAAATTTTCAACCTGAGATGGTACATCGTGTCTTATGTCTGGTAGTGTGTGAGTGTGAAGAACGATAGGAATATTGAGATCGCTTCTTATCCTCTTTGAAATTTCCAGCCTCTGACAGGCGGTGTGGCACAAAATCAAATCTATATCAACGTGCGGGGGCGGCACACTGCTTAGTATATGATAATTGTCCGGAATCTCTCCGTAATCAGTGTCCCAAGTTTTTCCGTAGCCAAGACAGTAAAAGTTGTGACCAGTCTTGCACAACTGTTGCTCATATCTTTCGTGTGTGCAAAACGTCAATATATTAAGTTTCTGTTCGTCTTTTATATGTTGCCTTCGCATTATAGATCGTATTGCTTCAGGTGTTGCTCTACTTGTCATTCAACAACTCCTTTAGTTGTGCCCCAATCGAGCTGTGACTGTACTTAGACGCTCGCTCGATAGCGGATTCTTTTTCCTTGTTCATATCTCCTGTAACCCACCGATTGAAAGCTTTCCTCATGGCCGAGCATAACGCTCTAATATCTATTTCACGCCAATCGCTTTTGGCGGTATCTATATTGGACAGCGTGTCGGTAGTTCCAAAGCACGGCTGTGAGTAAGAGCGGACAGCGGCTCCATAGCAAAAATCGTCCATACCGTTGGACGCCGTATGAATAACAGGCATACCCAATGCCATAGCTTCTAACGCTGGAATACAAAAACCCTCGCCCCTGCTAGGCATAACGAATGAGTGACACTGAGACAAAACTGAAATATAATCAGTGGTCTCAAGTCTCCCAGCGATGACAATCTCCTCTTTGTATCTTTGTCGAATTTTAAGTCCCATCTTGATTTGTGCTGCATACTTTTGCACATCCTCTAGGCTTGCCTTTGAGGTCTTGATCAAAAGATTAACCGGTTCGCCGTAATCGAACTCCATGTGAAACGCGCGGATTAAAGCCTTTAAATTTTTTCTTTCTACAAATTCTCCAACAAAAGCAAAGTTGAATGTGTTGAGTAGGTTTTGTATCTTGTTGCCGTTATTGTCAACATACTGACTAACGTCGAGCGAGTGTGGTGCAACCTTAACAGGAACTTTGACACCGCTGTTTATGCACGCTTCCCTACATGCGGTGCTTGGAACCCATATTTCGTCCATTATATTCATATGGCGGTGCCATCCAGAATCTTTGAAGTTGCTGGTTTCTACCGCAGCAAACCCTATGTTTTTGTATCGTCCGTCATAGGAGTACAGATGTGGTAGAGTGTGCTGAATACAAACATCACAACCCTCAGTGGACGATTGTTCCAGCTCTTTGACTCTAGTAGGATAGTCTTGTGTTTCGTTTTCAAAGGTAATAGCTCTCGGAACAACATCGATGCCTACGGAGTCAATCGCTAGTATATTATTAACGCACGCATTGCCCCATCCGGTTCCATCTCTGTAGTTTCCTATGTATAGTATCTTCATAGTCTACACAACTCCTCTCTGTACAAGCTGTGCCCTAGCTCTTTCCCAGTCATTTATCTGATTTCTAAATGTTTTCAGTTCTTGGTATGCTCCATCCCAATTAAATGGTTGATTTCCTTGCGTGGACTGAAGATGCGACTCGTTAAAGTAGAAGTCCTTGTTGACGTTCTCACACCTGTAACCAAATGTGCAATCCTTTAAAACCTTTTTCCACAAATATCCACCAATCCATTCGGGTTTGCATAACACATGATTAAACAAGAAGTCTACTCTGTCTACATTTGATTCTATGTTTTCAGGAATACCCGGAGCTGGTTCAATTATTTTTGTAGGCGAAAGCCAAGTTTCACGAGCGTCTCTTATGGGTACTGTGTTGATATGCTTCAGCCAAGCATTGGCTGTTTTATCCCAGTTGTATTCCCTTAGTGCAGCATCTCTCATTTGGCCACCAAGTTCCGGCAAACGGTCCCGACACTGATGAAGCTTTACTAACTCCTGTACAAACTTGTCGTTATTGGGCACGGCACGGTTACAACCGGTTTCACACTCCTTGTAGTACGCCAACGGTTCAATACCTATGGCTCCGATATTATCTACCACAGATTCCATCGCGGAATAATACGTGGAAATGAGAGGAACTCCGCAATGCACGGCTTCCAACTGAGGCATTCCGAAACCTTCGCTGTTGGCGTACTGTACATATATATCAAAAAGGTTGTAGACTTGGGCTAGTTCTTCTTCGGTAACGCTATTATTTACCCCTGTCAATGTATTTGCAAAGTTTCCACAAGACGGACACGCATGAACGGTGTCTTGAAAGAAGTCTACCGAAATTGCCCCGCAAGATTTGCACTTGTATGTGAACAAAGCCCTACTGGCTAAACCGTATTCGTCGAGCAGTTCGGGTATGTTCCATCCCACGTCTGGATAGTATGTGTGGCAGTAGAGGAATACACTATTATCGTCGATCTGATCAAGGAATCTACGAAATGATTTAAATAGATCGGGATAAAGCTTCCTTTTCTGATTTCTCATAACTGTGCCGACCACTATACAGTCGGGCGAGATCCCCATTTTGTTCCTGTGTGAAACTTTGTCGGGAGCTGGATGGAATGTGTTGCTGGCTGCGGGCGAAGCTATATCTATGTAGTTTATACTGTCGCATTGGTCAAGTAGAACATCCCTGCCAAATTCCGAGTATGTGAATACAGCATCTGCTGAAGCATATGTATTAATCCATTGTGAGGCTTGAGGTTTCGCATCAACCGTAGGCATAATCGCCCAGTGAAAGAAGTCACGGAAAGGAGATCTTTGTTGATACTCTATCATCCACCAGTCTCGAATATCCATAACAATGTCTGGCTGAAAAGATAACAGCACATTGTTAAAAGAGTGGTCCCCAAACTGAGCACTAGCGTTTGCGTTATACGCTTGAAACAGGGGGTCGTCTGGCAATGGTTTGTTTGGAAAAACTTTCCAAGGCACCGATTGTATCTTTGGATTATTTTTGTCTACATAGCAGGACAGCTCGGCCACCTCTAGATCTGAAATCTGATTCAGTCTAGATAAGACTTCTTTGGTGTATACGGAATATCCGGTGCCGAGCCAAGACGCCTCTGAGCAGAAGAGTACACGTTTTCTTCTTCCCATTTACACACCTCTCGGAATAATTTTAAAGTTCGTGACACGGAAAACGGTGTGCCCACTATTTTTACCATTGACGTTCCTAGCGATAGCTTCTACCGATAGAAGGTCGCTGGCCGAAGCATACTTGTAAATGGTTCTGGCGGCACTGTCCCACACTTCAAAGTTTAGGATGTCCACTCGTCTTTTTTTCATACCTTCTTTGTCTTTTCTATATTCTTCAACTTCTAATTTGAAGTTAACTACGTCGCTATTGTAGTCTTCAAACAGCTCTGGATTTCCTATGAGCTTCCCTAAAAAATGACATCTATTCATGTCTTCCCTTTCAAATTTGGGAAACCTTGTTCACTATTAGTGAGGTATTTTCCCTTTTAGATATTTCTCCAGACATCAAAACAGTATTGCCTTCGATTAGTATATCCTTGTGTTTGTCGTAGCACTCTGGAAATACTGTTATTGAGTCAAGTTCACCACTGCCGTCCTCGGCAGACAAGAATGCCATCAACTGCCCCGGATTCTTGCCTCTTTTTGTTTTATGCAATCTTATCGTATTGATCTGTGCGGCTAGCCTTGTCTTACCTGTTATAGTGCCTCTAGCTATGTCTTTGCACAGAGAACTTGCAAAATTTATATCAAAACTGTCAGCATTGCTACAAGTTAGCGCACAGCTTAAGTACTCTGTCTCTCCGCTGGCGATCATTGGAATGCTATCTTTGAGGTCGTGAGGAGGCTTGTCCAGCATCTGCTTAATATTTAGCACAGAGGACATCCTCCTGCTGTTTATTTTGCAGTTATTTATAAGGCTCGACATGGCGTCCTTTAAAGATGAATTCTGATCAAATTCATATCTATTGCTGTATATGTACTCCTGCTCTCTGGCCGTCAAATCTCGCCAACTATCATACTCATAAAGCATGGCCTGTCTGTCTTTTGTGTTATTAACACCATTAAATGCTCCAACAGATATGAGCGCGATGGCGGATCTTTTGTTAAGTCTTCCTTTGTAAATGATCTTGGTGAGAACATCCATCCACGAATACAGACTTACATCTGCCTCTGCGCATATCTTCTCTATTTTTTCGCATTCATTTTTACCCACATGTTTTATATGGTTAAGTCCAAAATATATTGTGTTGCCTTCTGAGTAAAAGTCTGTGTGAAGATGTCCAAGGCGCGGAGGATATACCTCAACATCTGAAAACTTAGCATCGACTATCAGCTCTTTCATTTCTCTCTGGGAGTCAGGTTTCCTGTCGGAATGATTTAAATACGACACATAGAACTTTACTCTTCGATAGTTTTTGCAGTATGCGCTCCAGTATGCGTTGATAGCATATGATACGGCATGAGACTTGTTGAAAGCGTATCGGTTTGACTTTTCAATCCAAGAAAAGATCTCTTCAGCCACCTCTGTGGTAACGATTCCTTGACTAGCAGCGCCCTCTAGGAAAGATTTCTTTACTTTCTCCATGAGATCCGCCTTCTTTTTGCCGATAGCCTTACGTAGGGCGTCAGCTTCCTTCAGGTCAAACCCCGCAAGCTTTTGTGCAATCTTCATTGATTGCTCTTGGTAAACGAGCACGCCATAGGTTTCAGAGAGTATTTCCTCCAAGGCTGAAGATGGATAGGTTACAGGTTCTTTGTTTGACTTTCTATCCACATATACCTGTGTCATGCTCTTGCCATTTGCGTCCTTGGCCTTTAGACATCCGGGACGAATCAGACTAATGAGTGCTGCAAGCTCTTTAATATTTCTAGGCTTAACCTGCTTAGCCCAATGCTTTCCCAAGCTAGACTCTAGCTGAAAAACCCCTTTAGTCTGCCCATCACAGATTAGATCCCAGACATCTGTATCGTCAAAATTATTAATATCAAATTCATTCATCTATTCTACCCTTCCCGCCACAGGCTGGACAAATTTTTCCCTCTTTTTTCTTGATGAGTATTGTATCATCTAATCTTTTAGCCTGAACATGATAGCGAAGTGCTTTTGCTGTTTCTTCTAAATTTTTTCTTCTTACGCTAGGTAGTAGTACGTGTTCATATTGGATAAAGTATGGAAATGGGTAATTTTCTTTTTCACAACACTCAAAATAATCTAAAAGAATTTTATCATCACAACCTTCTGCGTCTATCTTTAAAATTTTAATTTCATCAATTTTGTATTCATCAATAATATCTTTTAGTCTTTTTACTGGTACTTTTTTCTTGGAATAAATTTCATCCGGGTCTATTGGTTCCGGTATTGGATTATCTGCTGCTTCGTTTGCTAGGAGGGTTAAAATAAAAGGATGCCTACGTCCTAAACTTGCAGAACCTCGTACAAAATAAGGCAGATTATACTTTACTATATCCTCATCTTTTATGTAATGTAAATCAATTTCACACTGTTCATCTGATATAGCAGCACAAACTTTGGTGCAATTTTTAGGATTTGGCAACCTATCTAAAAAATGCTGTAAAGGATCTATTGAAATGCCTTTCATTTCATCTGTAGCTTTTTCTATCAGCGTATCAAAATCTGACGTACCAATTTCTATAAAATCGTAAAATCCATCAGACATACGTCTCTCCTTTAGCAAACGCTTTTTCAAACTTAACCTTCTTGAGTAAATTTCGCTGCAACTTTAAAAACTTAATCATTAAATTGGCCGTGTCTTTAACGTCCTGTAATGCATCGTGAGCGTTTTCCTTGCTTTCGTTACTCATACCAAAGTAGTCACGCATATAGTCCATGCTATAACCTTTGACATCTTGGTTGTTTTCAAACCAACAATAAATATGCTGCATAACGTCGATGGTAAAGATTGGGTTAAAAATTTTCTGACAATTCTTTTTCTCGTCGAGTGGACCATATTGCTGACACATCCTCTCAACAATTGGCATATCATAACCGTTGATGTTGTAGCCCGCAGCTATTGGAGCTGTCCAGCTTGTCTTTTTAAAGTTGTATTTGTCACAAAACTTTCCAAACTTTTTCCAAACGCCTTTTGGTAGGGGGGCTTTAGCTAGACCCTCTCTAGTCTTCCGTGTAATCTCCAGAGCTTTATCTTCAAGCGGGGCAACTCCGGCTTTAATAGCCTTCTCGTCATCTATAATGGGTCTCATCTCGCTATTAAACACACCTCCCGGTTGCAATTCAAGCTTTCTGGCATGGATTGCCACGGCTGCAATTTGCGTAGGTTGACATGTGTGCGGATTGGCCCCACCGGTCTCAAAGTCGAATACAATAATGTCCCGGAAATTAGCCATGGTTGATTACCTCTTATCTTTAAGTTCTAAAAATTTATTGACGGCATCGTCAATGTTGTGAAACACATCGTAGACCCTGTGTCTGTCAGACCACACCTGATACAGGGCGGAACGTCCAGTGACCCTAGTTACATAATCGTTTAGATTACATATTGAAACCCCATTGGATTCAATTGAGCATCCGGAAAAAATGACAGATTTGTACTCTTGTTTTTGTACCGTTATACTGTTTGTTGTCATTGAGAAATATCCATTATCTTGCTAAGTAAATCAATCCCAAGAACATCGAACTTTACATGACCTTGGGCCTCAAGTGCAGTCATTTCAAAAGCCACCACGGGGTCGCCTGACTTGTCAACCGTCATGGGGCATACATCCGATAGGCAGTGCTTGGATATAATAACGCCAGCCGGATGTTTTCCCTGAGACTTATTTGTCCCTTCTATTCTTATGGCCTGCTCAAAAAGATGTGCCAAGGCACCGCTCAGGTTTCCTTCTTCGTCCAGCAGGCACCAGTTTTTAAGATCGTCTGGTTCGTTTTCCAAAGTCCATCGAATGATGGATTTGTCTTCCATTAACTCTAGTTGGTCAGAAATCTTTGCTTCATCAGGAATACTTTCCGTGATTCTGTTCATTTCCATAAAGGAAACAGCATCGTTGATACGTAGAACCTCTTTTAGGGCGGCTCTTCCCTGAAGTCTACCAAAGGTAATCATCTGTCCAACTTTTTCATGTCCGTATTTTTCTCGAATATCATTAATCACCTCGTCTCGATGTTCGGCTGGAACATCCATATCGATGTCCGGTAATGAGATGTACTCATCTGTATTTCTACCTTCGTTATAGAACCTTTCAAAGATTAAGCCATACTCAATAGGGTCAACTTCTGTAATCCCTACCAAAAAAGACACCAAACATCCGGCGGCTGACCCTCGACCGGGACCAGCTAACCATCCGCGTCGTTTAACACTGTTTACTATATCTTGAACAATCAAGAAATACCCAGATAATTCGGCCTTGAATATAACATCGAGTTCTGTTTTAATTCTTTGTAGATACGTGTCCTTGTTTTCTGGTGTATCAATTTTACCGGAATTAATAAGTCTTTGTTTCCATCCTTCCCGACACAACTGCGTTAGATATTCGTCCTCATCCATATCGTTGGGGCACTGAAACTTTGGCAGCATGGGCTTTGACGCTATCTCGTAGTCTTCACACATATCAACAATAGTATTGAGCAGCTCAATCTCATCTTGAGTGTCGGATACTTCTTCCGGGCTTGGCAGATAAAAAACGTCCTTCTCAAAAAACTCTTGGTTATCTACACTTTCGCCCGACGATAACAAGGAGTGAACTTTTGGTAGTGTCGTCTTCATACCCGAGCATAGCAGAATGCGGTGTGCTTCCGCCTCATCTTGGGTTACATAATAAATACCACGATCAGGGTATGGGTACGAGAAATGATTCTTACCGAATAGCTTGTGATAACCGTTCTGATGTTCGCCTGTTACGCAAATCAAATTACCCTTTGCAGCCATGTCTTTGAAAAGATTAAGACCCCCCTGCGAAACTATACGAATAAGGTCGAACCATCCCTGCTTGTTTTTCGCTATTAGCATGTACGCCCCGAAGTCACATCCTAAAATTGGCTTGATGCCATGTTTGCGACATGCGCTATGAAAGTCCATAGCTCCAGAGAGGGACTCTGTGTCTGCCATAACACACGCTTTGTATCCGTACTCTTTACACTTTTGTGCAAGCTTATCACATTTGCAAAATGCTTTAAGTAGACTAAAATGAGTTTTACAGTTTATGGGAATCCAGCTCATTCAATTTTTTCCTCATCTGACCCAGTGTTTCTCTGTGGGTGTTAACGTGTTTTCTTCGGTGCTCAATTTGTGTTTGTAGATGTTTCGCCAAGTTTTGAGGCGTCAAAACTTTATTACAGTAATCGCCAACTTGGTAGAGAAGCTGTCTACAGTTTGGCGATTGTAAGAAGTTTAACGAGCGACTCAACGTCCTATCAAGATCTCTCCACGGCCCCTTAAAGTGTGGCGACGATTCGTAATACCAAAGTTTAGGTAGAATTTCCACAAGAGGTATGGCTCCCATCATTATCGACTCAAAAAAGCGAAAAGTCTCAAGAGAATTGGCTCCTTGTGGACATAGTGAAATTCTAGAATCTCCCAGAATACTTAGGTACTCTTTTGCGTCCAAGCCTCTAGCGAAACCGTCCGTGTAACGAACAAAGAATTTAAACTTATCGTCAGTATTTTCAATTAGCTTGTCTAGGTTGCGCTTAAAGCAATCTCTCGTACCCGTGTCCGGAATCTGTCCCACAAAAGAAAAATCGTATTTTCTTTCTGAAAGAGGTTTGATGATTTGTTCTTTGTCATCATTAAACGGTCCTAACGGAAGCGGGAAAACAAGAGGGTTGGGTACAGGGTGCCCCCACGTATCAAGCATGAAGTAATGCTGAAATATGATCAGCACATCTTCTCTGTGGAATTCGTTGGGAACGTCGTGTGTTTCCCTCGATGTGGAGATTACCACGTTTAGCTTGTTGTCTGAATACAGCGGCATATCTTGAGCCATATCATACTTGACAATAACCCTATACTCATCAGTAAGCAGCTTAGCCAACCTTTCGCATGTCTCAAGAGTAAAACCGTTTCCTAGGTGGAATTCTTTATTTAGATCTACTAACTCTGCTGTGCCCATATCGTCTCCATCGGCTCAAGATTTTGTATTTCCATATTGTAACAATCCGCCTTAACTCTAAAGCTATTGTTTCCGTCTTTCTGACCCTTGGTTAGAAATCTAGCATTCTTGAAATATTTATTTTTGTTACAGCATCCAAGAACCCAAGCCCTTGTCCATCTACCGTTTATATTTTCCAGCCTGACAAAAACATAGTAATCACATTTTTGTTTAGTGTTGTAAGCAGCGACGGAACATTCGTAGTAGGGTTTCGGTTCGCTAGTGCATCTTTTTGTTTTGACATCGCATTTGACACCATCTTTTACGATATCGTAATCATAGGTGTTGCTGATGTCCCCCTTTATAATATCATTAGCTACTTCCTCACCCAAGAACCCGGCAATGTTGCCGTCGCCTTTTGTAATCGAGTTGTTAATTTCTCCCATCTGACGAGCTTTTCTCCAAGCTCGTTTCTTCATATCTTGTGTTATTTCTATTTCAATCATTATCCGGGCGCCTCATAATATCCGATCTCGAATCCATCTCTAGTACATTTCTCAACAGTTTCGTCATGTCCGAAGGCTTTGAGGTGTTCCTCTACATGTTCACACATTGAGACATTAGTGCCGGGCCAGTTGTTTTTGTAGAAATGGCACAGCTTCGTACACTTAAAATTTGTTCTCGTAGAAGAGATTGGCCTCGGATACTCGTTATGCTGAATCTGTTTAAATCTAGTTTCCAACATTCCCAAGAACTTTTTCTGATCAGACTTGTCAAAACACATGCTGAACGGCCCACCATCTCTGATGAAAAATATCGACATGATTGCCTGTTCGTAATCGGGAAATAGTTTTGAGATAGCGTAATTATACAATAAGAGTTGCGGATCTTCAAGTAGTTTTTCGTAAGTTTTTTCCTCTCCGGTGGCCCAGTTGAGTCTTCTTCCGGTTTTCCAGTCAATAACTTCTATTACTCCGTCATCGACCTCCGTTACCAAGTCTATCGTTCCTTTAATTGCCAGTTGTCCCTCTACGACCTTGCCGTCCGGCATCTTGTATTTATACTTGGCCCAGTCTTCCTCAATGGGAATGTCGAACTGCGGCTCCGAAGCTACAACATTCCTTTCTCGCGGATCGAATTGTCCGTCGTTGTACAGCAAGGCATCGTCAACCAGCCCAGAACAAAATCTCATGTCCGCGCCAGTGTAGTTATGGGTGCAATTTTCGGTATAGTATTGGTAACTAGCGTCCAAAAGTTCTTTCACAAACTTTTTGGTGTATAGTTTTTTCTGCGTAAAGTTGATTTCGCCAAGAGCATCATCCGTAATGGAAAGTTTTGTCTTCTTGCCGGTATCCTGAAGTTCTTTTTTGCAGGCGGCTAAGCACTCCATAACCTTATGGACAATGGTCCCCAACTGGGCCTTCTTGCCAGAAATAGACCGATGTCCCAAGGCATAGGTTATGAAGTACTGCATCTGACAGTAATCATAGTTATTGTATGAAGAGCTACGAACATATGTTACTATCATGCGCTTTCCTCTCGAAATTTGTGAATACCACCGACGATTGCAGGTTGCTGTTTGTCTGCGGGCGCCTCCGGTTTAATCTCGGCTCCAAGCCATCCCCATTCAGTTAGAGTTTTGATAATTTCCATGTTGGTTTCGGCAATGGAAAGTTTCCTATTGTCTATTGTGGCGTCAAACTTGTCATATGCGTCGAGGGCGCGTTCGCTAGCATGAGCGTCTTTGATATTGTTTCTCATTAGACGAATCACTTTTCCGCCAGCGGACTGGATAGCTTCGGCTTCATTCGGAAAACGACAGTCATCGATTACCGCAACGAGAGGTTGTTCGGCCTCTATATCCTTGATAAGCCGAGAATGCCAAACGTCTTCGTAGATGTGACGGCAGATTTCTGTTCCGAAGAATTGCAAAAACTCTCGCGCGCTCATTTTACCGGACTTGTGGTATTTGAGTGCCCCGCTTTCGATTAGGGGTTTGATGTCTTTTTTGTTGAGTATGGTTTTATCGGTAACAATGCCGGGCATTTCCTCCCATCTAAACATTGTTTTTGTGTTCTTCTGCGTATCAGTACCGTATACCTGATCTTCACCCAGCTCAAACAGACCAGTACAAATCTGCTTAAGGGGTGCAGCAAAAGAATAACATTTGATGTATGGCCACATGCTGTATGCCGCCCATTCTGCGAACTCTAAATCGCTCCTATGAATGTCCAAAAATCCTTGCCCTTTGGATTCTTCCCCATCCGCACCAATCATGTTCGTGTCGATAACCAGCTTGCCTTCATCTGTAATTCCAAAGTCGTCAATCACCAAATGTGATCTTAATTGGTATCCATGAAGAAAGTTTGTAGCGGTGCTTTTCCCCGACTGTTTGCTGCCAGCAAATGCTAAAATTCTGCTTTTCATTGACTGATCCTTTTGTGATTTATCTAAAGTTATGTTCGTTGGACACGCCATCGTAGTCGTGTAAGAATGGAAAAAGGTTTTTAACTTCAGGTGTATTTTCTAGGCGAGTATGGCATCCTATGCGATTTTTGGTCATGTTTCCTCTCCAATGTAGATACAGACCTCCTAACTTTTCTATCCTGTGTCTGTGGTTCACTTCAAACTTCCCGCACATACTGGTGTGCCCAGCGCGATAGCAATTGTACTGTTTGAATTCATTTGGTCTAAAGGTGGTGGATAGCATCATCGTGCCTCTTGATCCACCGTATGAAAACTTCTTGAATGTTTTGATTTGAGGCGGTAAATAGTTACGCACCTGCGCACACAACACCGACCTGTGATCTATAAACATACTTCTCTTTTTGTCGTATACAACGTCTTGGATATTTTGTATGTGGTTTTTTTGAATAGCGTCGTCTGTGTCGAGCCTTGTGGTAACGATGAAATCTGTGTCTGAATATTCTTTGGTAACGTAGTTCTGTGCTTCGTTATGAAATCCCGTTTGGTATTTGTCGCTTGATGCCGATGCGGAAAGTATCTGAATATCTTGTTCTGTTCCATCGACCATCTTTATAGTCTTGAACCCATTGTCTTTTTCTTGTTCTGTTAGCGGGTTTTGTGTGTAAAACTGTGCCAAGTGTGGATCTAGGGTTCTGTGAGAATCTTCACAGAGTATTTTACAATTTTTAAGTTTATAAAAGTGAAATCCGGAGTAATCTAGATCCTTGTGTAGTCTATCAATAAGAAAAATATTTTCAAACTGGTCGTTCGTTTGGCTATTGATGGCCGGTATATAAAAGTTATTTACAATATTGATTCTGGAATTTAACCTCTGTTGAGCTTTTTGCATATTTGGGTACTGCTCAATGTCGGACAGCGACTGTTGAGCATTCCAAGAAATCATTAGTCTCGTTATAATCAAGTGCTTAATTTGCATTAGCTAGCAGTGATCCAATCTGAGGATGTAATTCTTGTTTGAGCTGCTCAACCGACATATCTCCAACGTCCTTGGTTGATATCTCGGGCCTGTAATAGTTGAATCTTCTTCCACACTTTTTCATTATTTGGCTACACGCCTTGTTGCCCGCCTCATCAGAGTCGGTCAATATAACAACGTTCATGGCTCCAGTTTTTTCCAGCAGTAATAGCTGGTCGTCATTGATGCTCGATCCAAAAATACCCACACAATTTTTATGGCCCGCCTCATGCATTCTCCAAACATCACCCTGACCCTCAACCAATATGACCGTCTGTGTCTTTTGAATGTGTTCAAAGGCTATATTTAGACCGTAAAGTATAGATTTTTTAAAGCCTTTACTGTGAAGCCATTTTGGAGACATGTGGCCGTTAGCGGATCTTCCGACACAGCCTACATAATTATAGCCTTCATCGTACACTGGGACAACAACTCTTCCGGACATTGGTCGATTTTTTTCAGAACAGAAGCCAACATCAAAAGTGTCTAGGGTTTCCGGACAAAATCCCCTCTTAATATAATATTCTGCTGGGATATTTATCCTAGACCGTATTTCGTCTCTAGACACATCGATATATTCTCGTTCAATAGCCCTGTTGAAGACATCCAAAACATTTAAAGATCTCTGCTGTTTGCCCTCGATTTGCTCTAACGCCTCAATGCTCATGTTTAAAAAGTTTGAGCAGTATCCGGCTGCTTCGTTGAGTGAGACCTTTTTACCTCGGTTGTTAGAAAGTACGCCCCGCACAAAGCCCAGTAAGCTGTTTGTAAAATCTTCCTCGCAATGATTTGTCCAACACTGCCAGTTGCCCTTTGCCGTAGTTCCATCCGTAAAAATACTACAACCCTCTGGGTTATCTCCTCCGTGTACGGGACACGCAAAAGAGTATCGGTTGGGATACTCTACATATTCTATTTCAAGAGCTGTGAGCAGGTGTGGCAACCTGTCAAACAAATGTTCACAAATTTGAAATATCTGATTCTTCGTCAACGTCTTCATCTAGCTCAAAACCTTCGCTTCTCGACCTGATTTGTTCGTGTATCTCGTTTCTTGTAACGCCTTCCTCTATTTTTCCGTACTTGCCAAACATCTTCATACTAACGTAGTCGCCATCATCTAGACCTTCACCGTGTCGAGCAACAACGGGTACTAGTTTCCTGTTTCCATGTTCGGCACCGTCGTCGGCCACTTCTTCGTCAGATTTCATCTTGAAGATAGAAAAGCTTGTACATAGCCATATCAGTCTGTCTGAACCCGACACAACGTCCGTAGACTCTCTTGTAATGCCGTCACGATTCAACTGCACAAACGCCAAGCATGGAACATCGTATTTGACCACAAAGTTGTGAAGTTTTGTAATTTGAAATCCTAAGACTTGATACTCTTGCATAGCAGAGCTAATGCCCTCAGACCCCATTAGCTTCAGATAGTCATACACTATGAGGCAATCTTTAGTTTGACCGTTCTCGTCAAATCCAACATCTTGATATATCCATTTGCGCATCTGGCTCAAAATGTTCTCGAAAGATTCTCCCGCAATACTGATATAGTGATATGGAATTTCTTTCAACTTTTGTTTTGCTTCTAGAACCTTTTCTTTTTCTATTTCGCTCTCGGCAAATCTTCCAGTAGTAATCTTGTTAATTTCCACTCCGGACAAAGAGGCAAGCATTCTATTGTGGTGATCTTTCTTTGACATCTCTGTGTCAAGAACCAAAACGGGTATGTCTAGCTCGCTGCTAACATGCATAGCTACGGCGTCACCAAACATCGACTTACCAACCTTTGGCCTAGCGGCAACCAGATCGACGCATTTTCTCCTAAGTCCACCGCCAATAGCTTGATCAAATCTAGGAAACCCGCTTGGAATTCCGGCAAAATCGCACGGATTATCAATCAGGTATTGAACATAATCATCTAGATCTTCACCGATCAGCTCGGGCCTTTTGCTCGAACCTTTGTAGATATCACCAGTCGCATCTAGAATAGGCTCTTCGACCTGAGATATAACATCCATTATATCTTCATCGCCGGTGACGGAATTGAGATGTTGTTCACACGCTTTCAGCGTCTTTTTTAGGTCTCTTGCCAGCTTAAGCTTTGCCAGCTTAGACGCATAAATCCCAATGTTATCTTTGAGAATAGGAAAGTTAAATAACGACCTAATAAAGCCTATTTCGTCCCTAGTGTTGATCTGGTCATAGACTCCCAGATCGTTTGCAGCGGACAGAATGGAAGACAGCTCAACTTTAGAGGTTTCAAAGATAGATTTTTGAACGCAACTAAAAACAAGCTGATTCATTTCGTCGGTGAAATGGTCAGACTGAATAAAGTCTATCTCAAGATGAGCATCTAGACCATGCTGACAAAGAGCAGATATAACAGCTCTTTCCGCCGCTAGGTCTTCCAAGTTGTGTTTGGTTATTTTGCTAGACATTTGTCGCAGACGAAGTATTCTCTTTTGTGTACTGGATTGACTGTCAGAACTTTATCGCAGCGTTCGCATTTCTGCTCGACTGGTTTGTAGGCGGCTCTCTTTCTCTCTGTCGGCTTAAATGTTGGTGTCTCGACATGCTTAGCCTCTTCGCCGTCGTCCACAAAGCCGTTAGACCTGTTGCGAACTTCATTAACCGGAACTCCGCCGCGCCGTGTTTCCATTGGTTGGTCTTTGATTGTAGCGACAAAATTGTCATCTTGAGACGTAGCTTTGGGCGGAGCCGGGGCTTCCTTTGGCGGCTCCGGTTTCAACGCTCCCGCAATCAATTCCTGTTTTTGTTCCGGAGTCAAAGACTCTAGTATTTTTTTTACCAAATCATCTGTCATGTTATCTCCTTCTAGATAGGCTGTTTAGGATATCCGCCATTTTCTGAACCCTCGCGGCCTTGCCGTCCAGCATTTCAACTCTAGCCTCGGCATGGTTCTTGATTTTAAGGATCTCGGAAGCCAGTGGATTCTCCCTGATTGCCCCAAAGTATTTCTCTTGCCACTTCGCGTATTGCCCGCCGTAGTTATGCATCACTGTAGATATTATATACCAAATACTGCTATCTGCCCACTCTAAAACTGTTTTTTGTTTAGCTCTTACAGATTCGAGATACTCGCCATAGCTGTGTAGTTCATAGGCATACACAAGACACTCTTCGCCGGTAAGAGATTTGAGTGTTTCCGAAGTCATGTTGAGTATCTTGGGTATATTACTGGCATCTTCGCCCTTGAGATTCTTTCTTGGGCCTCTTGGACTTTTGATGTTGTTGCAACTAATCCAATCATCAATAGCCTGTTCAAATTCCTGTAGCTTTTCTTCACCTGTCATATCTTCTCAGACCACTCTTCCGGTGTTTCGTTGTAGTTAAATTCCACAAGTGTAATATCATTCAGCTTGCACCACTCTCTCTTATCGGCATCTCTAGCCTTTGCTCTGTAGAAAGCCATCTTGTTTTTGTAAAAAAAGCTGTTAAAGTTGTGATGCTGTTCACCATGTACTTCCACAATTAAACGTCGATTAGGAACAAATAGATCGGCCCGCAATGAGCCGCCCCGTCTCTCTGTTTTAGTGCCGGGTAGCGAAACTTCTTCCAATATTCTATCATACGGAAACCGATTGTCAAGCAATTCTTTGGCTTTTTTGTGAAGATTGGATCTTTTTTCTGTTTGTGATTGGCACGACGAAGCGTTCCACTGATAGATTCTTCCGTCTAGTCCCTGTATTTCCATTATCAATACCCTTTCATGTGTTGTTGTATATCTCCTTAGAAATACAATTCCAGTCTGTCATAGGTTCAAATATCTCCCCGTGCCAAAAAGGAAATTCATGTACACACGGATAGATTACATTGTTTTGATTGCCAATAAAACCAATCCACCAACTAAATGTGCCCAGAGATAAAATCTTGTTTTCAAATGTAGATCCAAAAGCTATAGTGTTTTCGGGTGTGTCATCATAAAATTCCAGATTAAACTCGCGTAGTAGTCTTTGTGTTAATGGATGATCTGGACTGTCGGACCCAATGAAGCCTCTACTAAAATTTGTTTGCGACAAGCAATGTCGATAGTATTCGTAGGTCGGTACAAGCTCTAGCCTGTCCGTGTCAACCAAATCTCCCAATCTTACATGTACAAATACCCCGTCATTTTTTCCAAAGTCTGATACGATTTTATTTTTATGTTTGGATATCAGCTCTACAACTTTTGGATTCTGGCAGTAGATATCGTCCCACGATGTTCCGGCCCCGAAACCCACAAAGGTTAGCGGAAAATGATCAGGGTGTCGCCTAAGCTCTCCCCATTTGTATCCCCACTGATCTTCGTAACTAATGTCTGCCTTGTCTTGTGAGCCTGTGTAAAGTTTTGTTCGCATCCAGTTACATAGTACTTCTTCTTTTTCCAACGCTAATGCGGCGGCACAAAAAAGCTGAAACAGTTTATTGCCCAGACTACAATTTGGAGCATGTCTCACAACAGGTCCAGATCGTGGAGTCGGGTCGAGATGGTTGATTTTTATCGCCATTAATCGTCCACCACAGCCCTTCCCTTTAGCTGCTCCCAGTCCTTTTCTGGTCTGACTACAAGGTTTGTAGTCCAAGCGCCCAACAGAGTGTAGCAGGGGGCGCCTAGCTTGGTGGAAAAGTCGATTATGGCGTTTATATCTTTGGGGAAACAGCTTCCACCAAATCCGTTGTGTCCATCTGGACCCGGCACAACCCAATGCGTGTTCCCAAGCCTAGGGTCAAATGTTGCGTATTCAGTCACCTTGTCATAGTCTACCCCAGACAATTTACACATAGCCGCAAATTCATTAGCTACTGACACTTTCACAGCCAAGAAACAATTAGATAGATATTTTACGTACTCCGCTGTGCAGGAGTCTGTTTTGATCACAGTAACATTTGGAAACACTCGTGAATAGAACTGCTTGAGCGGTGTGGTTGCCTCCACCTCGCCTCCCAGAAGTACACGGTTGGTATTTTCAAAATCCTTTTCCGCAAACCTCTCTGTTAAAAACTCCGGGTTAAAGACTATGCGACCACCACCAAAGGTCTCGTTTAGCCTTTTTGTTGTTCCGGGAGGAATTGTGGATTTGATAACGACGATACAATCACTCTGCGCATCGGCAATCTCTCGACATACAGACTCCACTATAGATGTGTCACACGCCCCTCCAGACTTCATTGGCGTCGGCACACAGACAAAGATAGCATCAGAACACTCACACAGTTCTTGTATAGACTCTGTTGATCTCTCGTGTGCCAGCTTGTCGTAAGTGTTGATTGTGTAATATTGTGAAAAGACTTTTTTAAGGGATTTACCGACAAAGCCTTGTCCCACGATTCCAACTTGTTTAATGGTGTCAATCATTTCTACACTTCTCCCGAAGTTCCTGTCCTAAAATAAAAACCCAATTCAGTATCGCTCCAAAAACCAGAACGATAAGTAAGATTGGGACACACAATATTTTAATTAAATCTGTAAGAAGGGTTCTATGTGCTAGCCTATACATATTGTATTACAACATACCTTTGACAGCAGACTCAAGCAGGGCGATAAGCTTAGGGTTTTCAGAAAGGAATGCGTAAAGCTTATCTTGTCCTTGAAATTTGAATGCCTTTTCGACCGCTTCATCGTCTTCAATGTTCAGATCGGGCTTAATCTCTTTGGCAATATCTTTAAATGAGTTTATAAACGAGCAGGTAAACCAAGCTCCGGACTTTTCTATTAGCCCTAGGTCACACGCCAACATCAAAATCTCTTGGGTTTTATCTACACCATGACCATACCGAATGTAGCTTTGGACCTGACCTCCGGGAGCACCCATGCTAGAACAGATAATTTTCCAGTTCACAATCTGACCTATCCTCTGGTCGCTACTGTCTACCCAAGGCTTTACCGCAGAAATCTTTTCACCCCCGCTAGCAATTTCCATCCTTGTGTCTGCCTGATATTGAATTTTGTTTCCACCGTCTGGTAGCTTGGCTTTTCCAAAGCCTGCTGTGTTGGCAATGTAGTGAGTAATCGCAATCACAAGACCTCTCTGACGGGGTAATAGTTGTCCAATTTTCTTGGTAAAGATGGAAAGAATCTTAGGTAGCCCGGCTCTGCCCGGACTAAAGTCGCCATCCAGTTCTTTCTTAGGCATAAGGGATGATATAGAGTCGATAATCAGCACCGCTCCATAATAGTCTGGGTGGCTCATCATCTTGTACGCCACATCTAGGAAGTCCTCTGCGGGGATCGGTTTATCTTCCGGGGCTACAATTGTCATCTTCTCAGGGTCTAGTTCCGCCACTTCAAAGTTCATGTCCTTTAACCTACCCTCGGCGTCGAGATATATGATCGGCCTACCATCCTTTTGACAGTTTGCCGCAATCTGCATAGCGGTAGTAGTTTTTCCCGACTTTGGATCTCCGGTCAGCGTTAGCCAGCCGCCCTCTCTAATCCCTCCACCCAAAGCTATATCTATCGCCGGACTTACTGTAATTACCTTGTAGTTCTTTTTAGCCTCCAAAACATCAAGACCGCTGGAAACTATCTGTCCGTACTCTTTGATAATTTTTGCTAAGTACTCAGGCTTCTTCTGTTTTGTTTGTACCATTCTCTATATTCCTCAGTTTTGAAAACAAGGTATTCTTTTTTTTGTGCTGCGTTGTTCTATACTCTGGATTTTCGGGAACCTTTAACACTTCTTTCTTTTTGGATTTTTCTTTTTCTATACGCTCCAGAGATTCCTTAACCCCTTTCTCTACGAACTTTAGGGCTAAGACAAAGTTGCCGGATTTATGCAGAAATCCCAGCGAGTAAACGTTTTTTGCTCCGGGACTGTTGATGTAATGTATCAGAGCTTCTTCTCCGAATTTATTTATCAGCTTCCAAGCTACGCGAACCTGTACTTGGTATTGCTCTTGGTGAGACTTGTTCCAGAATTTATATTCTAGACTGCCTTTGTTCTCTCGTTCGCGTTTACGCAGACACACTATTTCTGCTGCGTATTGGGCGGCGTTACAGTCCTGCCCCGTTGAGATGCTTTTGAACGTCCGGGTGTGTTCTTTTTTCTGAGTCATTTTTGAATATCATCAACTTTAAGTTGTCCTGAGTAAGCTCGCGCGTGCCGGAAAGCTTTTCCAAATTGTTAAAAGGCCAAACGTATTTTGACACATCTATTTTAGAACAGTCGTCTCTCAAAAGACACACTGTTAAAGTCTGATAAGACTGACAGTAAGAGCCGTCCATAGATTGATCTTGGGCAACACCTCTAACTACAGATATTCCATCTAAACCGTTTGGGTTTTCAAAAAACACTTTTTGGTCAGCACCAAACATGTAAAGCTGAACTTTGGCTGGCAACACATCGTTTTGCTTACAATGCTCGGCCAATCTAATCCAAGGGTTTTTAGTGTTGGGTCTTTCATAATCCCCATACACGCTAGTACCATCTGTTAATGTTATCTGCCAGCTTATCATTAATTGCACATGACAAAGGTCTTTCATGTGACTATCAAGTTGAGTACAAAGCATTATCTAGTCTTCTTTTATTTTGTGAATAATACCCCTGTATCTTTTTGGAGTAGTAGTCCCTCGTTTAGCTTTGTTTTCATCGGAAGTTATAGATGCGGCTTCCGTCATCACCGTAACGCCCCTCTCGGGCTTTCTGGCAAAGAGATTGTGCGTCGGGCTGGTTTCATCGGATTTAATATTTACATACTTCGATACGATGTTTACAGATCGTTCAAGCTCTTTTGCAATCTCTTCCGCTGCCATAGATTGGTTATCGTCTATAAACTTCTTTTCTTTGTTGGACAGTGGTCCCCTTTTCATTTTAATTCTCCATTAGGAATCGTCTAGCTCTCGTAAAGTGCAGTCTGTTTTTGCTTTGTAGATACTGCACGTAGGCTTCAAATGTGTTTTCTGAAACTTTTTTAAACTTATACATGTGTGTTTGTCGCCTTGAGTTGGCGTAAGAAGAATCCGCCTGATGTGGATCTAGTAATTCGTTTCTTCCGTATTTTATAAAATATTGCGTAGACCCGTTAGAGGATGCAACAGTTTTTGCCACGGCTGATGCCTGTTCTGACTCCTCGCCGTTAAAATCAAGAAATGTTACCCGGACCACAACGCTATCCGGTAGGTTTAGTCCGGAAATGTCCTCGTTTTCCCATCTAGCCATTTATTTTCTCCAGTGCTTGTTTGACAGCTTTAATACAGTCCGCTTCGGTAGGGCCGCTAAAACAGATTTGACCCTTCGTAGTTACTCCGTATTTAGCCAACAGACTATTCCCCATTACAAAATGGTCAAGAGTACCATCGTTGTTGATTTTGCGAACGTCGAGCTTGAATGTGATCGTTGCGTGGTGTGGATATTCTCGCCTAGGAATTACGCTCCCTTCTTCTGCTTGCTCCGACATTAATCAATCTCCATTTTTTATCCAGTTGATTTTCTGCTCGGGAGTCATAGCGTTAATCTTCCTATTTGTCTCACGGGCTTGCTTAGCTTTTTGATCTTGCTTCATTCCATGTTCGTGTGTCTTGTCCTGTAGCTCATATGTTCCCATCTTGGAAGTGTTTCTATCTGCTAATTGACCGATAGTATTAGGCGAGCCTCGCACAAACATAGCCGGGGGATTAATGAACACCTTTATCAGAGTTTCTTCTCCGCAGTGCGGACATTCGTATTCGGACGGTTCGTCCATTCTCTGGGTAATCTCTGTATAATATGCGCACTTTTCGCATTCAAAATCATATGTGGGCATGTATTTCTCCTTCCATTGTACCACATTATGTGCATTGGGGCAATAGAAATGCTCACAATTTCGCAAGTATTCTGGATATAATTGAGTTTCTGACAATATCTTCATCGGTTAGTTTACACACGGCAACTCCGGTTACGTGCTGTAGTTTTTCCATGCAGGCGTTAAGACCGCCCCCCGAACGATTGTCTAGATCAGTTTGACCAGCATCACCATTGATCACTGCTTTTGAATCAGAACCAATTCTAGTTATGAACATCTTGATCTGTTCGTAGGTTGCGTTTTGCGCCTCGTCCAGTATCATAAAGGCATTGTGGAAGTTTCTACCTCTCATATATTCGAGAGGGCACATTTCAACTTGATTTGTTGACCGGGTGGAGTTGTATGTATCGACCCCTAGGTAAAGCTTCATTTCTTCTACAACCGGTACAAGATAAGGTTGTATCTTTTCCGTTAATGTTCCCGGAAGAAAGCCAAGACCTCTTCCCGCTTCAACTACGGGCCTAGTGATGATGATTTTGTCTACTTTATCTTCCAGAAAGTGTTCGCAAGCCAACCCTACGGCCACCGCTGTTTTTCCCGATCCCGCTGGGCCACAACAGAACGTCACGTCGTTTTCAATCATAGACCTTATATATTCTGCTTGATTTTGAGTCTTTGGCTTTAGCTGCTTCCTACGGGGTCTGGTGTGGTGTTTTTGTTTTTGTGATTTACGTTTAGGCAATGTGCGATACTCCTGATGTTAAAACATTACATTAGTTAGGTCTCTCACGACTGAATCTTTGACCAAGACAGCATCGCTATGATCGTTTTGATAGGACATCGTAGCCTGTAAATTTCCTCCGCCCGTATCAGCACCATCGTATGATATGTTAGTTAGGTAATTTTTTCCTCCTAAATCCCATATAAAATAGTCTGATAATGGGTCAACTTGAGACACTAGACGAATCTGTCCGTCAGGAGAAAAGTTGTCATCGACATTTGGCAATGCGTATGGATATACTTGTCTAGAGGTGCCTGTAAATGAACACGTCACCTGCACAGGCAAAACAATGAATCTATACAGGTTCTGTTTGCCTTGGTCTACAGATCCTCTCCATCTACCCGTGTCGATTATATCTGAATAGTCTATGCTTACTTCCAGATCTATGGAATTGATTCCGAGTATTCGCTTATCTCCTTGCGATCCTCCGGCGTCAAACATATCTTCCACTTCGCTGGGCAATACCGATTTCTTTGTGGGCAGCGGTGACTGGTTCAGAAAATCTAGGTGACTTCTCTTCAGTATATTGCCACTCTGCGCTGTAGCTGGCAGCGTATAACTGGACACAGAAGTGGTTTCATTGTATGTTACAGCCCTTGTGGTAAGCGAAACACTTTCCGTGATTGGCCCGTCCACACTCATACTATAACTTATAGAAGATATTAAACAGTTTCTGTATGTTACTTGTTGTACCGTAGTTCCGTCATCAAGCAGTCCTTGATCATCGGAACCGTATAGTACGGTGACATCATATCCCTTGCTAAGATTTCCTATTCCATCACTACCCAGATTGTCATTATTGAGGATGTGAGAGTTTTGATAGGTCGAGTAATTCGATGGGTAGTAAAAGAAATTAGAGTCTTTATCTATGATTCTCTCTATAGTAATTTCAAACGATTGAGGAGAATAAAAGTGGTACTTTCTTTTGGCTCTACCGGGGTCTGGTAGTGACGAAGATGGAAAATCGGAATTAACTCCGACACTTTGTACCCCTGTTAAGAAAGTTCCGTCTTGCGGGGCGTCGGAGCCGCTAGCATCGCTCTTGATTAAGACGCCCACACAGGCATAAAAAATACGGTCGTTTGACATTGTTATGCTCCGCTGCTACCAAAACCGCCCTTGCCGCGATCTGTATCTTCCAGCTCATCGACTTGTACGATTGTTGTGCATGGCATTTCTTGGAATAGTATTTGAGCAATCCGATTGCCCGCTTCTATCTCTAGCTCAACGTCGGAAGAGTTGTATAAACAAACCCTTACTTCGCCTCGGTATCCGGAGTCTATAACTCCCGCAAAAACGTCTACACCCTTTTTTACAGCCATGCCCGAACGGGGCCATATCAGCCCAACAAAACCTTGTGGTATCGCCATGGCGATTCCTGTTTTAATTAGGGCGGTGGAGCCTGCGGCAACAGTGGCATCTTCAGACGCATATAAATCCCAGCCCGCATCATATTCATGCGCCTTGGTGGGGAGTGTTGCGTCTTCTGTCAAGGTTTTACATGGAACGCTATTTTTTTTTCTAGGGACGTTTCTGCTAAGTCCCTCTGCTAACATACTATTACGGGCACGCTGATCATGTGGAATATCTATTGGCATATTCGTCCTTCTCCTATGTCTTATACTATTTCACAAACACCACCACTACAGGCCCACTCCTGTTGAGGTTTAACGTTGTTTTGTTCTTCAATAACATTCGTAAAGTCTACCTGAACAGATTCTCGATTCAAATCAACCCACTCTTTCCAGTTATACACGTCCTTCATACAGTAGGTTAGTTTACGTAAATCTCCATCGAAATATCTGGTTGCAAACTTTTTACACCTGTCAGACCATTCTTTTTTACCGTTGCCCTTAATACGTTCTCCAATACCCAGCAGGGAATCGCAAGCGGCCCATAGGTTGTCTTCCCACAGGTTTAGAGCAACCTCGATTAGGCCGCTTACAAACAGAGACGCATCACCATAGTAAGCAACCTGTTCGCTAGGTAGGTGAATGGTGGTGAATGGGGCTTGAGGATAGTCTTTATCTCCCGTAATTGGAAGCAAAGAAATACCACAGAAGTATTTTCGATTCTTATAAATAAACCCTTCTACTTCGTCCCACTCACTAGCCTTAACGTTGATAGTATTGGAAACGTTATGCACTAGCCAAGGATGTGTACATAGTTTTTTATTTGTTCCCGGAACGACCCAGTTCTGTTGGGTACTTTTTACGTAATTTAAAAGGTCTATGGCACCGACCTTGTTCTTTGTTTTAGAACCGGGAGGAACTTCGATGCAGAATGCAACCACATCGTCACTATCGTTGTTTGACCAAACTGATTCTTCGCACGCTCGCGGGTTCATCTCTTTAAAATAATTATAGATTGGTTCAAGCTTATTTGCCTGAACTCTTCTAATATATCTCTTTGCATGGTGAGGATGTATCCCACTTGACGTTCCGAGTATACAGCTAGAAGTTCCCTCCGGTTTGATACATGTTGTTCTGGCCGCTTGATTTATACCAATAAGTTCGGCCATTTTTTTATTTGTTTTCTTTACGATTTCGGCTCCGTACCTTTGGTATTCTGGATCTAAGCAAATATCGTGCTGCTCCATGATTCCAGTCATCGATACGCCCAGTAGAGCCTCTCTCTTGATGATGTTTTCTGAGGTCTCGCCTAGATACTCAAAAGAAGCAAATCCAGCTTGAAGTGTACCGATGATTGACGCTGCTCGACAGGCATCGTTAAAATCTTGCTCAGTTTTAACTTTGGCGCAATTAATTGTACTCAGGTTACAAGCCTGCCATCCGGTTTTGCCTGTTGTTTCGTCTACTGGCCACATTCCGATTTCGACACATGGGTTAACTATCAATTCTGTTGAATCGGCCCAAACAAATCCCGGTTCACCAAAATCCTTAACGGACTGCATAAGTTCCGAGAATTGTTTTTTTGTTGTCTGGTCTCTAAGTAGCATTGCTGAGTTATTTGATCTGCCACGTTGTGGGTTCTCTATAAACCAGTTGCCAGTTTTAGCTTTAGCCATCGATTCGTCGTCCGGGCTAAATACACAAATCGTGGCACTTCTCCGGACGCCTCCACTAATCACTGCATCTGCTGCGTGCATCACGATATCATACGCCTCGATGGGCTTGAGGTGGCCGTCTCCCGACTTCATTGCGCGATCTAAAACCTTCTTGATTTGAGATAAAGCGTTTTTGAGAGGTTCTGGACCCGGAGCCTTGCCGCCGCTAGATTTGAGTGGAGATCCGGCGGGTCGAATTTCAGAGAAATCAAAGTTGATGCCTTTGCCTTTGTACTCTGTGAACAGCGCCTTTTGCTCGAAATAGCTAGATACCAAGACGCCCACTGCGTCGGACCAACCTTCGATAGAATCTGAGATCAGAAATTTTTTAGAGCCGGTTTTGCTTTTAATTAGCTTAGGCAATTTCGCAACGTGGTGTGTCTGCACCGAGAAACCTGTGCCACAACCACACAGTAGTAGATACATACACTCTTGAAAAAATCTCAAGCGATCACAAAAGGAGGTGATACAGTTATAGATTCTAGCGTTGTGTTTGAAGATGGGAGCGCCTCCGAATTGAAGCGCTCTTTGGCTTCCCAGAACTTTCTTTTTGAGCATCTGTTCATATGCCCACTCGATTTCTTCCGCAAGTTCTGGCTTGTGTTTACCGTCTTCATCCTCTTGGTAGACATATTTGTCAAGCATCATCTGCTTAACACGATTAACGGCTTCTGCCCAAGTCTCTCTTCTCTTTTTTTCCGGTATCCATCTTGCATATTTTGAAACAAAGGTGTAGTTCATTAGGGACTTTAGTGACATATTTTCCTGTGTTCCTGTCTTAGGTCAATGATTAAAGGAGTATTTATTGTTTATTTGTTTATGACGACTGTAATGTCTTTAGTTTTCAGTCGGATTGTGGTGGTGTCGTCTTCCTGTTGTATATCAACATTATCTATTATAGCCTTAACTTTGTCAACATGTTCTTGGTTAATTCCGAAACTTGACATAATATTTCTGACAATCGAGTCGGTGAGTCCCCCATACAACTTCTCTTGATCGCCAGCGTTCGTGTTATCCATTCTTCTTCTCCATTCTGTCGATAAGCGTATCGAACTTTTCATTCAGTTTGTCGTTGATGGCCAACTTACAGTCCACCACACTTTCTTCCAAAGAGTCTATTTTGCTTTCTATTTTGCTTTCTAGATTGATGACTTTATCTTCGATGGATGTCATCCTTCTGTTTAAAGAATCGTTCACCTTCTCCTCCAGTAAAATAATTTGCTTCCCATGATTAATGATGGTGAACAGCACCCATCCAATAATTGGTATGACAACCAGCTCCGCTACGAAGCCGACTAAGTTCCAAGTGTCGGACATGTCTTTACCTTTCCGTTGTTGTGGATGCGAAATAAAAAGAGGGAAGGGGAGAGAACTCCCCTCCCCCCATTATGGGTAGCGGATACTATATTACATACCGGTAATCGGTTTGTAATCGAAGAAGTCTCCACCCGAAGCAACGGTAAGGGTAACAAAGTCAACCTTCATAACCAACTCGCCCGGAACTGAGCGTGTTGGGTTGGCGGCACTGTCGCTTCTGCTAGCAGTAGCTCCAGCCACCGGATTCCACATGTTGGTACTGGTGAGTGTACCCGGATTAGCGTGCGCATGACCGTTTGACGACAAGAACAGGTTTGCAGAACGTTTTCCGAGCTTGGTGTCACTGTTCAGAGGATAGCCGGTACGCGAGTAACGGTTTCTTCTCATGAGTTCAGTAGTCTTAGCACCAAAATCGTGCTCAAACTGATGAATGGCGTTAAGATCGTTGCCCTGACCAGTGATCAAGATATTGGTCTTAGAAACGCCGGAAAGAGTAGCACTACTTGCAGCGATAACGTACTTACCAGCAGCCTCATAGGCAAACGTACCAGCCGACAGAGCTTTAGTCTGAGTGCTAATCTTGCTTGCGCTAGTATTGTCTCGCGGCAGTGTGCCGTCATCCCATGCGGCGGCATTATCTTTTAGAGCCAACGCTTTGGTGATAGCGGTTCCCGTACTTGTGTTACCAAGAACAGTACCGCCCTCATTGGTATCTACGAAAGCACCACCAGTGGTGTTTTTCAAATAGGCTGCATCATTTGCAGGAACTGGCATAATGGATCTCCTTTGGAATTAAAAAATAAAGGTAAATAAAAAGTTAAATATCATCCAAATTATCCAAAGAAGATCCAAGTCCAGCTACAACATATACACAAATCAGACTGTTTGTGTGTTGCTTTTTTTGCAGATTTTTATAGCCTTTTTGAGCCTGCGTCTGGCTGTTTCTCGGCTATACCCATTTGCCTTGGCAATTTCTACCATTGTCATGTTGCCCAGAAATCTCTGTTTGAGAATATCTGACACGTCGTCAGGCAGTCCAACCAAAATATCGGTAAATTCTCGCTTTACCGTTCTAGCATGGGAACTCGCTAGATCTAGCTGGAAGTTATCCAGATAAACCATTTGTTTTCTTTTCTTTAGCTCGTTTTTGAAGGCAAAAGAAAGCTGTTGGTAGAGATAGGAAGTGAATTTTGCCCCTCTCTCCGGGTCATATTTGTCCCTGCATTTCCATAGGGTCAACAGTTTGATCGACTCTATTTCGTCCGCATCTATAGATCTGCTATACTTGTTGGATACGGAGTTCATTATGTTTACTATGTTAGTGTCCTGTAGTAGTTCTTCAATCTTTTTATCCATCGTTACCTCTTAGAATAATTCCACCAATTGTTTGTTTACGTTTCATTAGTTTGCCCAGACCTTCTAGATAAGTTCTATCCATCTGATCTGAAACAATATATTCAACCTCGCCCGTTGGCGATACCAACATAGACCAGTGTTTATTGGTCTTTAGTTGTTCTTTAACTAGATCTACTGTAGCTTTTGTTTGTTCGTCAGCGAGAACCTCCATTTCTGAGTACGCACATAGTTCCTTCTCTATTCCTGCTCTAACGTCCTTGATATCGAACATCCTTCCCACACCTATGAAGAAAGAGTAGCGGCCCATGATTCTTAACGCCTCAACGCCCGCCGTCTTTTCTATTGTGTCTGCAATCTGATTAGTTATGTCAAAGTTAGCATGGCCGATCCAACAATCCCATCTGTCAGACGGCTTCATGTGAGACTCTTCTGGGTAGGGTCCAAGCGGCGTGTAAACCACCTTCTGCGGTTGCAAAAAGAACTCTGGTGGGAGTTCCATAGGTGTTTCCATGTCTGTAAATGGCATTTCCTCTTCATTTAGGTCGGGAGGAAATGTGTCAATAAGCGGTATCACGAAGTCTTCGATCTTGGCGTTCCAGCTTTCCCAAGCTATTTGTTTAGGTTTAGACATGGAAACCTCCGTTCGGATTATAGTTTTAATACGTTGCGGGGAGAAACCGCGATGTCGTCTCCGGAATCCTCTTTTATATCGCTGAGCAAAATGCGGTTTTTAACACCCTTCAGTATCTCTGTGAACTCCTCTTCTCTGCCCTTTAATACACATTGGTCCTTTAGGTGGACTAGTATTTGATCTATTAATTCATCGTATCCTAGTGAGTAAAATATGGACGACATGGCATCTACACCACCGTCGTCTTCTGTCCAGTCGCAAGAAAATATAAACTCTCCGTCTTTGGAAAATCCTACCGACAAATGACCTAGTAGTTCTTCCTCTACGGGATCAGAAGGTTCTGGATCTTGATGATAAAATGCTTTCATAAAATGGCTCTATTTCTATTTTCTTTTCTCTGATTGTTTGGGAGGAGTAAAATTCGCCGTCTTTAAGAGAACCTAAGACCTGTGGCATGTGTGCAAGGTAGGCGATTTCCAGTTCTCCTCGTTGTATCTCTCTTATATCCCCCAGCTCCTTGTGCATCCAGTCAAAGTCAACGAGAAAATGCTTGCTAAAGATGGAAGACAGGGTATCTTCTAGACATTTTGCACCGATATATCCAGAGGGGAATTTGTAGTCCTCGTTTAAAAAAACGGTAAAGTATTCTGGATGGTTAAACGGTAGATCTTTGCGATATTGGGCAATGACCAGAGTAAACTTAACCTTCATCCTTTTCAGACTCCTCGGGTTCCTGTGCATCACGAAGCTGTCTTCGGATTAGTGTTAGGGTATCAATTTGACCAGATACCGACGAGTATTTCTGCATTAGTGATAAAAATCTATCCAAGGCTCCTTCGTTACTGGAGTTCTGTAGGCAAGCATTGATTTCAAAGGCGTACTCGTCTAGTCTCGCTTTCAGGACGCTTTCAGCCGCCTTGATTATGTCCATCTTTTACTCCTTATCTTTTGGGTTTGTGTATATAAAATGAGCCTGCTATAGTGGTATTATAACAGGCTCTTTGGGAAAAGTCAAGCAAATTATTTCAAACACCAAGCGAATGCCATAAATGCTTTGTTTAGTTTCCGTTTCTCGTCTTCCATAATCGCATGGTTTTCTTTGCCTAAGATAGAAACCATGACATCCTCAGTGGTCGTAGCTAGCATAGCGTATTTTCCCTTTAGAGAATCTTGAAACACCTCCTTGGCTGCAAGCACATAGGCATCATTAATTTGCTGGGCGCTAGCTTCGTACTGAACAACCCTATCCGCAAACACTTTGTTAAAAACACACAGGGAAATTCTGTCCTTGGGTTCAGAAATAGATTGGGCGGTCTCAGACCAAACTGAAATTAGTTCGTCTGAGGGCTTTTCTATCTCTAGAGTTGCTACAGGATTGGCATCGGGGAACTCGGGGATTAGATCAGGGATTTTATCCCAGAATAACCCCAATACCAGCAGTGTAACACCAAGAAACAGTCTTAAACGGTCGCTCATTGCTTTACTCCGTCACCACCTCCCCCTTCCGGGGTCGGCACAGGGTTAACATTCCTTTCATTTACCAACACAAGAAATACTTCTCGCATCTTTGCCTGAGCATCGCATAGGCCGTACTCTACACAGGCGTTATTTAAGACTTCCCACTTATGTACAATCGACGTAACACTGTCTACATCTTCAGAAAATCTTAGCTTCTTTTTCGGTTCTCCAGTTTTACCTAGACCTCCGAAGAGATTTCTTATGGAAGGTAAAATCAGAAGAAGCCCTAAAGCGGTAACAACCCATTGGAATGGGGTTAGCGATTTTAAAAGCTCGCTCATGTCAAAACTCCACTTGGACTATTCGGTTGGACGAACACTATCACCGATAACCCAAGCTACCACGATAGTAACAACACCCACGATCTGCTCCACATCTAGTTCGATTCCGAGAAGCTCGGACGAACAGATACCAGCGAGACCAACAGCAGAAACCCAAAAACGCCGTGACGACAGAAGGGATTTAACTTTTTGAACTAACATTTCATATCTCCTATAAAAATTTGAATTTAGAGATGACCATCTCTGTACTACTTTATCTTCACGTATTTCCAACACATCGCAAATTTAAGATCCTTCTCGTTAAAAATGGCGTCGTCCTGTCGCTAGACTTCTTACTACCAACCGTCACTTTTACACACGAACACTTACCGTAGGTTGGAATACAATTACAGTATGTGCTACTGGTATCACACTTGCATTTAGTTTTTTCGTCCGGTTTAACATCGTCGTCCGGTTTAACATCGTCGTCCGGTTT
>CEUO01007369.1_pt1 | contig 41005 bp, 51 predicted proteins | sample 531391 | NCBI WGS metagenome assembly CEUO01 (sample SAMEA2622799, study PRJEB7988) | marine metagenome | isolation source: saline water (ENVO:00002010), including
TTAATTTTTTTATTAAGGAAAAGAACTATGGAAAAGGTAAAAGCCTTGTTCAAAAGTCGTCGTTTTTGGACTGCCATTGGTGGTGTGGTCGTTGTGGCCGCTCAGGAAGCTCTTGGGTTAGACCCAGAGACAACAAACAGGATTGTTGCACTTGCAGTAGCTTGGATTCTTGGGGATTCACTACGAGTAACTGACAGCAGTTCAAACTCAGAGTAGTTTTCTTGAAAGGGGGTGGATTTTTTCACCCCCTTTCTTGACTTTTAAATTGGAAAATGCGAGAATGGGGAAAACGATAAGAAACCAAAGCAAGAGCGACAGAAAAAAGCTCAAAGAAAAAAACAGACAGAGGAAGAAGGGAAAATGGCAAAACGCCCAACGTGGGATGAATACTTCCTAAAATTCGCACAGCTTGCCGCCACTAGAAGCCATGATTCTCAAACAAAAGTGGGGTGCGTGATTACTGCTGATAATAAGGTTCTAGGCGTAGGCTACAACGGGTTCTGTACCGGAGTAAAAGAAAAAAACCTTCCTACGACTAGACCAGAAAAATATCCATATATGGTTCACGCAGAAGAAAATGCAATCAGCAATATGGTAATTAATACAAACACATCAAAGGTTGCTTACATAACGCACATCCCATGCTACCGCTGCGCAAAGCTGTTGTGGCAAAACAATGTTAGGGTCTGGAAAATCCCACTTAATCAAAAGGTCGAAAGCTCTTGTGACGAGGATGTTTTAGTCTACGACCACCTGATAAAAAACGGGTTAAAAATAACTTGGTTATAGCGTGTCTTACCTAAGAAATTTTTATAGTGTAAAAGTTGCCAAAGTGTATAATATATTGTCGAGGAATATTAGAGTTCCCAAACTGGAGCTAGAGCGACACATCTTCGACAAGCCCTTGTGCATCAAGCTATATTTTTAAGACAGTGCGTGGCAGTAAAGATTAACGTGCTTGATTAAAAACGTGTCGCTCTTTTTTTATTTATACATTCTTATAATAAGCACCGAGGAAAAGGCTTACATGTCTGTTAGAGAACTTAAGGATTATACGTTTGTTTCTAAATATGCAAGATGGATACCGGAAAAGAAGAGAAGGGAAACTTGGAACGAGGCTGTAAGTCGCGTAAAAAAAATGATGCTCGATAAGTATCAGGATTTTCCAGAGGTTCATGAAGACATCGAGTGGTCTTATGAAATGATGAGAAAGAAGAGAGTTCTAGGCTCTCAAAGGGCTTTGCAGTTCGGCGGAAGCCCAATCTTCAAACATAATGCACGAATCTATAATTGCATAACTTCTTTTTGCGATAGATTAAAGTTCTTTCAAGAGTGCATGTATCTTCTATTGTGCGGCTGTGGAACTGGGTTCTCTGTTCAAAAACATCATATAGAAAAACTTCCACCAATAGTTAAAAACAAGAATGGCTCAAAAAAGTTTTTGATACCTGATAGTATTGAAGGATGGTCTGATGCCGTTGGTGTTTTGGTTGCTAGCTACTTTGACCAAGATGAGTTATTTCCAGAATATGTTGGAAAGAATGTTAGCTTCGACTATTCTGAAATCAGACCTGCTGGAGCATACCTAAATTCAAGTGGTGGTAAAGCGCCCGGACCAGAACCACTAAAAAACGCACTTTCAAATATTAAGAAGATATTAGACAAGGCATTGAAGGAGCTTGAGTTCTGTCATTCATCAGTCAGGAATTTAACACCTATACAAGCATATGATATTGTTATGCATAGTGCAGATGCTGTAATTTCTGGTGGTGTTCGCAGGAGTGCAACAATATGCCTATTTAGCCCAGACGATGAAGAGATGGCTAAAGCAAAAACAGGGTCTTGGTTTATAGACAATCCTCAACGAGGTAGGTCAAATAACTCAGCACTTCTTTTGCGAGACAAAACATCACCAAAACAATTCTCGGAATTAATGAACTCAGTAAAAGAGTTTGGTGAGCCGGGATTTGTTTGGTCTGACTCTACAGAGCTAATAGTCAACCCATGTGTTGAGATTGGTATGTGGCCTGTTGACGAGACAACAGGAGAAAGCGGTTGGCAAGCCTGTAATCTAAGCACGATAAACTGTGCTAAGGTTAAAACAGAAGATGACTTTTATGATGCCTGTAAAGCCGCTTCAATCATAGGAACGCTTCAGGCGGGGTTTGCTAGCTTTGATTATCTTGGTGAAGCCAGCGAAAGAATTGTTTCCAGAGAAGCCTTGCTTGGTGTTTCAATGACGGGCATCATGGAGAGGTTTGATATATGTCTTAGTCCTGAAACCCAAAAGAAAGGGGCAAGAATTGTCAAAGAAGAAAACAAACGAGTTGCCAAACTCATCGGAGTCAATCAAGCCGCTAGAACTACTTGTATTAAGCCTGAAGGTACTAGCAGTTGTGTTCTTGGTACTTCCTCTGGCATTCATCCGCATCATGCTAAGCGTTACATACGACGGGTTCAAGCAAATAAAATGGAACCCATTTACAACCACTTCAGAGAAATAAATCCGAGAGCTTGCGAAGAATCTGTGTGGTCTAATAATGACAGTGATGATGTCGTTGCTTTTTGTGTAGAGGTTCCTGATGGTTCCAAGACAAAGAACAAGGTCGGTGCGTTGGAGCTATTAAATCATGTCAAAAGCACGCAGCAGAACTGGGTCATAAACGGCACAAATAAAAGCTTATGCACACAGCCTTGGCTGGTACACAATGTTTCAAACACTATTAATGTCAAACCTGAAGAATGGGGTGATGTAGAAAACTTCATATACAAGAACCGTAAGTATTTTTGCGGAATCTCCCTTCTTCCCATTACTGGCGACAAAGACTATCCGCAAGCTCCATTTACTGCAATTTATTTACCATCGGAGCAAGTGAGACACTATGGAGACGCTTCATTATTTGTTAGTGGCCTTATCGAAGTTGCCCTTAATTTGTGGGAGGATAACCTTTGGGCTGCTTGTGATTCTCTTTTAGGCTTTGGCGATAAGATAAAAGGAAATGGCAAAAAGGCTTGGCAGGAAAGATGTGTGAAGTTTTCTAATCGCTACTTTGAAGGCGACCTGAAAAAACTTACCTACTGTATGAAAGATGTGTACAACTGGAAAGAATGGGTTGATTTGAAAAGAGAATACAACTCCGTAGATTATACTGAGATTATAGAAGAAGAGGATAACGTCAAGCCTGAACAGGAATGGGCTTGTGCTGGAGGAAAGTGTGAAATTTAATGAGTAAAACAATCAAACAAAAAAGATGGTGGGAAAAATTCTTTAGTCATAAAAAAAGAAAAAAGAAGGTTAAAGATGATTTCTTTTCACATTTAGAAAAACTTAATAACTCAGGTAAATACTTAGCTCATTTGAGTTATGTTGAAACGGATGAGAAAGGTAATGATTGTATAAAGACATTCAATTGTGCTTACGATTATGACTTTAAAAATATTAAGACATCTGTTTTTTCATTCAATGAATATTTTGCAAATAAGAGTACGATGGCGGAGGATTTAGATGCTACTGATAAAGAGACTAACGGAAACTTCGACGACCCCAACCAAGGCAAACTCTTCTGATGCTGGGTTTGATTTATACTCAGATGAAGATGTTATAATCAAGTCTGGGGAATCTGTATTAGTCAGTACTGGCGTTGCTATGGCAATACCGGAAAACCACGCTGGTTTAATATGGGACAGGTCTTCTATGGGTGTAAAGGGTATTCATAGGTTTGCTGGCGTAGTTGATTCTGGCTACAGAGGAGAGGTTAAGGTTTGTCTTTTTAACACTGGAGAGGATTATAAGATAGTGCGTGGAGACAGGATTGCACAAATTCTGATTCAACCAGTTCCAAATATAGAGCTAAGAGAAGTTGAAGACCTCAATAATACAGAAAGAGGAATCGGAGGCTTTGGAAGCTCAGGCAAATAAAATATGAGAAAAAAACCTAGATACCTCCAAGACGAAAACCCTGAAAGAGGAAAGCAAAAAACTCTCAGGGCAAAAACCGAAAATCAAATAGATTATATTGAAACTATTAAGGAGTCTTCTGTTACTTTCTGTATTGGTCCAGCAGGTACTGGCAAAACAGCAGTTGCTGTTGGCTTAGCTTGCCAATATCTACTCGAAGAAAGAATAAAAAAGATTATTATCACAAGACCTGTAGTAGAGGCAGGCAAAGGTCTGGGCTTTCTACCGGGAACCTTTGATGAAAAAATTCATCCTTATTTAGTACCTATTCTTGAGGAGATGAATATATATCTTGGAAAAGCTAGGTTGGAAAAACTAAAAGAAGAGCTTATAATAGAAGTATGTCCTCTTGAGTATATGAGAGGAAGAAACTTCCACCAATCCTTTATGATTTTAGATGAAGCTCAAAACGCAACCCTAGAACAGATAAAAATGTTTATAACAAGGATTGGAAGACACTCTAAAGCTATTATTAATGGAGATACAGACCAAAGCGACCTACCATATAGTGCTAGAGGTGCTTTAGAAGACTGTGTTGATTATTTAGATGGTGTTCAGGGGGTTGGTATTGCAGAGCTTGATGAGACTGACATCATCAGAAATCCTGTAATATCACAAATACTCTCAAACTTTCCACCTTACAGGAGCATTTAATGCCTTTATATGAATATGAATGCAAAAATTGCGAGCATTCATTTGAAATTACACAGAGCTTCAATGATAAACCTAAGAAAAAATGTCCAGAATGTGGTAAATTTAAGCTTTACAAGGTCTTATCTGAGCCTATAATAATAGTTAAGGGTCACTCTACACTAGGTTCTTTAGCAGAAAATAATGCGAAGAAGATGGGAAAGACCAAAATCCAAGAGCTTGAAGGCAAACAAAAAGAGTCTAGAAAAAAAGAAGACAAGCCTTGGTATGCAGACTCTGGAAATGCAAGCAAGAAAGAAATAAAGAAAATGTCCAAGTCTCAAAAAAGAGACTACATTTTAAAAGGCAAAAAATAGTGAGGAAACTTTCTCCGCACATGGCAATAATTAATGTTAGAGTAATGACAACCGCTGGAGAGCTTATGCTGACTGGCGAAGTGTCTCCCGACAGAATCCCACCGGAAGACCTTAAAAAGCAAGGTGTCAAGCCAGACAATCTTTTTGCCATCACAGGGAAAGACCAAGTTGAGTGCATAAAAAAATTAAAGACGAAGCTTGAAAAAATAAACAGGATTATGAATGATGACCAATGACCCAGACTTTGAGTCAATAAGACCAGAAACCCCAGTAACTCACTTCTACGATATTTGCGGTAAAGACTCTGGAGACTCTGGAGACTCTTCGTTTGCGTATGCAAAAGAATACAAAAACAGGACAGTTTACTTCCTGTCTTTTTTTAGAGGCAATATTTATGACCCATACGGTGTCTATGCTCATAAGAGAAAGAGCAGGGAAATTGAATTTAAGAAAGTCACAAAACAGTCTTTTGATTTATACTTAAATTATCTAGATACTCGCAATCGTTCGTTTTTAACATTGGCTGAGAGGAAATATGTAAATGGCTAAGAAAGCTACAGGAAGCAGGACTAAAAAAACTTTAAGTGAAGTAGATAAGTTCTATATTGAAAACCACTTAAATTCTACGCTAGAAGATTTAGCAGAAGCAACTAAAAAGCCAAAAACTCTTATTAAAGAATTTGTGGACTCTTTACAGAATAAGGGTGTCGATAGAACGACTGTTGGCGACTTGATTGCAAACAATGACAGAGGCTCTTCCGTTATGACCCCTAATGCCTCGATGCTGGCTGACGAAACCAAAAAAGAAAGAAAGTCAGAAAAAACTAGATTCACAGGCGCTATTCACATCATTAAGGAAAAATGATGAATTTTGTTTGCAAAGAGTACGACAAATACCTGACTGAATTTTCGGAAAAAAATGCAATCTGGTTTGTCACGCTTTCTAATGGCGAAACTGTATATCAAGATGACGATAGACCAAACATCGAACCTTCTAGTGCTTGGCTAAGACTAAAAACTTATTGCAAAGAAAACGATGTTTACATCACAGAAATGTTTTTGAAATATCGGTCGAACATTGTTAAGATTGGCTCAAACGAGCAGGGGTACTACTTCTGCAAATCCGTCTCTGGTTTCTTGTTTTCAGATGAAACTAGACATTCGTATGTAGTTGGAACCGTCCGTGGCAACAATGTCATGGTGAAATCCATAAAGACCCCAGAACTAATTAGTGAATTTTCTGAAGTTCGTCCTAGACCTAAGTCGGAAGAGTGTATAATTCAGAGTAAAAGAATAGTTGATGGCGGCAGTGTCACTTGCCGTATGGCAGCTCCTTTTAAGGCTGCTTTTTTGAATTGGTTAGCAAATGGCGAAGAACAGGACAAACAAGAGTAAGTACACCTCGCCTTCTACAGGAGAGTTCTGCACTCCTGCACAGTATGTGGCAGAGCTGATGTGTCAAAGACAAGCCGAAAAGAAAAACGAAGGCGCTCTTCCGCATAAATTTTGGAACACTTCTAAGTGGAAGGGTCAGTATATACATCAAATTAAACTGGCTCACGAACTCATTGAGGAGTTCAACGACAGAGCTGTAGTCAGAGCTATACAAACAGGTTTCGGACAAAAAATATTTTCGCTCAGGCATCCAAAAATAAAAGAGCTTGTCGAACAAGAGGCAAAGAGGTTAGAATCTGAGAAGCCGAAACAGCAAGACCTTGACTTTTCCGAGACGGATTCAAAACCAGTGAAGCCCTACAGGAAAAAGAAAAAAAATTGGAGAGCATTGGATTAGATGGCTAAAAAAAGAAGAGCAGTTAAGACTGATTTTGCAGACAACACCACCCAAGAGATAATCTCAAAATATGGGAATGTCATAAAAAGCGGGGTGAAGGTCTTTGAAGAGTCTGAGAACCTGCAAGTAATACCAGTAAGCCCAGCAATAGACCTAGCACTTGGTGGTGGCATCAAAGAGGGTAGCTGGGTAATTTTTACAGGCGACCCAAAGACAGGCAAAACAACTACAGCCCTGCAATTCGCTGCTACCTGCCAAAAAGAGGAGTGGGGAGGCAGAACAGTAATCTATATCAACGCAGAGGGAAGGCTTAAATCAATGAATCTTGGAGGTGTTGAAGGTCTAGACCTCTCACCAGAAAAGTTTAAGATTGTACAGTCTGAAGACGAGCCGCTTTCCGCAGAAGAATTTCTATCTATTGCAGAACAATACATCAGAGAGACTCCAGAGTGCGTCGTTGTCGTAGACTCAATATCCTCATTAATTCCAGAGAAGGAGTTAACAGGAGAACTCACAGCCTTTAGCAGGGCTTTATTGCCACGACTTCTTGGCTCATGGACTAAAAAGCTTGCGACTGTTGTTCCAGCACAGCGAGCTACCGTTGTCATGATTACTCATTTCATTGCCAACACTTCTGGTTATGGCAAGATGAAGATGTCCGATGGTGGTAACAAAATAAGATACCAAGTCGATACACACATGGAAGTTAAAAGGGTAACACCTTGGGAAGTCGCTGGAGAGCAGATAGGACAAATGCTGACTTGGAAGGTTATCTGTTCGGGTAGTGGCGGTTTTCCGGGGGCTGAAGCTGAGAGCTGGCTAAGGTACGGAACTGGAATTGATAACACACAAGAACTGATACATCAAGCAATGCAGATGGGTCTTATTGATAAAGGCGGTGGCGGGATGTATCGCTGTGATTATATATTAGACAATAAAGAAAAAGCAAAAGAATGGTTTGTTAGAAATGAAGTTAACCTAGAGGATGAAGAGGCTACGATAAAAGCAGTCAAGTTCAAAGGTCAGGAAAAGCTGTATGTTTTTCTTTCAGAGAATGAAGATATGGCAAACCTCCTGAGAGAAATTCTTGGGGAGATGATTTGAAAGCTGTAGGTTTTGATGGTAGACAAAGGAACTGGAATTTAAACGGAAAGAAACCAAAAAAGAATTCCACAAGAGCCTGTTCTAATCTTCATGTTAGAGCAAGACATATACTTAATGAGCTATTCCCTACATACAGGGTTCTAGAAGAAGTCAAGCTTCCCGGCTCACAAACATCAACAAGAAAGTCAGTGTTATACGCTGACTTTTTCATTCTAGAAAAAATGCTTATAGTAGAGGTGAATGGAAGACAGCATTACGAGTTTGTTCCATTTTACCATAAGACAAAAAAAGATTTTTACAAAGGTAAGGTCAGAGATAGAGACAAGCGTGAGTGGTGTGAAATAAACAACATAACAATAGTCTCATTGAAATATACGGATACAGATGATGAGTGGAGAGAAGCAATTAACAGTAGATGAACGGCTTGCTCAGTTTGAGAAAATCGTAGATGATTATATCTACGGAAACAATCTTCAAGCCGTACCCTTCAATCCAGAATTTGAGCAAGCTGTTTCTATGAATGATGATGAGCTTAGACAGCTATCTTCTGAGGAGGCTTTGAACCGTTCATACATGGCCTTTTCTTACGCAAACCATATGCAGGAAGAATATAACAAACACGTTGTCAGGCATAACTACGCCTGCGACAACATAAGAAGAATTGTCACTGGTGAGCTTGAACGGTTTGATAAATACACAAAGCATGAAACAAAACAGCAATACATAGTTAACGAAAATACCGTTGCAAACAGGCTGGATATAATAAGGCAACATTCTAAAGCTAGAATGGACAGGCTTGAAAATAGAATAAGAGACATAAGAAGAATTGGCGAAGTTCTTTTAGAATTAAGCAAAAGGAAACAATACTCATGAGTGTTATTGAAACAGCAAAGCAATTGCTACAGAAGGGGATTGCCTTAAACGACGAAGAGTTAATTAACATGGCTAACCAACTTCTATCTACAGAGGTGGTCTCGCAACCTGAAGAGGTTGAGGACGTTAGCAAAGCTCCTGAGCCTCAAACCAATGATGAGCAGCGAAAAAGTAAGTTTGAGGATTTTACAGCCCCAACCAAAAAGACTGACCAAACACAAAAAACAAGATTTGCCAGAACAGAACCAATCAGTGCTAAAAACAGAGAGAATAAATTTGTAGATGACGGAGTAGAGCATTCTGACGTAACCACTCCCGACACCCCTAGAACCGTAAGAAATAGAAAAGGGTTCTCAAAAATATCTCAGGTCTGCAAAAAGTGTAACGGCACATTTGAAACACATCCCGCACATAAACGAGATTGGTTTGTTTGCTCCAACTGCATAAGGAGATAAACTTGTCATTACAAAATTTAGCGGCTGAAAGGGCTGTGCTTTCTGGCTTTTGTCAATACGGCCTAGATGCCTACATTGATGTTGAATCCATAGTTGATATATCGTGCTTCACAGACAAAACAAATCAACACTTATTTAGGTGCATTCAGCACGTATTAAAAGACGGTAGCGAAGTTGACGTATCGTCAATACTGTCTTCCGCCTCATCTCTGGGTTGCTATGAATTAGTAAGCGGCGATGAAGAAATTGAATATTTAGATGCGTTGTTTAATTTTCCAATAGAGCTTAGCAACGTCGAAACAAATGCAAAAGCTATAAAGAAACTAAGCATAGCAAAACACATACAAAAGGTGGTCAAGGGTATACATACCAACCTTTCAAATATTTCAGGCGAAGAGAGCTTCACGCAGATAATTAACATAGCAGAGTCTCCAATAATGGAGCTGGACTCTCTTCTTTCTGATAGCGATTCAAACAACCCAGTCCTCTTAGGCTCTGGTGTTGAAGAATATGTAGAACATGTCATGGAGTCGCCCTCAGATATAGTTGGCATACCAAGTGGATTTCCTAGATTTGATGCTTATATTGGTGGAGGTCTAAGGAGAGGCTGTATTGATTTTGTAGCGGCTAGAGCTAAGATGGGCAAAAGTATGCTCACAGATAATATCGCTTTACACGTTGCTAATATGGATATACCAGTCCTTGTTGTTGACACAGAGATGGGGGAAAGTGACCATTTTTGCAGAATACTGTCAAACATGAGCGGTGTTCCCAGCAAGGAAATTGCTAACGGTAAATTTTCTTATGACCAGTCTAAAACCGAAAAGGTGTTTCAGGCAAAAGAAGATTTTAAGCAGATGCCCTACCATTACATTGGTGTTGCTGGAAAGAGCTTTGAAGAAATACTCTCAATCATAAGAAGATGGGTAGAAAAAACCGTTGGTCTTGATGACGAGGGTGTGAGAAATGATTGCTTAGTTATTTATGACTATTTGAAGTTGATGTCCGGTTCTGATTTAGGTGCGAACTCACCTGAATGGCTTGTCTTGGGTAATCAAATAATGCAACTTCATGCATTATGTGTTAAGCAAGATTTTGCTTGCCTGAGTTTTGGTCAGCTTAATAGGGACGGGATAACTAGAGAGGATGCTGGAGTAGTTAGCGGTTCCGATAGAATTGTTTGGAACTGTTCTAGCTTTACTATTTTTAAGGATAAGTCCGCAGACGAAGTTGCCGAAGATGGCCCAAATGGTGGAAATAGAAAACTTCTACCTATTGTCTCTAGACATGGGCCGGGAATGGAAAACGGAAACTATATAAATATGAGTCTGTCTGGACACATTGGAAGAGTACAGGAATTATCTACTAGAGATGAGCTTATACAATCAAAAAACATCGGAACACAGGGGTTCCAAGTCGAATTACCAAGCGAAGATTCCGAAGAAGAAGGTGGATTCAGTTTGTCATGAGCTTTCAGAAAAAGCCGAGTTGCTATTAGATTATTTAGGTATATCTTACAGCTATAGAGACAACTACGTTCACATGCCTTGTCCTATACATGGTGGCGACAACCCAACCGCTTGCACAGTATATGTCGAGGGAGATTCTCTAAAAGGTAATTGGTATTGTTGGACACATCAGTGTCACGAAAAATATTTATCAACAATGCTTGGCTTTATAAGGGGTTATCTTGAATCTGAAAAAGACAGGAAGGTTAGTTTCAAAGAAGCTATGGATTTTGCTCTACAGTTTTTGAACACCTCAATAGAAGATATTCAACCTAAAAACAATGAAGACAAAAAGAGATTCGTAACCGCAGCACAGAGATTGCAGAAGGCACAGCTAGAACCAGATGTTAAAATAACCAGAGATATGGTAAAATCTACATTGCAAATACCATCTCAATATTACATCGACAGAGGGTATAAAAAAGAAACATTAGAAAAGTTTGATGTTGGAACCTGTATAAAAAAAGGTAAGCCTATGTATGGAAGAGCAGTAGCACCTGTCTACAACGACTCTCATGAATACATGGTTGGCTGTACTGGTAGACAAATAAATGAAAAGTATATGCCAAAGTGGAGAAACAGTCCCGGATTTAAAAAAGGGTTAAATCTTTATGGTTACTGGTTTGCACAAGAGCAGATAAAAAAAACCGGAACAGTTATAATAGTTGAAGGACAGGGTGATGTGTGGAGGCTTCACGAGGCAGGAATAAAAAATGTTGTAGGTATTTTTGGGTGTAGCCTAACGGATGCACAGATAATAAAACTAGAGTCTTCTGGTGCTGCAAACATGGTTGTTTTACTGGACAATGATGAGGCAGGCTCAAAAGCTAAGAATAAGATAAGAGATAAGTGTGGAAAGATATACAATCTATTCTTTCCAAAACTAAATACAAAGGATGTCGGGGACATGTCTATTTCAGATATACACGAGACGCTTGTCCCGCAAATAGAGGGTATGTTTTAATGACAAAGATAATTGCCTTTTCCGGTGTTAAGCAGAGTGGTAAAACCACATGTGTAAACTTTTTACATGGTGTTCAACTTATAAAAAATAATATAATTGAAGACTTTGGTATTGATGAAAATAATAGCCTTATTGTCTTTAGAGGTGAGGAATCAGGTGTCATGGACCTTTTCAGGACCGATGACGATTTTATCAATTATGCAGTTTCTAACATATGGCCATACATTAAATCTTATAGCTTTGCAGACTCTCTGAAGTACACATGTCTAAATCTTTTTGGTCTTACCAAAGAGCAGTGTTTTGGAACAGACGAAGAAAAGAATTCAAAAGTTGATATCATGTGGGAGTCTATGCCAGACAACATAGACGTTAAATTTGACGACGAATACTATGACTTAGTACCTAAGAAAAAGGGTAGCATGACCGCCAGAGAGTTCATGCAATACTTCGGTACGAACATCTGTAGAAAAATAAAACCAGACATTTGGACTGAAGACTGCATAAACAGAATAAAAAGAGAACAGAGTGAAATTGCAGTAATTGGCGATTGTAGATTTCCTAATGAGGTTGAAGCTGTCCAAAAGGCTGGAGGTAAAGTCGTCAGACTAACTAGACAGATTTATGAAGATTCACATTCAAGCGAGACGGCTCTCGATGAAGATAAATACGATTGGAAAAATTTTGATGCGGTGGTAGATAATTCAGGGATGGGTATAAAAGAAACCAACAATTCAATACAAAAGCTTATTAGCGATTGGGGTTGGTAGTGTTAGTAACCTACATCAGAAGTTCTAGTTATAATAATTACTCTTACTGCCAAATGCAGTACTACATGACTTATGTATTAGGTCATCAAACAGTGTCTGGAAAGAAGGCACAGATGGGTACTATAGTCCACAAGGTGATGGAGTGTCTTGCCAGATGCAAGAAGGCTATACAGGATAACAAGAGGACAACAGTAGACGACGCTCTTGGTAAACTCAAGGCAACAAAAAAGCTCCTGTACACAAAGGATTTTGTGAATGAACTAACAGACCAGAGTTATAACTATTACACATCTAACTGCGTACACAACTATACTAAGTCGGACTATAACACATGTAAAAAATGGGTGTGGATGGCTTTAGATTACAACAATGGTCAATTCGACCCTCGTGAGAGAAAGATTGTTGAACCAGAGCCTCATTTTGATATTGAAATAGATAGACCTTGGGCGAAGGTTAATTACACACTGCCTAACGGCGAAGAATTCACAGGTCGTCTAGCAATAAAAGGCACTATTGACTTAGTTACTGAAGTTGATGATGGCGTAATAGAGGTTGTAGACTGGAAAACAGGGCAAAGAAAAGACTGGGCAACAGGAGAACAAAAAGACTATGAAAAGCTTTCTAAAGACCCTCAGCTTCTTCTTTATTACTACGCCATATCAAAGCTGTTTCCTCAATATGAACAGGCTATTATGTCAATATTCTACATTAGAGATGGTGGCCCTTTTAGCCTGTGTTTCGACGAATCAGACCAAGAATATTTTTTAGACAAATTAAGAACTAGGTTCTTTCAGATTAAAAATAACCAGAAGCCAAAACCAATCTCTTACACGCAGTCACATTGGAAATGTCAAAAGCTATGTGACTACGCAAAGAATGATTGGGAGGACTCTGGAGTTAACATGTGCAAATATGTACATGACATGTTGAATAAAGACGGTATTGAAAAAACTACCGCAGAATGTACTAAGAAAGGTTTTAATGTTGGATACTACAACGCGCCCGGATAATTGGACACCGCTACACTTGCACACTCATTACAGTCTTCTTGATGGTCTGTCTAAACCGCATCAAGTTGCAGAGAGGTGTAAGGAGCTTGGCTACACTAGCTGTGCAATAACCGACCACGGAACAATATCTGGTGCAGTCTCATTCACAAGTGCGATGAAAAAGGCTGGAATAAAACCAATACTCGGTTGCGAGTTTTATTTAACAGAAGACCTTTCTGTAAAGGATAAGGCAAATAGGTTTCTAAGCCATTTAGTAGTCTTGGCAAAAAACAAAGAGGGTTGGCACAGGCTGATTGAGGCGACCTCTGCAAGTAACGAGAAAGAAAACTACTATTTCAAACCCCGCTTAGATTTGGATACTTTGGCTAACTACGCCGACGGAAATCTGATTGCTTTTAGCGGTCATATCGGCAGCGACATGGCAAATGTTATTTTTGACGATTTTAAATCTGCTTACAATGCAGAAAGTTATGATGAGGCAAAGCAATTTATTGCAAAGGACTGGCTTGAAAAATCAGAGGCGTTAGCTAAAAAGTATCAGTCCATCTTTGGAGATGGTAACTTCTTCTTAGAGATACAAGTTATTGACCAAGAGAATTGTCCAGCTTCTACTCTTGTGGCTGAAGGGCTGAGATACTTGAGTAGAAAAACAGGTATACCATGCGTGGCAACAGCAGACTCGCATTACCCCAGAAGGGAAGATGCGGCAGACCAAAGGGTTTTGCTTTGTGCCGCTATGAAGACAACCTACAGGAAGGTAAAGAAAAGGCTCGACGCAGGTGAGGATGTAGGACTATCTGGATTCTTTAAGTCTTTTAATTATCACATACCAAGCTTTGAAGAGATGTCTGAAATCCACACAGACGAAGAAATATTAAACGCAAACTTTATTGCAGATATGTGCGAGGAGTATGAGATTCTTGGTGAGCCAATGCTGCCTAAGTTTCCATGCCCAGAAGAATATACCGAAGACGGTTTTCTTAGAGAGCTTTGTAGGCAAGGCTGGAAAGAAAAGTTGTTAGACAAGGGCAAGGTTACAAAGAATCCAGATGACGAGTCTACCTCTAAATACCTCCAAAGAATTAAGGAAGAATTGTCGGTAATAAGTGGGGCTAACCTAGCAGGATATTTTTTGATTGTTAAAGACATTGTAGAAAGTGTATCAAAAAACAGCTGGCTTCCCGGACCGGGAAGAGGCTCTGCGGCAGGATGTTTAGTATCATACCTCATAGGTGTTACACAAGTAGACCCTATTGAGTACGGACTAATCTTCGAGAGGTTTTATAACGCTGGCCGTAACACAAAGGACAGGGTTTCTTTGCCCGACATAGACATTGATGTTCCCGCTTCAAAAAGAGATGATGTTATAGGGTACATAAAGAATACCTATGGCGAAGGCAGGGTTGGTCAGATGATTACCTTTGGCCGTCTTCAAGGAAGAAGTGCGCTGAAAGAGGTTTTGCGAGTTCATGATGCCTGCTCTTATGAAGAAATGAATAGAATCACAAAGTCTCTTCCGCATGAAGCCGACATATCAGACCAGTTGCAAGAAATGGATGAGTCTTCAGTAATAATGTGGACTTTACATAACCAGCCAGAGCAATTAAAAGATTACTGTCGTATAAGAGAAGATGGTTCTCTTGACGGTCCTTACGCAAAGTATTTTGAACAAGCGATGCGTATAGAAGGCACTTATAAATCGCAAGGAAAACATGCTGCGGGAGTCGTTATCTCCCTTGAAGAATTAAATAGAGTTTGCCCTATGGTAAAAGAAACAAATGGCTCAGCTAAAATAGCGGGGTTAGAAATGTCAGACTTGGAAGCTATGGGGCATGTAAAGTTCGATATTTTAGGAGTTAATCTTTTGGATAAAATGATGAGTATTCAATCAACTTTAGGAGGTCAAAATGTCTGATGCTAAATACAGACAGAGGTTTGAGAAATATCTTTCGATAATTTTGGATGGTAATTCTATAGACTTTAGAAACAAAGTTTCTATCTGTTTGATAAACGACTATTATGAAAGAAAGGTTGTCGGACGATACTATCAAGTTCATTGTGATGACTCTAGATTTCAGTTCAGTCAGTTATACAAGAGTCCTAGAAGAGCTTTAGAAAAGTTTCTTGAAATTAGAAACAAGTTGAGAAAAAGAAGTTAGTTTTTGATATTGATTGAGAGGCAAATATGGCACTTAATAACAGAGATATTATTGTATTCGACTTTGAGACAGGCTCAAGAAATCCTTACAAAACACAGCCGACACAAATTGCTGCTGTGGTTATTCATGGGAAGAGCCTTAATATAAAAACAAACGGTGTTTTTAATTCAGAGATGAGACCAATTTTGGATGATGAAGAGGCTATCGCTGCTGGGTTAGACCCTGTTGAAGACGAGGCTTTGGATATAACACGCAAGACCCGTAAGGCTTTGGCGAAAGCTCCGACACCAAAATATGTTTGGAGAAAGTTTGCTAAGTTCTGCGGTATGCATAATTGGAAAGGTACTTCTTGGTTCAATCCAATACCAGCAGGTTATAACATAAATAATTTTGACATGCCTATAGTAGAAAGGATGTGTCAAGAATATGGGCCAGTAGATAAAAAAAGCAATAAGCAAGACATATTCCATAAAATATATAAGATTGACTTAATGGATACTGTTTATATGTGGATGGAAAATCAACCAAAGGTTAATTCTATCAGCATGGACTCCATGAGGGACATGATGGGTATGTCTAAAGAGAATGCTCATGATGCGCTTCAAGATGTCTACGACACTGCTGAGATATTAATAAAATTCATGAAGTTGCACAGAGAAATATCACCAAAGGTTAAATTTGAGAAGGCTTTTGCACATGGAAATAAATTGTTTTAATCCAACAGAACTCTCTTTTGATTGTGACCAAACTTGGAACCTTATCTGTGATGGTAAAACTAAGGGTGTTTTTCAACTTGAAAGCAACTTGGGTAGGTCTTGGGCAAAAAGAGTTAAGCCGAGAGACATTGAGGAACTTGCGGCTTTAATATCAGTCATTAGGCCGGGATGTCTTAAAGCCATACAAGACGGAAAGTCTATGACACAACACTTTGTGGATAGGAAAAATGGCACAGACCAGATTTCTTATATACACAACTCTTTAGAACCGATTCTCAGCAACACCCAAGGCGTTCTTGTCTATCAAGAACAGTCTATGAAAATAGCACAACAGCTTGCTGGGTTTAGTCTTCAAGAAGCTGACAATCTAAGGAAGGCTATAGGTAAGAAAAAAGCCGACCTAATGGCCAAAATAAAAACGCAGTTTATAAAAGGTGCAGAAAATGAGGCCATCGTTTCTAGAGAAGCAGCAGAGGAGATATTCGGGTGGATTGAAAAATCTTCTCGTTATGCTTTTAATAAGTCCCATGCTATTTCTTATGCTATTTGTGCTTACTGGAGCGCTTATGCTAAGGCACATTTCCCTCTTGAGTTTTACAAAAGCTACCTCTATCATTCAGAAGGAAAGCAAGACTCGCAACAAGAAGTAAAAGAGCTTATATCTGATGCCAAGATAAATGGCATAAATGTATTTCCACCAAGCTTTAAGCACCCATGCGTCAAGTTTTCAATACATGAAGAGCATATAAACTTTGGCTTTCAAGATGTAAAATTCATAGGCCAAAATCAAATAACCAAGCTTAACAAAGCTATGGAAGAGGTAGAATCTTTTACTGGTAAAAGAGTTGGAGATTTTTCTTGGTATGAATTCCTGTTGCATATGTCAGACAGGATAGGAAAACAGGTTTCAATAGCACTGGTCTCTGTCGGTGCGATTAGCTACACAGGTGTTGCTCGTTCCAAGATGCTTTATGAGCTAGAAACTTGGCGTTCTCTTACAGCAAAAGAAAAAGAGTGGTGTGTTGAAAACTGTGCCGAATGCCATAGCTTAATAGAGTGCCTCAATAGGCTTGCTCCAACTAAAAAAGATGGCGGTGGGACATCCAACAAAAACCGATGTGAAGTTGTAAAAAACCTTATTTACCTTACTGAAAACCCACCCTACCCGCTTACGGATGACCCGCACTTTATATCAAACAAAGAGCAAGAGTATTTGGGCGTAAGCATAACTTATTCTAAAATAGATTCTTGTGATGTGACTTCTGCAAACTCTACTTGTAAAGAGATACTAGACGGCAAGAAGGGAAAGTCTTCAATAGCTGTGGAGGTAAAAAGGGTTGCTGAATGGAATATCAAAAAAGGGAAGTCTGCTGGCAAACAAATGGCTTTTTTGACGGTAGAAGACAACACTTGTGAATTAGATGATGTTGTTGTTTTTCCAGATGCTTGGGAAGAATACGCATCACTGTTATCAGAACAAAACACTGTTATAATCTCAGGCGAAACACAAAAAAACAAAGACGGTTTTGTTGTTAACAAGGTTCACCAAATTTAGCTTGTAAAGATTAGGTCATACTTTTATAATAATATGGAAAACAAAGGGATAGAAGATGCAAGAGACTATTGTGTAGAATACGGCTATTTTGTCAGCGTTAACAAAGACTCTAACATCAATGGCTGCATGGCCATATTTCCTGAAAGACTTGTCTACAACAATCCCATAGAAGGAAAAATAACTTTCTATGAGATAACAAACATAGGTGTTGAATATTACTGCTCTTACGGAGATGGTACAAATAAAACATCAAGTGTAGAATGTCCAGAGTATTCAAAAAGAATACTTATTTTTCAAGACATACTTAAAAAAGCTTTTGAGCTAAATATTTCACCTAAGCTTATCGTGTGTTACGACGAGAATGGCAACAAGGTAGAAGATAAAAAATTTATAAACTGTCTTGACCCTCCAGAGGGTGCAGACAAGGAATTGGAAGAAAAGTTTGCTAAGATTTTTTATAAACACCTGTCTAATCCAGACATGGATTATTCAAACTTAGCAAGGCTGTATGAGGTTGAGCAAGGCTATAACCTCCTAACATTACCTTTTTTGAAGAAGGATTTTGAATAATGAACTCGTGTTCTTTTGTAGGAAGACTTGTTAAAGACCCTTACCTTGTAAAGGTTGAAAATACACATGTCGTAAAGTTTACACTCGCTGTCAATGAGTATAGACGTTCTAGAGATGGAAGCAAAACTAAACAAGTTGACTACTTTGATTTTGAGGCTTGGGACAGTGGTGCTACAACAATTGCAAAATATTGCAGACAAGGTGATGAACTAGCTGTAACTGCAACCGCTAGACAATATAAGTTTGTAGATAATGATAACAACAAACGTTCTAGAGTAAAGTTCAGAGTTAACGGCTTTAATCTTTTTTCTAGCATGAATAAAGCAGAAGAGTCATATGACATTAGATGACTTATCAGAGTCAAGACTAATCGAAGACTATAAACATATAGTTTTAGAAGAGGTTAGAAAAACAGTAAGAAATAAGCTAGAGCTTGAAGATTATATTCAAATAGGTTTTCTTGGTCTTATCAAAGCTGTAAGAAAATTTGACCCATCTCAAGGAGGTTTTGAGAACTACGCCAAAGCTTGTATAAAAAACGAGCTAATGGCCTCTTTCAAAAAAAGGTCAAAAAAATCTTTTTATTACAAATGTAGCGAAAAAAAATCTGACGAGGTTTGGGAAGTATTACCAGACTCTCTTACCAGCACAGAAAAAGTTGTATTGAGAATGAAATGCGAAAACTACACAAATAAAGAAATAGCTGATTTTCTTAACCTGACAAAAAAGTATGTAAAAAAAGTTTATATAGATTGTATCAACAAGATAAAACATGCAAACCAATAAGAAACGTATATTATTTTGTAATGAGGCATCCTTCTTAAACACAGGTTATTCTGTGTATGGAAGAGAAGTCATAGGCAGAATCTTCAATACAAATAAGTATGAAATAGCTGAATTCGGCATTTACGCCTCTAAAGGCGACCAAAGAATAAAAAACATTCCTTGGAAAATATATCCCAACCATCCAGACCAATCTGTGGAGCAAGAAGTAGCTGAGTACAATGCCTGCCCCACCAACGCTTTTGGCGAATGGAGATTTGAGGATGTATGCCTAGACTTTCAGCCAGATATAGTTGTTGACATTAGAGACTTTTGGATGATGGAGTTTGAACAAAGGTCTCCATTCAGAAGAATGTTTCACTGGGCAATAATGCCTACAGTAGATGCATATCCGCAAAATGAACAGTGGTTAGAAACATTTTGTAAAGCCGACTCGGTTTTTGCATACTCTGAATTTGGAAAGTCTGTATTGGAAAAAGAGACTGGTGGACAAATAAATACTGTAGGTGTTGCATCTCCCTCAGCGGCTAGCTGCTATAAACCAGTAGCAAACAAAACGCAACACAGAAACAGTATGGGTATTGACCCAGACAGTGTAATAATCGGCACTGTAATGAGGAATCAAAGAAGAAAGTTATATCCAGACCTCTTCAAATCGTTTCGTCAAATACTAGAAAAAACACAAAAGACCAACCTATTCCTCTATTGCCACACGAGCTATCCAGATATTGGCTGGGATATTCCCAGACTCCTGACAGAAAACGGCATTTCTCACAAGGTTCTCTTCACATACGCCTGCAAAAATTGCAATGCCGTATACCCATCATTTTTTGAAGATGGTTTGACGGTATGCCCATCTTGCAACCACTTAGCTTCAAAACCGGCCAACGTTCATTCAAAAATATCTGACAGTGTGCTTGCGTCGATATACAACACCTTTGATTTGTATGTGCAATATGCAAACAGTGAAGGCTTTGGTATGCCCCAAGTAGAGGCAGCGGCTTGTGGTGTTCCCGTTATGAGTGTTGACTATTCTGCAATGAGCAGTGCTGTCAGGAAGGTTGCCGGAACACCTATAGAGGTAAAAGCTCTGTACAAAGAACTAGAAACTGGTTGCATGAGAGCAGTACCAGACAATGAAGACTTTGTGGAAAAAGCAATTAACTTTGTTACAAAGCCGTCTTCAATGAGGCTGATTGAGGGTAAAAAGACAAGAGATGCATACGAGAAAAATTACAGCTGGGATGAGACCGCAAAGAAATGGGAGAACTTGTTTGATTCGATAGAAATTAAACCAAGAAGCGAAACTTGGGAATCTCCACCCAGAATAACAAACCCAACCTCTGAAGTTCCAGCATATTTAGATAATACGGCGTATATTGATTGGTTATTTAAAAATATTCTTGGTATGCCGGAAGAAATTGGTTCGTATATGTACTCAAGGCTTTTAAGAGACTTGAAAAATAACAACTATATTGAAGGCATGGGTGGGTACTATTGCAATGAGGATTCTTGGTCGCACATAAGACCTGAATGGAAAAAATTCAGCAAAGAGGATGCTTATTACAAGGTTGTTGAAATTGCAGACAAGAACAACTATTGGGAGCAAGTTAGGTGTGGAATGATTGGTAGGCAAAAGCCTGACTGGATGGTGTAATAATGAAAGTTTTATATATAGGTCATTATAGAGAAGGTACTGGCTGGGCTAACGCTGCAATTGATTATATACTGTCGATGCATAAGGCTGGCATAGATGTTGTTTGCAGACCAGTCAAGCTTAATAACAGCAACCCTGAGATACCTAAAGAAATAGAAGAGCTTGAAAAAAAGAGCCTCAAAGGTTGTAATATTTGCATCCAACACGTTTTGCCACACATGTTAGATTACAATGGTAACTTTGAAAAAAATATAGCTATCTACGCAACAGAGACAAGCCATTTTCAAAAAACTACATGGGCGGAAAAAATTAACACTATGGATGAGGCTTGGGTCATCAATCAAGAGATGGTTCACAGTTCAACACTAAGCGGAGTTACCATACCGATAAAAGTTGTTCCGCACGCCTGCGATATGTCTAAATATGAAAGAAGTTACCCTTCGCTTGGTCTTCCTACAAAAGAAACTTTTACCTTCTATACGGTTGGTGAAGCAATAAGAAGAAAGAACTTAGTCGCTTTACTGAAGGCTTTTCACATAGAGTTTAGCCCAGAAGAGCCGGTATCACTTGTCATAAAAACAAATAAGTCAGGCATGTCTCCAGACGAGTGTCAAAAGCATGTGTCTGAAATGTGTAATCAGGTTAAATTAAACCTTAAACTACACAGCAACGTGGATGAATATAAAAGTGAAATATTAATAACTGAAAGACTTTCAGAACAAGAAATGTGTTCTCTTCATCAGGAGTGTGACTGCTTTGTTATGCCCAGTTACGGAGAGGCTTGGTCAATACCAGCATTTGACGCAATGGCGTTTGGGAAGACACCCATATGTTCAAATGTGGGAGGGATGGCTGATTACATAGGCGATTCTGGCATCCTAGTCGATGGTAGATGGGAGCCTGTCTTTGGAATGACCGATACGTTTTCAGACCTATGCACGGGTTATGAAAACTGGTTCAGTGTATGCGTTTTAGAATTACGTCAAAAGATGCGAAGTGTGTATGAGAGCAGAGAGTCTCAAGAATATAAGCAAATGAGGCACAGCGGTTTTGACAGAGCGGAGCAGTTTTCTCATGAAAGCGTTGGCCAAATGATTAAGGATTTATTAAATGCCAGTTAGTCCAGTATCATCAATAACTAGAGCTGCAACAAGAAAAAGCGGCGAACCACTCAACATCCTAACTTTTGTTACACACGAACGTTACGAGCCAAATCTTTGTAAGACGGGTCATAATTTCTATGCCTATACTGGCGAAGGAATTAGGGATTGGAACACAAAATACGCACCAATACCAGACAACTACATGATTTTAGACAAGTCTAAGACTGGCAGACAAATACCAATTAATTTAGATATTGATGTTATAATATCTCAAAATCTAATGGCTCACTACCCAATAGCTCAGAGTATATCAAAGCAATTAAATATACCTATAATAAATATACACCATGTCTTACCACCAACCAGCTGGGATGCTGAAATGCTTGATTCACTAAAGCACATGAAAGGGGTGGTAGATGTTTACATTACAAATTATAATAGAGATGTGTGGGGTATTAATGTTGACAATTCAAAGGTTATATATCACGGAATAGACTCGGATTTTTGGCAGTCTAAAAATGAAAAAAGAGGTATGTACGCCCTGTCTGTTGTCAACGACTGGATAAATAGAGACTGGTGTTGTGGCTACAGTATTTGGAAGCACGGCACGCAAGACATACCCACGAAAGTAATCGGAGATACGCCGGGATTGTCACAGCCAGCAGGCTCTTTAGAAGAGCTGAGAGAAGCATATTCAAAATGTGGTGTTTTCATAAACACCTCTACACACTCGCCTTTGCCAATGTCTTTGCTTGAAGCCATGTCTTGTGGATGCCCTGTTGTTACTATGGCTACTTGTGCCATTCCAGAAATCATAAATCATGGAGAAAATGGATTTTTAGTAAACAGCCCGCAAGAAGTGAACCAGTATACAAAAGAGCTTTTTTCAAATGAGGAGCTTCGTAAAAGCATGGGCGAAAAAGCCAGAGAGACAATACTTGACAAGTTTTCTATTGAGGGCTTTTCTTCTCAATGGAATGAACTTCTTGAGGGGGTTCTATAATGCATGAAAACTTAATCCCAAGACTTAAAGGTAGTTTTAATAAATTCAAAATTAAATCCCACACACTACCAAATGCAATCGGCATGTGGCCAAATGAGCAAGAGTGTTTTTTGTGGATGCTTTTAAATTCAAACTTAGAACATAACTGGATGGAGATAGGTTCTTTTTGTGGCGGTTCGGCTGTCCTAATGTGTCTAGCAAGAAGAATTACAAACAACAAACCCAACAGCGTATACTCAGTAGACTGCAACTTCAATAACTATAAGGCTATTTCTGGAACGCAGTCCTATGCTGGTCACGATGCGATGGCTATGTTTGACTACAATGTCTATGGCCAAGGTCAATTTTCAGACCTATGTGTTAAGGTTGAATGCTATAGCGATGATATAGCTGAAAACTATAATGGTGAAAAAATAAGTTTCTTATTTATAGACGGGTTTCATTCTTTTAAGCAGGTTATAAATGACTTTAGAACTGTTCTTCCTTATATGTCTGACGACGCTATCGTTGCTTTTCATGACGTTTCTCCTGAAATTAAACAGACAGCTCAAGAAGATATTGAATACGATGAATACTTTGCTTCAAACGGAGAAGACTTCTTTCTTGACGAAGCAATCAATTATATCCTCAAAGAACACCCAGAATTTTCGCTGCTAGAAATTCCAGTCAAGAGAGATATTAAGCACTCTAGGGAGACAGGACTGAACAGCTGGGTAAGAGGAAGAACAAGTCCTTTCAACGCGGTAGCCGCAATTAGGAGAAATAATGAAGGTTAACATTATTATTAACGGACACGCATTGTCTGGATATACAAACATAGACCCTCATGGATTCGGTGACGATTCAAAAGTTCTAGGGGACGTATCCAATATAGACGAGCATGTAGAAAATTCTGAGGCTAGAGAAATACTCGCACATGATGTAATTAATTTCTTGCCATACGAACAGATTGACTCAGTGATTTCGGACTGGGTAAAAAAGCTTAGGCATGGTGGCAAGATAGTAATTGGGGGAAAAGACCTTTGGCATTTATGCAAGGCTTATTCACAAAAGCTGGTTAGTACGGAACAATTTAATTCTGCACTTTTTGGAGAACAGTCTCATTCTGGCGATTATAGACTGAGCCACATTACAATGCCTGAACTTGCCATGAAATTAGAGGCTCTTGGTCTAAAGGTCGTTAAGAAGAGGGTAAATGGCTATGAGATGGTTGTGGAGGCAATTAGACCATGACAGAAAAAACAAACGAAGTTTACGAAAAGGTTCACACATCTTGTGCCGATTGCATTTTTGCAGAGTACGATGAAAAAACTCAAACAGGATGCTCCTTTGACAGGGTGGAAAAGTTCAGGTCTTCTGGCTGCGAAGTAGTTGATGCTGAAGATGACGATAAGCAATTTTTTGTAATAGGAAGATTTTGTAACGCTTACAGAAAACCAGCTTGGAAAGAGCTTGTTGAAAACACCTTATTGACAGAATCAGGTAAGGCTCCTGTCTGCCCTAGCAAATATTCACATGAAGAACTGATGCAAAAAGCGAGAGATGAGATGTCTCTTCGTTGTGGCGTTATGGTTTTGATGAATCCAGAATCTACGATGCCCGAAGTGGAAGAAACTATTCATGCAATTTTTAAACAAAAAAACAACAAGCCTGAATATATTGTAGTTATAAACAACAGCAAAGAATCTCACTCAGAAGTCATTTCTAGAATGCATCATGTGGTACAAGACAGGTGTGTTTTCTATGCCGTAAAAATTCGAGGTGGTGTGGCAACAACAGAACAGGCTTTAGACTACGGTTTTCACAACATTAAGAATAGTTATTTCATTTGTTTTGAGGCTGGCTATACACCTCCAGAAAACTTCATAGATTTTCTAGATTACAAGCTGAATGAAGAAATGCAGCAATTACTATTATCAATGCCTACTAAGGGTTCAACAAACGGATTCTTTACACAAAGTGCGATATACAAATTTCTATACGGAAATAATACAACAATCTTTTTTGATAAGTTGAAGCAGATACTTTCCGACGAAAACCTGCTTAATCTCTGTGTAGACTGGGAAGATTTAGTACATGAAATTACCGAATATAACAATAATAATAGCTAATTATAATTATGGCAAGTACGTAGGACATGCTATTGACAGTGCTATAAATCAAGATTATGAAGGTCATATAAATGTTTGTGTAACAAACGATGGCTCTAGTGATAATTCTTGGGATGTCATTACAGAAAAGCTAACTGGGGAAACTACGTCTTCAGAAGATGGTAGAATACACGAATCTGAAATTTCTGACAAAAGAACCATAATTGCAATAAATCAGGAAAACGCTGGAGCTAGTGTGGCTCGTAATGTTGGTATTGATTATTGCATGAGTCGAACCGATGCGTTTTGCATACTTGATGCTGACGATGAAGCCAGCCCAAAAAGAGTAACCAAGTTTGTAAACAAGTGGCTTGAAAACCCTAGAGAGATAGGTGTTGTCTACGGTGACTATGACATACTTAATGTCAATTCAGGCAGGGTTGTTAGAGAATTCAAGCAGCCTTTCAATAAGAAAGTTCTGATGCGAGAGTGTATAGTTCATAGCAATGCTTTAATTAGCAAAGAGGCTTTTCTTGCGGTAAAAGAAGAAGATGGTGAATATTATGATTCTGAACTTCATGGCCCCGCAAGTCAAGGGTTTATAGGTTCGGTTGAAGATTACGACCTCTGGATAAGAATAAGCGAAAAGTTTGTTATATCTCATATTCCAGAATCTCTTTCTTTGGTTAGGGTTACTGGTGTAAACCAAAGCACAAACATGAACATGGAAATCTACAACAAAAACTGGAAAGTCATAATGTCAAAAATGCAGAAGAGAAATGGCATCGAAGTCTGAAACTAGATTTATAACAACCATACGCTCTACCGATAGAGACAATATAACTACTATAATACTTGCCGCTGGTGCAGGTTATAGAATGAAGTCCTATGGACCTAAGTGTTTGCTAAGATTTAATGGGACTACGATAATTGAAAACCAAATTCATAACGTAAAAAAGTCTATACCAAGAGGAGACATTATAGTTTCTCTAGGGTTCGAGTGTGATAAAGTTATTAAGCATTTGCCAAAAGGTATTAGGGTTGTTGAAAACCAGCTTTACGAAGACACAAACACATCAGAAAGCTTGAGGTTAGCAATAAACAACGGTGTCAGAGAAGGTGTCCTTGTTATTCATGGAGACCTTCTTTTTAATCAGGATACTTTGACACAGTGCGACTTTACCAAGTCTTTTATAATTTTTGATTCTAAGAACCAGTTCAAAGAAAGCGAAATCGGCATAACCGTCCACCAAGGTCTTGCAACAAGATTGGGCTATGGGTTAAAGGATAAATGGGCGCAAATATGTTTCTTTACTGGTAAAGAACTTAAGCTGTTAAAAAGTGTTTGTAAAAATAGAGAAAGAGCGAAGCTGTTCACCTTTGAAATTATCAACGAGGTCTTGGATAGTGGTGGTAGAATCTTAGCTTTTGAACCAAACCATATGTCTATAAAAGACGTAGATTCATCGAAGGATTTATAATGAGAATAATGATTTCTGGAGATGGGCCTCATGCTCATCATTATATTAGGCTTGGATGGGCTAGAGTTTTTGAAACTATTGGCCATCAGACAATGATGTGGGATATACATTCAAAATCCCCCTTTGACGCTTTTGATGAGTTTGAGCCAGATGTTTTTATAGGCCAGACTTATAATCTCAACGAGTCAACAGTCAAATGTATAAAAGAAAGACCTAATCTTAAATACGCCTTAAGAGCTTCTGACTGGGGCGATATGCAGTCGCAGATAAGTAGTGACTACAATACGCTTACAGCAAATAAAAAAGAGATATCTTTTGTAGAAGAGCTTTGCAAAACTGGAGGTCCTTCTTTTGTCTATAACCATTATCATCAAAGATGGATGGAAGAAACTCATAATAAGTGGAAAGATGTTGGTGTCAATCCTGTTTCTATGTTGAGTGCAGCAGATGTGTTTGATTATATGGGCGGCAAAAGAAGACAAGAGCTTGTTTGCGACTTAGGTTTTGTTGGTGGGTATTGGGAATATAAAGCCAGAAACTTAGACCCGTACCTTTTGCAGTTCTCACACCCTGTAGGGAAATACAATCTAAAAATATTTGGCAATCAAGGTTGGCCGGGAGCTTTCTACTTAGGATGGATATCAAATGATAGAGTAAAAGACCTGTTCCTGTCAGCCACAATTTGTCCGAATGTAAGTGAGCCACATTCCCAAGACTTTGGTTATGATATTATTGAAAGACCTTTTAAAATCCTTGCCGCCGGAGGCTTCTGTATATCCGACTATGTGCAATCAATGGCTGAAGATGTATTCACAGACGACGAAATACCCTTTGCAAAAACACCAAAAGAATTCAAAGAACTTGTAGACCACTATTTAGAAAACCCAGATGAGAGAATACCACACATGCAGAAAGGTCAAAAATGCGTCTTGACTAAGCATACTTATTTTCACAGGGTCTCTACGATGCTTAGAGAGCTTGGGTTTGCTGAAGAATCTGAAAAGTGCGACAATGTTTACAGTGAAATATTAAACCAAATAGGTATAAAACAATGAGAGTTGTACTAACTGGAGCAACTGGTTTTATAGGTAGACATCTACTTGAAAGGCTGCTTGACTCTTACGATAAATATGAAGTTGTGTCAGTCAGCAGGCGACCTGTCACCTCCCTTGGTCATTCTTGGACGCATCGCGTTTGCGACTTAGGAGACCCTGATTGTCCAGAATTTGCTAACATCTGCCACGAATTCAAACCTGATGCAATTATACATTTGGCCGGAAATGCTACGCCAAACAACGCAGAAAAAAATCCTTACAAGATGATGCAAGACAACATTATCTCGACACATAAAATTGTTAATTGTGCGCCTGATGGTTGTCGTGTTATCCTTGCCTCGTCAGTTATCGTCTATGGAGATTGGTTGTTTGAAAAGGATACGAGAGGCTTTTTAAGATACAAAGAAGACTCCTTTCCCAAACCAACTTCTATATATGGAATAAGTAAACGAGCCTCTGAGTCGTTGCTTGAAGTCTACACAAACTGGAAAAAAATAAACGGTTGTGCTTTAAGGCTTTGTGCAACTGTAGGCTCTGGAGTAACGCATGGAGTACTTAAAGATTTTATAAGAAAAGTAAAATCAGAAGAAAGTCACTTGAATGCTTTAGGCAGTTTTCCCGGTTCGACAAAGCCGTTTTGCTATATTGATGATGCTGTACAGGCTTTCATGATTGCCTTACATTCCAAAACTAATACATCATACAACGTCTGTCCAGATGATGAAATAACAGTGGAACAAGTCGGTCTTGCCGTGATGGATGCAATGGGTGTAACAAAGCCAATTCATTTTTTGGGCGAGGATTCAAACTGGAAAGGCGACAATAGAATCATAAGAGTCAGCAATAAAAAGCTCAAAAGCATTGGGTGGAAACCTAAATATCCAAAATCTTTTGACGCAATAAGAGCTGCTACTAAGGATATATGCAATGTTTAGAGATAGATACGGAAAGCGTTTAGTCCAAAACCCCGTAGTTGTTACTGGTGGAACTGGTTTTCTAGGAAAAGCAGTATGCAAAAAGTTTGAAGAACATGGTAAAGATGTCATAGGTCTTGGCTCTAAACATTATGATTTAACAACTGAAAAAGGTGTTGACCAAATGTATCAGGAGCTTGGTCCTCATACGGTGGTGCATCTGGCGGCTGTTGTTGGTGGTATAGGTGCGAACAAAGAGAATCCCGGCAAGTTTATAGAAGAAAATCTTGCTATGGGATTTAACCTTATAAAGGCTGCAAAAACATATCACACATCCTGTAAAAAGTTTGTGATGATAGGTACTGTATGTTCTTATCCCAAATTTACGCCCGTTCCTTTCAAGGAAGAAGACTTGTGGAATGGGTATCCAGAAGAGACTAATGCTCCCTATGGTATTGCCAAAAAAACATGTATGCAAATGATTGAGTCGTATCATCAGCAATATGGATTCAATGGAATTAATTTAATACCCGTAAACATGTATGGTCCTCACGACAACTTTGACCCAAGTAGTAGTCATGTAATACCTGCACTCATACTGAAATTTCATGAAGCGATGAAAAGCAACAATCATCAAGATGTGGAAATATGGGGTACTGGAGAAGCTAGTAGAGAGTTCCTCTACGTAGACGACTGTGCAGAAGCTATAGTAATGGCTACAGAAAACCTTTCCAACCCAGAGCCAGTAAATATAGGCACGGGAACAGAAATAAAAATAAGAGACTTGGCTAAGCTCATACAGCAAAAGATGGGTCATAATGGCTCAATATATTTCAACTCTAGCTATCCAGACGGACAACCCAGAAGATGCTTAGACACCAGCAGAGCTAAGGAGAGATTTGGTTTTGAGGCTAAGGTGGGATTTGAAGAAGGTCTAGAAAAAACAATCGAATGGTTTAAGGAAAACATTGCACAATGATTGCAGGTTTAGTTTTTAGCAAAGATAGAGCTTGTCAGCTACACCTCTTTTTAGAGAGCGTTGAAAGAAACACAGACAACCTATTTAATCTCAAAGTTTTGTATCATGCTACTACTGAGGAATACAGTAAGGCTTATAAAAAATTAATTGAAAGATTTCCTTCCGTAGTTTTTATAAAGCAAGGCAACTTTAAACAAGACACTCTAGAAGTATGCAAATCTTTTTCTGAACCAACTATAGCCTTCTTTGTTGACGATGACATAATTTATAGAAAGCTTGAACTACAAGAAGACTTTTTAGATATATTCAAACATGGTGTTTGTTCACTATCTCTTAGGCTTGGTTCAAATACAGTAATACAAGACACACATACTGGCTCTAGAGCAATAATGCCGCAGGTTGATGGTGTAATTAATGATAAGTTTTATTGCTGGAGCTGGAAGAATATTTCTCAATACCATACGAATTTTGGGTATCCTTTTTCTGTAGATGGAAACATCTATCCTAGAGAAGAAATTATTTCATTATTTGATAGATACGACTTTGATACACCAAACTCTCTTGAGGGTGCGTTCAATAAAGAATGGCTTTCATATAGACCGAATATGACTTGCATGGAATTAAGCTGTTTAATTAATACACCATTAAATCTAGTTGGGTCATCTCAGAATATGGCAGGCAAATTTTTTGGTATTAGCTTAGAAAAGCTTAATGAAAAATATTTAAAAGACTGCTATATTGATTATGACAAAATTGATTTCTCAAATATCATGGGTTGTCATCAAGAATTAAAAATGGAGTTTACATGCAATTTACATTTGGGATAATAACAAGCGACAACCAAGAATCTCGCGTACAGTCAATTATAGATGATATAAATAATTATTCTTCCGGTTCAGAAATTGTGGTTGTTGGAGGTTCTAATGTTTATAATAACATTAAGCATGTAGATTTTGATGAGACAATTAAAAGTGGTTGGATAACCAAAAAAAAGAATCTCATAACAGAAAATGCAAGCAATGAGAACATTGTTTACATGCATGACTATATTACCATATCAAAAAACTGGTCTCAAGGATGGGATTGGTTTGGCAATGATTGGGATGTGTGCATGACAAGAATTGACAATCTAGACGGGACTAGGTTCAGGGACTGGTGTGCTTGGGATGACCCTGAACTTTGCTATCTTCCAACAGGTCAACACTGGGCCTGCATAGTACCCTATAATTATAGCAAGACTGAGCATATGTACATTTCAGGCGCTTACTGGGTGGCAAAAAAGAGTGTTATGGAACAAGAACCTCTTGATGAAAATTTATGCTGGGGAGAATCTGAGGATGTGGAATGGTCTTACAGAATAAGACAAAACTACAGATACAAAATGAATCCTTACACAAGCGTAAAATTACTAAAGCAGAAAGAAAGGATACTGATAGATAAAAGCAATGATTAAATTAGTAGTCTTTGATTTAGATGGTGTTCTGGTAGAAGCTAGAGATATTCATTACGAAGCCCTCAACAGGGCTTTGGCTAATGTCGATGAAAAATATGTGATAGGAAGGGAAGAGCATCTGTCATCTTATGATGGCTTATCTACATCTAAAAAGCTAAGAAAGCTAACTAAGGAAAAAAATCTTCCAGAGAGCCTTCATGATAAAGTATGGGAAGATAAACAAAAATGTACACACAAAGTCATATCAGATACTGTAGAGCCAAATCATTGGATATATATGCTGTTAAGAAGGCTTAAAGCTGAAGGGTATACAGTTTACTGTGCCTCTAACTCAATTAGGTCTAGTGTAAAACTCATGCTTTTAAAAGCTGGTTATATGGAGCATATAGATGAATACTTTTCTAACCAAGATGTAAAAAACCCAAAACCTCATTCTGAAATATACATGAAATGCATGGTTCATGCTGGTGTAAACCCGCAAGAGTGCCTGATTGTCGAAGACTCGCATATAGGGAGAGAGGCAGCGGCAAAGTCAGGTGCTAATATTCTAGGTGTAAAAGGTTTGGAAGATGTTAACGTCAACAACGTTTTTGCAGCTATAAAAGATGCCGATGAAAAAGCAAAACCAATAAGACCTAAATGGCAAGGTGGAAAAATGAAAGTCTTGATACCTATGGCTGGAGCTGGCTCTCGTTTTGAAAAAGCGGGTTATACTTTTCCAAAACCTTTGATAGAGGTTAATGGAAAACCCATGATTCAAGTTGTTGTAGAAAACTTAAACATAGAAGCACAGCATGTTTTCATAGTTCAAAAAGAGCATTATGAAAAATATAACCTTCAGTATCTACTAAATTTAATAGCTCCCGGATGTGAAATTGTTCAGGTTGATGGTGTTACTGAAGGGGCTGCTTGCACGACATTGTTGGCAAAAGAGTTTATTAATAACGACCAACCATTGCTTACAGCAAACTCAGACCAGTTTGTTGATTGGAATAGTAATGAGTTTTTGTATTCCATGCAAGCGTCTGGAGTAGATGGTGGGATACTTACTTTTGAATCTGTTCACCCCAAATGGAGCTTTGCAAAACTCAATGATGACGGGTTTGTCTCCGAGGTTGCAGAAAAGAAACCGATATCAAATAAAGCAACTGTTGGAATTTATTACTGGTCTAAGGGAAGCGACTACGTTAAGTATGCTGAGCAAATGATTCGTCGAGACGTTCGTGTGAACAATGAATTTTATGTATGTCCAGTCTTCAATCAAGCCATCGAAGACAAGAAAAAAATCAAAACATTTGATATTGAAGATGGTTCTATGTGGGGTCTTGGAACACCTGAAGACTTGGATAGATTTGTAAAGGAGCATGGTCAATGATTCTTTTCTCTCATAGGGGCAATCTGCATGGTCCACTACCTGAAAGAGAAAACTCACCTCGGTATATTGAGGAAGCTATATCTCTTGGATATAAAGTAGAAATTGATGTATGGTCAATTAACGGTGTTTATTTCTTAGGTCACGATGGACCAGTATTTGAAATCAATCATGACTGGCTAGAAAACAAACCTTTACTGTGTCATGCAAAGAATGCTGAGGCTCTTGAGCGTATGATATCAAATCCAGCTATACATTGCTTTTGGCACGAAGAAGATAAATACACAATTACAAGCAAGGGTTGCATTGTGAGCTATCCCGGATTTTGTGAAGCCGGACAAAAGACTATAGTAATGAAACCAGAATTTCATAATACCAGAGTAAAAAATTGCTATGGGGTTTGTTCTGACTACATAAGTAGCTATAAAGAAAACAAGCATAAGGAATATTCAAATTTCACTTCCACACGATGATGTAACTGTAATAATACAGGGACCTTTAAGCGACTCTGGTCTAAGCAATATAGGCAATCTAAAAAAACTAACTAGTAATATAATTGTCTCTACTTGGGATTCTTGTGTAGAAAAAGTTGAGCATATAAAATCTTACTTTGAAAAGATGAAAATAGAAGCTGCTCAAGAGGGCATGATTGATTATGACGGCTTCTTAACAAGCGACTATTCCGAATGTGAAAATGGAGAAGAGTCGCTAATATACAACAATTCAAATATAGGCTATCAAACAGTTACAACACTAAAGGGCTTGGAGCATGTAAAAACAAAGTATGCGATTAAGCTCAGATGCGACGAGATATACACAGACATATCTCCAATCATAGAAAGAATAAAAGACAATCCAGATAAACTAGTAACAAACGACGTTTATTTTTTGCCAGACCCTTTTGTGAAGTTTCACCCATCAGACCATATCATTGGTGGAACAACAGATAATATGCTTGGTACATTTAGAAACCTCAAAGATGTCTGTACTAAATTCAAAGATAAGGGTAAAGACGGGTGTATCTTTGGTAAAGACTTGGAAATTCCTGAACTGGAAGAAATAGCACCAGAAGTTTTAATGACAATCTGCTTTTTGAAACATAAGGGTGTTGATATAAATGTCGAAGACAGTGGTAAAATAATGCTTGATAATTTTGATATGGTTTCGTCAGACAATCTAGGCAATATTCTAGTCATGGTAAAAGGTGAATATATAACTTCAGACTTATTTGTTCACAGACCAGATATATTTATGATAAGAGATTTAAAAACTGACTATTTAAACGAATCACTTTTTAGATTGGTTTCAATACAAGAAGCAGAAGATGCAGGAAATAAAAAAATCGTTTTCGACGATGATACCGTTTTACAGGAGTTTTTTCAGTGATTACAAAAGGTAAAATATTAGTTACTGGGGGTGGGGGTTATGTCGGAAATGTCCTATGCCGACATCTGCTAGACCAAGGATATCAAGTGAAGTGCATAGACAACTTTCACAAAGGGCAATGTGATGCAATCATCCCGTTAGCAATAAACCCAAACTTTGAGTTTGAATATGGTGATGTAACAGTATTAGAACAAATGAAGGAGGCCGTAATTGGGTGTGACGCTATTATTCATCTCGCTGCTATTGTTGGCTTTCCGGCTTGCAAATCCCAACCTGCGTTGGCTACGGAAGTAAATGTAGAGGGTACTAGAAACATGCTCTTTGCGAGAGAAGCTTATAATCCAAAAATGCCTTTCGTTTATGCGTCCACAGGAAGTGTGTATGGCAAAGTAGAAGGGACTTGCACTGAAGAATCACCGTTGAATGCGGTTTCTCTTTACGGCGTTAATAAGCGTATTGCGGAGGAAATGGTGGCCACTCAGGATAATACCGTGTCTTTTCGGTTTGCTACTGGATTTGGTGTTAGCCCATGTATGCGGGTGAACCTGTTGGTAAACGACTTTGTGTACCAAGCTATCACAAATAAGATACTGACCATTTTTCAGGCAGATTTCCGCCGCACTTTTATTCATGTTAGAGATATGGCAAAAGCTTTTACTATGGGCTTTGAGAACATGGGTAACTGGAAGCATAAAGTATACAACTGTGGGGCTAATCATCTTAATTGGACTAAGAGAGAATTGGCAGAGTACGTCAAGGAAAACACTGACTGCTTTGTTCATTACGAAGAGATTGGAACAGATGCAGACCAGAGAGACTATGAGGTCAGTTATGACAAGCTTGAAAACGAAGGGTTCTCTTGTGACGTAGACATGAAGACTGGTATTCAAGAACTTATTAAAGTAGCACCTATTTTACAAATAAGGCATCAATACGCATGATAGATTTAACAGGTAAAAGAGTAGTGGTGACAGGAAGCGAAGGCTTTTTTGGAAGCTTCATTGTCAGAAACCTCATTAAAAGAGGTGCGGATGTTGTAGCCGTACCAAGTAATAATATAGACCTTACAAACATAGACAAAACAATAAACTTTTTTATTAAAAAATCTCCTGATTACTGCATACACGCAGCAGGATTTAATGGAGGTATTCAATACAACCTAAATTATCCTGCTAGAATATTACAAGCAAACACCGTCATGGGTCTCAATGTCCATGAAGCTTGCAGAATAACAGAGGTAAAAAAAGTTGTTTCTATAATGTCCTCGTGTGCTTATCCAGATACCGGCATGGAGCTATTAAACGAAAAGGACTTTTGGAATGGACCGCCAAATAAAACGATTAAATCTCATGGTATCGCAAAGAGAATTCTTCAAGCAGCCTGTGAATCCTATAAGAAACAATACAACCTTAACGCAGTCACTGTTTGCGTAACTAACTTGTACGGGGAATATGACACCTTTAACTTGGAAAGAACTAAAGTGGTAGGTGCTTTAATCAGGAAAGTTTTCGATGCAAAATTAGGAAAGACTGATTTTGTAGAGTGTCTTGGTACTGGAAAACCCATGCGTGAATTTATGTATGCAAGGGATGCTGCTGAAGGCGTTGTTCAAGCACTGGAAAAGTATGAAGACAGCTTTGAACCGCTGAACATTGGAACAGGTAACGAGATTAGCATCAAAGAACTAATTGAAAAGATTGTTTCTATAGCTGAGTTTGAAGGCGAAGTTAGATGGGACACTAGTAAGCCAGATGGACAAATGAAAAAACTTTTGGATGTAGCAAAGATGAAGCAAATTCTAGACCTTGAGCCTGTAAGCATAGACGAAGGTCTAACAAGAACAATTAACTGGTACTCAAACCATAAGACAATAGCGGACTCAAGAAAATGAAAATAGGTTTTGTAGTAAAAGATTTATCCCCCTCTCAGTTGAGTTATAACATAATAACTAAACTCAACGCTGAACTTGAACAATCCTGCACTGATGACTACTGTGTTTTTATCCAAGAGCCGTCGGGCAAGATGAAGCCTAATAATTTTTCAATAATTAATAGTACTGAGATGTGGTCTTTTGATGGAATTTTAATTGCAACAGACATACCTACGGCTAAGCAGATTTCAAAGACAGTCGGTCCGTCTAAAAAATACTTTTATGTGTGGGACTTGTATTGGTCTAGACCAGAGTGGCGGGATTATGAGTCAAGCATACTTGCTTTCATAGACCCTACAGTGAAACTACTAGCAAGGAGCGAAGACCACGCTAAAGCTATTTCCAATTATTGCAACAGAGATGTTTGTGGAATAGTTGACGATTTTAATATTCAACAAATAAGGAAGTTAGCATGAGGTTTGCAGAAGAAAATAGAAAGAAGCTAATAAAATCATATAAGATTGACAAAAAAAGCACATACGATATAGCTCAAGATTTTAATACATACCCAAACAAGATACTTAGAGCATTAAAATATCTTGGTGTACAAATAAGAACCAAGTCTTCTGCTCAGTCTAACGCTCTCAAAACTGGTAAACATAAACACCCAACCAAAGGTAAAACTAGGAGCGAAGAGACGAAGTACAAGATTAGCGAGGGTATGGCCAAACACTGGAACGACATGTCAGACGAAGAACGAAAAAAGCGTTCTGAACAATCCAAAAAGCAGTGGGATTCTATGTCTGAAAGAGACCGATTTGAAATGAGGCAAAAAGCATCTACAGCCGTTCTCAAAGCCAGCAGGGAAGGTTCAAAGATAGAAAAGTTTGTATATAAAGGCTTGACCGACAGGGGTTACAACGTATCATTTCATAAGAGAGGTTTGATTGACCCAAAGTTTGAAGTTGACCTTTTTGTGCAAGACTTGAAAACAGTCATAGAGATTGACGGACCAGCTCACTTTCTTCCAATTTGGGGTGAAGAAGCTCTTCAAAAAAACATCAGGTCAGACGCTCAAAAATCAGGGTTGATACTATCTGGTGGGTATGTTATGATTAGAGTTAAGAATATCTCTAAAACAATTTCACAAAAAATCCAAAGAGACATGCTGAACGCAATCATCTCACACTTGGAAAAAATAGAGAATAAGTTTCCCAAGAAGGGGAAGAGATATATAGAATTTGAGGTTTAGATAAATGAGCAGTGTTGTGGAAGAAAACGAATTGTTTGAATTTGAAGAAACTGAAGAAGTTGAGCAATCTGATGAAGAGCGACCATCAATGCTTTCCGCTGAATGGAATGGCTATGTGATGTCTATGTTCTTCGACAATGAGCTTATAGAAGGAAACCCTATCTGTGCTGGGCTGAGAAGGGTTGCAGAACTTGTTCTTGGGCCTATCATCCAGAGCGGCCCAACTCAAGTTATAGCCGCTACAGACGCAGACGGTCCGGGAAGAGCTACGGTTGTCTTTGAGATAATCTTTGCTAGTGGATACACTGTCTCAGAAGTCGCAGATGTATGGCACGGTAATACAGACGACCTTTTTTGCGCTCACCCAGTAGCTACAGCCTCTACTCGTGCAGAGGGTAGGGCTTTACGAAAAGCATTAAAGCTAAGATGTCTTGCGGCAGAGGAACTTGCCAAGAAAGACATTGCTAGCATAGTAAAAGAAAAAACTTCAGCTAAGACTACAGATGGTGGATGGAACCCTGAAGCCTCTATCACAGTTCAGCAGAAGAACTTTCTCGAAAGTAAGTGTAAGCAGCTTAACGTAGACTTGGCTGCATTTGTTAATAGTGGCGAGGGTTCTTACGACTCCATTGATAAAGTCACTAAAGACAAAGCGTCAGTCATGATTAAGACTCTTAATAAGTACCAGAATGGTCAATTAGAAATCCCACAGGAGATTAGAAATGAAAATTAGTTATAACGCTGGTAAAATCAGTGTTGAGTTAGAAGGGGATACACAGAAAGACCTTTTTGCTCAGCTATCAGCTTTCCAAGAAGTCTTTGATGAAAGTGCTTGTGGAAAGTGTGGAAGCACCAACTTGCGCTTTGTAACAAGAGAAGTTGATGGAAACAGTTATTATGAAATCCGTTGTCTGGATTGCGGTGCTAGACTAGAATTTGGTCAGTCTAAGCAAGGTGGGGGATTATTCCCTCGACGCAAGAGCAAGGAAGGCGAATGGCTTCCTGATGGCGGTTGGGTAAAATGGAACTCTAAGACCAAAAGTGTGGAGTAAGAATTATGGCTAACTTTAACCAAGTTGTAATGGCGGGTCACTTAACTAAAGACCCAGAAGTAAAGGAACTTGCAAGTGGAGACACTGTGTGTAATTTTAGAATTGCAGTAAACAGTGGGTACAAAGAGAAAAAGGAAACTCTTTTTATTGACACCTCTTGCTGGAATAATCAGGCAATCAATTGTGGCAAGTACCTTAAGAAGGGTCGCAATGTCATGATTTCTGGTCGTCTGAAACAGGACGAGTGGCAGGATAGTGAAGGTAATACACAACGAAGAATGTCTATTGTTGCACAACAAGTTCAGTTCTTAAACGGAACTGCTGATGGTTCTACCCCTGAAGCTAAACCTGCTGCAACCAAGCAGAAGGTTAAGCCACAGGCGGCTAAAGTAGAACAGCCTGCCGAGGACGAGATTCCGTTTTAGTAGACGGTAGTTCCAAAAAGAAAGCCCCGATTTTATTCGGGGCTTTTTTTTATAGATACTCAAGTGTCACATATAAACCGTATTGGGTTTTTGAGCCAATCGAGTCAGGGCTTGCACTTATAGCTAAATACCAATCATGTTGAGTTGCGGTATGCTCGCTTCCAGTTCCGTTATGAGCATAGTTTCCACTAGCTCCGGGAGAGTCTGAAATAGGAACAATGATACCACTACCACCAACCGTATAAGAGCCTGCCGCCAGTCTTTGGTCAGGGTTTGGAGACCCTTGAAAAGTTCCACGAGCATCCGTTCCATCATTGGATGCAGAACCCCACCAATACTCGTCGCCAGAACCCGGCACTGTAAGCAGAGAACTAGTGTGAATTAGTTCAGCAACTCTTGTTGTCACACCACTAGCTGGGTTGTCAGCAGAGTTTCTATCAAATATACGAACACTAGCATTTTGAGTCTTCACAGCAGTCGCGTGTGTAAACCTAATGTTTAAAGTAGCTTTGTCGTTTGGAATAAATTTTAAGCCCGTACCAGCAGTTGCCGTGGAAATGATACCACTTCCGTCATTAAGATATTTCACATTACTTGCTGCCGTACCTTGTGTTGTACCATCAGCACTAGTAATAAAAGTTGTATCTTGAAAACTTCCGACAGCAACAGAAGTCCCAAAGCTTGACCCGTAAAAGCCAAGGCCAGAACCTGATAGGTTACTTATGGAGGTATTACCTGCATAAAATCCAAGTGTAGCCATTATCTGTCTCCTGTTTTTTGTTTTTTCATAATATTATACACCAAAACGGTATTTATCTTTACCATCTTCCAATAGGGCAGCTCTCACTCTTCCAACTTGCTTTTTTAGCTAAAAAGCAGCCACATGAAGCATGACTACACCTGTTTCCTTGCCTAAAAACACATGTGTCGCATATAGACATTCTTTTTTCATATGTTTCTTTGTCCACCTGTTTAGCACCGGATTTTACATGTCTACTTACTGCTTTCATAAAGTTACTAGCTAACTTTACAATACCCGGTTTGTTTTCCTGTATTGTTTCTTCTTGTGTTTTTCTTTCCCCTGTTCTTATGTAATCTACCGCCATCTTAGCTCTTACTTCTGCTTCGTCTGGGGGAAAGTGTTCTAACGCAGCCGTTTTTTGTATCTCAAAAAGCTCTTTGTCATCTGGGTAGGCAATATTCATCAAGACTCTATGCTCTTCCATACTTGAGTATTGACGACTTCTAATTTTTTCTAATGCTTCTTCTTTATTTAAATCCATTATTTATATCCTTAAGCTATGGGCAACTACCCATCCAATGACATTCGCCGCAAGTGCAGGTAGTACTTGGGCATGGGCTTCCGGCCCTTGTATCAAATGACACACAGTGTCCCGTAACTCTATCACCCACATCTAAAATATCTAAGCAGCCCCAAGCTTCAGCATCTTCATCCCCAAAAAAACCACAATTGGTATCGTCCCAAGGTCCACAAAACACTGTACTGGGCATAAAACAGTATACATCTTTGACACACTGAGGCATATTTTCAAAGCAAGCCATGCCTTCACCACATACGACACCATTATTAAAGCTTTTACAGTCATAACTTATTTGGACAGTATACCAACTACATCCACCGCCGCCCATACCGCCGCCGCCACCGCCGGGCATACCGCCGCCGCCGCCGCCACCGCCGCCGCCACCGCCGCCGCCACCGCCGCCGCCACCGCCATGACTAAACGCACACACTCCGTTTACGCTTCCTCCCGGTGTACAACAAAAATCATGACTCGCACTACTGGTAACAGAGCTTGTACTACTACTTACACTACTAGTTACACTACTACTAGCTCCACAGCAATAGCAAGGCCCTTTATTTATTGTTTTACCCATATCCTACACCCACATCGTAATCCTCACCAACAAAATCTGAAGCAGACTTTCTTCCGGCGGCTTGATTTGCGCCACTTGTCCACAACGTTGATACGCTACCTATATGTTGGGCAAGAGAAGGGCAGAAGTACCAAGGGTATCTCTTCTCTCTACTCGCCCATAATCCTAATCTGTTGTCTATGTTCCTATCTCCATTATGACCTGTCTTTACTGGGTGTTGCAAGAAGTTTCTTGCACTGTCTGGAGGCATTATTATTGTTTGTGCCATCCACAAAGCTCCACCCATATTTCTTTTGTAAAACCCCGTAGGTTTTGCTGTATAGTGGCTCGGTGTAAACACGGATACAAAACCCGTGCGTTCATCTGGCCATAAGTTGTTTTCTAAAAAAAGCCTCACTCCTTTACAGAAGATTACGTCATCTTGAATCATGAAGTAAGCATCTGCTGCCGGATACATTTCTACTAAATCTTGTAATGAGGAACAGAAGTTTTTCCAAGCTCCGTACCTCTCATTTCTTTTAATGTTTTTTAATTCTTTGTGTGGTTCACACAATTCAACATTTGGTTCTGTGAATAAAATCGGGCTTTCCCACCCAGCCTTCATCACACTATCTATTGTCTTGCTATAATACTTTTCATCTCTAGGTGCTATTGTTATTCCCACAGCCCAATCGTTAACTGACCGACCTAGTTTTTTACATGACCTAACACCCTTACCATATGAGCGAGTACCACTGCGTTTTTTTATTATTGTTCTGCCCATTATGAAACTGTTGGACACACTCCGGTCCCATAA
>CEUO01039504.1_pt1 | contig 40554 bp, 30 predicted proteins | sample 531391 | NCBI WGS metagenome assembly CEUO01 (sample SAMEA2622799, study PRJEB7988) | marine metagenome | isolation source: saline water (ENVO:00002010), including
ACTCGAAGGGTCCGCAACGGATGTACACTCAACTGTTTTTATTTCTAACGTATTAACTATCTCATTTCCTTGTTGGTTATGTGGGTTATTACTCCACACTAATTCATATTTCCAATTTGTATATTCTGACCAGATATAATTGTCCATAGGTCCTGCTCCTTCATTATCTTGATTACTATACCATAAACCGTCACGAATACACTTTACAGTGCCACCTGGTTCCAATTGGTAACTTAACCAAAAGTTTCCTGTCGATGGGTTCGGTTGTTTTAAAGAAGCTGGTGGTAGTAATTGACAGTGGAATTCTGAACATTCTGTAGGTAATACTCTACCATTAGGACTACAATTAGATTGAATCTTAACTGAATCTCCAGGAGCAATAACCGTAGTATCAGGTTTATTAATACCCCAAGTTGCTCTAATTGTTTGAGGTTGGTCAGTAGAATTAATGTACATAATCGAAACCTTTACAGGTGCATCCTCTACTTGGATAGTTTCGGTTTTATTTTCTGTGTTTAAATATGTGTAACCAAAATATCCTACTAATCCGATTACTAATAATGCTAAAATTTTTTTCATTGTTTTGTTTTTATGTATTTAGTGTTATTACGAATATACATTGACCCAGTAGGAATCGATTTATAATCTTCGTATTCTCTCCCTAATAAGTCGTACATTCTATTGTTATTATTATTAAAATTGTATGACACATCCTCTATTTCACCAATAGAAACTGTACCACTACACGTTGATGGGTTTAATCCATGACTGGATAATGTAGAAGCCATTATACTAGTGTCGAAAGGCCATATGTCTTGTTCTACTATAATTCCGTTAGGATTAATTAAAATGATTGTAGGAAATGCTTGTATTCCATAATCATTATGTATGCTACTGGCGTTACACAAATAAGGTACGTCGTGTCCACCACCGTAGTTATTGTCAAAATCTTGGCATTGATTGGTTGTGCCTTCAAGTTCTATGGTCATAAAAAACACATCACTTGTATTACATCCATAGTCTTGGAAGGATTGTCCAAAATCTGCAGCTAATGTCATACATGTTCCACACCAATAAGCGTGAAAATCAATAGCTACCCATTTTCCACTATTTAAAATAGAAAATAAATTGTGTGTGTTACCATCCAAATCTGTATGTGTAAAATCTACAGCTGTAGTTAATTGTGTTTGTGAATAGGTATTCATTCCTATCCCTAAAATTAGAGTTAAAATTAATATAAATTGTTTCATAGTATATTAAGGTTTTTATTTACAACATTTAGTGTCACATAAACCTAAACAAATCTTTTTAAAGGTTATTGCACATATAAATTTACAAATTGTTTTTTTCATTTTTTCTTAATTCTGTTTCTCACTGACTTTGCAGCGTTATTTCCTGTTTTCTTTTTTACTACAGGTTTCTTCTTTCTAACATTTTTTATTTCTTGGTTTGTTGTCACTATTTTTTTCTTAGTCACAGTTTTCTTCTTCTTTACATCATCTATTTTTTTATCAACTTCTTTAGTTTTTTTCTCATTAGTTTTGATGTTTTTCTTTAATTCTTTAACTTTTTTATTTGAATTGGCATTCATAAACCACACCAATCCCACTAGGAATCCCACTGCTCCAGCAATAAATTTCCAAGATTTTTTTAAAAATTCCATTTTTTATTTGTTTAATATATTATTCTATAGCTCCAGGTTCCTCTTTTTTCTGAGATTCTGTCTTTTTTCTATTTGCAATTACTTTAGCCCATTTTGCAGAAAATAAATCATAAAAGCTTTTTAATTTTTCTACTATATCAATAAACTCGGCATCTACCTTTGTCATTTGTGAGTTAATGTAGGCTCCATTTGTTTCTCCAATACTAAAGAAAAATTCGACATCATACTTAATTAAATTTCCTTGCCATGTCACATCGTTTGCGTATATTTGAAGGGGACCATAGTCAACTAAATCAGATACTTGTTCTATAAAATCATCCATTGTCTCCTGATATGAATTTTTTTCGTCATCTGTTAAATCTAAATCACTTATGTCATACCCATGAATAATAATTTTACCACCAGAAACGGTATACTCTTCACTTTTTTCTTCCTCTCTTTCTGTCATTCTCTCTTGTGGTTCTGGAGATGACATAACTTGCTCCATTAATCTTCTAGATTTATCTAGATAAGTTTTCATATCATCATACCAGTTATCTCGATAATCTTTATAATTTTTGTTTAATCTTTGTTTTTTCATTTTTCTTTAGTTAATAATTCAAAATTAAAAGCTGGACTTAAATCTGTCCAATGTTCACTATAATTACTTCTACATACAATTCCTTTAAATCTTTCAACACCTTCAAATTTTACATTATGGCCTATAAATTTTTCAGGAATTCTAAATTTCTCACACAAATCACCAACCAATTTTTTAACACTTTCGGTTTGTTTAGTTGTGTAAGGTTCCCAAAAAAGTTTGCCTCTCCATTTTTTTGTTATAACTTCACCCTTATAAATATCACCTAACCAGTCTATATATTCACCGTTTTGTGTATTTCTTACGAGCCACCCTCTATTTTCTAAAGTGATGGTTATAGAATACTTGTCTATTTTTTCATCACCAAAAAATTCCGAGTGATATTCAGGTGGAAAATTTTTAATTATACCCCCATCTCTTTTAACTATAAAAGTAGGTATTTTGGTGTACTTTCCACCATATCTAAGGTTTAGGGATTGCTGGTAGCCTGTGTGGTTTCTCGAAGTATGAGCTAAAATTATTTGTCTTTTAAGCCCTTTCTTTTTAACATAGAATAAATCCTTGCTATTTTCTTTTTCTATATCGTAATGTTCTTTTTCTTTTAACATTTCTATCATCTGAACTTTCCATATATAACTCGTCTTGAGTTTTATCTTCTGAGTCATTTTTATTATCGTCATTAGCTACTATTAAAGTTTGAGTGGTATCTGTTAAAGTAGCTAAGTCTTCTTTTGTCTTTCCAATATTAGTCTTTTTACTCAAATTTGTGAGTACTTCCTCCAATTTATTTAATTCATCAGTGGTAGGTTTTATTGGTGTAGGTTCTGTTTTTTTTGTATCATTATTTTCATCCCACTCTAACGGGTATGTGTCGATTGAGGTTAGATAATCTTTATCTTTTTTTTCATCATCCAATTTTTTTAGTGGAATTGGTTCAGTTACTTGTATTTCTTTTTTTTCTTCATAATGTATTCCGTCGTTACCATTTTGACCGATTATATCCATTCTTTTTTCGTCTTCTTCGGTATATATTGGTTCTTCTTTGGGTAGAATTGGTTGTGGAGAATAATGCGGGGAAGGAACTTCATCTTTTTTAGGTCTTATCTGTGCAAAAGCAAAGTTAGCTGCTACTACCATAGCAATCGCTAATGGGTCGAATACAAATATAATTAATAGTAAAAACCAATTAACAACTTGTCCCATATCTTTACCAGTTGTTTCTGATAGATATTTTAATGGGCCTAATTCTCTCTGTTCTTCATTGTTAATTTCTAAATCTAATAATTCAGTATCAATTCTCATTACGGAATCCATTACAGCTTCTAATTTTAGATTTACATTATTTCTATCAACAATTGTTGTTTCTAATTCTTTCTGTAATGCTCTTCTTGTAGAACTAGATGTTGTTGTAATTACCGATTGCGAATTTTCATCCCAATATGATACTGATGTTGGATTTGATAATGAAGTTCTTAAATCAGAAATGGTCGTATTCAATTGAGTCTTTTCAATTGTTAAATCGTTTTTCTGTTCTTCGAATCTACCTTGTTTAGTTTCTAATACAGCTAATGATTTGTCTAAGAATTCTGATTTAGTTGCTGTTTCTTGATATGCTCCCGACAGGAATCCATATATACCACCACTAGTGATTACCATTAAAACAAATACTGCTATAGATAAATAAAATCGTAACCATTTATTAATTGTATCCCAGTATTGGTACAGTAGTGATGCACATACAAGTTTAGCGAATTCTAGTGAACCTGCCATAATGAGAACTTGTGTGGCTGCTCCTGCAAATAGTTTACTTAATCCAAATACAGAATAGAATGCAGCTGAGCCTGATACCAGTAGTGCTGACAACCCAATTAAGAATGGAAAAAACCTTTTTTTCATTTATCTTTTTAAAATAAATATCAATCAGTTAGGTGGTCGAGTAAAGAATAACTCTCATTTCTTAACTTTCTTAGTGCTTTTTCCTTTATTTGTCTAACCCTTTCTTTGGTTAAACTGTATTCATTTCCGATTTCTTGTAAGTTTTTAGGTGTGCCGTTTAAACCAAAATAAGATATTACAATATACTTCTCTCTTTCATCTAACACACTCATAATTTTAATTAATTCATCTTTGATTTGATTTTCACTTTCAAAAATGTGTTCTGGAGATAAAGCGTCTTTATTTTCTATTAAATCTAAAAGTGTATCCCCTTCTTCATTAATAGGTCTATCGTATTTAATTGTTGTTGGTAGTAATGCTAGTTTTTCATCTAATTCAGTAATTTCATTATCAATTCTTTTTTTCTGTTTTTGAATCGCTTGTACTATATTGACCGGTAGTCTTATTGTTCTAGCGTGTTCATTTAGACATTGTAGTATTGATTGTTTTATCCACCATACAGCATAAGAAATAAATCGAAATCCTTTGGACCAATCAAAGTTTTTAATCGCTTTTACTAACCCGTAATTACCTTCTGCTATTAAATCTGCTAAATCTATACCTTGACCTTGGTACTCTTTGGCCACGGTTATTACAAATCTTAAATTTCCTTGTATAAGTTCTTGTTGTATATCCTCAACCTCCTGTTGAGTAACTTCTTTTGAAAGCATTTTTTCAGCTAATTGTTTTTCTCGTTTTGGGGTTAATACTGTTAATTTACGAATATCTTTTAAATAGTGAGATATTTCTTCTTGATTGATGAAAGCTTGTTTAGTGTCTCTACGCATAATATATAGTTTTAATTTAGTTACAAAAGTACACAAAAAAAATGGTATACACAAAGTTTTACTACAAAATGTATACCATTATAAGTTAAGTGACAAATTGTCAGTCCTATTTGGGTTTTCGGGAATTTGTGTTCCTTTTATTATACGTTGGTTTTGAGGAATTGTTACTCTTAGAGTTATTAATATTAGATTTATTATTACTTCTATTAATGTTAGTTTTATTGTTAGGTTTATTATTACTTCTATTAATATTATTTCTATTAATGTTGGTTTTGTTGTTATTAGTTCTATTAATATTAGTTTTGTTGTTATTCCTATTAGTATTAACTTTATTATTGTTAGTTCTATTAGGTTTATTTACATTAGTTCTAATAGGATTTGTTGTAGAGGTTACCTTACCGTCGTTAATCCTTACTTTATTTGGTTTGTATGAACGTGAGTCTTTGTTATTAAATTTACGACCTCTATGTCCATAAACATAATTTCCTTTATCACAATGAATATGTACGTGAGTGTGGACGTGGTAATGAAAAGCTGGTTGTTGTGTGTAATAGTACCACCATGGATAGTAATGTGGAATACCATAATAATAATAAAATCCACTATAATACCCATAATACACATTATTGTTCCAATAATATAAATTATGATTAACCGTACCATAGTAAGGTTCATAAATAGGGTCTGAATAATAAGCGTCTGTGTATACGTAACAACCTGATAGGAACATAGTTAAAATAATCCCTAAAAGTAGTCCTTTAAGTGTGGTATAAATTTTCATTAGTTCTGGTTAATAATTTCTTTTACTCTTTTTAATCCGTCATCTGGTGTTTCAAAAATAGATACATTTCCTCTAACCTCATTTCTATCACTCACACAAACATACTCAGTTAAATTATTTCCTGTTTTTTCGTCAACTTTTTTAATAATAATTTTTGGTACCCAAGGTGGTAAATTTAAATCTGACACTAAATCCTTATGTTCCCATAAAAATTTTCCTTTTGTTAACATATTGTCTTGTGATGTGTCATGTATATTTCTTTCTTCAAAATAAATTTTATTATCTACTAACTTTTCTTTCAGTTCTGAGCATGTATCACAATCATTTTGTGAGTATAATATAAGTTCTAAATCCATTTGTTTATTTTTTTGATTGGTTATCTAAAAATTCTAATTCTAATCTGTTTAGGCTATTAAATCCTTTATCCTTAATTTTATCTAAAATTTTGTCTATTGTCAAGTTTTTTTTAAAGTTCTCCTCAAACTCTCTATTTTTTTCCTCCATAAACCTACCCACACTTTCTCTAACACTTCTAACCATCATATCTTGAAACTCTTTACCCAATCTCGAACCTTCTTCTTTTAACCCTTGATTAATTGGTGGTTTTGGTGGTTGTATTTTTCCAGGTTTACTAAACAAATGTTCTTCTAAATATGGATTTAATCTATAGGATAACTTACGTGGTTTTGGCATTAGAAAATATGCACTTACTTCAGGGGCTAAAAATTCATCTAAAATACCTTTTACTTCTTCAAAAGAACTGTGTGACCTTAAACACCCAACCAACATATTATTTCCAGTAACAAAACTTATTTCTTTGTCAATTATAAAAGATTCTAACACGTCTTTAATATTGGTGAATAATTGTTCTGATTCTAGAACTTCCCAATTTCCGAACATAAAGATAAGATACTGTCTAATTACTGGCATATTTAATATATTACTTTATCTATAATTATTTTGAATTGATGAAATATTACTTTTTTTTGTGACTGTAATGGTGTCATCCGCCCATTCTTTTACTAATGGGTTGTGGGATATTAAAAATACATTTTCAAAGTATTCTTTAACTTTAATAAAAAATTTACCCACTAGTTCTAAATTGTCGTTACTTATTTTACCAAACACTTCGTCAAACACTACTATATTTGGTTTAGGTAAACATGAAAGTCTTGCTAAAACACATCTTAATGCGAGTGCAGCGATAGTCTTTTCATATCCACTACCAGCAGAAAGTAGTTTTTCAACTCTAGATTCATTATCTATCATCCAAAACTCTATCTCATTTCTATCATTAATTCTTAAGTCAATCATAAAGTAACAACTATCTGCTAATAACCTATTAAGTTCATTATTTAATCTAGGAATTACACTACGTAAAACTACTTTACTAATTCCATTTTTTCCAAAGATACTTAAATAAATTTTAAATATCCTTTCTACTTCTTCTTCTTTTTTAATTTTTTCAACTATCTCTTCTTTTTCCTTTATTTTATTATTTGATTCCTCCCTAGTTAATAAATTTTTCTGTATTTTTTGAAGGATAGTTTCATAAATAGCTTTTATAGAAATAATTTGTGATTCTATAGATTTTAATTGGGTTTCTATAGTTCTATTTTCTTGTAGTTTAGTCTTATTGTTTTCCCAATTTTCTAATTTGTTATTTTTACTATCTAGTTCGTTTTCTAAATTTTTAATTTCTAGTTTAGTTTTTTCCTCGACCAATTTATTTTTTTCGTATTCATGATACTCGTTTTTAAGTTGATTTAGTTCTTCTACATTATTTTCTAATGTTTCCAATTGTGTCTTCTCACTATTAGTTGTTTTGGTTAACTCTATAATTTTATTATCTAAACCTTCTATTTCTTTTTCATGGTTTACATCATCAAAAGCTCTTTTACAAACAGGACATGTTGTTGACTCTTTTAAAGATTTAACTTGTGTATTTAAGGTTTTAATTTCTTGTTCGGATAAACCTATTTTTAGTCTTAATTCAAGTATTTCATTAGTTTTATTCTTTAAATCCTCTTCTTTAAATTTAGATTTTGGTTTTGTTAGGTTTAAAAATTTATTTTTTTCTAAGATTACATTTAGTTTAGTTTGTAAATCTTTCACTTCATCTTTAAAGAGTGTGGGATTTATTTTTAATAATTCGTCATCCACATCTGAATGTCTTTTATTTAATAACTCTAATTTTTTATCACTTGCTGTTTGTTCTTCTGTTTTATTGTTATTTTTTTCTTCTTCTAATACTGTTTCTGTATTAAAAGTCTCTTTTACTATAATTTTGTGTTCATTAATATCACTTTTTAATTGGGTGGTGTTGTATAAGTTACTAAATCTTTTTTTGCCCCATTCAGAAAAAATTTCTTTACATAGTATTTCTTTTTCTTTTAGTATCTCTAAACCTATAAACTTACTTAAGATGTTACCTCTTTCAGTGGGTTTGGATTCTAATAGTTGTTCTAGATTATATCCTGTAGACAATACTGTTAATAAAAAGTCGTCCATGTTCCCAATGGATTCTTTAATAAATTTTTCTGTTTCTCTTCTTTGTTCACCAGTAAAATTTCGTAATGACCCGTCTGGTAATTTTTGTAAAAAATTAAGTTCTGTTTTTACAGTCCAATCCCCCTTTTTAGTTTGTTTTCTAATTATTTTTCTAGCTATAATAAAGTCGTCACCATCGATGGTTATTTCACCTTGAACAGATACCTCATTAACATTTCTAAACTTATTAAATATTTGTTCTGCTTTTGTACTTTTAGTGGTTGTATTAAAAAATAGGAATAAAATGAGGTCTACCGCTAGTACGGTTTTACCACCAAAATTTGGTGGGTCAGAATCGATGACTGTTATTTTTCCATCATCATTAAATCTTATAACATTATTATCTCCAAATGATAAAAAGTTAGAAAAAGTTATTTTTCTTAAAAATATTTTTCGGTATCTACCTCTTTCACCCTTTAACGCTAATTTTTCATTAATTTTATTATCTAGACTGAAAACTCTTTCCACGTCAACATCAATTTCGTTAACATCTATAAATTGTTTAATAAGTTCTTTTTGATTTTTGGTGTCTAAAATATTGTCTTCAAGATTAATGTGGAGTACGTCTCCACTTCTTTCCTGTGTTTTAGTGACTAACACCACATTTCTAGACTTATATTTCTTTTGGAAATATTGTTTTACTCTTTTAATTCTTTCTTGGGTAAAACTTTCTGGGTCATCTTCCCAGGTAACTTTTATATAAGGGTTTTCTAAGTCTGTAATATTCATATTAAAAATATCACTAATTTATACTATAAAATCAAGATGGTTTAAGATTGTGGTACATTTTTTTCGTACCACTCTACAAAGGCGTTTAATGCCCATACCGAACCGCTAGCTAACATTCCATCAAAAAATATATTTGTATAAGGTATTTGTATTAATAATTCTGTGGGTGAAAAAAATGCGAGGGAAAAGAAGAATCCAACCCAAGTTGATGTACACATCATACATGACAATAGGTCACCAAAAAATTTTGATTTTTTAGTAATCCATGCACGTGGTTTATCAAAAATACTCCCAAATACTATTATCTGAGACATTCCGTAAGCTGCTAAAATCCAAATTAATAATTCCATATCTATTCTATATAAGTGTCATTTAAATTAGAAGTCGTCATAAACTTTGCTCTTCGATTAACTGTAACCTTTTTGAAGTGCTCTAGTACGTCTTCCATTTCTTCTATTTTATTTGACTGTTGTTTTATTGTCAAGTTTTTTTGTGTTAATTCTTTTTTTAAAGTTTCTAGTTCTTCTATGAGGTGAGTGTCTTTAACTTCTTTTGTTATAATTTTTTCTACTATTACTTCTTTTTCTACAGGTATTTCTTTTATAACCTCCTTTACTATTTCTTTTTCTACTGGTACTTCTTGAATTTGTGATTTAGGTAAAAATGGTGCTACACCATATTTGTCTAGTGTTAGACCATCTTTAACACATTTAGAGGCAAATTCACTTTCATTATCAATTTCATTTAATAAACAATATTGTTCTATGTTTTTTTGTAAATCTCTTGGTAATATTTTATCTATTGATGAGTCTTTCAGTTTCATTTTCTATGTCTTCTATGTCTGTTATTTTAAAATTTAAATATGGTTGTGGGTTATCTAATTCATAAGTATTATACTCATTTTTTGTTAAATTATAAACCCCATATCCATGGTTACTTATATTCTCTCCGAAATTTTGACAAATTGTTGACCCTATCATATAAGCTTTTCTATTATCACCTATGTCTATAATTTGTCTTTTATGAATATCTCCCGCTAGAACTAAATCACAACCTTCAAAAGTTTTTTCATCTGCTCCCTCCTCAAAAGTAAATCCAACATCAGTACTTAATCCTTTAATAACACCATGATATAACCCTATATTTGTTTTACCTGGTATTTTTTCTATTTCTGGTCTTTCATTTTCATCCATTAATGAATAAATGCACCAATTAATATTTTCATCTATATGAGTGTTTTTTTTACTATAGTAAATTATATTTTCATTATTAATATTCTCAATAATAGGTGTAAGAGCGTCTAACCTATCCAAATTATTTTCTAAAAAATCATGATTACCTATTAGGTAAATACATTTACATATTTTTGCTGTTTCTACTAACCACCAACTTAACAATCTAATCAATTCTGGTGTCATCTGGTTTTTTGAATGTACTAGGTCTCCTGTAAAAACAATTCTATCTGGATTGATTTTTTTCCATTCTTTTAAAGCGTTTTCTAGTATCCCTTTATCTCTTTGGTGATTCTTATATAATTTAAGATGGAGGTCTGAATAATGTACAATTGTGTCTATCATGTCATAAGTATAATAAAATTGTTTAATCTTTCAAATATTTATTACTATGAAGATTATTTTAAATAAAAAACAAACCGCTATTTTGTCCAAACTATTTGAACAAACTCCAGATGAAGAAGAAAATGTTGTAAGTGATTCTTTAATCGTTAACTACAGAAATAAAGGTGGTAATGACTGGAGAATTTTTTTTAATGATATTACTAATGTAACACAGGAAGAAATAAAAAATAGTGAACATGTTACTTTTAGGGGTGAAGGTGAAGATGATATAACTGTAAAAACTAACCAATTGTCTTTTAACTTTTGGCCTAATCTCAGTGTTTCCAAGAAAAATATCATATCCATACCAACCTCTGAAGATTCCGAGACAAATGTTATGATTAATAATCAACTTTTATATAATAATAATTTTTTATATACTCAGGTTGAATCTGGTGGTCCTTTTAGAAAAACAGTAAAGCAAGCTATAAAAGATGTATGGAGTAATACTAATAACTGGGGTATGGGAGATGTACCAGAAGGTAGTAGTAGAAATCCTGGAGTAATTAATTTTGAACTTGCTTGTGGTACTACTGATTGGTCTATCCTTAACTATTTTGAAGGTAACACTCGGGTACTAAGACAACTTTTAATTATCTATAGTAAAGAAATTAGTACTGAGTGGAATAGAGATTCTTTTTTAGAGTGGATTATAAAAAATAAAAAAAGGTTATTCGGTCCTGGAGAAATAGTTAAAATATTGTCTAACGAAAATAGGGAAACTCAGTGTATAGGTGAAAGAAGAGAGCGTATGGGGGAAGAGTGGTTGAGTAGTTGGTATAGAGATAACGGATTTAATGAAATTAAAATAGAATCTGGGTGTCCTGGAGATACTTTGGATAGAAGTTGTGGTCAAGATATGAGAGTGTTTAGGGGTGATGGTAGTGTGGATTACTATCAAATTAAACCACTAAAAAAAGGTGTATACAAAACGGAAAGATTTCCTTATGAAGTAGAGTCCGCCGCACTCCCAAGAGGAGGTTATCCTATAAATGTTAATTATTTATTTGTAAGTAGTCCTAATTCTTCTAATCCTAAATTTATAGTTTTTAAAAATGAAGGACAAAAACACATGAAAGGAATAAATTATGGTAAGATAGGTTTTAATGAACCTCCCGTCACATCACCTAACCAACTAAATCCGTCTACAATGAACGAAAATAAATTAAATATAAAAATTACATCTAAACAATCTAAGTTATTAGCGGAACATCAAAATGACGAAAAAAAGTTAATACAAAAAGAAAGGAGAATAAGAACAATGTTAAAAGATATGGTGGGTAGAGCTCCTTGGTTAGTAGATGAAGGTTATGAATTGGAGTTCTTTGAACCTACTCAATCGAGTGCTGCTATGCTACTTCATCATGATAAAACAAAATACCAATGGAACAGAGAAGTAATGGAGGAAATTATAGAACCAGTATATAGACTGTACGGGTTTGAGGAGGATGAAAAAGACTTCATATTTACTTTATTTATAGAAAATATGGCTAACGACCCAGACCATGTTTTTAGTGAATTAATTATCCCTTCACCTTTTCCTTTTAAAACAGGAAGGTATAGCAATACTGGTGGTACCAGTAGAATGGGTGAATTAGATGGTTACCATAGAGACGATATAGAAAAAGTATTTGGGCCACCCGTCTATGATGAACCTAGTCCAGATGGAAAAGTACAAATGGAATGGGTTATAGAGTTTCCTGATGGTACTGTAGCTACGATATATGATTATAAACAATATGATGTAGCGACCGAAGATATTGATTACTGGAGTATTGGTGGACACAAACCCTTAGCTGCTTACTATGTTAAAAAAGCAATGGGGATTATTTAACTCTTTTCCTTACCCAAATTTTTACTTATATTTAACCTATGGAAATTACAAGAGAACTAGCAAAATTTAATCACATAAAATTTCATGATAAAGAACATAAGTATTACCTCAATGGTAAACAAATGAGTTCTGTAACTAAACTTATAGGTAAATTTAAACAACCTTTTGATAGTGATTACTGGTCTGAAAAAAAAGCTAATGAAAGAGGTATTCTAAAAGAAGAAATTCTTAAAGAGTGGAAATATAAAGCAGACTTTGCCACACAAAAGGGTTCAGCGGTCCATGCTTTTGCAGAGAATTATCTTTTTAATAAGGTATTTCCATTTCCTGAACAGGAAATGATGGAAGTATTAGGTAGTGTTGAGAATATGTTAGAATGTAAGGAAGCTGTAAAAACAATTATTAAACTATTTAAAAAGTTTTATAACGACTCGTATGGAAAGTTAATTCCAATTAGAGCTGAATTGGTTGTTGGGGATGAAGATTTGGGTTTATGTGGTATGGTAGACCAATTGTTTTGGAATGAAAAAAGTGGTAAGTTAGAAATTTGGGATTGGAAAACAAATAAAGCTATCAAAGAAAATAACCGATGGCAACAATTTAAATCTCCAATATCTCATTTAGATGTGTGTGAACTCAACACCTATTCTTTACAATTATCACTTTATAAACATATCATAGAAAAAAATACTTCTCTAGAGTTAGGTGATTCTTATATCGTTTGGTTAAATGAAAAAAATACAGAGTACAAGGTTTTTAAATGTCACGATTTTCAAAAAGAAGTTGTTGATGTTTTAAAGGAGAGTAATGGGGTCTAGTTCCTGAATTCCACCCAATTCAGCTACATCTTTATTTTGAGGCATTTTAATTAATCTAATCCTATGGTTTAGTTTACCCCCATCTAATTTTCTATAAAGTTTTTCTGCGTCCTTTAAAGCATCACCATCTAAACAAATTATAATATTTCCTTCACAGTTATCATATAATTTTCCCCATAGTTTATCTGAAACAGTTTTGCCTAGTATAGGGATTGAGTTTTCTATAAAAAACATATCGAATACCCCCTCAACCAAATAAACATCTTTAGACCAATCTATTTTTGATTCATTAAATATTATTTCGTCTTTAGGAAATTCTGGATTTTTATACTTATTTCTGTGATTTATATAGGAGCGTGCTACAAAATAATTAACCTTTCCTTCATCATCAAAAGAAGGAATAATTATTCTTCCTCTATATAAGCCTTCAGTAGTATATCCTAGAGAATATTTGGATATAACATTATCATTGATTTTTCTTTTTTTAAGATAATTTATAGCTTCACGATATGGAATTGTTAGTTTGTTTGCTTTTTCAAATGAAATATACTCATAAGGTAGTTCAATTTTAGAGTATTTTTTAGTTTTAGATTTAAATTCTTCTGGAGAAACCGCGTCCCACATTTTTCTATGAGAAGGTTTTGCCCATTTGTAAAATATTTTATTGATGTGTCCGTGAGTAGAATGTGTTTCTGAACAAGCCCAACATTTAAATACACCTTTATGATAATTTATTTCTAAATTTCCCTTACCGTCTCCCTCATCTAAACCCTTTATTTCGTGAGAACAAGTAGGACAATCAAATGATATTTGTCCTTTATTTGGGTAATGTGCTTTGGGTCTACCGAGAAAATCTTCCAATAATCCCACTAATAATTGTGTGTCGTTATTCATAATAATAAAATATAACGAAATGTGGGGGTTAAATCAATTACCAGATTTTGTTTTGTTTCATGTGACCTAATACACAGGTATATGCGTCACACATATCGTAATTTTCTTTTTTAAGTGTGTTGTTACGTGTATAGTTCCAGGTTAAGTGTGGTTCTAGGTCTGATACTTGTTGCCAGATAATATGTTTTTTATCACAACCTTTAGCGTAACCACCAAACAAAACTTTTCTTCCTTGTTTATTTTCCTTATATAGATTTGGGAAAGCAAATTTTCTAGCATTATATGTAGAGATTAAATCAGGTACAATCCCTAATTGTTCGTATATAATCTTCATAATAAACGAATTATATCTAAGTAAGGTACCTACAGTATATATGTTGTTAGAGTTAAGTAGTGGTTCTTCTATAATAACTTTATTAATACTAATATTATTATAGTCCTGCATTTTTTCTTTAAATGCGTTAGCTTTTACTAGTAAAGCTTCGATTTTATTTTCTGGTGTAGGTTTTAATTTAGGTGAAAAATGAGTCAGTTCCAATAAATCCCCTTTTACATAATCAAATAAAGCCCATCCTATTGTTTTAGTAGAGATGTCTAATCCTAGTACTTTTGGTGTATTTTTAATCATACTAAAAGATTAAAATTTAAATCTTAAAGTAAATGTTTTAGATTGATTAGCTTGTTTATCTACTGGTCTATCAGGTTTTGCCACACCTAGTAACCGTGGTGGAGTTCCTCCATCGTATATACCTACTTCCGTAATAAAAGCCGGTGAATTTAATGAAGAGTTTTGAGTACCTCCTGTTAAATTATATACTATTTGTCCATTAGGTAATGTGACTGAACCTCCTCCTGCACCACCTAATAGGTTAGGAGAAGCTGTTCTATTTTCTGTTAAATAAAATTCATCTACTCCAGCTATACAATTTACAGACAATAACCACTCTTTTTCAAAAGAATAATATTCCATGTAAGTGTCACCACTTGCTGTACCACAACTATTATTACTAGCAGCTGTACCATGACATCCCGCACCTGCGGCAGTTGCCCCAGTAAAGTATATTCCCGTAAATTCTGTGGAACCTGAAGAACTATCGTTTTTATATGGTATGGTACCATTTAATGTACCAGCTGACCAATTAAAAAAAGTATTAACTATATCAGATTGTGTTATTAATAAAAATCCTTTATCTAAATACGCTATCCCAACAGGCTCATCTTGGTATGGGTTAGGTGTTAATTTTCTAGTATATGTTGGGCCTGCATTTGTTGAAACATTATAGTAATTTCCGTTACCATATAAGTAATTAGCTGGTGGTTGAGCTGGTCCACTATTAGTAGTCCATGTTGGGTATCCTGTAGCCCATGAAAGAGTACTATCGTCTTGTGGCCTATCTATTCTATCAGCGTAAAGAAAAGCAACATTAGTAGATGGTAGTGCTGGATTAGGTGATGAAGGTCCACTTGAGGTGTATTGTGGGTGACCAAAAAGTTCTCCATAACCACTGTTATCTGATGACCAATTTTCTGGTTTATAATAAGAACTGTATATGTCTAACTCCATGTAAGTTGTACCAGAAATAATAGGCATTTTTAATTTTATAGTTCTTCCGTCTACTAATTGTCCGTATTTGTTTTCTGGAATAGGAACCATAATAGCTGTGGATGCTGTAAGTCCACTAAGGTGTGTTCCTAACAGTTGAAAGTTATTTACATCGTGTGTAATCGTAGGTAACTTAAATGTCGGATAAAAATTAGAAAATACTCTTCCGTTATTAGGGTCTCTTTGTATTGCAAAGAATTGTAGTGAAGAGCCAGATATTCTTACGTAACCATTACCACTGAATGCTAATAAATTATTAGTTATCTGTTTATCATTATTTTGTAGTGGTTTTAATTTTGCCATAGTTTCTTTTTTATTCTAATAAATTATTAACATATTTGTGCCCATATTACTGGTGCCCCTAATACTATTCCTCCTCGTTGTCTTGAAAGAGTGTCTCTCGCTGGGAAAAATAGTACAGGAAAAAACTTTTTATCGTAATAGTCAGGGTCGTTAGATGAAATACCTTGTTGAGGTCCTTCACCAAAATTACTTGGAGTATTTTGAAAAAATACCCTAGGTGAACTTAAAGAGATACCATTGTCATAGTGTTGGGTATCTTTTGTTTCAGCTATAGTATATCCCTGAAAAGCGTGAGCTACATTAGGTTGTCCTCCAATACCAACTGCTGTCATACCAGCTTTTTGTCTAGGATTTCCATCGTCATAAGGTTTGCCTGGTCTATAAGCTAACTCATATCCTGAACTCGGTGCTTGACCGTAGCTATAACTTCCATCTAAATAATGATGGAAAGGTTTTTTCTTTTTAAAATGTTCAAATGCTCCTGTATTCATAATGTTTTAATATTTTTAAATTATGGGTAAATAGGTGTTCCTGTTACCTTTCTAAATATTTTACCTCCCGTACTACCAACGTTAGTTGATGTATCTGTTGGGTTTATCGTATATCCTGCTTTAGTTGCTCCATACTCACCATAAAATCTTGCGCCGTCTTTATCCCACAGTCTATAGTGTTTAATATTACCTCCTGATGTATCCGAAGAAAACGCTACACTTTCTAGTGCTGCTCCCTTATTAAAAATAATTTTTAATCTACATTGTGCTGGAATATAATCAGCAGGGTAGTCTTTAGAGTATACGGTCATATTAATAGGTATGGTAATGTTAAAATCGTCTACATAATCTGCTGATGCAGAAGAAGCTGCACTAAAACTATCATAAGTTGTTGGGAATGATTGTCCTCCATAGTCATTATAAATTGATATTAACTGGTGGTCACTTGATTTCATACATCTAGTAAAGTAGTTGTAGTAAATTCCACCATTTTGTACTTGTTGTGCTGTATTACCTTCAGGGCTTGGAGAAAATTGAGAACCCCATGGTACTGTGTTCGCGTTTTTCAGACTAAAATATTCTAATGAGGAACCTAATAAAGCAAACGTATCTGTTGGGTGGGTACTCCATGTAATTTGATTAACTTCACCACCAATGGTACTAAAAACTTTATTTCCTGGATTTATCATTGTACCACCTATCCTATCATAGTTGGAGTTTCTACTACTTTTTATAGGGTAATAATAACCATCTGTTTCTGGTTGTCTTGTTAAATAATATACTAATGTAGGTACTACAGTTGTTATTGGACCCATAAAATCATTATTTCCGGTATTCCAGTTTAATACATCATATGTATTCTGGTCTCCATCCATAAAGGTTGGATTTCCGTATTGTCCGTCAGTAAGACCCGCTTCAAAAATTACAGGTGATACAAATCCCCAACATGTAATAGAGTTAGATTGAATTAGATTGGTATATGCATCTTGTTGTGAATATCCTCCTGGAATAGATTGTGAACTACCTACCCCAAAAATAGGGTAATAAGAAACATTATCAAAATCACTTTGCATATTACTAGTTATGTAACCAAACTCTGTTGCGAAAGCAAGACCAGCTCGTCCCGCTCCCTCAGCATAACTTTGTCCAAATTTTCGAGAACTAAAAGCTATTGTATATGGTCCTCTATTTTTAGCTAAAACTTCATGAGACTCTGTTTGTAGATGTGGAGGTGCAGACATGGAACAATCCTCGTTATATCTTACCAATCCAGTCATAAATGCAACCAAATTGTCATGATAAGATTGTGAATCACCCATAAGTGCTATATTACCATAAGTTAAAGTACCATTACCGTAATCATCTAAAGCTACTTCATCCCAAAAATCTAGATATTGACCTCTTCCCATATTACTTAGGGTTTGGAAAGCGTTAAAAACTTGTGTTTCGTTAAGACCTCCACTAGCCTGAAAAGACGCTAAAAACGCGTTTGTAAAATCTGATATTACATGAGTGGCTGGTGGTGACTGATAAAGTAAAACATGGTCTTCAGCATATAGATTAGCTATTAATTTACATAAAGCAAAATAATCATGTAGATATATCTCAACCTCTACATCATTATAGTAATTCATAATACCAGTATCGTGGTCATTAATACCTATCAACACACGTTTATCTATCGTAGGTGGCTCATCACTAGGTTCATGCCATACAAAAGAAGACTGTTTATACCCATCATTAATAGAGCCTGGAGGACATGTTGAGTGTTTACCCGTCACATCTGGAATTATACCAGCTTGAGAGGGAGCGGGCAAAGTATGGTCTGTTTGTGGTTGTCGATAGTCTGTATCTATATCACATAAGCCAAATTTACTTATTTCTGAATATACATTTCCTGTTATAACTAATCCTCTCCCATAGTTAGTAAGGTGTATATCTAATTTTATATCTGTGGTACTAGTACCTGAACTTATAAATCCCATATTTTTGTCTTATTCTTCTTTACTATAATTATTATAATTTTCAGTTTTTATTTGTAAACCTTAATACCCGCCGGGTTGACCCCCAGGTGCTGTTGGGGTGGGTCCAGATGGTATAGTTGGAGTTTGAGGTCCTGTAGGGACGACTGGTGTTGGAGTTGTAGTCGTTGTAGTAGTGTTAGGTGGTCCTATTACAGCTGTTAAATCCCCACACACATTAGCGATTACACCTGGTGATGGTGCACCACAAGCTCCTATTACAGTATATTGAGCACTTATTACAGGCCAAAGACCTACATAATAATTATGCATCCCGTAAGCTGTTAAATTTTTATAAAAACAACACATACCATGTATTAATTCGTTACAATCAACACTACCATTTCCATCAAAGTCACTCATAACATTTGTAACACCAGCTTGTGGAAGTAATCCGTCATAAGTATATTGAGCTGGTTTAATTATATATTGTTCCGCCCATGCTAACGATAAATTATTCCAAGTAATCTGTGGGGTTGTGTTTGTGGGAATCTCTATCCATTCTTCTGGATAACAATCACAAGCAGCTGGGTAACCTAAAACATTAAATGCGTTAAATCCATTATCAAAACACCCACCTCCAGTACCTATTACTGGTTCACCTTTCCAATGTAATGTAGCGTCTGATGGTATATCATCAACAGTAGCTGGGTTTATAGTTCTAGGTCCTACAAATACAGCTTCATTACAAATGGTATCAGCTGAAGCTCTTCCTCTTATATCAGGATAATTACTATAGTAACAGGAACCACTTAAACGTTCGTTAGTTGGTGAGTTATATGTGTTTTGAGGACCACAAGCAGCAGTATCAGCAGAAAATCGACGATAATCTATGTCCATATCTTTTAAACCAAACTGTTTTATGGAACCAAATAAATTTTGCCCAAGACCCCCGGTTAAAAGAGCTTTACCATAATCTGTAAGGCTAAAATCTAGAGTGTAACTATCCCCACTATTAACAAAACCCATAGTATTTAGAAATCTAAACTTAAAGTGAAGGTTTGTGGCCCTGTTCTAATTTTTGGGTCTTTAAATTTAGCTATTGCCATTAAATCAGGGAATCCGTCACTATTATCAAACAGACCTATTTCTGTTATTCTAGTATCTATATCCATTCCTGGATTGGCATTTAAATATGATTGGTATGTTGGGTTTGTTGAAGTTTTAACATATTGAGTTGACGGTAAATTTACTTGGTATCTCATTTGATAAATGGTAGCCATAATATCACTTTGTAAATCTCCATAGTAAAAATACTCATCACCAAATTGTAATAAACTAGACTGTGTTGTAGCAGATGGTAATGCAACATAGTCTGTATAATTGTATGTACTTCCCGTATCTGCATTGGCCGCTGTTAAATAGAATTTTTGTGTAGTTTGAGTTATAGCTGAACCATGTAGTTGTGTATTTACCGCATGATTAGTTATTTGTTCTGTGACCTCTGTTTTGTTCCACAGATGTGGTTGTAATTCATTATCACCAGTTACTACTTGCCAAATTAAATGTAGTTTATCCGCATGCCATCCTGTACCACCACTTAGATTAGTTCCTACACCATCTTTAAGTGTTAATTCCTGATAGTATGGTCTTAAGTATGGAAATTCTGGTCCAAATTCTATTTCTAAATCTACAGGGTATTCTTCTGAGTCAACTGGTATGTAATAGTTACAATGCATACTAGTACTCAAACCACTTGCACTTGTGAATAAGTATGAAAGATATAATGTTTGGTTGGGTAAGGTAAATACACCATTAGTAGATGCAGAACCTATACAATTACTACCCGCTTGAATTTTTGTTACTCTAGGTGCTGGTAGTGTCCAGTTTCTATTTGATTTATATGACATGGCTGCAATTAATTCTTCATCGTGAATTACTACCATTTTTAAATCTGGGAATACTTTTCCAACAACATTAGGTCCAACTAACGTACTTCCTGATGGGTCCACACTAGGTGATTGATTATCGTCATAAAGGAAATAATACCTTAATCCATCATCATTCATATTACTATTAGGTGTAGATTGCATAACATATGGTTGACCTGGGAATACACTATATCCAGGAGGGTCTACATAAAAGCATTGACCATACATATTTTCATTACCTCTTCCTGTTCCTCCAGCGTATTTTTTATGCCACATTAATGTAGGCATTACTAGTTTAAAGTTTCTAGCGTCACCGATTTCACTACCTGTTCCTTTTTTCATGGCTAATTTTTCACCATAAAAATTAGATATGGTTTCATTAGTATAATGTAGTATTGAAATACATTTTTGGTCATCTGGTAATACGGCTCTAATACGTTTAAAAGAATCCGTATAAAAAGAAGAACTAGAGGTACCATTATAGTAATCTACTCCTAAAGCACTTCCTGTATCAGTTTGTCCATCATTACTATTATAACCTAGATATTCTTTTGTTCCACAATATCCTGATGAACCATAAAAGTTTACTGATTCATATGGACCTGTCAAACTATTAACACCAGCAACTTGGGCAGTCCAATTAATATTCATATTCCAAATATTAACATCTGCCACTGAAACATCACAATTATTATCAAAAGATAATGAACCTTCTGACCAATATGGTATCGGTGTATCCATTCCATAGTACTCTAACATAGGTGTACACCCTGTAAAACTAGGGAAAATTTTAACTTGTAAAGAAGTTCCTGTAAAAGCTGTATATACTGTATCTTGTGCGGCGTTAACCTGATTTCCTTGAACACCCATTGTAAATGCCGTCATATTCGGTAAATCTCTATCAACTGTTAATATTAACTCAGTACTTGTTTGTCCTGTATTTAGATTACCTCCTTGAACTTCATAGAATAGTGTAGCCGCTGGTAATATACAAGGTATTTCACTACAATTTGTGCAGCTGCCACGCTCAGGCGTGGAGTCGACAAATTGGGCGGTGCAGCCACTAGTAAAGTTATAGTAAATAGCGACCAGGTCACCTACTTTAGGTGAATAGTCTACACCGTGTACTTTTTCTTCATTACAAGTTACTCCTGATTGGATGATAAGTTGTGTACCACCAGTTAAACCAGTATATGGTGCTGTCCAGTTAGAATTTAAAGTATAACCTGTTCCTGTAAACGCTGAATAACTACAACTACATGTATCAGCACTAGTATTGCCAGTAAAAAATCCTCTAGGTCTAGCTCTATTAAATATTTCTTCAAGTGTGTGGTCGGCAGTAACTGGTCCAAAAGAGTCTATTTCATCACCATTTCCATCCTCCTTTCTACCCCTTGGTATTGGGTATTTTACATGAGCTTTATTTTTTTCGGGAATAGGGTTTAAGTTCTGTGCATTATTCATAGGACTTATAATACTTATGTTACTCCCACCAGGGTCATTTGGTAGTGTTGTGTAACAGTCGTAACAAAATTCACTGTCGCCTAACTGAAATAATTCTATGTTTAATCTCCCTTCGGATAATTTTTTTCTTCCAGCGTCCGTCAATTTTACCCCAACAACTCCTTGAGACCCTGTGCATTTTAATAAATAGCTCATACTTTTATCATTTTACTTAATAAATATTATTTTATTGTTTTTTATCTCTTTCATTTTTTTATTAATATCCTCCTGTGCCCGCTCCACTCGTTCTTAAATCATCTGGAGTGTTTAAAATAGCTTGTGTCAACTCAAATGACACTGGTAAAGATGTTGCCATTGTTACAATTTCTTTACCACTTGCAGTAGGATAATACCTTTTTGTTATAGCTTTATATGTATACTTTCCTGTTGTGGAAAGATATAACTTAAATTTACTTACCATATCTGTACCAAAATCTTCAGGACTGTACGTTTTGGTGTGACTTTGTACCGTTGTCCCACTTTCATTATAGGTTACTAATTCTAAGGTTTCTTTAAAATATGGTGTAGGACTAAATTTAACACTTACTGTAGGATTTTTAGTAATAATTTTACCTAATAAACTATAGGGTGTTAAATAATAAAGTGATATAATATCGGTAGATATTAAACCGTCGGAAACCGCGGGTTTAATAATCTGAATTGTATTTATATTGGTTTTTCTATAACCTCTATTTTCCATCAAAACTGTACCATTAATAGCTAATGCTACACTTCCTATTGCATCATACTCTAAATTAACATAATAACTTCCTCCTTCCTTATATATAGTTTTAGTTGTATCGTTATCAATAGTTCCAGCACTGAATGATTGGTAATGCCAGCCTGAATTAGTTGAGGAAGGATATATGAGTTGTACATTGTCACCATTTCTAACACTTCTAGGTCTAAAATTTAATCTAAATAGGTCGATATAATAGTCTCCCCCAGTAAATCCACTATTAACTGCAGCTTTCATTACTATACCATTTACTGTGACAATAGGTTTAGTTCCACTATTAAAACTAACACTAATTGCTGAATATGAGAATCCTGAACCTCCTCCTGAAAAAGTGGGTACATGACCTACCGTATATTGGTCGGTAACTAAAACAGTTTTTCCCATAGACGGATAATTAATATTTTCCGCACCTAAATTTGGTGTATTTGGTTTTTGTATTATAGAAAAATACGAATCTTTTCCTTCTTCGTATGTTGGAATTTGTGAGTTATCATATGTATCAATCCATACTGGGTTAGTCGTAGTTTTGTCCTTATATAATAAACTTGGTTTAACCAGGTATTCCCAAGAGGTAGATGTTGGTAAAGCTGAGAATGGTACATAAGCTGTTCCTGATAAACTTATTCCTGTCCTACCTGAACTTTCTTGAAGTGTATCAAAAATATAGTTGAAGTCTGGTTGTACATTGTAACTTTTATTAAAATAGTTGTATGAAAATACCCCTAATTTAAAATATGCTTGACCTTCTATTAAATCTGTAGTATTACCACTTAAATTCACACCAATCACTCGTCCTGTATCCTTATCCTTATCATAAATTTCATTATTATCTAAAGTTGTGGATATTGGTGAGAATCCAGAAAGTGAAACATCTGGCATTACTAAATCTTGTATTGTTAATTGGGGTTTAGGTTTTATTTTAGGAACTGTTCTTTCACAATCTATAAAGTAATCACATGATTTATTACTTTCTATATTAGCGGTAGATGTGTCTGTTAAAGTTATATATTCTCCAGTAGCGAGTGGTGGTTCCGTCACATTAACAATACTATTTGATGGTGTACCAGTAAATCCTGCACCGTACCAATAACTCACACCACTTAGTGCGTTAGATGAATGAGTATAACCTACTCTTGTTCCACCCAAAAATTTATAAAGTTCGGTACCGTCTGTCCAACTAGGAGCTGACTGTGCACTTCCCGACCAAGTGGTCTTATCCATTAAGTTAAAATTTATTTCGTAATCAGGATAGAACCTATTTGAACCTGACTGTATTTGAGCTCTATTATACGGACGGCCGGCACCACTTGGCATCATTGTTTTAGTCATCTGAATTTTGAAATGTTGTCCATATTGACCTGTACGGGATACCCCAATATAAACTTGTCCTTGGTTTCTTACTGTATCGTTTCCGTCTAAAGTACCCGAATAATAATAGCTATTCGCTGTAAAGGGACCCACATCATGCACTCTAGCTAAATTAGGACCCATGTCTGTTGCTCCTGATGCCCAATTTCTTAATATAACATTACTAAACTCCCTAAAAGTTGTTTCTCTTACTGCTGTTGTGGATGTTTTATAAGGTTTAGTGGTAGTAGGTTTAACTGATTCAGGATTAGCGTAATCACTGTCTACAATTTCTCTACCTCTTATACTTCTTTGGAAACCATGAGCCTCATTACCTTTATTGTGATAAACGGTCGCTCCAGAAATGTTATCCAATTCTAAAGTTATTGTGTGTGTAACTCCACTGGTGCCGTATAAACCAGAATCATCTTTAAAAGCTGCTAAAACTAAACCTCCCGATGTGGTTGTAGGTCCTCCAATACCCGAACCTAAATACTGTCCAGCACTATAAGTTAAATTTACATTATTACCACTCATACTGAAATATACTTTGTGTTCATAATTGTTGTAATGACAAGGACTTATATAGTGAAGTGGCCCTTGTCTGACAATTGGGTTACATACTAATAGTTGTCCCATTTGGTTTCCAAGCCCCCAAGTATTACTTATATCATACCAGGTTTGGAGATTGTGAGCTGTACCCCAAGGTTCTATTCCCGTCATCCATGGAGTGTCACCACCTTGTCCTAAAAATCTAAAAACATGATGTCGATTTCCAGTAGAACTACCAAGTAGTGCGGTATATCCCGTAGATGATGTTGGGTTACCAGAGTAACCAGCATCTATTAGTGGTTCAATTGTTCTCCAAGCATAGTCACTATATTTACCCCCATATCCTGTTCCACCACTACTTACGGTGTCAAGCATCATAAACTTTTCCGAAATGGTGTTATAGTAAAAAGAACCTACATAAGGTATAGGATTGTTGGAAAATGAATTTCCAGCCAAATCCCTATCAGGGCCTTGTGTACCTTGTTGGTTGGCCAGAGGAGTTTCTGTAAACGCGGATTGTCCTAAGTACCAATATTTTGAGTTATCGGTAGTTCTACCAGTGTTTGGGTCCTCATTTATATTAACCCCTTGACTAGGACTACTTCCTGTATATAACCATAAACTTGGGTCATTGGTAATAATCCCGTTATTCCATATTCCTGAATTAAATGCTCCAAAAGGCCCGTATCTTCCATCATCATCAAGCTCAGAGCCACTTAGAGTTGCTGCAAATCTATCAAATCTAAATACTCCAGGAGCATTAGGAGATATTCTTTGGTAACTCTTCTCGGTTCCTGGATGAATTTGTAGTTGATTAATCACTGTATCGGCAGAAGTAATCGAACTAAATGCTGTGTTAGAACTAAAAACTACAGAATTAAGTAAACCTAATACCTCACTTGACCCAGAACATGCTGAACTAACTCTACTTTCTTCAACAAATAAACTAGTGTCACCTACACTTATGGTATATAATCCATTAGGTAAATCTGAAAACTCTACTCTAGTATCACCACTATTAATTATTTTTTCTCTAAACAACTCACCATCTTTGTATAAACTATAGTTAAGTGTTGGTTGTCCAGTATTGCTTGCTGCGGAATATACTATAACTTTACAAAACTTAGTTGGGTCTGTTATACAAGCGTTATTATCTTCAGTAGGTTTTGTGTCGTCAAATGTACCAGCTGAAAAAACTGGTAATGTGTAACCAGATACATCTACAATTACCTGTCCTCTATCACCACCATCAGGAGTACTACTAATTCCAGTATAGGAACCCACACATAAATTAGTTATGTTCCATTCATCACTAGTAAATCCTCCTGGACCTGTCCAAGATACAGTAGCTAAAGAAGTAAGGCCAGAGACATTTAACACTTCTATTGAACCTGAACAAAAGTCAGTGCCACTAGGTGGAAAATTACTTGTTGTTTGACTAGGTGTCGATATGTATTTGTTTATAAACATATTAATATGATGATGTTGTTGAAGTCGTATTAGACGAACTTCCTGTATTATTTGTGTTTGTTCTTATTGTCGTTCTACCAACTCTATCTTTTCTATCCTGTCCTATAGGAATTAAAGTATCGTGTGGTTTTGTGGTGTGGTAAGCTCCAACCATTGCTACACCATCATGTGTATGATAAAACCCAACATAATTCTGTCCATTAGGAAGTAAATATTCTGTACCATTTGTATACAGATTAGATTCGTCTTCACTACAATCTAAATATACTTTTGCAAGACATGTTGTGGATAGTTCCTTACAATGTTTTTCTGCTTTTTGTTTACATTCATCACAATTAGTTGCGTTTACATCTCTATACACCACACTTGTGCCATAAAATGGGTGTGTGTTTGGAGCTCTAGATGGGTCACATATACAATAATACTTACACTCAAATCCACCATCGTTATGACGAGGATTTGTTCTAGAAGGAGTTCCAGTTTTTATAACAATTTGTTCACCATCAATAGTTAAGACATTATCAGTATAGGTTAATTGTCTAGGATTAAATTTAGGTGATTGTATTATTTTATACTTTTCATTTAAAGGTAGTGTTTCACATGGTACGTCAAAACAACTATTAGGTGTTAAAACTAAATTATGATAAAAGGTATTTTGTGTAGGAGTTATAAATTCTGTCCTCAAAATATAACTATGATTAATTTGTGGAAATATGTAATTACAATTTAAACTTAACGATTGGTCGTATTGTGGCATGTAAAATTCTATACTATCATCATTACGTTCAATCATTTTTGTTTTACCCATAGGTAAGTAATAGTCTTTTACTTCTCCTTGTTCTATTTGACTTTGCCACTTATTAGTTGGTCTAGAAGATACTTCGTCGAATAATAATCTATGTTCAGACGCACTATTATCTATAAAAGTTAATTGGTTGTTAAAAGTTTCGTGAGTAATATTAGGAATAGAAATAGGTTCATTTTCTTTATCTATTAAAAACATTGTACCAGTTGTACTTCTTTTACGTTCTGTTTTTTCGTCTTCTTTAAAAAACCTAAACGCTCTAGATTTTTTAGTGGCATTGTAAAATAGTTTTTTAGATAACGGAACGGGATTGTGGTCCTGTTGTGTTATTCTTAACCACGGTGCATATTCACTATCACCACTTACATTTAATTTGTGTCCTAAATTTACAACCACCCTAGGTTTTCCAGCAAAAAATACTGACTTGGTGTTCCATGAAGCTGTATATTTTAATTCCACTGTAGTTCCACTACCTAAAGCGACTAAACCTGTATCCAAATTAATGTCAAAATCTTTTCTAAAAATTGTATTGCCTGTGGTACCACTAGTGTAACAACTATTAAACCCACTATAATTTTTTTCTACTATGTTTCTATCTAGAGTAAGATAATCATCAAACCCTGGATTGATAAGTTCACTATTAGCTACACTATATGTTTTAAGTGTCTCTTCCGTGCCTCCTGATGATGTTGATATAAAACTAATTTCAAATTTAAAATCTAGAATACCGGTATCTCCCGATATTCCATCTTTACCCGTATAAAATTTTCCGTCCGTGGCCTCTCTTATAACTTCACCACTACCAGCTCCTCCGTCTATTAAAGTAGTGTTTATTAAACCTTTTAAATCGTAGTCGTTATTTGGGAATCCAGTATCTATTGTTCCTCCAGAATAGTAATTTGTAGCTAGATATTGACACCAAGTAGAATCTAAATATTTTACATCTAATGAAGCATTGTATGTAAACCTAAAAGTTCCAGCACTTAATGTAGTATATGTTGTATGTAGGTCAGCATTCTGTCCTGTTTTTAGTGGTCCACCTCTTTGATATTTTATTGTGGGGTCTATGTAAGGTCGGTAACGTAGGTCTGGTACACCAATTAATGGTAATCTTTTAGCTGAATCAGCAAACGCCCCTATTGGAATCTGGGTGGAACCTACAAAATTATCGTAATCAAAGTATAAATCAAAGTCAGGGTTTTTATTTTGACCTGTATCAATATAAACCCCATTAGTGGTGCTACTATAACCTGTGTAGGATATTGTTTCACCAGTATAAGTCTCTAAGTAAGGTGAAAAAGTAGTAGCCATTAAATCTGTTCGTAAATTAGATAATGGTGCTAATATTTCATCACTAACCCCAACTTTATATCCTATTTTTTTACAGTAATCCCAACAACAATCATTACAATCTTCGTCACCACAATCTCTACTATATGGCCCTACTGGTTGTATGTAATTATACCCATCACTACACCAACAATTACACCTACCTTTTTCGTCTTCATTTTGATTTATTTTTATTTCTTTTTCTGGACAAATTCTGATATAGTTTATTTCACCATCGTCTTTATAAAAAAATTGTACATCATTAAAAGGATTTAAAGTAGTTCTTTCTATCCATTGATTTATATGTGTATAAAATTTAGGAGTATATCTTAGAACATCATTTGAAACTATAAATTCTTCCTCTAATTCAGCTATTTGATTCTCTTTTAATGCAGCTTTAAATGCTTCATATTGTTTATTACAATAAAATTCTATATCTAAACATCTATTACAGTCATTAAAATACTGATTATTTCTTATTTCATCTACCCAGGTTAAGGGGTACATTTTAATACCATTTTTATATGAAGGGTAAGTAGGTTTTATTTCATTTTTATCGTTAATAAATCTAGATATATTATAAGGAATTTCTTTTTGTTCATTTTCTAATATGCCACAAACGTTAACATTATATTTTTCGTCATTATGAACAGCGTAAACCTGTGTATTCAAATATTTAAAATCACCAAAATCAAAATTATTTTTCTTAAAAAAAGACCCATAATTAAACTTAAAGTATCTTGTGTTTAAATCACTATTTTTTAAAGGAAGATAGGTAGTTGGTAAATCAGGTATATTCGGTGTTCCTTTAACATTAGAATATTTTATGTTGGGTACGTCACCTACCGTAACTATATTACTATCAATATCAACATCAAAATTTAATCTAGTTATGGGGGTGTTAATATTTTTTATTGTTAAATCAATATCAAAACCTAGATTACTTAGTTGGTTTGACATTTTATTCGCTATCCCCGGTATAACCATCTCTATAGGATGTTTTTTTCCAGCTATAGGAGATGAAAACTTTTTTAGAGCCGATTGTTTTCCTGGTAAAAATAATTCGTGAGTGGTTAGTCTACTTCCTTTTAGTTGTTCAAGTATGAATAAGTGATTTTTTGGTTTTATCTTTAGTACCACATCACTTTCTAAATTATTTAAAGGTGGACAAATTGTATTCTTAATACCTTCTTTTTTAAAGTATAAAAATAACTCATAAGGTGTGTCATTGTTATCACACCCAACATAAACATCAACTGGATAATTAATATCATAGATAAACGTTATAAACCTGTCTTTTTTATAATGTTTTTGTTTATATGTTCCAGTAGCATAAACATTTATTCTTAAACTATTATAAGAATCTCCGAATACTAATCTACTATTATATTTTTTTACTGCCATCTATTTTATAATGTAATTATAGTCCCATGGGTAATTATTAGTCAATACTTTTTGTGGTTTAGAGATTTTTACAACACCTTGTAAGGGACCTGATTTAGCGTGTTGTTTAATACCTCCCATTTTTTGAGTATTGGTTGCATATAATTGGCTATTATAATATAAATTTTGATTTTGTACACCCGCTCTTGCGTTACCATTAAGTTGTAGGTTTTGTGGTCCTGTATATATTACAGTTGGGAACCATGTAGAATCACATGTATAATCATCTATAGCGTAGATTCCTTGTTGAGCTATTTTTTTCCTTATTTGCACAATCAGGTCTGTTTCCACATTACATCCTTTTGAGGATGTTTGTTGTGTTGACCCACTAATTAAAGGGTCGTCTGGCATACTTAAACTATATCCCGAATATCCAAACGCTGACATTCCAGCTGTTTGTCCAGTTACAGCGGTTGTGGTAATCCCAGTTAATAAATTAAAATGTTTGTAAACAAATTTATCTCTGTGGAATAATGAATTTTCTATTTTTACCCCTCCTTGCCATAATGTAGTAGCTGGTACAAATTGTTCTATTAATTTAATCCAATAATCACCTAAAGACTCTGCATACTCTATCATTTTTTGATAGGTATATTGATTGTTTTTACTATAAACTTGATTTAAATAATCTAAATAAATTTTAAGTAGGGTTGGGTATCCTCCTGTTTTTCCATCGTCTATAGTTAATCTATTTTTAACATTTATATAATATCTCCAAAAATCTTTTATAAATCGTTTAAAACTAACTTCTCTACTATCTGTTTTAGGTTGAGTCCAATCTGGTCCTCCAATATTAGGATATGGGTAAGGTAAAGTGGTTCCAGTTAAAAAACTATGTTTAGGATTCCAAACGTCATATACCAATCCTTGTCCTATATTCAAAAATATATCAACATTTTTAACATTAATAATTAATTTTTCGTCTCTAACATCATAGTTGGCGTATCTTACTCCTAGGTCATATTCTCTAGTTTCGTATTGTGTAGTTTGAAACCATGCTTTTTTATCATCTACTATTTTATGTGTACCATAACCAAAATGTAAATGTGGAAATCTAAAAAATCTTTCTAGGTAAGGTCCTCCTGGGTCGTTAGCTTTTGAACCGTCACCAAAGAAACCACCCCATGTAAATTGATTTAGTTTTGTATTAATTATAGGACTACATCCAGAAAAAGTTGAAGTTTCTAAATCTAATACTACTTCACCTCTATGTTCCATTGTTTCTTCATACCATCCAGCTCCTCTTTGGAAGTAGTAGTTGGTTGTTTCTCTTGGTTGAGTTGGGTATCCTTCATCATTCATAGGATAATCATCTCTCTGAAATCCTTGTGTAACTGTAGAACAACTTGTCGTAATCGTATTATCTACTGGATTTTGGTGATATGTGTAATTACAGTAGGACCCACCAGATATTACACTAAAATACTGATTAAATTTATTAAGATTTATTTTAGAGTCTGCTATAACAACGTGTTCATCAAATTCTATTAATGCTTCTGGGGCACCTACAAATCTTAAAATAAACTCTATAGCTGTTCTAGTACCTTTAGATTTGTACAGGTAAGCTAGATTCATTAATATTTTTCTATACAATTCGGTGTCCAGTTGGAATGGTGTTTTACCTATTGTGGTTCCTGAAAATTGTGGTATTGCTGGGGTAAGTAAAGAATTTAAAAAGTCTTCTTTTGAAATTACCGAAGGTGTCTTAAGGCCTAACATTCTAGCAAACTTTTTCAATAAGTTATCTGGAATATTATTTTTAGTGTCGTAAGTTACACGGGTCATGTAAGCTATACCATCTATAAACTTTTTAATATCGTCAAAACTTCTACCGTATATTTGTAATGTTTTTTCTACTTTTCTACTGCCTGTGTCAAATTCTTTTATTGGGTCCGTGGTTAGAAATCTTGATACTAAGTTTGTTTTATAAGAATCAAACTCATCACCTATTTCTGCTAAAGATGTAAGATACTCAGTATAAGCAGTGCTTACAATATCTAAATTAACTAAGTCTACTTTAGGCCAAGTTATGTTTTTTGTTTCTAGATAGGTACTACCTAATTGACTTTCTCTAGGTACCTTAAATTGTGCTGTGTATTCTGGAACAATTTCTCTATTTAGTAAAAAATTTTCTACTTCATCAAATTCTTTAAAACTAGTTTGTGTTTCTAAATTATTTGGTTTTATATAATAGGAGAGGGTACTAGCTGTATCAGCGGTACCTAATGGTGACCCTGAAACAACAATAGTTAATCTATCATCGGTTCTTTTTATAGGGGTATAATCAATTATAGGGTATTCTGTTTCTAATGATGAACCACTTAAGGAAATTACATACCTTTTATATTGTAGAGAAAAATTTCTTAAATCAGATATTTGTCCACTTTCTGCCTTAACAGCTGTTAAGTCTGAAGTATCTATTAAACCATCCCCAGCTGTAAGAGTAATTTTATTAACACCCAAATCTGTGATTTCAATACCAAAAGGATTTTTTATATTAGCGGTTGGTATTACCAGTGTTGTTCTATCATTTATATCATCATACAGTAATGATAGTGTTGTGGACCCTGTCTGACCTCCATTATCAACTTTATTTAGATATAATGAAGCTGGAAAAAAATTAATTATATTTTTAGTACTAACCCTAAATCTTTCTTTTAATGAACCATATAATACAAAATCTTGTACGAACTCTAAGTTATAATTAAAAGAAATTTGTAAATTAAAATTTAAATTTAATTGAGCTAATTTTAAATTTTCTATACTTAGGTTGGATAAGTTAATTGGTTCACTAAAGTTACCTAAACTATATCCTCTTTCATCCCTACCACCAGTTGATTGGGTCATACTAAAATTACCGAGCGTCATTTGCGATGACCCATTAACAAACTGTAACCCTACTAGGTTGTTACTGAATGTGTCTTCTCCGCTCGGTGGCGCTGGTGGATAATAGTATTTTGCCATCTAAATTAGTATTAACTAGTTAAAACGCTATTAAAGTTTTTAGAAAAATCGATATTGGTTCCTCTATCTTGTCTTACCTCAAATAGTTTATTATCGAAGTCATTTCTAATCTCAAATATGTTGTATTGTTTATAAATGTTATTGTTACCAGATAAATCGTATACTGTGTATATTCCATCTTCCATAGATTTAGTTTGGTTACCATATAGAGCAATTGCAAGTGTTTCAAAATCATGGTCTACCATTTCTATATCTAAAATAATAGGATTAAAGAATGTATTAGTTATTATAACATCTTGGTTTGGTTGACCTATAAATGGAATAGCATTTGGTTTAGTTGTTGGTGCACTTGTTGGTGTTAAAGTACAAAACATTAAATTACTGGTACCATCAGTATAAACATATCTAGGTGATACTTGATTTGGGTTAGTTAAATTAGCTGGTACAGGTTCACAATAAAAATTAGATGTTACTAATCTATAAAAGTTTGGTATCTTAGTTCCTGCTTGTCCTAAATACTCAATTCTATATCCTACAAGACCTGAATTAACAAATCTATTAATAAATGAAGACGGTACTTGGTTTATGTCAAATACCAATCCTTTAACATTAGGTAAAGATGATAAAATACCACAATCTACTATTTTGGTTCTTATTTCTATAGGTCTTATGTATACCGTATAATATCCTTTTTTATTAAAAACAGAAGATGGTAATTTTAAATTATATAGTCCTCCCAAGATTTCAACTCCCGCGTTTCCACCTGTCTGTGCATTATGTAGATATGGTGTTAATACTTGAGATGTATTTAATTTTCTTAATGTATAATTTGTAGTATAATCTCTAGTAGACGTGTAGTGTACAATTATTTCCACGTCTGCTGGTGATACGTCTGCTGGTCTTTTAATTCCGTAAGTTCCTAGTGCCATATTTTTTAAGTTTCATTTTGTATTTTATAATATCCATATCCATGAGTTTCTAAATCTCCGATTGATTTAATTTCGGATAATCGTTGTGCTCTTTGGAATACAGAAGCTTTACCTCTTTCAATAAATACATTGGAACGAGTTTCTGGTGCTTGTGCAACATTCATTAAAAACTCTTCTTTTACTAAATAAGGTAAACAATGTTTTTCTTTAGGTTGTGGATATAAACAACAACTAAAGTCTCCCGGTACTACAATTCCTTGAGGGTCTAAACAACCGTCTGCAGCGGGGTCATAGTTTAAAGCCGTTGAGTCTGTACATCCTGCTATTGGTGGTGGTCCTGGTCCTCCTCCTGGTTCACATAGATACCATTTATTATTTGTAAGTATATCAGGTTGTCCTTGTGAACTACCACTATCTGTCCACCAATATATTCCAGAAGCTGGAGGAAATTCTACTATAGAAAACGCACTATAGTACCAAATATCATTAGCATACGCTACGGAATCCCAAGCTCCTGAAAAAGAAAATGTTTGATTAGGGTATTGTTGTTGAGCTGAAGTACATGGTACTGATAGTGGGGGTGGTGGGGGAACCACTGGTACACATGGTTGCCATTGAGTCAATAAAAGTGGATTATAAGTTTGCATCCCGCCACCAGATAAGTCCGAATATGTAAAACCTCCAGGATAGCTATTGTGCCAATAATAAACACCCGAATTTGTTGGGTATTCTACTACATCACCTAAATAATATGTTCCTGGAAGTGTCCATGAACCCACAAAAGTAGTGCTAACAGGTGGGGTTTGTGCAGCAGCATCAGGACACGGAACCACAGGTGGTGGTGGAGGTGGTGGACCAAAACCGGCACACTCTGAGCATGTCGCTATGTGTTGATTGGCTTGTGTATTTGGAACTGAATGAACGTAAAGTATTGGGTCATTAATAATAGCTGTTGGTGGAAAAGGACCAGTTGGTGCATATCCAAAACATTCATTAATGGTCCCATCTATCATAGTGTCACCACAACTATATTTTCCTAAGTACTGATAACATCTACTATAACAATCAGGATTTTGGGTTATAGGGTCGTTATCACATCCTGGATACGCGGGGTATCCGTAAGCAACATTTTGCCAGGTAATAATTCCTGTTGGTAGTTGTGCGGATGTCATGGTTTGAAGTTTTATAAACTCTCCAGGATTTGGTGGATTAGATAGACCAAATAACAGGTTGTAAGTAACATCACCCATTTGTGCCACTTCCCACTTATCACTACCCATACCATATGTCCCAAAAATCCATTGTTGTGCACCAGGTGGGTCTAGGTGTTGGTGTCCCATGGTGAACGCACTAGCCATAGTATATTGGTTAGTAACAGGGTCTTGTCCTGTATCCATGTCACAAAGTTTGTATATATGAAATTGTGGTTCTACCATTTTAATTATTTTTCATTTAAGTATTATATAAGTTTCCTTGATTATTGGGTGACCAGCCAGCACCGTTTTGTGGTGGTGGAGGTGGTGGTGTTTGACTAATATTAGCTTGACACGCTTGTAGACTATCAAATATAACCCCACCATTAGCTATATACTGTTGAGCAAAAGGTGATGAGTAAGGCAGACAATTGTTATCGTATAAAATATATTGTTGTTGTGGCCCTGGTGGACTTGGTATATTTGGAACCATGAAGGTCACGTCAATATTAGTCCCACAACTATCTACAACTCTAAGATTGTACTGTCCTGGCACTAATAAACCATTAGGTTGTTGTGTTGGGTGCCATCCAATATATATTTCTTGTGTAGAGTAGTTAAAAGTAGTTGTCGGTGGAGTTCCTTGTGCAGGTGGATATACTGCCCAGTAGAAAGATATTGGTGCACAATTAATATCAAATACACCCCCTGTTAAAAGTGCGGTATACCCACCTTGATTTCCTTGTTGATTTGTTGGTGGATACATCACACTACCTGTTTGGTCCCATTGTAATCCAGCTATACTAATAGAATCAGTCGACGTGTTTCCTTGTGAATCTGTAACAGTAACAGTAATGTTTTGACCTACTAAAAAATTAGTTGGTCCTGGTGCAAATAAATTTTGTTGTAACATTTGAGTTGTGTTATATACACCTGGTACTTGTACTATAATAGCGCCACTATTGAAATTATCCGTAAAGGTGTACTCAAATGGTGCTATACCATTGGTTACTTCTGCTACTAAATCACAACACTCTAAATTTAATTCTACCACTATAGGACTGTTAACTGGAGCATCACACAATTCCCAAGTACCGTTTGGTGGGGTGTTAGCTTCAGCTATGACGTTCCAATAGTACACACCACTACCAACTGGAAATTCAACTATAGACCCCGCTGGGTAACCAAATCCAGCAGCTTGTAATGCGTCAAATTCCTGACACATGGTAGCGAGTGGACTTGCTCCATATTGGATTGTCCATCCCTGACATTCACAAACTAAAACTGAAGTACATGTGCTTGGTTGTGATGGACAAGGTTGCCAGATGTCTGTATTGGAGGGATTATTACTTTGACCTTGAGCAGTATCATAATTAAAATAACAACACCCTTTAGATGTTACGAGTGAACCTTGACTATATAATACATTTTCATCCCATTCTCCCGCTTCAATACTTACGTTAACCATCTGACCATTAATCCACATTTGTGGCCCCATACAATCATCACAAGGTTTATAACAATATTTCCAACCCATATTTTGTAGATTTAATCCTTCACTAGTCGCTTCATAAATTGTAATTAACTCTCCATCTATCATTTGGTCGGTTAGTACAATTCCACCATTTTGTCCTGTACCATCACTTATGGTATATGCTGTATAGTTTGGTGTTGCATTCATTATATATCCTACTAATCCATCTTCATATATTGTAACCCCACCATTATCTATAGCGACTTCACCACCAAAAGGAACTAAAAAATTAGGTCCTACAAAATAACCGTTAGGTAAATATGCGTTATTAGATGGAGCTTGGGAATAAGTTTGGAAATTACTTAGCACACTATCAGTTATACCTGTAATGATAAATGGTGTTGTAGTATAATTACCTGTTATATAGTCCTCTGCATAAAATCCACTATCTAGTGGACCCCAACTTGTGTTATACCAATCTAAACTTATTGGAGCTCCACCTAATGGAGTAAATTGGTAGGTTTGAGTTATATTACTACCAGTTATATCTGGTGTCTCACATGGTATAGCGTGAGTTTGTGTTACAGATAAAGTACTCCAGTTGGTTACCATTGTAATGTTAATCTCATAGGTTCCAGTAAATGCGGGTGGTGGTGGATTATACGTATGACTATTTAGTATAGTTGGGTATTGTGCGACAGTTGTTGTTCCGTCACCCCATTCTATCGTATATTCATAGTTTTGTGTGTCTGCCCATAAATTAAAATTTGTTGAGTTTTCAACTGTAACCATATTTGGGTTTGTATCATCACAAAATACGGCAAAATTTGAAAAGTCACTTTTATGTTGTATTTTACCATCTGTAAGTGAGTAATGACCTATATCATTAAAATCTTGGTCTAGGTAAACTTGTACCAAATATTCTTTTTCTTCTTCTTGTGGGATTTCACTTACACTATTTGCATCTAAACAAGCCTGAATAGCATCTGGTTGACCAGCAAAAGTGGTTTGACAATCTATAGGATTATTAGTTAAATTCCAACATTGTAAAAATATATTTAAGTCTTCTTCATTAACATAACCACTATTTGTAGCATCACCATTTGTACAGTCTGGTTGTACTGTATAATAGTATTGTAGAAACACATTTAAATCACCTACACTAATAACACCATCACCTGTAAAGTCAAAACAGTCTAAACAAGTCCCACAACACATACCACTTAAATTAACTGTATACGTACAGGGATTAGCGGTATTAGTTTCTGAAACTTGATTGACAGTAGCCGCTGGGTTAAAGTTTACCGCGTCAGTATCTGTACACCCATATATTACATCTCCACAAGGAAATGGAGTGTATTTGCCTGGTATATTACCTGTGAGTACTCTGTATTTATAAATGTCCATTATGGGCTTTGGTATTCAAAAAACTTTATCGGATTGGCACTGGTGGTTCCCACTCTATTACCAACTCCTCCTTGTGATTCATTATATTCTTCTACTTTGTAAGTATATTTTCTATAATCAGCATTTTGACCTAAATGATTTCTATCTAATGTTACTTTATAATATCTCCAATCCGCAAAATTAAAAGTGTATATATCATTCATTGGGGTTAGGTTTCCGTTAAAATCAAACTGGTGTGTTGTTAGTAACGGATAAAATTCACCTGTTTGTGCATTAAAGAAAGTACAAGACATATAAAATTCTACACTATCAAATATATTGGTTCCTTTTAACCAATGAAGATAATAATTTTCGTTATTAGTTCTATGAGGCCCTAAATCAAATAACGCTTGATTGATTAGATAGGTTGGATTGGCGTTTGTAGGGTCTAATGAGATAGCGTTGATATAGGCAAATGGGTCAAAATTAATGTCGTTTGGGTCACTCGATATAGGAACTTCAACTTTTTTGGATGCGTCGCAAGGCATAATTGTAGAAAACATAAGTCTTTGTTGTGACCTGTTAGGTGTATTATAAAAATCAAACTTAAAAAAACTTTTAGTAAAACTGTTTTGTGCGTCTCTTACATCTTGATTTGATATGTCCATCGCTGAATAAGAATTAGTATAATCTAAACCCCCAATAGTTGTTATAAAATTCATATCGTAAAATATATGACTGTTGTCAGCATTATTAAGGGTTTCCTCATGAGAATATCTTACTGTTTCAAAATCTTGTATATAATTTATCGCATCTTGCATTTCAGAATCTTCATACAATTGCACTAATTGATTTCTCCCTACTTCATCAAAATCAGTTGCAAAAGGCACTACAATTCTTTTGTCGTTTTGTTCTAAATCTTTTCTTAATATTTTAATTCTATTGACAGTCATCAAAGTCAGGTATTTCTATTGGACTTGTAGCACCTCTAAATCTTAGGTCTCCAAGTAATGGTTTTATGTTAAACATTATGTTATTATAAACATATTGTATTCCGTTTAAAAAAGGATAATTAACCCCATTTGTTTCAGATTCATAATAACCCAAATCTAAAATATTTCTCCACTTAAAAGTATTTTCGTATACTGAATAATAAGCATAAGGTGGAGCGTAGTTATAATCTGGATTTGTAGATATCTGGTTAGAATATTTTCTAGTTATCATTCTATTATGAGGTTGGTAGTAGTATCCTGGTGGTGGGTGGTCCCATTGTCCACCCATAGTAGCTGGATACCACTCAATTCCAATATCCATAAGAGCTAGATTGTACTGTAATTTATGATAAATTTCAGAAACTACTCTTTCTTTTACTTCTGATGGATTATATTCTGCGTATGCCCCTCTAAAGGTGTCACCACTTGTAGGATATGTAGTTGGTGTTTGTAGATTAGTTGGGTGGCTACTTGGATAGGAATCTAGAGTTCCATTTGGTTGGAAATTCCAAGACCATCCGTACCCAGCTGGTGATGAACCTGTTGCTAGGTATGGTGCTGGTTGTGAATTTAGTAATGTAATTTGGTCCCATATATTATAGTAATTGGTAACAAAAATACTAGTATATATTTCAGTTATAGGTCTATTTAAATTGTCAGATAAAAATGCTGTGTTTAAATCATTTGTAAAGTTCCATAAAAAACTTCTATATTCTTGTTTAGTTACTTTATGTGGTATTCCGTTAGGTGGTGAGTCGTGTTCACAATAAACCTTTTTATCAGCGTCATATATGCCTAACTCAAACGCACAATTATCTAAAATATAATCCCTAGGTGTTGTTATTAATTTATGTTGGTGCACATAATATTGTGAGGTTGTTTCCTCTAAATTATCGGGGTTAATAACTCTTTTAAAATTTCCTAGTGAGAAGTTGGGTGGTACGTTACTACTACCATCTAATAAGATGTTAAATATAGTTGTATCGGAACCTACTGTTGCATCACCTAAAGAATAAACTGGAACTAAAGAGTCTCCATTTATTATAGTTACTAGATTTTGATTAATTGCATTATTGGTGGTACCATCTGCTAAAAGTATATATTCTCCCACATTTAAACCATGTTCTACTGGGCAAGTACATTTTAATAAATTTTTACCTTCTACTTGTACATTGTTAACAGTAAAAGGTATTCCGTCGTGAGCGGTAAACTGTAATATTTGGTAGTTTGGTGGTGTAAATTGAGCTACCCAATGCATTTTTTCTTCTGTGTCTGCACTATAAACGTAAGACTCATAAATTGTCCAGTTATATTGGTAGGCTAATTGTTCTTCATAGGGGTTGGGTGAACCTTGTAGGGATGAGTTTGTAAATCCTGTACTAGGTACAAAATCAAATATCTCAAAAGATGGGTATCCACAGGTAGTAGTAGCTGTGTTAGGGTGTGGAGAAGTAAACTCCATGTGGTGTTGCATTAATACTGTGTCCTCTGTGCACCCCGTTAAAAAGTTTTCATATAAAGGCGAAATCTTACCGTAAAATCTATATATTGAAGACGAGTCTCTTTCTCTTAAAAACTGTTCACTTAAGTCTAGTACCTTATTTCTATCACCTTCAATTAAATTGAGTTGTTGTGCTTCAAGAGCGTATGGTATCGATACGTCTTTGTCAACGCCTCCAATAAAACGTTTACTTCCCCTTACTATTCTTATTCCTTCACTATAACTCATCTATAATGTTGTTAAATCTAAATCATCTTCTGGTTTATTTATGTACTTTTCTTCAAATAAATTATAGGACGTAAAACCTACTTTATGCCCGAAATAATAGTGGAAATGTCTAGCTATTCTCATGTCATCAGCGGTTGTTGGTCCAATAGGTGGTAAAGTGTTAGGAGAATATTGGTATCCTGGTTGACTAACAAATTGTGTTATACCCCCTGGTGCTTGTAC
>CEUO01028429.1_pt1 | contig 39915 bp, 43 predicted proteins | sample 531391 | NCBI WGS metagenome assembly CEUO01 (sample SAMEA2622799, study PRJEB7988) | marine metagenome | isolation source: saline water (ENVO:00002010), including
GCACCCTCGATATTGAAGATGGTCAGAAAAGCCATTTCCAAATCTTTCGGTAAGGCATGAGCCTCATCCAGTAGGATGGTAACATCCTTGTCCAAGATCGCAGGAATAAAAACCTGCTCAAAGAACTGCTCTGCATTACGAATGGTAGAACAATTAATTTCGATCATGGGTTTGCTCAGAGACTTAGCAAATGCTTTTGCAAACTCTGTCTTACCTAATCCCTTCGCTCCATTGAACAGAAGAAAAGGGAGTGTGCCTGTAGCTTTCTTAGCATCGCTATAAAAGTTAAGGCGACTCTTAAGAGTGTCTTGTCCGACAAGACCTTCAAACATATCAGTGGTTTCGCTCATTACTCAAACGTGTTTACAGAGAATTGAATCTTCTCTTGTGGTTCCGCTACTTCGCGGAGGGGTTCTCTTTTAACAGGGGCGGGATCGACAGTCAAGCCAATTTCTTCCAGCCACCGTTTAGAGACAATGATGGTCGCTTCAGAACCTACCTGCTTCGCTAGGTCACTTAACTTGACTCTAGTGAAGGAAGTAGAACCCTTGGGGCGACCCCTCTTCTTTGGTGTTTCGTTCATATGGAGGCACTATAAACTCTATGTATACAGTGTGCAAGACTTTTTTTGCATTTTTTTGAATTTAATTTCTTTTGTGTAATTAAATATATGACCCTGATAGTGGTTTCTGCTCTCACTACAAACGAAGGATTATATTTTAGGTATCTCACCAACGTGATGAGGTTCGATTACAGCATGGATGTTATTGTGGAGGCACAGAAAGAACAAATAGATTACTATTATTCTATATTAAAACGAAAAGGTTTATACGATTTCGTGTCAGAAATAATTTCGCCTGATATAAAAGAAGAAGGAATAAGATTAGATACGGAGATGAATTACCCACTCACCGTAACGACACAAAAGATTTCTGTGATTAACGTGTCAGAACTAATAAATAAAATTAAGTTATTAGCGAAAATAAAAGAATCAATTTAAATGTTCGGCTATCTACGCGCACTTATTTGGAAAAAAATCATTCGATCTGGGGGTTTTACGCGCTTATTTGGCAAAATCGCAGTCGATCTGGGCTATTTTTCGTTGGGTGGTGCGATGGGATTAGACCATTCTGAAATAATTCTAGCAACTCCCCATCTTAAAGGTAATATTCTAGCAAAATCAAATGTGTCAGGCTTTGGATGCGGGGGAACTCTTTCGTTTATTATAGACCAACCACTCCAAGGCTCGTAAACCTCTGTGATGTATTTAACTTTTTGATTGGTATACCAGTAAGCGTAGAAGTAGGGCTGTAAATCGTTGGGCCATACCTCTATGAAAGGGGTTATGTATGGAGGTTCGGGCGGTGGTTGTATGCCAACTCTTGTTAATGTTTTTTTGCCAACGAAATCAACAGGTGGATGCAGGGTTACTCTGCCTCCTCTGTGCTTGACTTGAATTGCAAACGCAGAAGGAATGTAATCACTACCCGCATCATCCATCTCTGACCCTATCTTGCGCCACCCATCAGGCAGAAATGGAAATTCTTTTTTATTAGAGTAGTAATACTGATCGTATTTACCTGTGTCTTCTCTTTGAAGCCACACAATATCTCCATTAATACCTGTTTTAAAGCCAGAGGATTTGTGAATTAGCGACTGGTCTAGGGTAATCGGAATAGGATAGCCCCTATTTAATGAATTAAAACCTCTAGTTACCCTGTATACCATTGGTAACCTTCTGACATATCCACCAAAAGCAATGACATAATCCTCCGATCTCTTTGATTCAATCCAAAAGCCACTGGTTTCAGGTATGTAATACTCACCAAGATCGGTGTCTCCCCAACCAACCCCCTTCCATCCTACTGAAAGTCCCTCGGGATCGTTGATTAGGTCTTGATCGTTATAGTAGAACTGAATCCACTCATCACCATACTTCACCCACACTATGTCAGCATCCCTCCAGTAAGGATGTGCAACCAAACCTATCTCATTATTAGGTCCAAATGCCTCGTTTATGCTGCGATTGTGACGACCATTTGGAGTTCTACTAACATTATATGCAATGTGAGTAAAGCTATTAGCCTTTATAGTCTCAACGTGGAAACCAACATAATCAGAGGTAGAGTAACTCGTTTGAGAGTAAGCTCTTTCTGCGTTTACCGCAAACGCAGACAATAAAAATGAAATTAAACCCGCAAAATATGTATTTTTCCTGATCACCCCATACCACTTTACACTTCTGGGGGAGCAATGTAATTAAAAAGTATATTTAAAAGTGTCGCAGTCTTCTTCAAAGATAGATTTAATTAACTTTTTATCCTCAATAGTAAAGTAATCCTTATAATGCGAGTGCTTACTCTTATTGGTGTGAGGCAGATCAGAAGAAACACAAGAGATATTGTTTTTTTCTACCATAGACTTGTAGTCTTCCCTGAGATTTTCGAATTTTAATATGCAGTTTAACCCCAAAGAAGTATTTGTCCACTCTGTCTGCTTGAAAACGGGCAAAAAGAAAGGGTCTCCCTCTCTATCTTTCAGAACTTTACAGAAACCACTAAAAGATAAATCGTTTTTTAAGCCAAACAAGTAGGCTAAACCTAGTTTTTTGCCAAAGTGATACATAGATACAACCCTATCCCAAGGATTTCTTACAACAGCAAAAGAAAAACAATCAAGCTCAAGAGGATTTATGACAGACCGAAGTTCTTCTGGGCGAGCATGAGTTACATCAAAGACTTTCTTATAGATGTTATGGTCTAACTTCTCCGTTAACTCCGACTCATACCTTTTTACTATATTTCGGGTGCCTAGAACCTGCATAATGGATGAGCTAGCGTTTTTAGGTATCCGCAAAAACAACAAGTGATCTTTGTTCAAAAGACTATCATCTTGCCTCACCTTTATGGCGGCTTTAAAAAAATTTAAAAAATCATCCTGCATCCTTTTGTTTGCTCTCGACTCTTTTTAGATAAGATACTGCTTTCTGAACTCCCTCAAGGTTGTCTCCTAGCTTGCCAAGTCCAGTATTACATGACTCACAAAGCCAGCCACGAAACTCTTTTGTAGTGTGGCAGTGATCTAAGTGAAGGCTTTTGTCTGACTTTTCTCCACAGCACTCGCACCGTTCTGGAGGAGGTGGAGATATTTTTTTTAAATAATTTCTTAACTCCGTGTGTTCTTTTATACAAGTTTTACACCTAACATCTAAATTGTCAGCGTAATGACAATGTTTTGGAAATTGCTCTAAAGGTTTTGTTGTTCCACAGATTTTGCAGGTTTTGGTATTGGGATCATCGGGGTCTAAATCAAAAACCAGATCATAATCATTGATATTAAATAGATTTAGCTGGTCTTCTTTCATTTAAAATTAATTTAAATGTTCATACATCATAATAAATCCCTCTCCATTGCATTGCACACCCATTACGTTATAATCAATCCACTCAACGGCCTCCTCCACAGTCATTCCCTGCTTTTCAAAAACCTTAACCACCTTGTTGTAGTCATAAATTAACAACCCGCCGTCCGATACCCCCGCTACAGCATCCTCTAAGCCGTGTAGTATTAAAGCTCCGTCTTTAAGCATGGAACCAAGATGGTGTCTCTCTCTTACTCCACTTAGCAAAGTAAGCTTTTTCTCCGTTGTAGTATGACCTGTAAGCAGTAACAGAACAATCGTTTTTGTATTGCTCTGGCATTGCTTGTGCAAACTTGGTTAATCCTTTGCGTGGTATATTTAGCTTGTGGTAATTAGATCCACACCACTGGATAGCGTCGAGAGACTTATGCACCTTGCCATAGCGTCTAGTATACTCTTGGCACATGGCGTAAGCGTGGTCTAGCAACCACTCGTAGTTCTCCGCTGACTCTCTAGCCCACTTAGTGCAGGGATGATTGTAGAATGCTCTCCTGTATGGAGCATCTCCATTAGGAAAGGCGGCACAGAGCATCTGCGCTGACTCTAAAATCATTTTGACTACATGTTTATCACACAATTGTTGTGCGGCGGTCTTGGGGTCGGTGTCTACTGCAAATATATTCATGTTTATTTGGCGTTTTCTTTTTCGATCTGGGAGTAGTGTAGCCCATCATTGCCGTTACGTCCAATGATATCAATGCGTTTTTCTCCTTGAAGCTCTTGTTCTTCAGTTAACTTGGCATGGTAGTGGTGTAGGTTGCCTTTCCTCTCCTCCATGAGCATTGCTTTTGCGAGAATGGCATAGTTAACAATATCATCACAAGCATCTTCTACAGTTTCATTAGGGACAGATAATTCACTGTCATTGGTGAACGAATAGATTCTTTTTATTTTGTCGATTACGCGGAGAAGCAAACCCTGCACAGGATGGATGTCCAGTATCTTAGATGCATTAAAATTAGCAAAGGGATCGGTAGCACCCTTGCCACCAGTGTAATCGCTGTTTTTCTTTTGCATGATTACCCTGCACTTGTCGCAGGTTTCCTCATGTAGTTCCAATAAGTCTTCAACGGTCATAATTTTTTTATTCTTTCAAGGTAATCCCAAACTGTCTTCGCATACCAGCCGCCCCCACGCGGCGACTTTATTGCTCTGTTATTTAATTCTTTAGCAATTGAGAGATAAGAGGTAAATCCAGCCTCGTTTAATTCTTTAAAAATTGGCTTCATCTCTCTAGCAAACTTATCTGCTTTATCTTTGTTGCGAGCCGCTTGAACCTTACCATGACTACCCAGTTTAACACCCCTAGCTTTCGCTGCTGCAAGACGTTCCTTGGTTATTTTACTTATATTACATCTCCTTCTCATGGAGTGGATTTCCCCATGGTGCTTGGGACACAAGGTTAGAAGGTTTGTTTCATCATCAGAACCACCCATAGATTTGGGTAACCAATGATGCTGTTCGATGCCATCACTTTCTCCACAGATGGCGCAAAATTTTAATTTCATTAACCAATAAGTCTTTGATGGTCATTTAATTGGCTTCTTTGCTAAGTGTGTTGAGGAAATACTATACTCCGTGGAGTGTTGATTACCCTTCGCTATAGAGGTGAAGGTGAAGGAATCTTGAGGGTCAGCAGGACGACCATAGCCTCTCTCGTCCTCAAGTGTTTCTAACATTTTACACAGTTGATATTTGGTGAGAGTAACCGTCACTGGGAATTCTTTTTGTTTTTTATTCTCGTAAGTGACTGTTATTTTATCAACCTTAGTCTCCGTGTTATTTGCCAGTATTAGGCTAACACAGAAGAGTGTTAAAGTAAAACAACAGGATAGAATGATTAGTGTTTTTTTATTCATTAGTCTACTAGTAAGTTAAAAATTTCAACATCAGAGAATGTTTGGGGGTATTGGGCCGCTTCAATTAACAGTTGCTCTTTTGTTTCTAGAGATCTCATCGTCTCATTAACAGTGGCAGAGTCAAGCATTAATTCTCTTGTCTCTATGTCATAGACATACAGATCATCATGGAATTTAGAATACTCTAAAATATAATCTATTGCTTGATCAAGAGTCTCGGTCTGCTCCAGCATCTCATCGTCATAGCTATTCTGAATCCTGATTTCATATTTGAAGGTCACCATAGCTAGATCAGTCTCTACAGCCTCTACAGCCTCAAGGAAGTCAAACTCAATAGATGGGTAAACAGATTCGTAGTCAACCTGCTTCTCTATGAAATGGACTGCAACCATCATGAAGCAGTAAATGACCAAACCAAAAACTACTCCCACCCCCAAGGCTTGAATTAAATCTTTTTTATTCATGGTTACTATTGTGTTTTTTCTTCTCTTCCATTCTACGGATATGTTTATCCCAAATATTTTCCTGATCTGGAGTAGGGGTGAAAACTTGTGAAAGTCTACGCATTTTTTCTTGCTGTTGAAGATTGCGATAAACTTGCACAGGAAATTTAAAAAATGAATCAACCAAAGAGACCACACCAATAAAAAGGGATAACAAAACCCCCACTGTTAATGCGGCTATGATTGATACTGAGATATGGAGTATTTTTGTGTAGTTTGCCATTACTTAGAAAGGAAAATCATTAACATAAAAAAAGCAAACACGAAAAGCAACAGGTGAATAATAGACTCAAACCTAGACATGTCGATTTATTTTTATTTTTTCGACACATTCTAGAATAATGTCGATTGATGCGCCATATCCTGCTCAGGAAAGTATTTTGCCAAGGCAGTTAGTCTGTCGTCAGCAGACACTAGCAATTCAAGAGCCTCATTTGCATTATCCCAGAAGTCGCTGGTAGAGTGGTCGCCAATGCCAGCGGGGTTCTCTGAAAGGATTTCGAGGCTGAGTAGAGCTTTGCTTTTATCTGCTTCAGCGGCAGACTTCAGCATTCTAAATAGTTCTGGTTTCATTTCTTTTCTTTCTCTTTTTCTAGGAGTTCACGTTCTTGGTCGGTGTTAATCCCTAAGAAGCGGCACAGTAAAAGCATGAACGCTATCCAGGCGGTAATAATTAATATCCATGTTAACACGTTGTCATTATAATGCAGATGAAATCCCCGTCAAGAGATTTTTTCCAGATTCTTGAAAAAAGTGTAACTTAAGAGGTATGCCGTTAGATTTACTAGGAGAAATTCACTACAGTCACTCATCGGGGTCGGGGGACTGGGCCACCTTTAGGAGTGAGGTAACAGGAATGTATACACTAAGTGGTGGTTTATCTCTAAACGGTGGGTGGTTTGAACAGCACTTAATAAAAGAGTATAATCGGAAAGTTGATGAGCTTCATACAAGCTGGACGGGAAACGCACCAGTAACCACGGGATTATTGATAGAACCTTATGACGCAGGTTTTAGCTATCAAGGAACAGGGGACTTCAGAAATTATCCTTAAACCTGCTCTAAGGGAATATGATACTTGGCATAGGGTAAGAACCAGTGCTCGCAGTTATCTAAAACATCTTTAAGTAAAACCATAGACATCATATCTTTTCTTCCTTTGCGTCTATATCCTTTATAAAGGCATGAATCGACCCTACTAACAGTTTCTCGTAGATTGCATTTTTCTTTCGCTAGGTTATATAAATCTACATTTTTTGCATGAAGAAAGAAAGCCCCAAAATCAAAAGCTATCCAGAGGGGAGTGCCATTTTCGTTACACCACCCTGTCTTTCCATTCACATTTAGAAACTCCAATAATATTTTACCCTCCCGCGTTGAGTTTTTTAATCCTTTTAAATCGACGGTTTCTCCATTTACCACGAAATCAACATGACCTATATCTTGAACCTTACCAGTCTTTTTTATGGTTAGGCCAGCAGAGAGACAGGAGTGTTGATATCTCTCTGTAGATTCGTCTATTAGTTTTTGGGTGTGGGCTACATGGGTAGAACCTGAAAGTCCCTTTGCCTTATCTGAGATCATTTGAGTATATTAATTGAATAATCAAAAGAAGTCCAGCAAAAACATACAGAGTTATACTGCTCAACACTAAAGAAGTTATTAAAAATAGTAGAGAGTAATTCATATAGAGCAAAAACCCCCACCCACAGGATGGAGGTGCCTAGAGTTTAGCCCTTAGACTAACCCGTAGACTTACTTCTGCTTGGCTTTCCCAATGTTTAAAGCTGCCCAATCAATAACTTTGTAAAGCTTGGACAGAAAAGTCCCCTCTTTAGGGGTAGGGGTTGCAGCCGCAACTGCTGACGCAAGAGCGATAACAGACGCAACTACACCAAACCAAGGGTTATCCTGAACTAGTTGTAGAATAGTATCCATGTCCTTATTTACACCTAATCGGGCTGAACGTGGCTTGAGTTTCTCATTTTTTGCCAAAAATTTCTGTCAGCCCACTCTTCTTGAAATCTTTCTTTATTGGCTTTTTTCCACCTTTCATAAGAATCTTTTGTTATTTGGAGGGCAACATTTCTAGACCTCCAATCGCCCACTTTGGTATCAGAATCTCTGTCTATCTTGTATATTTTGAAAAATTGCCTATATATCTTAAGGTGCGAAGACTCAATATCATGAACTGTTTTATATTTTTCTAGGGGTGACCAGTGTGGAACGGCAATAATTTTATTGTCTATTTGCCCACCATCAACAAAACCCAATACCCCCAAAACCCTACACGAAACTAAACTACCCCTATCAATAGGGTCATGATTAAAAACTAAAACATCAAGTGGATCATCATCCAATGCAATAGTCTGTGGGACAAAACCATAATTAATCGGATATTTTAGGGAAGAAACTAAACATCTATCTAATTTAAATATATTTAAATTCTCATCATACTCGTATTTTGTATTGGTTCCCTTAGGAATCTCGACAATACAATTTATATGATCGTAATCATCTGTGGTAATCGGTATGTCATTTACTAAGTTCATCTCTTCTTACCTTGCCCTCTATATTTTTTCTTATAGAGCTTACTTTGTTTATTATTAGAGCTTTTGCTTTTAGCGTGAACCCCTTTATTCCTCTTTTGTTTCTTAAGGGAATATACTGATGTTGTTTTTTTAGCCATATTAAAGTAAAACGTAGGTTGGAGCGATCTCCTCGATTTCTTCGCAAACACTTTCAATTTCGCGCCTGTTCATTTTTTCAGTAAACTGTTTCAGTTTGCTTACTTCGCAACAAAACCTCTGGTATTCGTGACTTTGGGTTATCTTTTGCTTGGTTTTACAATCGTAAATAAAACCATCTAAGACTTCATATCTTGTAGGGTCAATGCATTTTTCGATTGGGTCAAAAACAGAGTGACCTACAACGTAATTAAAGATGTCGTGACGACTAACCTTAATGTTAACTTTCTCCATCTCCCTATTATAATAGGAAGGTAAAGTTAATCTACAGAATTCTTATTCTACTACGAATTTTTGAAACGTGGCGTTTCTTTTCTAGCACTGATCCACCCTCCCTGCTCCCAGCACCATTAGTATTACCTTCAATGGTGACTACATAACCGCTTGAATCTACGTCTTTTACCGCGATTCCAATATGAGAAAAAGTAAACACAACAATATCGCCAGCTTTAATGTCTTCGTTTGTGGGTTTACGCAGTTCTATTCCTCTATTTGATTCTTGTTTAGCCCAGTTTTCAAAGTCCCACGCTCCTGCGGTTCTGGGGCGCTTAAAGGATACTTCCTCTCCCTCTATAGCTTCCCTGACTAACCAGCAAATAAAAGCAGCACACCAAGGCCAACCCTTTTCAGCATCGAGCCATGTAGCCGCCTTGTATTCATCAACTCTTGGCCCACAATTACTACCATCCACCTCGGATACTCCTATTTCTTCTCTTGCTAATGAAACCATTTTTTCAGGAATACTTCCCTTTGGAGCAGCAGTTTCCTTGGTAGATAGTTTAGCTAAAATAGCATTCCATGTCACAGGACCATCTGCACCATCCGCAGAAACTCCCAAAATCTTTTGGACTGCTCTAACCACCTCTTTTTTTCCTTTAAAATTCATCTACACCTCCTACTAAATGATGCACATATTGACATTACAACCGATAAAACAATAGCTAGAATCATAAAGTCTCTAAAATTATGTATTCTTTCATGTAATTCCTCAGACTTTCTTTCATTATAATACATCTTAGTATCCATAATGTTATTGATAGCCTCGATAGTTGGATCGGTCATCGTATACATGTGAGGAATCGAAGCTTTAATGCTATCAACGTCTTCTTTGTTTCCCCACTCAATCAATTGACTAACATAAGAACTTATTTTCTTCTCTTGCTCAAAAACAAAATCTGCATATTCAGTCTCATCGGGAGTAATATCTTTCTTGTAGCCCTCTAGATATTCGTCTTTATTTACACTTTCCTCCTCTAGAACTTCAACCATTTCACTAGGAGATATAATACCGTGGGAAGTTTTTATGACAGAATCTACGATGATCACACCATACCAATCAAAGCACATTCCGATCTCCATGATAGATGACTCCGATTGACGAGCATTTTCTGCTAGTGTGTTATTTATATCCTCTGTGAGAGTAGCACCTCTCCAGCCAAAAATTAAACAAATTGCAGCTAGGCAATAAACAATAAACTTAGGTCTCATTTTTTAATAAATTTTTCTGGGTTCTTGGCGAATTTTTCCCCTAATCGCACGATACCACTAATTACTTCTGGGCTAATTACACCAATGATACCATAAGTGATCGCTTTTGTAAGTGAGGATACGTCTGTTTGTTCTAATACAAACCAAGCAATTCCAGCGGCTATAGCCGCCGTAAGCACTCTTTTAAATTGTTGTTTTAATGAAAGACCACTATTCCCCGATAATAGCCTTGCAAACATTGCTGCTGCACCCACCAAAGGCACAAGCCAGCCCCCGTTTAAAAACTCTTTTAAAATAGATTTTTCAGGTTCCATGTTTATTTATTTACACGGGATACAAAAAAAGCCCCCCTTGCGGGAGGCTTTTCTTTTACTTTTTTAAAAACGTAGAGTTATTAGAATTTGTATGAAACTCCTGCTCCAATCGACCACTCATTATCTAAGCTGTATGCGCTAGAAGAATCAAGATCGTTATCGTTATAACCTCCTTTTACAAAAACAGAAGCCGCTTCAGTGATTTTGTAAGAGGCCGCTAAGCCAGCTTCAAAAGCTGTATATTCATCAGCAAGATTAAGTCCAGCAAAAGGTGTCAATACTAAACCGTCTACTGGAGTGTCAATATCGCGAGAAAGAATAAACTCTACTCCATATGCACCGCCAGAACCACCGCCTACTTCATGCCATAGAGTAGCTGTAAGATCTGCAAGGGCGTGACTGTAAGTAAGGCTTGCTCCGACTTCATCCCAACCACCAAAGGAAGAATCAATCCTTTGGAAGTAGAAGTCAGCTTCAAGGTCTTGACCTAAAAGACTAATACCTCTGGAATAAGACAAGGAAATGTCTTGTTCATAGCCTCCGTCAACATCGAAAATGTCAATGCCAACTGAAGCAGTCCCTCCCGCTTTTACTGGAGCAGAGAGTGTGAGAGAATAGCTAAATGCGTCATCTCTGATTCCGACTCCTCCACTAGTGGAAAGAGTGCTGTATGAAACACCACCTTCTACAGAGACATCTGCGAGAGTGGTGGCTTTAACTGCGCCAACCATAGCAGCGCCCATCAGTAGTGTTGTAAGAATTAATTTCTTCATATTTGTCTATTATTACAGTTTTTTCATCTTTGTCAACTCAATTTTACACATTCTATGTTATAAAAGTCAAAAATGTCTAAAGCCTTCATGTCTCGTTCATATTCTTGGCCATAAACAACTTTAGGGATATTATAAGATGCTATTAAAGTAGCACATGAAGCGCACGGCAAAAGGGTAACAGCTAATAATTCCACTTCTCCCCTCTTTACCAAGCTTAAACAATTAGCTTCTGCATGAATCATGTAAGGTCTTCTATCTCGCCTTACCGCCCAAAAGTATTTATCTACTTTTTTTCCTGTAGCTAAACCATTATAGCCAACAGCTAAGACCATATTGTCCTTATTTAAAGCACATGCACCAACCTTCATGAAGGGGTCTTCGCTCCGTTCAGACGCAGTTTTAGCTATGTTTAAAGCGTATTGTTCCCATGAAATTCTCATAGTAATCCTCCAGGTCTACGCGAGGCAACGGCTCGATTAAATTTTTTCGTTATTTGGAATAAATTTCTCTTTCGAGTCGCCTATAGCGAGCATCAGAGTGCCACACCTCATCAGTTTGAGGGGTATAGACTCCATCTATTGTTTGAATAGGACTATTCTTCTTGAGCCTTAGAGTAGAAGGCTGATATATGTTCAAATTGTTCACGCTCATATTTGAGTTGCTTACGCAGGAGGTCAGCCCGATCAGCATCGTTGCTATCCCCACTCTCCCTAAGCTCTTCAATTTGGTAAATAAGCTCTTGCTCTGTCTCTTTGTGCTGCCAGTATAAGTCATAATAAAATTTTTTATTTTTTAAACTAAGAAAAAGTTCTAAAGATTTGAAAATAGATTTAATTAGCGCGAACATTTTGCCTCCTTTTTGAAGGTGAAAACTTCTTTTTCGGTCCCATCTTCAAAGACCTCTCTGACTGAACCGTTGACTGTTTTAGCGCAGTCGATGGCCCAAACCAACGCTCCTTCTAAAGAGGGGCTATAGGCATGATGGTATTCTCCTTTGCGATTGTATACTCTGTAAAGAGTGGCTTTACTTTTCATTTTTGAGGTATGAATTCAAGTGCTACCCTGCCCACGTTGTTTTGATTATCGGACAGGAACCCGTGAATTAAAACACGATCCGCAAGAAAGTCAACCTTTTTTTCATCTAAAATGTAAATTCCATCTTCAAAGATAAGTTCTCTGAGTCTAGAAGGTGGATTGTTTTTATCAGGGTAGACCTTTCCCAGAGAAGCTTTTTTCTCTATCAGGTGCTCAGTAGTATTATTAGTGCCTACTACTTTAAATTTAGCATTCATACGGTTACTTTTACACCAAACTACAGTATTTGGTGGGTCATTAAATATTATGGCTGTTTTGTCGTATCTTTCAATCCATTTTTTATAAGTCTCTACTTTGTATTTTCTCCTTATTTCGCTTTTAATGTAGTTTTTATTGTATGTTGTTATGGCTTTATCGAAAATATCGTGAAGTGTGGTTATCAAGGTAGAGCTTGAGGAGTTTTCTCTAATTCCAAAAAGGAAACTTACATCGAAGTAGGATTTCGATGGGTCTAAAAAAACAGCCGCCGCAATTTTTGAATCATTCTCAGCCATGTAAGTGATGCAATTTTTCATGTAAAACTCAAACGTCCTTCTAATTTTTTCTCTTTTTAAATGAGGGCTTCGCAACTTTGTTAAATCATATGGTTGAGACTTGATAAAGAAATCTATGAAATAAGGCCAAAGCTTAAAGTCGTCCTGTTTTAACTGTGTAATTTTCACATCTTTATTATATTATATAATAATAAAAGTGTAAATCTAAACATGGCGGCAGAAGGAAAAAATAAAGTAGCACAGAGTTTATTGGACTTACAGCCAACTGCTGTGTTAGAACTGTTTAGGATTTTTCCTGATAGAATAAACAAACCTACCTTATTTCTGGGGTTTCATGGAGGTGCTCTCTATAACCAGTCGGTTAAGTGGCAGGGGGTTCAATATCTCCCTTTGGCAATGGAAACTGAGGGTTTTGACATTTTAGGTGATGGTAAATTACCTCGACCAAAACTCAGAGTATCTAATAAAAACAATCTTATTACTAACTTCCTGCAAAACAATAAGGATTTAATAAATGCTAAGATTGTAAGAAAGAAAGTTCAGGTTAAATTCCTTGATGATTCAAATTTTGATGGAGGAAACCCCTTTGGCATCGCTGATTCTAAGGCAGAATTAGCAAATGAAACATGGTTAATGGGAAGAAAAACGCAAGAATCAAAATTATTTGTTGAATTCGAACTTAATTCGCCGCTTGACCTAGAAAATTTTACCGTAAATTCAAGAAATGTAATTTCTAAATTTTGCTACTGGCAGTATCGGGGCGAGGGTTGCAGGTATCAGGGGCAACCCATTGAAAAAGAAGATGGATCTCCGTTTTTAGATGCGGAGGGAAATAGGATTGTCCCCACTTATGAGTCTCCTGCAAACGCCACGGCGGGCAGGACTAATTCACCCGTTGATTTTTTATTCGATCCTGCCGCAAAATGGAGTGATGGAAGAGTTTACCCAAAGAGTGGAATGGTATGGGTCGAGAGTCCAAGTATTCTCGTTCCCCCGTTACAGGAAGACATAAACGAATCTGGAGTCCCTTTAAAAACCGTATATGTTTCTATTAAAGATGACAATATAGGACAACATCCAGAGAAAAACCCCAGCTATTGGCAAAAAGATGGGTGCTCTAAAAAGTTAAACGCATGTAAAAAAAGATTTAATACATTCGATAAGAACGTTCTGGTTGCAGGAGATACAGAACAAAAAACTTTTCCTACAGTTAGAATATCTGGAGCAGATAGCGCTGAAAGTCGCATAGTTCCTAGTTCTACAGGATTATTTCATACAACTGAAGCAGATATCACAGGAACCCTTACCCCTACAGGGGAGTGGACAATACTGGGTTGGGTTAATATTAATGAAGCTTCTCCTTTGGGCGCTGGTATTTTTAGCACTTCACAAAAAGATGATGGTATATGGCCAAGCGCAAGGTATTTAAATATAGGAGTAGATACTACAAACAGGGGAAATACCAATGCAGGTTTCGATTTAAATACCGTTTCTGCTGACTATATTAGTTATTACCTTAGAAAGACAAGCAGTAGTAACACCGCTTTTCGGAGTGACCAACTACATTCTTGCGAGAGGGTTGATAGGACTGTCTCGCGTTGGCACTGTTATATTATTACTCACCAGACTGGAACCGCTGTTTTTCTTAATGGACAAGGCGTAGATGAAGATACTCTTTTGAAGATATATGTCGATGGCGGCATGGAATACAACGAGGAAGGAAGAGATGAGGGGAGATTAATTAATAACCTTGGTAATTTCGCCAGTTATGCCGAGAGGACAGGAATGACTTGGGATACTTTTGGAACCAACGCTCTTCCTCAGACCTTTATGCTTGGAGCGGTGGAATATTTCAAAACCAACAATGGATATGAGAATAATGAATCTATGCAGGTCTCATCCATGAATGGACAGTTGGCAACGTGGGCGTTGTGGAACAGGGCATTAAACGAACAGGAAAGAGATTATTTAAGGAGACCTGTTCTGAGTCCACCTGATATTAATACCAATCTTCCTTTCGTTCCTACTAATTATTACGAATGCACTGGTCTTTTTTCTACCTTAACTGGTGGCACGGGGGACGGTCTAATAGGAGAACATGCTCCATTGCTATATGCGAAAGACAGTCTTGTTGCATGGTGGGATGGAACAACTGGATTAATCCCCTCTACAACAGAAATTGGGATGATTGACATACACACAGGAGGTTTTCATTTAACAGGTAGCGGTCAATTCACGGGAAGAAGTGAAACCTATTATGAAGGAACATTGGAATCAGTTCCTAATCCAACTCCAGCCAATCCACGCTTTGGAGGATTCCCAGGAACAGATGGATTTAGTTACGGTAGGAGGGTTAATTTATCAAGCTAGCATGAAGGATATAAAAGTAATTAAAAACCCAAAGGAACTCATAAAATACATTAAAGAGGTTTCCCGAAAGCATTTCACAAAAGAGATTTGTGGCTTTGTGGGCTATGATTCTGAAGAAAAGACTTATCTCATTCAACATGAGGAAAACATAGCTCCCAATCCCTCCACTCACTTTTTAATAAATCCACTTAATTATTTATTGTTTAAAGATCAATATGAAATGGTGGCTATTTTCCATAGTCATATAGTCGGAGATGAAACCGCATCTGAATTTGATATCAAAATGGCAGATAATTGTTGTCAGCCGTTTTTAATATACAGTTTAAATACAAAAAAAATAAATATTTATACACCCAAAACAGTTGAGGCGAATGTAAATATATTAGAACGGATTAAGGAATTGATATGACACAGATAATGTTACATGGAATCTTAGCGAGAGAGTTTGGGGACACCTTTAGTATGCGTGTCGAAAACCCCAAAGATATTTTACATGCTATTGATGCAAACAGGAGGGATTTCATCGCTAGGATTATAGAACTCCAGAAGGAGGGATTTCTGTATGAAATAATTATTAACAAACAAAGGGTTCATAGTTCAACTGAGATGGAAAACCACAGAGACCCCGAAACTATTGATTTAGTTCCTGCGATAACAGGTAGTGGTCTTGTAGCGGCTGCTAGCGCTATTATTGGTTTTTTGGGAAGCGGAACATTTCTGGCGGCTATTGCTAAAGCGGTTCTATTTGCAGCCATATCATACGCACTCACTCCAAAACCAGAGGTAGAGCAATTAGAAATTACAGCGGGTGCCTCTACCCAATCTTTAATTTTTACCAATACCGTAAATGTTGCCACTCAAGGATCAGCAGTTCCAGTTGGATATGGGAGACTTAAAGTGGGATCGCAGGTTATACAAGCAAGTATTAAGTCATTCCCACGAAGCGAAAAAACTAGGGACGCACTTAACCCAGGACTGGGAGCTTTGAATGATATCAATGCTTCCTTACGAACAAATAAAGTAACTGATCAGAGATTTGGAAGATCATGAGTCATATCTTAAAAAAGATAGCTATTGCGGGAGCAGGAGGGGGAAAGAACCAAGAGCCTGAACCGCCTATTTATAAACCGCCCGTATTGGGTGAATTGCAATATGGCTCTTCCTTTAGTTATTCAGAAACTTTAGATTTGGTTAGTGATGGGCCTATCGAGGGGTTGTGTAATAAATACGGGGTCGTTCAGGATGCAGATGGAATCTTCCAAGGTATTTATCTTGATGATACACCTGTTGCAGTTTCCATAACTAATGAAGACAACCCAATGGTTGAGGAAAGGACTGAGACTGAACAAGAAGTTCTTCAAATTCGACCTGCTACATTAGATAGTTCTTCAGGCACGGGAGTTAAAAGCTGTAGAAGATTCTTTCAAGCTCTTAATCAACAGAAAGGACATAGCAGGGGTGGTTATATTAGCACCTTAAAAATCAATGGAAGCAGGGGAAATTATTTAACTGGGGAAAAAATGACAGACCCCCACGTTTCAATGTTTCTATTGAGATGGAGAAGAAAGTCCAACAGATGTAAGCACTTAGACCCAAAAAGTAAAAGTAAATATCTCACGATGGTGAGAGCTTACATTAGATATGATGGAGGCACTGACCAGAGATATTATTGGTTTATTAATGGAAATCGTCGTGATGATTTGAATCTTAATAGCCAAGGAAACGCTCGTTATTCGGCTCGCAATAAGCCAGTAGGCCGATTTGAAAAACTTTACTGGCTTGATACTAACTCGTTAAGATCTTCAACAAAATTCTTTTTTGGTTTTGGTCACCGCTCAGGAGGAGGCTTTTGGTCTAGACAACTTTGGAAAAAGACTTCGGATGCCTCTGAGCAGATGGTCTACAATGACATACAGACGATTATTGATCTATGGAATAATAATAATGATCCATTAAATCCTGACACTAATATCTATCAACGCCAACTTGCGGAAATGGCGCTAAGCAGACTTAATTGGAACGGTAGTCAATTACATCCTGGGGCTGGTGCAGGTAATGGATTATTTACCAATTGGTTGGAAAAAAGTAATGGAAGAAAATGCCATGTAGTTGTGAGGGTAGAATCTTACAACTCCCAATTAGTTGGTAAGACCGTGTTAGAAAACGGAGAGGTTGCACCAATGAGAACTTACTCATATGGGCAAAGGCACGGTTGGAATTTAGAAAAAGTGCTAAAAAGTGCGGGTATTAGATTTGCAGACGTTACATGTCCTGAGGTTGACTCTGACGGAATAATGAATGGAAACATGCACGGCTTCATTGTTTATCAATTTTCACACCTTCAGTGGAGAACTAAACAAAGATGTGGTCAAGGGGAGTTTGCGAGATCTTATACCGTAGCTGTTCCAAAGAAAGTTAAGGACGCTTTAAAGGATATCAAAGAACTTCGTTATACTAGGGAGATAAGGGAAGTCCATCATGTCAATGAATTTGAAACTAGTAATTTGAAATATAACTTTAGCAATGTTCTTGCTGAAGTGAGAAAGGGCGAAGAAGATCAATTACCGCTGAATTATTTCAAGAATGTTTTTATAGACCACCCTTATAACGCTAAATTATTTGGTCCTTTCTCATCAAAGGCTAAAATCTTCCCCCAACGAATAAATGCAAATACAGACATGCTCACAAGGAGCAAGGTTTTGACGAAAGATGCTGATAACTATAACTTAGATTTAGATAGTGCCACTAAGTTACCTATTAATGAAGGTAGTGATGATGAAAGAATAGATGCGGGAGGAGACACTAGAGATTACTCATCGTGGGCAAATAACTCTCTGATTAGATGGGATGAACAAGCAATCCCAGCAACCCATACTATATACAATCCTAACGTAAAGTCCTGTTTTATTACATTAAATGTTTCGAATTTGAGGGACACTTTGGTAACTGAGGTTGACAACGTAGGAGGTAACAGTAGCGCCGACTTAAAAGTGGGAACTACTTTTCCAACCGTATTGAATATAAAAGTTGAAACAGGCACAATTGATAAGATGGGAGGGCAAGAAGAACCCTTTAGAACTTATCATTATAGAATTGTAGCCCTCATCGAAGGAGACACTCTAATTGATATAGGTAATCCCGATTTAAGAAATCAAAAAAGTGATAGGGATTTTGTAATTGGATTAAATAAAGACGAAAGAAGAAATAGATTGTGGATGCCTTTTGAATTACCACCTGTCAGCATTAAACATAATGAGGTCTTAACAGCGGATGGTGAAAGAGGTATTGAGGCAGGGACAATTGACCAAGATAGTGTTGAAGAACGTTATATCAGGGTGACTAAGTTATCCTTTGAAACTAATTCTGTTTTGTTGAGTAAGGAAGTTGCACTTAATAAAGTAACAGAAATTATTGAAGTAAACCTACCTTACCCTTTCTCCGCAATTATTGGAACCAAATTAGATTCTAGAGCATTCGGAGCAATTCCTAAAAGAAGTTATGACCTAAAACTCAAGAAGGTAAAAGTTCCAAGTAATTATTATCCGACAATAGGTGGTGTTGATAAAAGATACTTTAAGAATGTCGGGGACGAAGCGCTGGGGGCAGCTAATTCGCAAAGAGGATCTTATTATTATACAAAAGCTAAGAACCCTGAATCCCTGCTTGTTTATGACGGTGACTGGGATGGCGAATGGAATGAAGAGTTGCAATGGACAGATAATCCTGCATGGATTTTATATGATCTCTTGACTAATCAACGATATGGAATGGGGGCGCATATTGATGTAAACACCATTAATAAATGGCAGTTATACAAGATAGGGAGATTTTGCGATGCAGTAGATGATAATGGTTATTTTGAGGGAGTTACCGATGGGCGTGGAGGAAGAGAACCTAGATTCTCATGTAATATTGTTTTCGATCAGGGGCAAAAAATTTATGATGCGATTAATACTATTGCTGGCCTATTTAGAGGTAGAGTATTTTTTGGTAATTCTGAAATAAATTTTGTAGATGATAGACCCAGAAGACCAGTTAACCTTTTTACAAACGAGTCAGTAAAAGATGGATTGTTTTTTTATTCTAATAATCGCCGCGACGAACAATACAATACAATTGAAGTCGGGTTTAGAGATCGCTTTGATAACTTTTCTCCTAAGGTTGAGGTTATTGAAGATGAGGATGACATTAAACAAAGAGGTATATTCAAAAAAAGGATAGAAGGAGTAGGAATTACTTCCAGAGCTATGGCCAGAAGAATGGGACAGCATCAAATGTTTCATTCTATTGAGGAAAATCAAACCGTTGCATTTACCGCAGGATTGGAAACTCTTTTATGTCAGCCTGGGGATCTAGTTATTATTGAGGATGAACTGAAAACTAATAAAGCTAACTTTGGTAAGGTGTTGGCTGTAAATCTTGAAGAAGAAACCATCAGATTAAGTAATACCTTCTCTGAGGCTACAATGACGGGTAAGCTTACTATTTTTAATCCTACGGGAAGAGACACTATTGAGGATATAGATCAATTTGCAGAACTTCATAGAACTCGATATGCTAGTTTCACTTTAACTGGGGATGGAACGGAAACATGGGCGGGTTATACGGGTGACTACGGTTTTTCGGGATATATACAAGGTTTCCCTGACGCTGTAGAAGGTAACGGAGAAGAAAGGTATGAACAATATGCTGTTTATTCGGGATTTACCACTGGAATAGGAGGAGGACCAAGAAGGCAAACGGAAATTTACTTTGAAACTGGCGTAACTGGTTGGGTGTTTGCATCAGGTTCTCAAAGACTTTCATACTCTGGAGATTTTATCTCTCCTTACACTGGGAACCAAACATTACTTTCTTTTGATACTGGTGACATATCTGGAGGAAACTTTTTGTCAACGTGGGACGGAACCGTCAGCGATAGAAGGGGGTCATTCGTCCCCTTCACTGGTTTCGATCAAGAAACTATGGTTGGCCCATATCAGGGAGTCATGAACGCTGAAATTTCAGGGAGTTCTCCAGAACAAATTTCAGTGTTGAATGTAACAGGTGGAATATTAAGCACCCCTTCACAACTAAAAGCCTCTGGACTTAACCCCTACGGAAGTTTGGTTTCTGGATTTGATAAACCACACCTGCTTCCATTTGTGAAACTAGGAAGTCCAGCTAAATTCGAAATAAAAGATGCAAGCCCTTTTATTTACAAAGTTATTTCTCTTAAGGAGCAACAACCAAATCAATATTTAGTTAGTGCTACAAAATATAATACTGGAAAATTTAATTTAATTGAAAAAAATATCTCAATCGAGGACCAAGTTGATACCTATAGTTATCAAGTCGCTCAAGAAATTAACGGAATTACCTATACAACTCTAGAGTCGCCTATAATTGACTCATTAACCACGGGTGTTCCAAATGTAGCCTCTCAAACTTTTAGTGTTACTGGTATGTGGAATAATGTTGAAAACTCTACGGGTTACAATGTTATTTTAACTTATCCAAATGGGGAAACTGAAGAAGATGATGTGACCACCACTGGGCATGAATTTACTGGGTTAGCTCAGGTTGGAGTATTTAGATTGTGTGTAAATGCACTTGGAAATAACGGAGGAATAGCCAACCAAAATGCATACTTCGATTCTGTATATAACTGCTCAGGAATGTTTGTGGTCTATGATGAATTATTTACTTTTAATAGGCCATTTCTTGAACAAATAACTTTAATGTAATATGATTAATAAGGGAGATGCATCATTTCAAGTCCTCAATATAACTGCTGATGAAGGAGCGTGGACTTATGGTTCGGGAGCTTACGATTTTGCTACTGGAGCAACTGGAAGTGTAGGTATATATAATGCAATTGCCACTGCTAGCGGATGGCATAGTGTAAAATTTTTGCAAGGTGTATCAACATCTGCATTACCTACAGGTCTACATGATCTAAACGGTATATTTTTCTCCACGGGATATGTCGTAGGTGGAGCAACTCCAATTGGAGATATAAGAGGCGCTGGAACGGGATATAAAGCTGGAGTAGCCCTCACTGATGCTAGTTTGGATAGGAACCAAAGTTACAGGGCTGCTTATTACGCGGTTTACGAAGGGGCTGGAAGTTCTTTAACGGGAAAAGTGGGTATCGGCACAACCGCTGGTGACTTTACAGACTATGGGTATTACGATGGGGTTTTTACCACGAAAGAAGTTCATGATTTTGATAACTTCTTTTCAGGTGACACTGGAGACCTTGCGGCTACTACCACAGGAAGTGGTATATACATGAGTTCAGATGTAACTCTGGAGTTTGAAATAATGAATCCCATGGGGGAGCAATTAACTACAAGCGCACAAATAGTTGCAGACCCATTTATTAGTGGACAAGAAATAAGTATTTTAAATGCAGATGGAAGCATGAGGTTTCCTAGATTTAGGAACTATGATGGTTCATCTGTCACTATTGATAGGAGAGCTAATAAAGATATATTCGGACAATATACCAACAACTATGGAGTAAGAAATACGGTTGTTAGCTATGATGGCACTAGAAACATAAATGATTACTTTGTTTATACGAATCCCGCTGAAGTAGCGAAAGTTAGAGTTCAAGATGGTAGTGGAACTTGGTTAAATGAAAGTGATAAAGAATTAGAGGGACCGCCCACAGGAGATATTGGAAGTTTTGAAGACGCAAAGGAGGCGTTAAGATATCATAATCACCAACCAGTTTATGATAGTGATGGAAATTCTGAGCCAGTAAGCGGAAAAATTGAGTTCACTCTTTCTATGCTTCAAAAGCCTTCTAGATGCACTTATGGGGACTTGCTTATTTTTGCGGGGGACAACGCTTTATTTTCTACTAACGAGGGAAGTTTAGTGGGTAGGTTTCCACTAGAGCAGATACAGGAGGGTCAAACGATTACGCTTTATGAGGGTAATGGAATCCCAGTGGATGAGCCTCGGTATTACGCGATGATGGTTGATAGTCCTGTTGGATTTGATAACAACGCAGCGGGAAGTGGTGCTCCCGTATATTTTCTTGGAGACTACACTCTCGCGCAGGTTCCTCTACCCAATATGAACTTTATGCCTAACAAGGGCAACGCTCAATTGGAGGGTGATATAGTAGTTAAAAGAGCACACAACGGAGAAGGTGGTTATGTAACTGCTGATTGTATTGAAATTGGCCCAGAAGATTACACCTACCCATACGCCATAAAAACTCATGAGGGACATGTAGGTATTGGAACTTCCGCAGCGATGCTCGGGGGTGCGCGTATGAGCGTTAATGGAAACCTAGTTGGAGGTGGAACAGCAGGAAGGGCTACAGGCCCAGGAGGTGTAGATTATGCTTTAGCTAGCGATGTTCCCTCCACTATTACTTTTGGTATTTCAGCGGGTGATGTAACCAAGGTAGGTGCTGGCGGTCTTTCTGATGATGATTTTGTTAGGGTAAATGGAACTACCTACGAAGGTCGTTCTGCCTCTGACGTTAGAAGTGATTTATCCTTGGGGTCACTAGCCTTACTGAGCGCGGTAGATGCTGATAGTGTAACTGTATCCAACCTTGAAGTTGATAACTTTAAAGATAGCGCAATAGTTACTGAGTCAGAAGGAATTAGCTCTCACGATAATGACACAAGCCTTCCAACTTCGGCTGCTGTTAAAGACTATGTGGATAACACTGTTATCCCTGACACCAACACTTATGTAACGAGTGCGGCTTTTGGAACCTCCGATGGAGTTCTAACCTTAACCCGCAATGACGCAGCAACAGTAACGGTTGATCTTGATGGAAGGTATCAAGATGAGATTACCTCTTCCAACAGATTAAACGCCAATCTTATCGCTGCGGGTAGCGTATCCAATACGGAGTTCGATTATCTAGACGGCGTGACCAGTGCGATCCAAACGCAACTTGATGGTAAGCAAGCTACCTTGACCTTCGGGATAGCCTCTGACAATGTGCTTCAGTCAAATGGAACGATGGCTGATAACGAATTCCTTAAGGTTGATGGAACAAAGATAGAAGGACGATCCACTTCAGAAGTAAAAACCGACTTAAGTTTAAATAATGTTGAGAACACGGCTTTATCTACTTGGCCTGGGTCCAGCAGTATAGCAACTGTTGGCTCTATCTCGGCAGGAGAGTGGGCGGCAACGGCGATAGAAGATGCTTATATCGCTAGCGCGGGAAGTTGGAACGCAAAACAAGATGCGATTACGTCTTCGAACAGATTAAACGCAAACCTTATCAGTGCTGGTAGCGTATCAAATACGGAATTCGATTACATAGACGGAGTAACGTCAAATATCCAAACACAATTAGATGCGAAGCAAGCGACGATAAATTCTTCAAATAGGTTAAACGCAAACCTTATCAGCGCAGGTAGTGTATCCAATACAGAATTTGATTATCTCGACGGGGTTACCAGTGCAATTCAAACTCAATTAAATGCAAAACAAGACTCGCTTACTTTTGGAATTGCCACTGATAACGTCCTCCAATCCAATGGAACGATGGCTGACAATGAATTCCTCAAGGTCGATGGGACTAAGATCGAGGGACGATCCGCTTCGGAAGTAAAAACAGATTTAAGTCTAAACAATGTCGAAAATACCGCAATTTCTACGTTTGCTGGCTCAGCCAACATTACAACATTAGGCACTATTACAGCGGGAGAGTGGGCGGGAACCGCTATAGATGATAACTATATCTCTAGCGCCTCAACGTGGAACGCTAAGCAAGATGCTCTGTCGTTTGGAATAAGCTCTGATAACGTCCTTAGATCCAATGGCACCATGGCCGATAATGAGTTTCTAAAGGTTGACGGAACTAAGATTGAAGGACGATCCGCTTCAGATGTAAAAACCGATTTAAGTTTAAATAACGTTGAAAATACCGCGCTCTCTACTTGGGGAGGGTCTAGTAATATAACCACCGTAGGCTCTATTACAGCGGGAGAGTGGGCGGGAACCGCGATAGATGATGCCTATATTGCTAGTGCAGGAAGTTGGAATGGTAAGCAGGACGCGATTACGTCTTCAAACAGATTAAACGCCAACGTTGTTAGTAATGGTAGTGTATCAAATACAGAGTTTGATTATCTCGACGGTGTTACCAGCGCGATTCAAACGCAATTAAATGGAAAGCAAGATTCACTATCATTCGGAATAAGCACTGATAACGTTCTCCAATCAAACGGAACTATGTCTGATGATCAGTTTCTTAAGGTTGATGGGACAAAAATCGAAGGACGATCTGCTTCAGACGTTAGAAGTGATATCGACGCTCAAGAAACTATTGATGCATCAAATCGCTTGAGCGCCACTCTAGTCGGTGCCAATGGAAACGTATCTAATACTGAATATGGTTACCTCGACGGCGTAACCAGTGCGATCCAAACGCAGTTGGATAATCGCTACACAGAGAGTGAGATGGAGGATATCATTGAACACTCTTACATTTCTAAAGAAACTGCTAGTGACCTTGCTGTTGGTTGGTATACCATTGCTACTAATACAGGTAATAGGGCTGTAGCTAGGTTTGGTGTTTGGGATACAGATAGCAGCCGACACCAGAGTGTAATTTTTTATGCGGCACATAAATATGGCAACGCATCAGCCGACACAATTACTGTTTTAGATACTTCTCATTTCAGCATTAGTCCTTTCCGTTACATAAGAATTAAAGCAGGTGGAACCTATGATGGTGCTGCCCTTCAAGTATATATTGATAGCACCAAGAACGCTCTAAATGCAGCTATCCTTGGAGATAACTTTCAAACTGACAGTTGGGTTCTTTGCGATTTTATTCCAGATGCTGATACCCCACCACTCGTAAGTAACTACGGCTCTTTTAGTGAAAGTTCTAGGATTGATTTAGATGAGATTGCACAAGGTGGTTTTGCAACCACTGGTCCTATCTATGCTGACGGAAACACAAGCCAATACAAAGTTCTTACTACTAATGACGGCGGCATTAGTAGTGACAATGTTCTTCGGTCTAACGGAACAATGTCTGACAATGAGTTCCTCAAGGTAGACGGAACAAAGATTGAAGGACGATCTACTTCTGAAGTTAAAACCGATTTAGGTTTATCAAGTAGCAGCACCGTTCAATTTGGAAGTTTGGGTGTTGGTGGTGCTGGGTATAATACATTAGATGTAAATGGAGGCGTAGCAATTGGCGCGAGTTATATATCAAGCTCAGCCCCCAGTAATGGTTTATTAGTGCAGGGAAATGTGGGAATTGGAACTAATTATCCGTCCTATGCTTTGCATGTGAATGGGTCTATTGTTGGATCTTATAAATCATTTTTAATTGATCATCCAAGCAAGGAGGGCAAGAAGCTCATGCATGGATGTATTGAGGGTCCAGAGTTAGCAGTATACTTCAGGGGTAAGAGTGATTTAAATTTAATTAAAACACCAGATTACTGGGAAGGTTTAGTAGATATAGATTCTATGACTGTAGAATTAACTGCTATAGGGCCGAATCAAAATCTTTATGTTTCCTCCATAGCAGAAAATGGAGATATTACCATTGGCTCAAACACAGATGAACCTATGAATTATTTCTATGCTGTTTATGGTGAACGTAAAGACGTAAAGAAATTAGATGTAGAGATAGATATCGAAGAAGAGGAACCTGTAACAGTTGATGGAACTCAACCAGAAGCCATCTCCAACGAAGGGGAAGTTTCGGAAGAAGAGGATTCTCCGCAAGAATAAGGTGGATAATTTAGCTTTCCTGTTTATAATGGGATAATGTTAAAGTGTATTTTCTTAATCCCAATTGATCATAGAGGCATTCAGGGTAGACTGTTTACTCAATACCTAGATTTACAGTCGTGGTGTGAACGAAACAATTCCACCATTTTGACCTGTAATGGTCTATTTTTAAATTTTGCTAGGAACCTTCTCGCTACAGGAGGTAAGGGATATTCGGATACATCTCCCCCAAAAGCAGAATGGCTTTTTTGGATTGATTCCGATATTAAATTCAGTATTGAGCAAATAGAATACTTATTAAATGAAGTGCCAGAGGAAAACTTGTTTGCCACTGGTTGGTATCAATCTGATCATGGAGATAAAGCGATGGTCGGCTCTTGGGATGAAGAGTATTTCAAAGAGAACTTACACATGCCATTTACCTCCGCTAAATGGTTGCTAGAAATGGCCAAGGAAGACACTCGAAAAATTGTTCAGGTTGACTGGTGTGGGTTTGGTTTTACCAAAGTCCACCGTTCAATATACGAACAAATGGACTATCCATATTACCCCTTGAATCAAATAGAAATTGAAGGTTGTAGAGACCCGAAGAATGAGGGTGAAAAGATCACCATCAAAGACCTAAGTTTTGAGGATGTTAGTTTTTGCAGAAACTGCTACAAAACAACTGGAATTAAACCTGTGGTTATTCCTGAATTAAGAGTGGCTCACTTAAAGTCTTATTTCGTCTAGACTCTTAAGATATTCCCGAGGGTATTTTAATCTTTGTTCGTCTGACATCCCAGCCAAATGGAAAATATATGGGAGTTCATTGGTCTCCTGTTCTCTTAGGTAATTTATCTCCTTTTTCCAGTAGTGCTGTAGCTTTAAGTAGGGAATGATAGAACAGATTTCTCTGAAGTTATCAATATTCTCCTTGTAGCATCCTCTTATAACCGCTTGATCTTCTATCCAATTTCTAATGGGGGGGTTTAAAAATTTATTTTTAAGCTCTTCGGAGTAAGCCCATTTTTCAACCATAGCTTTAACTTGGGCTGTATTCTTAAGAATTAGGACTCCAGAGTTCAAGGCTGGAGGGCTTAGGTTGCTGTAGTCTGCACTTAATATGATTTCGTTATCGTATTTTTGTATCAGATCTTCTAGTGAGGGGGATTCTAAATAAAAGAAAGCGTCAGCATCTATCCATACAACATAGTCATATTTTTCTATATGTTTTAGTATTAATGGAAACCTCTCCCAATGCGGCTTTCTGTCCGTGTAGCGGCGTTTGGAACATTTTATTAATTTATAATTATATTTATTACAATATAATTTATTTATCTGGTGATAATATTTAGCAAAGAATTCTATTTGCTTATCATACCACATTAAGACCGCTATATTCATAGCTAAAATTCTAACTATCCCTATCAGTAAGGGATGGTAGAGCGTAGGCGTGAAAGTGGGGGGTGTTTCCTTCTTGGTAATCGTTTTTAAAGATAAGGCATGAGACCTTTTGACCGTTTATCTCTATAGTTCCCGACAAGTAGCTTCTCCCATCTCCCTTATTTTTGATCCAAAACGATCCCACCTTGTTCTGAGTCCAAGTTGAAGGTTGTTTCTTTGAGGAGGTTGATAAAGTCTCTTTTTGCATAATGCGGTAATGATTTATATTGTGATTTTAAGCGTTGGTAAACTCTTCTGGATACAGGATCAACTGGATTACAAATTTTTCTTAATTTTTTAGCGACTCTTTTGTTCATAGTTCTGCAATGTAAATTTCACAATCTTTAACGAAGCCTAGTTTCTCATAGAACCTAGCTACTTTGCTTGATTTTGGATGTCGTTCAACACAAGACATACTTGCATATTTAAATTCTTTTTCTCTGGCAAAGCTTAGAGCATGACCTAATAACTTTTGTCCTACCCTTGGGTTTTTTGAAAGCCAAAGGTATTCGGTAAAAATTTCCTCTCCAAACTTTTCATTTTTATGATTTAAAAATGCAATCATTGCATCAAATTTACCAGTGTCATTTAGATTGGCCCATACAAAAAAATCCCAAGCAAGAACGTGTGGGGTGCTAAAGGCATTAATTATATATTCTTTATTATGCTTTAAAAAATGCCCCTCATTTTCATTCTCAAACTCAAAAAGCTCCTCAATGTCATCTAGGAGATTGTTGAATTCTGCGGGATTAGTTATTCTTTTAATCATTGATTAAGTGCAACGATAAGCTTTCTGGCTTCTTTCGCTGGGATATCCGCAAAAGAATCCCACTCTGCCGCTGATTCATTACGGTATTTGTCGTCCTTCCATAAGTCTCTCAGAACCTTCTTGCAGGACTCAAAAGAGTCAACCCCATGCTTTTCCCTAAGAGTCTTTTCAAGGAGGTCTACGGGGGTGATAGGAGTCGCAATAGCGTCAGCCTCTACAGCTTGGCCAGAGCCTTGAGACTTGTCAATCTCATCTGCTCCGACAATGTGGATATTAAGATAATTACGCACACAACGGACAAAAGCTCTGTTACAAGCAATTGTTTCTAGGAATTTAGCACAGAAGCTATCTGTATTTGCAAGAGTAGCGTTAGCATAGTCTTGATATGCGACTTCATGTTGTGTCTCATAATTCTTATCCCAGTTTATGGTGCATTTGGCTGTTACATAGCTATCTGAAAGATGGGTTACATCGAAAGCTACCGTGGAGTATCCTCTCATTTTAGCTAGCTCTTTGATCCCTCCAAGCATGATCAGAAGCTGCTTATCATCTAAGTCTTCTGTAGATGTAGGAACAGGTTTATTGCGAGCATCAAACCAGCCCTTATTAGGGTAAAGGAACTCTGGCTTAATCATAGCCCTCCAGTTTACCGTGCCGTCCTCATTAAATTCGTAGTCCACATTTTCTAGAAGTCCATGCTCATTACGCTTGTAAGCGTCTGGTCCGTAGAATTTCTTTGCGGCTTTCTTTTTACCTGTTTTAGTCTGACTCATAAATATAAAAGTGTTCTAATTCTTTCCAGTAGTCAAGAGTATCTAATACTTTATTGTTCCTGTCAAGACCTTTTTTCCAGTGAGCCGCACTTAAATATTCCTTATTACCTTCGATAAGTCTAAAAGAGGAAAGGAAACGGCTTTCTTCGCTAACTTCACAGGGAGCTTCTGTTCTTGTGTAATACAATCGAGTCGGAATATCGAAATATTTGTTCCTTATGTAAGGTAGATCTTCTTCCTCCTTTACCAAAAACACTAATTCTATATTTAGATTTTTAAGTATTTTAAAATAATTATCAGGAATATCGTCCCAATCTTTGTTAATTATTATAAATAAGCTCTTTGTGTTAGCTGCAATATTACTTAAAGCTTGTGGTTGAATAAGTTGATCAGCACAGATGGCAACTTTGTAACGAGAGCAATAGCTTAAAAAAGCATTCTCATCAAACCCATAATCTGCCCTGACTACAAGTAGTTGATTGGGATCAAGCTTGAGTGGGTTAAATGAGGTTGGTATTACTTGAACTGCATTTTGGGGAAATGAATCCCCGACATACTTAGTTCTAAAATTAATTTCTTCTTTCTCTATATCTAAAAAATCAAGCACACTCTGAGCAATGTCTTCAGCCTTAATTTTTTTAATCTGTTTTTGTGGGTCTATGTTTGAGAAAGACGGCTTCTGCTTGGAATTCCAAGGGGGGGTTAGGTTTTTATTAAGAGACGGTTTAGAAAAAATTGGTCGGTTATTGGACGGAAAAGTATTGCCAAATAGATTCACCGTAGGAATTTGCTTGGAGCTAGCTAAATGAGAGAGAACTCCATCACCACCCACATGAACCAAGGAGTTTGATATGATAAAACTTTTCTGTTTAAACGTTAAATTTAATGCGGCATCACTACCCTTGATGCGAGAATTACCTCCTAACTGAACTATTTTGATGTTAGCTCGATCAAAAAAAGGTTTTAATAAATCTACTACTAAATCGTAATAAGGATATGATTTAGATTCTATTCCATCATCTTTCGAGATAGTTATATAGTTATCAAAATTTAAAGGAAAGAAATGATCTTTTACTACGGGGCTTGAAATCTTCACGCCCAAACTTTTTGCATATTCTTCTAGTAAATGTGCCATGATTAACGTAGGGAAAATTGGTGCTTATCTAAGCCATTGTGAATATATGAAATATTCTTTTGTGTTGTATTGTGTGGATGAAAAACCATTTCAAAAACACCCCTGTGATCAGCGACACCCTCTAAAGCTAATGAGTTTTCCAACATAGGGCTGTAGGGAAGCAATTTATAAACATGAGGGTTGTCGTCTATGCAGGGAAAAAATTCAGGATTAGTGAAAACATATATGTTATATTTTTTATATTGTTTTTTTAAATTCTTTAGAAGTGAATTAATTAAGAATACATCTGTATCGCTCTGAGGTATTACTACGGCAATTCTTTTCCCCCTATCCTCTTCCCCTAGAAACGTAGCTAAATCAGGAGTGTTAGACTTTTGTTGCTGCTCTCTAGCTATGTTTTGAAAATGTTCGACAATTTCGTGTGCAGGAGTTCCTTGGTTTAATAAGTTTAGCCAATGTTTAACTCCCTGTGAATTTTCATCAACATCATCATTTAAAAATTTCTTATAGATATCTACTAGAAAATCTTTAGGAGAGGGATAATTTTCTTTAGGTTTGTAATTAGGATCTCCAGAGACTTTTTTGAGGTCATAATCAAAATCCACCGAAGGCATCGAATCAATAATCTCCTCTAACTGTTTTCCGATTACTTCAACCGAGAAATTATCAATTGTCCATTGTCTTGCTCTTTCTCCCCATTCTTTTCTCTCTTCATCAGAAAGACTCAAAACTTTATTAAGTTGATTAACTATGCTGTCAGGATTAGTTGAAGCTTTAGTAAATTGAGTTCCAGGTTCCCTATATTCACTCCAACCCAAAGGCAAACCACCTGATTCCTCAGTGCAGTTATCTTCGCCACAAGAATAGTTGGTGACTAATGTAATTAAACCTGTAAGCTTTGCTTCTTGAATGGGGATCTCCTGACCTCCACTTGTAAAAGGGTGGCAGTAAACATCCATTAAATTGTAAATCTCATTTAGCTGATCTTCACTCACACCCTTATTTGTGTTTGTGGTATTGAGGGACTTTTCGGAGCCACATTTTCTACAGTTTTGCTCTTGTCCTGTAAATGGCCTAACTTCGTATTGATGGCAAACGTTACACACATAAGTTGTTAGAACATCCTCCCTATTAATGTTTTTCTCTTCTAGCATACGAGGAATGTCCCAACCCTCAGACCAGTGGGTATGAAGAAGTAGCTTGGCTTTTGGCTGTTTTTCTTTAAAAATTTTAAACGCATCCAATAGATTAGGAACACTTTTCCTTAACTGGTTACGAAAGACGAAACCTATTATATAGTCATTAGTAAGCCCATACTGTTCCCTTAATTGCTTCCTTTTTTCATCTGGAAGTCGATAAAAATTGGAGATATCCAAGGAACCTCTAAGTGTTTTAACGTGGTTATATCCCATTTCCTTGAATGCTTTTTCAGCAAAGGAAGACCACACATAATAATTTTTAATTTTAGGAGCATATTCGATTGCTTGCGGTAGGATAGGTAAACTATCCAACGTGGTCCATACCATTGTGTTGATCTTGTTCCACCAAGCTTTTGTGTGAAATCCATTAAATGCCCAGATATCTTCAATACCTATATAAACATCAGGCTTAAACTCCTCAATAGCCTTGTCTAGTAACTTACCTCCATAGCCCTCTGCCCGTCTTTGATCGGGGTTTAATTTTTCCAACTCACCCGCAGGTGGAAGAGAGCCTCTGCACTTCCAAGGGACAGTTTTAGTAACTGGATCATTCCACTGAAGCCCGTTGGCCACCTCAATTAGTTCATATTTACCAGTATCAAAAAGATACCGCATAATATTTTTTTTATTTTTACCAAAACCAGTAAAGGCTCGACAGAAATTAGAATGAATTAAAACTGTTTTCTTTTTCATGAGTTTCTAAACTCTTTATTCTTGGATAGTCTGCAAATATAAAGCTCTTGTAAATAAAATTTGAGAAACTCTCTCAACCCGTAAGCCTCAGACATTTCTACTCCGATGCCAAATTTATTAGCGGAGTTTCTAGTTACTCCAAAAGAGAAGGCATCTGTGCCATCTTTTTTCTTATAGGGCTTAAATGAAATAGAGGTTTTATTGTCCTCGTATGAATGAAATGCAGAAAATTCTTTATATTTTTCTATTGCAAAGATAAGCCCGCCCACTTCAATCTCATTCAATTTAATTGAAATGGACTTGTCTGGATCTTTGGCGTTCTCTGAAAAAGAACCAGTGCGAGTCTTGTCGTTCCAAGAGTGTTGTTTAATAGCTCTTACATAAACGCAAGGCTCTTGGTTTTTATTATTAGCTCCGATATCGAAGCTGAAGGCGCATCCTGTATTCTTAGAATTGGGCTTATAATACTGAACAATCATACTGATTGTATCAAATTAACCCTTAAATTCAACCGCCGCCGCTCTTTTCTTTTACTATCTGCTTATGTTTTTTCATGAAAGCTTCATGATTTGGGCCAGCCATATAAAGGGTTCTCCCATCGTCTGTTTTGTGGGTATGGAAGCCTTCTAAGCCAAGCTTTTTAGCGTCCTTAAGAGCCTTCTCTTTGGTATCAAAATAGTGTGCATTAGGGTCATCTTTCCCCTTCGCTCTTTCCCAAGCGTCTTTTTGGGGACGATCTTTGTCACCAACTTTAGCTGGTTTATAATTTTTACCCATTCTCTCTTTCTTTTTACGAATGTTTTCCCAGAGGGAACCCATGGCATCTGCACAATATGATGAAGCCGAGGCGATGTCTTGATCTGCTTTTTTGTAGGATTCTTTAACCTTGCCACCCCTTACCATCTTAAGGAACATGTTAACTCTTGCCATTGCCCAGCCATGACGAGACATATTTGGACGGTGAGATGTGCTGAAAGCGCCAGCGCCTCTCCTGTATACCTTCTTTAATTGGCTAAGAGTAACTTTTTTCGAGTGCTTAGAATTATGTTCTTTGACTTTTTCTTTTAGAGAGTTAGTGGTTTTTTCACTAAATGTAATCTTGCCGCCCTTTTCCCCCGCACTTCCTTTAGGATTTTTCTTTGAACCTTTTTTTCTTTCACTTGGTTCTGCGGGTGTTTGAGCGCCGCTTTTGCGACCACTACGTTTAGCCGCCTCAGAAACTTCTGCTTCTGGTGCATTAGCTAAATCTGGATTCATGGCTAACAATTCGTCGTGATCAAAAATTGTTTCTCCATCCCATTCGTATTCTTCCTCTGTAGAACCTTCAACTTTCTTACCTGCTCTCCACTGCTTGCAAGACCAATAGCGAGCCTTCCACTTTGGACCTGGATTATCACAGTTATGCCTCGCTCTGAAACTTTTCCTACGAGCAGGGTCATCTCTTTTGATTTCCATGTTAGGGTCGCCAAAATTAACCTTTACAACGTTACCTTTCTCATTCTTAACGTAAACAGAGAACTTTTTTGGACCTTTAGGGGTGCGGAAAGGCTTGTTTAATGGCTTGTTTTTTTCTTTAGATTCAGACCAATATAGTATTTTGTCGCTTTCACCCCAAGGATTCGTCGAGTCGAATACTAACGAAGCTTTACTTTCTGCTTTAGAAAACTGAGAAGAGCAGACTGCGGCTCTTTGCTTGTTGTCTTTAAACTCTCCCTTTGTCGTAGGGTCACTCATACAGCGATCCATAAACTTAGAACGCTTCTCTCCGTTGTTTGGTGTGGGTAGTGGCATTACTTAAGCTTTTACACCAAAAATAGGCTCACAGATCGTCTTCATGAAAAAATCTCTTTTTTCTGAAAAAATTGGCAACTTGCAAAACCTTGAGTAGCAGTGAGAAAAACTATCAGCAATTTCTAAAATTCTCTGATAACGGTAAGAATTGTAGAGATAGACCTCTCTAATGTAACAAATAAGTAGGTCTGCCAGTTTTTTCCTTACCTGCATTTCATATATAACATGGAAAAGGTCTCTGTTTTGGGGGAAACCTCCTATTTCACAAAAGCGTTTCCATAGCCTGATATCCATTTCTGGTGGAACTCCCAAATCAAATATTAAGTCTAAAAAATCTATGTAGGGGTGACCCTTTGAAACATTATATAAATCATCAAAATAAAAACCTTGCTTTTCTCCCTCATAATAAAAAACAGAATCAATACCTAAGGCTCCATGACATTTATGGTTTAATTCTGCGCTAGCTCTATCTGAGCATACTATAATTTGAGTTCTTAGATCTAATAGGAACTTTTCACAAAAATCATAGTCAGTATACTTCTTAACTGCCTGTAGCCCTGCCTCATCAATGCAATTTTCGGGTATTAAATCATCAGCAAATTCCTTAATAACTGACGTATAAGACTGCCGCACTGGTCTAGTTTCAGCAAATTGCCAATAAGCATTAATAAAGTCGTCCACTTTTTCCATTAAATGAGAACGACCTATATTTCTAACACTTTCTCCCGCAGGAACTTTGGTCATGAGATAACTAATAGGTTCACCCAATTCGGTCTCACCATGTTTTACAAGGGAGGGGGAGGCATTTGAACCTAGACTTCTGATAGAGGTCACCTCCCTTTTAAGCAATCCACGGGGATCGCTTAGTGAAAATTTTAACTTAAAACATTCCCTCTTCTCATTGCTTAAAAGGAATATATCACAGTATTCTGTGACTCCCCAAAGCATAATTTCCTTCAAGTTGAACTTTGGTTTAATTTTACTAATTAAATTAGCTGCAAACTCACAGTCATTCTCGGGGTCTCCCGCTTGAGAAAAAGCATAAGCTTTATCTTTGAATAAAGAAGTTAATTTCATACTTATATAATAAAAAACTAACCCCCTTTTTCAAGGGGGTTAGCGGGGTTAGAGATCAGGGTGCCTAATGATCTCCCGTTTTGGTAAAATCTTTCAGTCCGACCTAAAAAACTTTGCCAAAGTTTTGTTGGGCAAGTCGCACACCACAAATACTTGTTTTAGCGAGCTTGCGGTCTACGCCCGCATTGCGATCATAGACCTTTACATAGTTATCTGTTTCTCCCATTAGCTGAGCATTTACAGATTCTCCTTGAGAGGTATACAGGCCGAAAAACCTGCCCCTACTGTTTCGGATCGCTCTCATGACCCTAGTGTTAATTTGCTTCATATGCACTATACTACGCAAAAGAAAGGCTTTTGTCAACTATTTTTATAGAAATTTTATCTGCTTTCCTATTCTGCACAATAAACTGAGAAAGGGGAATTTGAACTATAGTTTTCACTAGATTTTTAATGTCTCTTGCGTGGGTATTTTTTTCTTTTATTTTATTAAAAATGAATTTTTTAACACTTGGAGAACAGGTTATTTCAATGTTTCTTTCTTTGAGTCTTGTTTCTATACCCTTGAGTTCTTGGTTAATTATTTTAAGAAGATGGGGATCTGAAAGTTCATTAAAGAACAAGACCTCATCAACGCGAGCTAGAAGTTCGGGGCGTAAATATTTTTTAAGGGACTTTTTGTATATATTCTCATCCTCTTCTGGTTGTGGTAAAAAGCCCATTTCTCTTTTAGATTTTTCTTTATGACCAATATTAGATGTCATAATCACTACAGTTCTAGAAAAATCAATAGTTCTGTTTAAGTTGTCTGTGGCATAACCCTCATCTAAAATGTGAAGTAATACATCTAAAATTTTTGGATCACACTTCTCTATTTCGTCAAAAAGAACAACCGAATTTGGATTGTTTCTAACAAATTCAGTTAGAAGTCCTCCTTCTTCATATCCTACATAGCCAGCATTAGCCCCCATTAATTTAGATATACCAGTTTTGTCTTGGTATTCACTCATATTCAGTTGAATAAATGACTTCTCGTTACCATAAAAGTATTTTGCTATCTTCTTCGCTGTAAATGTTTTGCCCACGCTTGTTGAGCCAATAAACAGAAAGTTTGAAAGTGGTTTCTGTGGATCATTTAACCCTGCTTTAACGCAGCTTAGAGTATCATGAATAGTTTGTATATTCTCCTCTTGTCCAAAAATTTCAGAGTTCATCTGTTTTAAGAATGAAGAAAAAGAAGAAGTGTTTTTTGCTATTGTTTTTCCTGATAGACCTGTTTTTTCTGTTAAAATCGAAATAATATCCTTTTGACGAACTTTTTGTTTTCTACCTCTACGCTCTGCGTGTTTTGCCATTACTTGCAAGTAGTTCTTCAATAATTCTGTAAACTCCTCCTCATCAACTTTCTCATCCTCGTTTGTCGCCATTAAAAATTCACAAAAACTATTTCGAACATCCGAAACATTTGTGGGGACGGTGGCATATTTAATTTTTGTCCTTGAACCAACTTGATCAATTATATCAAAAGCCTTATCTGGGAATCGTTTAGTGCTTAGAAATTTTTCCGAAAGGTCTAAAATCACATCTATGTCTTCCTCTTTGTATTTAACATGATGAAAGTCTTCATAAAATGGAAGGGCATTCATAATAATTTTTTTAGTTTCCTTTTTTGAGGGTTCTTCTACGAAAATTTTATCAAACCTTCTTTTCATAGCAGCATCCTTCTCGAAAAACTTTTTATATTCCTGAGAGGTAGTCGCTCCAATGCATTTTATGTCTCCTCTAGCTAAGGCTGGTTTAAGCATATTAGATGCATCAACCGCACCCTCTGAATTTCCAGCACCAATGATTGTGTGTATTTCATCAAAAAATAAAATTATATTAGGCTCTCTCTCCGCTTCGGCAATAAGTGATTTAAATCTCTCCTCAAACTCACCTCTATATTTGGTGCCAGCAATCATTGCGCTAATGTCAACAGCGCAAATCTGCATTAGAGACATGTGGGGGGGAGAGTCTTGGTTAACAATTTTCTGAACCAACCCTTCAACGATGGCTGTTTTTCCCACTCCAGCTTCACCTACTAAAATGGCATTGCTTTTATTTTTCTTGGATAGAATCTCTACCAATTCGTTAATTTCTTGATCACGACCAGAAATTTTAGAAGATCTTTTACTTATAAATTTTTGATTTAAGTTGACACAATATTTAGCTAAATGAGGTAAGGACTGTCCTGCTTTCTCTTCACGGACTGTCGTGTTTTTCTTAGACTCTACATATAAAATATTTTTTATTTGATCTGTGGGAGGAATACTAGTTTCTAGAACGTGTGTTTCTATGATGTCTTTTGCGTAAAGGGTGTCGATGCCGTTATTTCTCAAGTGTTCGACAAACTTACCCTCCATATCAAAAACAACATATAAAATATGTTCCACACCAATGAAATAGCTATCGAAGTTGTCTGAAAACTCCTTGGCAAAGAACACGACTTCATTTACATCATCATGCCATCCACCTTGCCCCTTTTTTGCTTGGAACTCCTCTGAATTATCTTTGGCGTATTCCTTAAAAAGTTTAATAAATAACTTGGCATCAATCTTGATTCCATAGTTTTTAAGCTTTAAGGCACAGCTATCAGATATATTAACTAAACAACCATAAACTAGATGAGAGGTTGTTACTAGAGAGTGACCATTCGCTTCCGCAAACTTCTGAGCATCCTTTAAGCCCTTCTTTGCTTTAGGGGTTAAATTAAAATCCGTTAGACCCATCATAATTATTTACACTATTTAAGTTCAGATAGCTTCATGTAGATTTTATCCTTAAGAGGAAAAACTTTATCAACAAAAACTACATCATCTCCTTTAGAGCCATATATAATGACTACATCCCCTTTTTGGGGAAGTTTTTTACCAGAATCTAAGTAATCAGTTAAACGAGCAGCACGTTGACTATCTAAAAATAATCCGTCAATAGCTCCACCCTCATCTTGGAAGTTCATTCTTGCATACTTGTTACCATTTCGACTGGTCCTGCGAATAATGTCAGTCAAAACACCCACAAATTTAACATTAGCTCTCTCTGGTAAATCTTTTACTACATCTGAAGAGTTAAAGTCTCCCTCATAACTAAAAACTTCTCTAATATTATGTGAATAACTATATCCAAGTAACTTCTCCTCAAAATACCAATTAGCGTATTTTGTGTGTTCCTTGTTCATCTCATAAATTTTCTTATAAGGTGAAAACTTTTTCTTGAAAGTCTCAAATCTTTTAGGAGCAAAAATTTTCCTATTATCATCTCCAACCATTTCCTGCTTACGCACATCATGAATTGAATTTATGATATCATAATCATAGTTTGGTCCAAGCTCAATCAGGTTTCTCTTCTCTCGATCAGTCAAGATGTTAAAGGTCTGAGCTTCAAGAACTAGTCGCGGTCTGTTACTAGAAACAAAAGAGTCTAGAAGACCAGCTTGAATTAATGCTGAGAGGGTTCCTATGTTAAGTCCTGCTTGCTTGGCCGAAAGAAACACTTCGTATTTATTGTCAAATGACTCCTCTCTGAATTCTAGTAGCGATTCTAATACTTTAGTAGAAACTCCCTTGATGGAATTTAAACCATATCTAATATTCTTACCCTCAATTTTAAAATCAATGTCTGACTTATTCAGGTCTGGTGGAAGTAACTTTATATCAAAGTGAGAAAGCTCTTGTGATATTTTAGCTATCTCCTCATGAGAATTAGGCTCATACTTTGCATATTTTAAAAGACTTAAAAAGAATTCTTTTGGATATTGAAATTTAAGATAAACAGTGATTGCTGCCAAATAAGCATAGCTTATAGAGTGAGACTTGTTAAATGAATAGTTTGCAGAATCTTCAGCCACGCTCCAAAGTATTTCCCCAATAGATGGGTCTAATTTATTTTCCTGTATCTTCTCTTCAATCTTAGCCTTCCACGCTGGCATTTGATCAACCTTCTTCTTGCCTACAATACGTCGAAGTTGCTCCGCTTCATCAAGGCTAAATCCAACCTTAACTGCCATTTTCATCAACTGCTCCTGATACAGAGGAATGCCTCCTGTATAGCTCAAAATGTCATCAAAAAACTCATGAACCGACTGGAACTCGCCTGTCCTTGCATACTCAGCATACCTGTCCTTAAAGTCTAAAGCTCCAGGTCTTGCAATAGCCACCACCGCAGATAATTGCTCAAGATTCTGAGGCGCTATCAAGCGGCAGACCTTAAAGTTGGTGTCTGCTTCAATTTGGAATAAGCCTTGAGGAGAGCGTAGGGATGATAGAGCCGTGTAAATTATAGGATCGTGAGGATCTATATCTTCAGCTTTGATTCCCAACTGCTTACAAACATCATGGACCACAGAAAGAGTTCTTAATCCAAGAATATCAAACTTTACGCTTAGACTGGCTACGTCATTCATGTCGTAACCAGAAACTAATGCTCCATCATTTGTTGTTTGAAGAGGCATTATGTCATCAAGCTCATAATAAGAGATTGATACGCCAGATGGGTGAACTCCAGTATTTTTATTCAAGCCCTCTAGTTTTTTGGCTATCTTAAATACTTTTGCATATTTATCTGCATACTCTCTGAAAGTTTCACTTTCGTCATATGCGACATCTAATTTAGCTACTATGCCAAAATGTTTTGGAATCGTATCACTGATTTGGTTTACATCTACTTCGGATAGCTCTTCAACAATCTTCCCGCACTCCTTCATGCAGAGCTTGCCGCTTAATGTATTCAGCGTCAAAATCTTAGAGGTTTTACCCTCATATTTTTTTTCAATGTATTCTATGACTTCTGCACGACGATCATAAGAAATATCATTATCAACATCAGCTAATAAGCTACCGTCCAAGTAGACTTCGCCTTCATGCTCAATCTTTCTTGCTCTACTCTTTGACACAAACCTCTCAAAGAAGAGGTCATACTCTATGGGGTCGATGTTCGTTACACCTATGACATACAATACTAATGAACCAGCGGCACTTCCCCTACCTGCCCCTGTTGGAATATCGTTTTCCTTGCAGAAGTTCATGATATCCCAATTAAGTAGAATATAATCCACGAACCCTAACTCATCGAAGATAGTTAACTCTTCTTTTAGTCGGTCATAGTAAAGTTGAGGATTGTCTACCTTATCTATGCCTTTTTCTTTTACCTTTTTAAAGCATAGCTTCCTGAGGAATTGATAGTTATCTTCCAGGTCACTGCAAGAAACTTCGTCGTAATATTTTTTT
>CEUO01061049.1_pt1 | contig 39743 bp, 70 predicted proteins | sample 531391 | NCBI WGS metagenome assembly CEUO01 (sample SAMEA2622799, study PRJEB7988) | marine metagenome | isolation source: saline water (ENVO:00002010), including
CGGAGATATTACAGATGTGGATAATGGCACTGATCTTATCATCACTTATGGTAAGCCTGCAGGTGCACAGTTTCCACAAACTAATATCACTCCGCGCCGGCGCACTAGCGCCTTAATGGAGTCGAAGTCCGACTCAGAGAACCTCATGAGTTCTATTCCAGAGATTCCTACTTTGTTTGAACGCAAAAGTGCACAGGAAGTTCAGGTTATGCTTGACGAGTTCCTCTTGGGAGAGGAGGATGCTGAGTCTACTTCTTCTGAGACAACTAAGTATGAGTCTGAGTCGAAGACAGAAGAAAACTCTGTAGATCGCGCTTTTCAAGAACTGCTCGGCTAGAGTAAATCCGCAGGGAGGCACGGGACTACAGGTGCCTCAAATCTATTTTAAAAGGAAACAAAATAATGAGTTTAGTAAAGAAGGGTAATGATATTAGGGTGCACTATGTGGGCACTTTTAGTGATGGAACAGAGTTTGACAACTCTCGCGAACGTGGAGATACAATCGACTTCAAGGTCGGTGCAGGGAATCTTCTTAATACTTTTGAGGACCAGATGCTAGGAATGAAGGTTGGAGATGTTAAGACTTTCACGATTGACAATGCTTATGGTGATCCTGACGAGAGGGCAGTTATGAAGGTGCCCATGACTTCATTTCCTGGTGGAATGCAGTTAGAAGAGGGAATGATGGTACAAGGATTCACCCCTGAAGGCCGGCCTATGGCAGCTATTGTGGTTGATTTTGATAAAGATGGGGCCACGTTGGACCACAACCACCCCCATGCAGGGAAAGATCTTACATTTGAGGTTGAGTTAATGGAGATTGTCGACAAAGAAGCTTAAAGGAGGGTATCTTGGCCAAGGCAAAAAGAAAAATTGGAAAACTTAGTGTTTCCGAAATGAGAAGTTTGATCAATAAAAAAGCAGGAGTTTCTCTGGCGCACGACCTTTCAGATGAAAATCCTACAAAAGTAGAGGATTGGATTCCTACGGGTTCTAGGTGGCTAGATGGTATTATTTGCAGAGGACAACTAGCAGGAGTCCCTGTTGGTAAGATTGTAGAGATTGCGGGCCTAGAGGGGTCTGGAAAATCATACATGGCTGCTCAAATCGCTGGTAATGCCCAAAAAATGGGGATTGACGTAGTATATTTCGATTCAGAATCAGCGATTGACCCTGAGTTTTTAGAACAGGCAGGCTGCGACATCAATACACTTTTGTACGTACAAGCTCAAAGTGTTGAATTTGTTCTAGAAACAATTGAAGAGCTTCTTGGGTCTAATGAAAATAGGATGCTGTTTGTGTGGGACAGTTTAGCTTTGACGCCGGCTATTAGTGATGTGGAGGGAGATTTCAATCCACAGTCTTCTATGGCGGTTAAAGCTAGAATTCTTGCTAAAGGCATGTCTAAATTAACAGTGCCTATTGCTAATTCTAAGTCGACTTTGTTGGTGCTTAATCAGCTTAAGACCAACATCACAAGCAACGTTGCGGAAGCAATGACTACGCCTTATGTTACTCCTGGCGGAAAAGCGATGCATTATGCGTACTCGTTACGAGTTTGGCTTACAAAGCGCAAAGCAAAAGCTGGGTTTATTTTAGATGAAAACGGTTTTAGAATTGGGTCAGAGGTTAAGGTTACGTTGAAAAAAAGCCGTTTTGGATCAGAAGGCAGGCAGTGCACTTTCAAGATTCTTTGGGGTAACGACGTTGGAATTCAGGATGAAGAAAGTTGGTTTGAAGCAGTTAAGTCCTCTAAGAACGTAGAGCAGAAAGGCGCATGGTACAATCTAATCTATGAAGACGGTACCTCTGAAAAATTTCAAGCTTCACAGTGGAAGAAAAAACTTCAATCCGAAAAGTTCAAAAAAAGAGTATTAGATTTGATGGATGAAGAAATTATAATGAGATTTGAAAAAAGAGCTGGATCTTCAAGTGATTTCTACGATATCGATGATGAAAAAACGACTTGATTGATAATGACACGATATCGAGCTATAAGATATAGTAAAGACTATTTATAGTTATGAAAGAAAAACTAAGAGTTTTAGTCAAAGAGGTTATTGAAGAGGGAATTTTTGAAATTCTTTGCATATTAACAACCAACAGACAGGAAAACTTAACAAACATTCTTACCGATGTACGTGCCATTAAGGGAATCACAACCGTTACTCTACGAAAAGCTGCAGCTGCTGTTAGCGAAGACAAAGAGATCGCGCAGCTTAAAATTAAATTTAAACCGGTTGGCCCTTCAGTTTTTAGATACGTTAAAGCACTTCAGTATACAATTAAAAATATTAATGGAGTTTTAGACTTCGAGTATGATAAGATTATTGATGTACAAAAACGAGCCAAACTAAAAGCAAAAAGGACAGCCCTCAAAAAATAAAAAAGAGGAAAAATGACATCAAAAAGAATTTTAATAGTAGATCAACTTAACATGTTTTTTAGGGCATATATCGTTGATCCTTCTCTATCATCAAACGGTCAGCCAATCGGCGGACTTAAAGGATCGATCAAGATTCTGCAAAAGTTGATAAGAGAGTCAAGCCCTGACCGTGTGGTTGTTTGCTGGGATGGTCAGGGTGGTTCTAAGAAGCGAAAGCTGGCCAACAAAGATTATAAATCTGGTAGAAAACCCATTCGTTTAAACAGGGATATAAGAAACCTAACAGAAAACGAAGAAATAGAAAATAAAGTTTGGCAGCAAACGAGACTGGTTGATTATTTTAATCAAATGCCCATATCACAGATAATGATTCAAGATATTGAAGCAGATGATGTAATTGCATATGCTTGCCAAATGCCGTCTCTTAAATCTTGGCACAAAATAATTGTATCAAGTGACAAGGATTTTTTTCAACTATTGGACAATAGCACTGTTTTACACAGGCCAATTCAAAAAGAAACTCTGAATAAAAAAGATATTATTAACAAATTTGGAATCCACCCTAATAACTTTACTATTGCCCGGGCTATGGCAGGAGACAAAAGCGATGCTCTGCCTGGGATCGGCGGCGTTGGTCTTCCAACTGTAGCAAAACGCTTTCCTTTTCTTAGTGAAGAAAAATCATTTTCGCTGGACGATGTAGTTGATTACGCCAAAGAGGCTAGCCAAACTAGCAACCTTAAGGCATTTAACATGTTGCTTGAAAATGAAGAGACATTTAGAGACAACTATAAGATAATGCAACTTTATGCACCGAGTATGAGTGTTTCTGCGAAAAAAACTGTTAGAGACTCCATTGAGCTTCATGACCGATCTTTTAATAAAACAGAGATCAGAAAGATGATGATTCAAGACGGATTTGGAGAATATAACTGGTCTTCTCTTTTTCAAAATTTAAACCGTATGTCACTAGACAAATAGACATTCGTTCATATTATTAACCTAAGCATCAATTGGAGAAAGAATTGTCTGAAGAAGGATTTTCTAAATACGGTCGTGCGTTCCAAGAATCTTTGGCGCATTTAATTTTTGAAGACCGAGCGTTCTCGGATCAGATTCGAGAAGTACTAAACATAGAGTTTTTTGAATTAAATTATTTAAGGGTTTTTATCAGTATTATCTTTGACTATAAAGATAAATACAAAGTTCATCCGTCGCGAGAAATTATTGCAACGATACTCAAATCTTCCCTAGACGAAGAGGATAAAGGCACACAGAAGCAAATCAGAGATTTCTTTGTTAGAATGGTGTCTAGCCCCCTGAGAGATGAAGAGTATGTTAAGGAGGTATCTTTAGACTTTTGCAAAAAACAAAAGTTAAAAGAGGCGATGATCAAGTCAGCTAGTTTGCTTCAAAAATCATCTTTTGATGAAATTAAGACTGTTATCGATTCTGCCTTAAAGCTGGGTCTATCAAATGATTATGGCCATGATTTGATCAAAGATTTTGAATTTAGGTATATGCCAAAAAGCAGAGACCCTGTAACAACTGGATGGCCTAGGATTGATAATATTTCAAAATCTGGCCTAGGAAAAGGCGAGCTAGGAGTTGTTATCGCGCCTACCGGCGCCGGCAAGTCTATGGTTTTGACTCATTTGGGGTGCCAAGCCTTACTTGATGGAAAGACTGTTGTGCACTATACTTTAGAGCTTTCTGAAGCTGTAACGGGGCAAAGGTATGATAGTTGTTTGAGTGGCATACGCCTACAAGACCTGTTTCGTCTTAAAGAAGAAGTATATGATTCTATTGCAGAAATTCCTGGGACGTTAATAATCAAAGAGTACCCAACTAAAACAGCAACTACAAACACTATCAGGGGTCACCTGGAAAAACTAAGTAAGAGAGACATAAATGTTGATTTAATAATTGTTGATTATGGCGATCTTTTAAAGTCTTGTGATAAATATAGGGAGAAAAGAATAGAATTAGAATCTATTTATGAAGACCTCAGAGCGGTGGCTCAAGAAAATAAGTGCCCTCTTTGGACGGCATCACAAACAAACAGATCGGGCCTTAACGCCGAGGTCATTACAATGGAGTCTATATCGGAAGCTTTTAATAAATGTTTTGTTGCTGATTTTATCTTCAGCGTATCAAGAACTATCAAGGATAAAAATTCCAACACTGGAAGGATATTTGTAGCTAAAAATAGAAATGGCCCCGATGGCCTAATTTTTCCATTGTTCATGGATACCAGCAACGTAAAAATTAAAGTTTTGGAGCCGACTGGTGAAACTGTAGAAGAAATAAACACGAGATCGGCTGCCAACGAGGCAAAGTCTCTTAAGGAAAAATATAAACAATTTAGAAATAAAAAAGCATAATAAAGAGGAGTGCAATAAATTGGATTTAGCAAACGAAATTTTATCAGACATCACCGTGCATATGAAGTACGCTCGTTACTCAACAACAAAAAAAAGGCGCGAGACTTGGAAGGAACTAGTTACCCGCAATAAAAAGATGCACCTTAAGAAATATCCAGACTTGAGGGGGGAGATAGAAAATGCCTACAAATATGTATACAAGAAAAAAGTCTTACCGTCTATGCGATCCATGCAATTCGGAGGTAAGCCCATTGAGGTGGCACCTAACCGGATATACAACTGTGCTTACCTTCCTATTGATCATGTTCACTCTTTCAGTGAGTGCATGTTTCTCCTCCTTGGCGGCACAGGTGTTGGATATTCAGTACAAAAACATCATGTTGAAAAATTACCTGAAATTCAAAAACCTAATAAAAAGAGGACGCGACGCTATCTTATCGCTGATTCGATCGAAGGTTGGGCCGACGCTATTAAAGCCTTGATGGTGTCTTATTTTCGTGGAGGCTCAAAAATAAGATTTGATTTTTCTGACATCCGTCCCAAAGGCGCCAGACTAGTTACTAGTGGTGGTAAGGCTCCTGGGCCTCAACCACTTAAGGAGTGCCTAGTGAGAGTACAAGGTATCCTTGAGGAGAAGGAAAGTGGCGATAAGCTTGAACCCATTGAGGTACATGATATTATTTGTTACATTGCTGACGCTGTTCTTGCCGGGGGGATTCGTCGCGCTGCTCTTATATCGCTTTTTAGCGCCGACGATGAAGAAATGCTTGCCGCAAAGACAGGAAATTGGTGGGAGCACAATGCCCAACGAGGACGTGCAAACAATTCAGTAGTTCTTATGCGCCATAGGATGACCAAAGATTATTTTATGGAACTGTGGGAAAGAGTAAGAGCTTCGGGTTCAGGCGAGCCAGGCTTTTATCTTACTAACGATAAGGACTGGGGCACCAATCCATGTTGCGAAATTGCATTAAGACCATACCAGTTTTGCAATTTAGTCGAGGTTAATGCTTCCGATCTTGATTCTCAAGAGGAATACGAGGCTCGTATTCGTGCGGCAACTCTTATTGCCACCCTTCAGGCCGGCTATACAGATTTTCACTATCTCCGAGATGTATGGAAGAGGAACACAGAGAAGGACGCTTTAATTGGTGTGTCGATGACGGGTATTGCATCAGGCGCCGTGCTAGATTTAGATATGAAGGCTGGCTCTAAAGTTGTCAAGCAGGAGAACAAGCGCATTGCAGATCTTATAGGTGTTAATCCTGCCGCACGAACAACCTGTGTAAAACCAGCCGGAACAACCTCTCTTACGCTTGGAACATCTAGCGGAATACACGCATGGCACGCACCCTACTACATTCGAAGATTACGAGTTGGTAAAAATGAACCAATCTATACTCACTTAGCGATACACCACCCTGAGCTTGTAGAGGACGAGTATTTTAGGCCGCACGATACTGCGGTAATCAGCGTACCACAAAAAGCTCCAGAAAACGCAATTATTCGCACGGAGAGCGCGTTGCAGCTCCTAAAGAGGGTAAAGCAGGTTTCGGATGAGTGGGTTCGATCTGGGCACAGAAAAGGGCAAAATACACATAATGTCTCGGCAACAATCTCTATTAAAGATGCGGAATGGGCAGATGTAGGTGACTGGATGTGGGAGAATAGAGAGTGCTATAACGGGCTTTCAGTGCTGCCATATGATGGCGGAACATACAAACAGGCGCCATTTGAAGATTGTTCACAAGAAAAATATGAAGCACTCGTCACCGATCTCAATAATTTAGATTTAGAAAAGCTTGTAGAATATGAAGATGAAACAAACCTGCAAGGAGAGTTGGCTTGTGCTGGCGGAGCATGCGAAATTAATTTTTAACTTTACTTTTTTGAATCCGTTACTATATTTTTTATGCCAAAGGAGGTTATCATGGCAGACAATAAGACTGAAGATTATGTTGTAGAATTTATTAAGGCGCTCAAGGCTGTTGAGGACGAGATGGAGCCCTATATGGAGCACCGCCGCGATCTTAAAAAGAACTATGTCGACAACGGCTGGCTCTCCAAAGATGAGATGCGCTTTGCCGTCCGTGCTTATCGAATGATGAAGAGCGGAGACGACTTCGATCAATTTAGTGACATTTATAATAAAATTGCTAAGAAAACTGGAGCTTGATATGCTTGTACCCTGCAATAGACATATTGTAATAAAACCGATCCAAGAGAAAGAGGAGGAAACTAAAGTCCTCCTCCCAGATGGATACAGACCAAAGAGCGTTTTTACGGGCGCAGTGGTCTTAGCTATGGCTGATAATTGTAGTTTGCCTATAAAAAATGGTGACACTATTTTGATTAATGGGGCCATGGTCGAAGAGGTTGCTTTTCAAGAAAAAACATACTATTTATTACTTGAAAACCATGTTATAGGAAAACTAAGCGAGGATTAATGTTTGAAGTTAACACGTAGCACACTTAAAAGCCTTATTAATGAGGTAAAATCAGAAAAAAGCATGCTTTTAGAGGCGCCTGTCTCAATAAATGAGATGGCGTCTTTTAGTCGAGCGCGTAATCACATTGAAAATCGTGGTATCGAATTCGTTATGATTAGTGCATATCGCGGCGGAAAAGAACAGCAGGGCAACAGAGAGAGACACAAGCAAATGAAGATGGTGTTCAAGGGTGCCGGCTATCCATTTATCGACATGTTAGGAGGATACTCCGAGGAAGAACATGGAGATGTTACTGAGCCATCTCTTTTAGTGCTTTCAGACGATCGCCCAGATGCACAGGGGCCTAGGCCACCTTTGTTTAAACTAGCTGCACAAGTGGCAAAAAGATACGATCAAGATAGTTTTATTTTTGGCCAACCCGCGAAAACAGCTGATGATCAACCGGCATATGTCGGCACGGGCGGTACCGGTGATCGACCATTAATGGACATAAGGGCGTATGATCAACAAGGGCAAGTCATAAGTGAACCATGGGCTGGCCCATGGAACAACTTAGTTACAGCCAAGGAAGACGATATATATTGGTCAGTTGTTGCTGGTAAGAAAGGCAAGCTTGCAGAAGCGAGAGACAAGTTTAAAAACTTTAAACCCTCCTCGCGCACCGAAGCCATGAAGAAAGACTTTTATTTAAAAGCCTCTACTTCGGGCATAAAGTTTTTATTGAGCAAGAATGAAAAATAGAATAGATTTATATGATGATGGAATAGGTTTTGTTGAGTTGGTTGACTTCATGGGAAGTGACTTGACTATAGTTAACAGTGCTCGTGTGTCTTTCGGAAAGCACAAAAAAGAAATTGATCAAAAAGACAAAAGACTTATTAATTATTTAGTTAAACACAGGCATACTTCGACCTTCGAGCATAACGTTGCAACCTTTAGAGTCTGTGTGCCCCTCTTCGTGCGATCTCAACACATGCGACACAGAACCTGGGCTTATAACGAAATAAGTCGTCGCTATACAGATGTTGATATTGAATTTTATTGTCCGAAAGAGTTCCGAACTCAACACGAAAACAATAGGCAAGCAAGCAATCCTGAAGGCTTAATCAATCCTTTAATAGACGCTGCATCAATCAGCGGTGGTAGCTATGCGGATTATATGGTGAGAATGCACCATAAAGATAGTTTGCGTCTTTATAACAAACTAATAGACAATGGTGTCTGCAGAGAGCAGGCGCGCGGTGTTTTGCCGCAAAATATGTATACAAAATATTATGGCACTTGTAATTTAAGCAACCTACTTAAATTCATATCTTTAAGAACACACGAGGGCGCCCAATGGGAGATTAAAGAATTGTCCCTGGGAATGCTCAGTATTGTTGAAGGCTTGTGGCCTGTCGCTGTTGGCGCATACCGTGAGCACAATAAAAGCGGAGAGGTTTAATGAAATTATTTATATTACTTATGGTTTCGGTGTTTTTTGCAACTCCTGTTGCTGCCGAAACAACAAAAGACAAATTACTCAGAGGATACTTGGGAATGACGCCCGGGCAGTATATTGCACAGCCCATCGATTACGGCGAGGTGATATGGCAGGCTCTTACTTGTCGCAATAAGATTAAGAATGTTAATCGCGAAACTTTATGGGGCCTAACATTAGTTGAGCAAAAATTTAATGTCCCTGCTAGTCACACTGGTATGTTGCTAGCCTCAGCATGTTACGAGTCCGGGTTTAACCCATTTGCAAAAGGTGACTATAGAAAAGGAAAGCCAAGAGCTATTGGAATGTTTCAATTGTGGCCATGGTGGGAAAAATTTTATAATATTGAGCGCACCAACGCGCTAGCCTCAGCAGAGGCATATCTTACACACATAACGAGACAAATACCAAAAGTAAAAAAAACTTGTAAAGCTCGAAGCGACCGCAGGGTGTGGAGAGCGGCTTGGGTGCACGCGATAAGGTATCCTAAAGCTGGAGGCAGATGTGCTGAAAAAACAAAGCATGAAACGCTTTTGCGTAAATGGCATAGAAAAATAATTACAGGTAGAAAAAATTACGTGGAGAAAGTTGAAGATTGTCTAGATCTATTACTAGAGAAAGGCACCCTTGAAAATGCGACTAGCGATGAGCAAGAGACAATTTTTTATGACAATTGTGGCGACGGCTGTTGAAGGCGCATATATATAACTGGCGACATATCGTCATAGGAGGAAATTTCAATGCTCTCTCGTACGCACATAAAAAAAGCCACCATATCGTCCGTAATACTGTGGATCCTGTTTTTCCTTTCGACGCCTCCAGCCATGAAGCTTCTGTGGGGCTAAACACAGCAACTGAGAAGTATCGCCGGCTAATGTATGACATGCAGCTTCGCGGCTTAAGTCCAATTGCACGCCCAGTTAACAGCGTTAAAGTTAATCTAGACAAGGGCATGCTGACAGTGTACTCTTCAAACAATAACTCTATTGTAGAGGCTTGTTTTGAAAAACTGTATATATTTGATACAGAGCGCGTGACTGGAATTCCTGTGTCTCCACCAGATCCAAAGTCGTATATGGTCTATGATTGGTATAATGTTAATTCTGGCATGAAACATGATTATGATTTGCTGGAGTACGATACAGACTTTGTTAGGAGAATATACTTTCATGTGTCGCCAAGAATTGACGGTAACAAGAGTTTGAAAGATTTGGTTGTTGAGTCCTGCTTAACAAACGAACAAATAAATGATATAAACTACTCAGACTCTATATCTCGCCTAGTAACGCTGGGCGTTATGAAAAAGTTGAATATATCGCAACCAAAGATTTCTTTACGCAAGAGAGACGTGGTGCCTGTTAAAGAAGAAGTGTTTTATGAGTTTTCATCTGGCAGGAATAATACCAATACTTAGTGATAATTCTGGCTATGACATGCCGTGGCCACAGAGCATGACACCAATCGGCGCCGGATACGCCGCCATAGAAAGATCAGTTATTGAGTGTGCGTATGCGGGCTGTGAAACAATATGGTTGGTGTGTGATGACGACATTAAGCCTCTGATCAGGCATCATGTGGGAGACTATGTTCTAGATCCAGTTTGGGCAAACAGAAGATACGAACAAAACAGGAAAGACTTCCAAAAGCTCATACCAATATATTATGCGCCGCTGCCGGCTAAGGACAAGAACAAGGCAGGTTCAGTCTGGCATGTTTTACATGGTGCCAGCATATCTACAAAAATATCAAAAGCTCTTAGTAGTAAAATTGCACCGGATCGATATTATGTTTCTTTTCCGATTGCCGCTTACCTGCCAGGTTTTCTTAGAGAGCACAGAAAAGATATCTCTTCTCACGATAATTTCTTTGTATCTTATGCCGGAAAAACAATAAAAGATGATCTTTATTGTGGCTTTACTTTTAATTATCAAGATTACTTGAATATAAAAAGTCGCATGAAAAATGAGTATTTACAAACTGGAAAATATCCTAATGAAAAAACACTGTCAGAAGTTTTTTCGTTTTTGCAGTCTACTAAAAAGGCTGATGCCAAGGAGTATTGGCTTATAGATAATTGGGATAATTATTGTAAATTTATATCCGACACAGGCAATGGATTTCGTAGGCCATCCAAATATATTCTAAATTGTAAAGAGTTTAATGGTATAGGAGTTGACTAATGACTAATTATGATATGGGCAAAAAATTAATTGAAGGCTGGGATGATATATATGATGATCCATATGAAGCCGAATTAGCACGCGTAGCTTACGGAGATGATGATCCCGGCGGCGAAATGATTGCTGACGCAGCAGCAGATCAAATAATCGATGACATTCAGTCACTCATCAAAATAGACACAGAAGAATATATAGCTCAGGGTTATTCGAAAGAAGAGGCAATTAAAATGGCAAAACAGGACGCTGCAAAAACCCTGGAGATGGCTATGACTATAATTCAAGAAAGAAACCTAAAGCCTAAAATAGCAGAAAGGAGAAAACTAAATGACAAAAGCACAGTTTAAAAAACACATGGAAGACAACTACGGTCAACTGATGATTGGTGCCTGCTTACAGTTTTCAGAATTTACCAGAAGGGCAAAAAAAATGATGCCATCTTTGGAGCAATTGTGCGCAGAGGGCAAAATCAGCAAGAACGCAGCTAAAGGTGTAATTGTAGATTTTATGGTTTCATCGTTTAAAGAAACAACAGACATGCCGGATGAGTGCGCCACGTGGTTAGCAGAAAGAACTGCAGAAGCTTTAGATTGGCGAGAACAATAAATTCAATTTTATTAGCATTCAGTCTTGACATTTCCTTTATTGTTTATATAATATAAGGGCAACGATAGAGGTATATGTATGGAAAGAGTTGAATCAAAGATTCCTTTTGTTGGCCTTCACGCACACAGTGTTGTTGGCTCTGTTTTTGATGGATTTGGATATCCGCAAGATCATATGGATTTTGCCTATGAAAATGGCATGAGTGCACTAGCACTAACAGATCATGGAAATATGAATGGTTTGTCATATCAAGTGCTTCATGCTAAAAAAATGAAACAGACCGGTAAAGATTTTAAGCCTATCTTTGGGGTGGAGGCTTATTTTGTGCCTTCGATTGAGGAGTGGAAGGAAGAGTACGAGAAGGCGAAGCTTGACAAAAAGATGGCTAAAACTATATCGTCTACTGACAAGGTTTCAGCGGAAAACGAAGGTGCCTCTAAAACAAGATCCAAAAACAAGATCAACGCTCGTCGCCATATTGTCTTAATTGCACTTAGCCAGACCGGCCTTAATAATATTTACAAGATTGTGTCCGACTCCCACCAGGGAGATAATTTCTATCGCTATCCTCGGCTTGATTATAAACTCTTGAAAGAGCATGGCGAGGGTATTATGGCCTCTTCTGCTTGTCTGGGTGGCGTATATGCTGGTGACTATTGGGACAATAGAGAAGAAGGCGAAGAAGCTGTTCTGGAGGCTATGCGCACCACAACACGTCGCATGAGAGACGCACTGGGTGATCGCTGGTATGGAGAACTACAGTGGAACAACATACCAGAACAACATTATTTGAACAAATACGTTATTAAAATGCATGAAGAGTTTGGTATTGAGCTAATCTCTACTGCTGACAGCCACTATCCAAATCCAGACGCATGGCGCGATCGCGAACTATATAAGCGCCTAGGCTGGCTTGGGATGTCAAACAAGCCAGAATGGCTGACGTCGGAACTGCCAATCGATGTTGATGAGATTGGCTATGAGCTTTATCCCAAGAACGGCGACCAAATGTGGGATTCTTATAAGAAATACTCAAAAGAATGCGAGGTGGACTATGATGATGAACTCGTCTATAACAGTTTGACAACAACGCATTGGATCGCGCATAGTCTAGTTGAGGACTTCATGCCAGATGATACTGTACGTCTCCCTGGCTTTATCGTACCAGACGGAGAAACTGCTGATCAAACACTGATTAAACAGTGTATCGCCGGTCTTAGAGATCTAAGTCTGTCGGAGGATAAAGAATATATCGAACGACTTAAGCACGAATTAAAGATTATTAATAGCAGAGGCTTTAGTAAGTACTTTCTTACAATGAAAGCAATATGCGATATCGCATCTGAGCATATGCTGTCTGGCCCAGGTCGCGGCAGCGCAGCAGGGTCTTTAGTTGCCTATGTACTTGGCATAACTCAGGTTGATCCGATAAAGTATGGGCTACTGTTCAGTCGTTTTCTAAGGTCGGATGCTAAAGATTATCCAGATATTGATTATGATGTGAGTGATGCATTCGGTCTTAAAGAAGTGCTAGCAGAAAAGTGGGGACCTACCACCGTTGTACCGATCTCTAATTTTAATACTCTACAGTTGCGATCTTTAATTAAAGATATTAGTAAATTTTATGGTGTGCCATTTACAGAGGTTAACCCTGTTACAAATAGAATGGTTAAAGAAGCCACACCAAAAGCCAAGAAGAAGCACGGCATAAAAGCTGGAGTGTATGTCCCAACCTTTGAGGAGGTCATGGAGTATTCTGATAGTTTGCGCAACTTCTTGATTAAGTACCCACACATCAAAACACATGTTGAGGCTCTTGTTGGTCAAGTTAGATCAACTAGTCGGCATGCAGGCGGCGTTGTAATTGGAGAGGACCTTGACAAACACATGCCGTTAATTTGCTCAGGTGGCGTCGTGCAGACGCCCTGGTCTGAAGGCATGAATGTGAGGCACTTGGAACCTCTTGGGTTCATTAAGTTTGATTTACTGGGACTGTCGACGCTTGAGATGATCGAGTCTGCAATTGGTCATATCCTACGTCGTTACCACAACGTCGACAGTCCCTCCTTTAAAGACGTTAAGGAATATTACGACAAGTTTTTACATCCAGATGTTATTGATTTAGAGGATCGAGAAGTATACGAAAACATCTTTCACAAGGGTAAGTTTATTGGAACTTTTCAGTTTACTAATGCTGGTGCACAAAAGTTTTGCAAAAGAGCTAAGCCAAACAACATTATTGATATTTCTGCGATCACATCTATTTATAGACCAGGACCTCTTAGTGCAAATGTCGACAAATCTTATGTTAAGGCTAAAAACAACCCTGAAGAGATTACCTATGTTGATGAGGTTGCCAAAGAGGTTACGGAGGAAACAGCAGGCTTTTTGATTTTTCAAGAACAGATTGCGTTGCTGGCTCATAAACTGGGGCAGGATATCACCCTTGATGAGGGTAACAAACTTAGAAAACTTCTAACGAAAAAGGGGACAGGAAAAGGTGCTGAAGAAAAAGAAGAAATCCGAAAAAGATTTATTGAAGGGTGCATTGCTAAGTCAATTGCTAGAACCTCCGCAGAGGACCTCTGGAGAAATTTTGAGTATTTTTCTGGGTATGGCTTTAATAAGTCTCATGCTGTTGCTTATAGCATTCTTAGTTACCAGTGTGCCTGGCTCTTAAATTATTATCCAGAGTGTTGGATCGCTGCATTTCTAGACAAAGAGCCAGAATCAAGAAAAGAGGTTGCAATCAGCCTAGCTCAAAAACATGGCTTTCGCATTGAAAGTCTAGATATCAACACCTCGACCAGTCAATGGGAAATTTCTGATGATGGAGTTACTCTAATTCAACCTTTCAGTTCGATTAAGGGTCTTGGAGACAAGGCTATCGAACAGATTATCAACAACAGGCCATTTAATTCAATAGAAGAATTGCTGTTCAACGAAGATGTTGTATATTCAAAGCTCAACAAGAAAGCACTAGACGTGCTTTGCAGATCAGGGGCGCTAGGTAAACTTCTAGACTCTCGATTTACCGGGATGAAACACTTTTGGATGGCATGTATTCAAGATAGACCAAAGAATACAAAAAAGCTCAAGGAAAATATCGATCTTTATGCCCCTGAAGGAGACTTCAGCACAGAGGAGCGAATTGATTTTATTTCATCTCTGACAGGTATCTTTCCGTTTGATTTAGTGCTAGACAAGGACACGCGATATAGATTGGACCACCATTGTATTCCGCCAATATCACAGTGGGATACAGACCTGGGGGTCGCATGGTTTATCCCCCGCGAGATTGTGCCAAAAAAAACCAAGAATGGAAAAGATTATTGGATCCTTCGCGTAATAGATGATACATCTGGTACAACAACAATTAAATGTTGGGGAATCAGAATGCCAAGAGATCAAATCTATCTGAATAGACCCTACCTGTGTAAGCTAGATTATAGTGAAGATTGGGGATTTTCAACAAGGTCGATTCATCATAACTTTAAATTATTAGGATAAAACATGACCAGTCCATCTAGAAAAATTAAAAGAAAAAAGAAAGCTGCAGCGCAGAAAGAATTAAAAAAGAAGATAAGTTTATTTGGCCGGCTCGGCGATGAATGTGACGCGTGTCAGAAACCTTTTGATAAAAAATGTAAAGAACATGCAATGACTTGGAACGTTGTTGTAAGATCTAAAGAAAATATTGTGAGACTTTATTGTCCCGATTGTTGGGACAAAGCTAGAAATTTAATTAAGGAGTTAGAAAATGATTCTAGAGTACAAGCTAAGACCGGGCGCTAAAGAGCCTACAAGGTCCAACCCTAGCGATGCTGGGCTGGACGTATACTATTGCCCTGTCGATCCAAATGTTAGTGCGTGCACAATTGATCCTGGGAAAAATATGATGTTGCCCACTGGTTTAAAGTTTGGTGTTCCGCACGGCTATATGTTGCAAGTCTGTAACAGATCCAGCATGGGAGCTAAACGATCTTTAGTTGTCGGTGCACACATTGTAGACAGTGGCTATGACGGAGAGGTTTTTATTGACCTGCACAATATTGGGTCTGAAACCCAGCGCCTTTGCGCTGGAGATAAGATTGCTCAGTTGGTTTTGGTACCAGTTGTACACTTTAGGCCGGTGCAGCTAGAAGACACAAATTTGTACAGAGACAGTATATCTATCTCAAATAGGGGTGACGGGTCTTTGGGTAGCACGGATAAGAAAAGCCGGGTGTCAACAGCTGACCTCGATATGCGTGACAACTATCCAGAACATCCGCTGAATAATATGCCACCTGGATTTTAAAGGAGAATAAAATGAATTTAAAAGAATGTCTATCTTTTGACGATGTATTGTTAGTGCCTAGGTATAGTGATATATGTAGCAGAAAAGATGTTGATATATCGTCTGACCTTGGCCAAGGTATTAAATTAAAATTACCGGTCATATCCAGCCCTATGGATACGGTAACCGGAAGCGAAATGGCTATGGCTATGGCCTCCAACGGAGGTCTGGGGATTGTGCACAGATACAACACGCCAGAGGAGCAAGCTGAGCTTATCCGTAGAGCGGTCCATGAAGGTACCACCAATTTGGGCGCTGCAATTGGAATGACTGGCGATTTTTATGAAAGAGCCGTGGAGGTTGTTGAATCCGGCGCCAACGTGTTGTGTATTGATGTAGCGCACGGCCATCACGAAATGATGGAGGTGTGTATAAAAAAAATAAAAGATAGATTTGGCAGCAGCGTGCATGTGATGGCTGGAAATGTCGCCACTCTCGAAGCGTTTGACTGCTTGGCATCTTGGGGCGCAGACTCAGTGAGAGTTGGAATTGGTGGTGGGTCAATTTGTTCAACCCGTTTAGTTACAGGTCATGGAGTACCTACTTTTCAAAGTATTTTGGATTGTCAGAATACTACTTATGAGACCAAAATCATTGCTGATGGCGGGATAAAAACAACTGGTGATATGGTTAAGGCATTGGCCGCTGGCGCAGACTTTGTGATGGTGGGCTCCATGTTGTCAGGCACGGATGAAACTCCAGGGAATCTCTTGACTAATGCGCGCGGCGAAAAGCATAAAGAATATCGAGGCATGGCCTCGAAAGAGGCGCAACGTTCATGGAGAGGTAAGAACTCCACTCCAGAAGGCGTGGCAACTGTGGTCCCTTATAAGGGCCCCGTTGTGGATATCCTTGAAGATTTCCGTGGCGGTATTCGCAGCGGCTTGTCTTATTCGGGTGTGCGCAGCATTGGAGAGCTTCGATGTGTATCAAGCTTCATCCGACAAACAAATGCAGGTCAGGTAGAAAGCAACACCCACATCAAATGGAGGGCGTCTTAGTGAAGAATGAGGCACCAAGTCGCTCTGATCGTAAAAAGTTTATGTTTTACGACACAGAAAAAAGACAAACTGACTTTAGAATACGACTTAAGCACGATAATTTAAATCAATCTGTCTTTTTTAGGGCCATGATAACTGGCTATCTTGAATCAGATCCAGATATCGTCTCTTTCATCGAGAGATACAAAAAAGAATCAGGTATTCAATCGCGCGACAAAAGAAAACACGTGTCAAAAAAAATTGAAGAAGGTCGCAGAATTTCTGGGGTTTATGGACTGAACGCAGATGAGCTAGAAAACATATTTGACATTATAGAGGAGGACCATCCAGAAATATGAGAGACTGTTTAAAAAAATGTAAAAAAACAAAAAGTGCGTGCAAACAAAAAGAGTGCCGCATGTGGATAAATTATAAGGAAGAATACAACTGCACACTTGAAACCGTTGAAAGGTGTGGTCAATTAACATTGAGAGAGATAGCGGATCGCCTAGGAATAAGTTTTGTTCGTGTAAAACAGATAGAGGATAAGGCGCTCAAAAAAATTAAGAAAAAAGCTAAAAATAAATCTATTTATTTAGAGTGAATTATTCATTTCATTATTCTATAAACTACTTATATTCGATAGCCTTAAGGTATATTAAAAAAGGAGAAGAAACATGGCTGACAAAAAGTTACTTTTAAATGAGGATGTTACACGCAAGATGATGAAACTTGCTAACATCGAGCCTCTTGCCTCATCATTTCTAGATGGCATGAGCACAGTTAATGAAGGCGGCGCTATGCGCGGCGCCGATGATCCCGACCCTTACGGAAAACGTGACGATGAGGAAGAAAAGGGAGCCGTTGATGAAGGCGGTATGATGTATCAGCGCGACGACGAGCCCGAGGAAGAGATGGATGATATGCCCCCGATGGACGATCCAGAGGACATGGGTGGTGAAGACATGGGCGGTGAGCGCGATGAAATCGAGTCTCTTGTCAATGCAATTGCGGATGCTATCGAGCAAGAAACAGGTGTACCCGTTTCCGTTGATGGAGGCGCCGGTGATGAAGGGGGTGAAGAACTACCACCGGAAGAGCCTGAAGCAGATATGCCGCCTGCTGAAGACGAGCCAGAGGAAGAGGTTCCTTTGGAGGAAGATGAGGTGGCTGAAGATTTGGCCGCAGCTGGTGTCACTTTGGAGGAGGATGCCGTCGAGGATGACTTGGTTAACGAGGTTACTCGACGCGTCGCACGCCGTTTACTTCGCAGGTCAGCCAGCAAGTAAAAGGCTTCTTTAGGCTATTAGAGACTTCAAAAGGCACCACTGTGTGGTGCCTTTTGTATTTTAAGGAGAAAAAATGACTGATGGTGGTATGTTGAGCGCTCTTGGGTGGTTTTTCTTAGGAGTGTTTTCTTACAGAATAATGTCTGGAATCTTAAGCATAGGACAGGCATCTCTTCTGATTCAAAAAATTGTTTCAAACTCTTTGAGACTACTCAAGGCAGCAGAAGGCCAAGCATGTGCTGTTAATGAGGTAAAGTATGGCACCCTAAGAGAATCGGGAGCAACAGAAGATCAAGTTTCTTTTGTGAGGGAGACTGATGATAGGCTATTAGAAACTTGGAGGCAAAATAGCGTATTAACAATAGTAAATTGTCTTTCAGAAAGAAGCAGAAAGCTTGTTAAAGTTGAGACGTGGCAAGACGCTCAACGTTATTTGGAGAAAAAGATTTAAAATTTTACAACTTTGGAGGAAGTATGATTGGTTCATCAAAAAAAACCAAAAAAAATAAAAACAATGATGAAGAAAAGGAAGAGACTGCCGGCGCTGCAGAGATAATCTCTCTCTTTTCATCGCAACCTGAACAACCCTCGTTAAGGATGACAGGTATTTATGGCGATATAAATGAAGAAAAGGCGTCAGAGGCTCTTTACGGTCTTCTAATGTTAGCCTCTCGCACAAGAATGATGCCTGAAGATCCTGAAGACGAAGAGTCGACCTTGGTAGAGGTCGTTGAGCCCATCGAATTCGTGGTGTCTACCTACGGAGGTTCTGCAAACGAGATGTTTGCACTCTTTGATGCCATTCGAATGTTGCAAGATACAGGGCCTGAGATACTCACAATTGGTTTGGGAAAGGTAATGTCTGCTGGTGTTTTGTTGTTGGCGTCAGGAACAAAAGGCAAGAGAAGAATCGGTAGAAACTGCAGAATTATGATTCACGGTGTGATATCGGGACAATCTGGCAACTTAATTGATATTGAAAACGAGTTTGACGAAGCCAAAAGTACGCAGAAACAATATATAAAAGCTCTGGCTTCTCAAACTAATATGACTGAAAAATATTTGCGAGAACTTATAAAAAGAAAAACAAATGTGTATTTTGATGCGGAAGAAGCTGTTGAATTGGGGATTGCGGACCTAATTATATAGAGGTAATCTATATGAGTTGGAGAAAAAATAGATATAATAAAAGTAGTTCTAAAAAACTAGGGTGGTTACCTTCCTGGTTTGGCGGAAATGATTTCAATGAGCGTTTAATTAACCTCGTTAAAGATTTTCAGGCCGCTCACGGTCTAGAAGAGGATGGGTTAGTGGGTCCTATGACTTATCGTAGAATCACAACCCAGCGCGAAGTCCAAAATGAAACCTCATTTGAAAGTGGTATAATATGTAATGGCGAACCGGTTTCAATTAATTGGAAAAATATCAGGCATGATTTCTTGCCATCCTCTTGCTATAAGACTTACCGCCGCGAGAGAATACCCAGCTTAATTATAACACACTGGGACGTGTGTTTGTCTGCCAACTCTTGCCGTCGCGTATTAGAAAAGAGGGGCATATCAAGTCATTTCGTGATTGATAATGATGGCGCAATTGTTCAATTAGCCGACACTAATCACGCATGCTGGCACGCCGGCAAGCGAAGAGTCAATAACGCTTCTATAGGCATAGACTTTAGTAACGCCTATTATCTAAAATATCAGAACACTTATGAAAAAAAAGGTTTTGGCACTAGGCCAATTATAAAAGACGCGCGCTGCCACGGGGTAAAGCTTAAACCATTTTTAGGATACTATCCAATTCAAATTGAGGCTTACAAGGCCCTGGTTGGCGCGCTGTGCAGTCATTACGGTATACCGCTAGCTTATCCACAAAATAATGATGGAGAACTAATTACAGGTGTACACAGCCCTGTAACTTATGGTAAATTTAAGGGTGTAGCATGCCACTATCACGTAACAAGAAAAAAGATTGATACAGCTGGTCTGCAACTAGATAATATAATAAAAGATTTGAAAGACTTGAGGGGTCAAATAATATGAATGAAAGCAGCTTAGACAAATTAGTAGATTACTATTTTGAGCCACGAGGCGCCTCACCGCAGCCGAACAGCTTAAATTTTGGCAATTTGCTAAACTTCATCATGGAAGAGTATCAAAAACTATCGCCAGAGCTTGCGGAGGTAGCAAAGAAAACGGTCTTGATGGAGAAACTTGAAGAAAAAATAATTAAGTTTCCAAAAATTAAAATCACCGAAAGGTGGGGCGAAAAACACAATGAAGACCGAGAAATTTTTGAAGATCTAATGCGACAGGTTCGGGGAAATACTGTACAGGAAAAAATACAAAGTGTTAATAGATTCTTGGAGTATGAGCGCGACTTGTCTGTGTCTCAGATTTTATCAAACCTTATGTTTGTTGAGATCTTTTCGATGATTATTGAAGAATTTAACGCATCAACTGCCGGCTTCCTGTTTGAAGCCTTTTTGGCTGGTTTGTTTTCTGGAGAGCAGATCGCAGACCCGGAACAGGTCGGTGCAAAGGCAGGCTCCCTTCCTATCGAAGATGTAACTCTAGCTATCAGAAAGAAGGATCAGCCAGTCGAAGAAATTGTACCTTATAGTCTTAAAGTGCTGAGTCCAACAGTTGACCTCAAGGGAAGCTTTGTTAACTTGGTTGATTATTTCGCCAGTGGCCGTCAAGACAATATTGTTTATTTGGTGGTTACAAAGATGGGAGAAGGAACTCTGGCTTTTAACGAATTCACAATTACTCAAGATAACTTTTTAGATTACATTGGTCACGAGCAATATAAATCATTTGATGTTTTGGAGCCAGTTGAATTTGTACCAGAAGACTTTTTGGAGCCCAAGGTAACAAAAAAACGCGGCGAAGAATATATTGTTACTAAAAAGTGGATGAAGGCCAATAACATAGTTGATATTACAGATTTAGATGAAAATCCTGTTTCAGGGCCGCTTGAGAAAGGTCAGACATATATGGCTCAGCGCAAGACAGGAGAAAGAGAGCTTAGACCGGTCGGAGGACTGACCGCAAATTCTAAAAAGCTTTATGGCACCGAAGAAGTATACAACGACCTTCTCAGCAAGAAAGACTCTGGAGAAGAATTTTGGGACGCGCTGAAGGATACTAAAGGGTATCTCACTAATCAACAGTTTCACATCTCCCCCGGTAATGTTAGGGGCCGATCGGAAAATCTGGGAGAGTTAGATTTGTATCCTCCAAGGCTTATTAAGGTGGCCAATCATTATGCTGTTGATTTAGGCCGTGGATTGGTTGATCTGTATAACGCCCTGTCTGATTTGTCTATCAATATTAATAAATACTTTATTGGTTCTGACAAACTAGCGGGCGCAGATGCAGTTCGAAATGCAGGCACAATTAAAAGCGAGGCTGATAAGTTAATTCAAGCCGAAGAGTAAACAAAATGGAATCTTTCCTCTTGACATCGGTGGTGGTCGCTCTTATATTTCTAGGAGTAGCTGTGGCTTCACTGGTGCACTTATACATAACTGATAAAATCGGGAGAGAATTTCAGCAACATGAGAAAATAAACTCTATACAGTATCAATATGTTAATGATACAATAAGTGCTCTCACTTATGAAGTGGCGAGTCTACGAATTAAAATAGAACAGATGGCTGTAGACAGCAGCGATCTAGAGACAACTCAGGAGATATATGTCAGAAACAACACGCAAGAGCTATGCTCACCACAAGGAACTGCAAGAGAGGATTCTGTGTGGGATTAATAAATTAGCCGATAATGTGGCGTCCACTTTAGGCCCCAAAGGTAGGAACGTCATGCTGCAAGAAAAGGGTAGATCACCTTTTGTTACCAAAGACGGGGTTACTGTTGCTAGGTTTGTTTCTTTGGAAGATCCAGTTGAAAATGCTGCAGCACAAATTTTAAAACAAGCAGCCAATGAAACCAATTCTTCTGCTGGTGACGGCACCACAACTTCGACAGTTTTGGCACGTGCCCTGGTTAGAGAGGCACAAAAGTATCTTGCCTCCGGGGCTTCACCAATTGAGCTTAAGCGAGGGATGGATGCTGCAACGAAAGAGGTAATCTCTAATTTGAAAAAGGTCGCTATACCTGTCGAAGATTTAGATACGGTTGAGCAAGTTGCAACAATATCTGCTAATGGAGATAAGACGATTGGCAAGCTAATCGCCATGGCCGTGGACCAAGCTGGTAATGATGGTGCAATCTTAGTTCAGGATGCTAAATCTATGGAAACTAGCCTTGATGTTGTCGAAGGGTTTCGATTTGATTCTGGCTACTTTGCGACTGCTTTTGTTACAAATGAAAGAAAAAAAGTTGTAGATTATTCCAATCCAATAATAATGATTACAGATTACAAAATTGAACTGGTTGAAGAAATCCTGCCCGCTTTGGAAATCGCGGCTAGAGAAAACAGACCTTTTGTAATTGTAGCAGAGGAGATAGATGGCCAAGCCTTAGCTGCATTAATCATGAACACTGTAAGAGGAAACATGAAAGTTGCAGCGGTAAAGGCGCCGCGATACGGAGAAGAAAGAAGAAGTATCATGCAAGATTTGGCAATTGCTACCGGTGCCACATTTATATCGAGAGCTTCTGGTAAAACCCTTCAAGACGTCAGCATTAAACATTTTGGGTCTTGTGACCGCATAGAGGTCTCAAAAAACATGACCACAGTCATGGGCGGAAAAGGCAAAGTGGAGGATACTGAGTCTAGAATACAGGACATAAAAGAACAACTTAAGCAGGAAGAAGACATGTCGGCCTGCAGGTGGCTTCAGGAGAGAATAACTAGGTTAGCTAGCGGAATTGCTATAATAAAAGTTGGAGGAATGACAGAGGTTGAAATGATAGAAAGAAAGCACAGAATTGAAGATGCGCTTGAGGCCGTTAAGTCTGCACAAGATCAAGGAATAGTTCCGGGTGGCGGCGTTGCACTGTTAAGAAGTGCTAAGTTTAAAGTTAATTTGGATAATGAAGAACAAAAACTAGGCGCAGAAATTGTTAGAAAATCTTTATACGAACCAATAAGAAAAATGTCAGAAAACGCTGGCTTGAGTCATGATGTGATTATAGAGAAGCTTTCCAAGTCTAGCACCCCAACACAAGGCTGGGATTTTAGCAATAATAAAAAGACCGACATGATATCTGCTGGGATTATTGACCCTGCAAAAGTTACTTCCACTGCACTACTGAACGCAGTATCAGTTTCTTCTACATTAATTACAACTAATTTTGCTATCATTGAAACATGAAACTATATACTATGAATGGCCAACAGGCAGTAAAAAAAGAGGAAAGATAAATGTCAGATGAAGCTCTTCTGAAATTAGATGGGAGAATGTGCAGGCTTATGGATGCGATTGAGTCAGTTAAAGATAAACAAGATACTATGGCTGATGATATCACCAAGATTAAAGAAGCTGTTTATAACCCCGATGAGGGGCTTTATGCCAGGTTAAGAGAGTTAGAAAGCTGGAAGCAGACACAATCAAAGTTAATGTGGCTTTTAGTTTCGAGCATGATTGGCCTGGTATCAGCCGCAGTTTTTTCATCTTTTGTACAATAAAGCCTTGACTTTTTGCATTTTGTTAATATTATGTTTATGTTACACATAATGGAGGGATAAATGCGTGTCAAGATAGCCTACTCTGCAGAGCTTGATGAGATTCCATCAGAAGTTCGCGACTTACTTAAAAAGGCACATATTTGGCTTGATAAAGCATCTAGTGAAATTATATCAATCAGAGACAGTCTAGAGCGGGCTAGTTTTACTGGTGATGGAGCAAACAATTCGACACCAGATGTTGAGCTTCTCATAAAAAAATGGCCAGAGATAAGAGAATATCTCTTTAAGGCAGACTCTGTTCTGATGGACACATCTCACATGATGGGCGGGTATTATGGAGCAAAAATTAGCTCCTCAAACCAAATAGAAGAAGCCCAAGAGGAGCCTGATGATACTGAAGGGTGATCTAATTTACGTCCCAGCTGGCGTAAGACTATCATCCTCTCCAGATAATGCAGGCGCCTATCCCCCGCAAAGCTGGCTTTACACTGACATTCCTGTGAATTTATTGGTTTTAAGAAAGCTGGAGTGTGGCTTGCTGGAGGTTTACTTTCGTGGATCATCTTGGTTTTTAAATGAAAAGCACGTATATCGTTCTAAGGAGTTGAACAAGTGAGCTTTATTAAGTTAGTAGAAATATATGAAGAGCAAAGCATGGAGAGATATGAAAAATCTTGGAAGCCTTGTACGGTTTTTCGCTTGAGAGAGATCGCCATAGAACCATCAAAAATTCTTTTAATAAGGGGCAACGAAAAGATCCACAAAAATATGCAAGATGCCGTAACTCCTGAAGACCTCAGCGAAAACCAGGAATACACTACGCTTTATTTTGATACTGGCGCTTCAATGCTAAAGGTAGACGTTGTTGGAGACGTAAGACATGTTTGTAATAAAATGAATCTAGGAGGTGATCATGGTTGAGTATATTGTTTTATGCAAGAGCGGTTGTGGCTACTGTGAAAAGGCGATCGCCTTATTGGAAGAAAAAGAAAAGAATTTTGAAACTGCAAATTTTGATGAGTGCCTGGACGCTCTAAAAACCTTACAGAATTCTTTTAGTCACTTTACTGTACCACTAATATTAAAACAGACCAAGCAGGGCGACTTTACGCTCGTTGGGGGTTATGATTCTCTGTGTGACTATTTAGATATAGAACACGGGGAGTCATGAATGGAGGAAGATCCTAAAAAATATATGTATAGTATGAGCGAGGACTATCTGATCACTCTTTACGATGAGTGTCGAACGCTTGCAGATTTTACAAAATTCTCTATTGATTTAAAAGACGATATGCATATGACAGATTATAATCTATCAACTTTATGTGAGCTTTATTCTGTTTGTTTTAAAATTTCACATGAAATAGATAGGTACTTTGAAGAGTGTGCTGTTAAAGAGTCTGAAGACGGGTCATTGCAGTTTATCTTAGAAGATAAAGAACTAAAGTTTCTACAGACAGGACTCTTAACAAAGATGCTTATTACCAAAGATCTCTTATCCACAGCCAATATATCAAGCATGGAGCACTAGCATGTTTTGGGGAATAGTATTTTTTACATTGGGAAATATATTAGCTTTTTTCCAATTCAACGCTCAATTTATATGGCCGTGGTTCAAAGACAAGCCACTTTTAACTAATGCAATATTTGCGATACCTATGGGCATGTGCTTTTGGTATGCTGTAAAACATATTGTTGGTGAGACTGGACTTCTGTGGACCTCGAAGCTGGTTGGTTTTGGTGTATCGAATGTTATTTTCGCACTCTTGGCTTACCTATTTATGAAGGAGAGCATGTTTACATATAAGACTATGACTTGTATGCTATTGGCTGGTGCGATATTGATGATTCAGTTTTCTTGGCCAAATCCAAATTAAAATACTTTACTTTGTTGTGTTGGTTCTTATATTATACACATCAATAAAACGATCATTGAAAACTTAACGCGACCCTAGTTCTCGGGTCCACAAACCTAGGTGGAGTTACCGGCCCCTGGCAGAGGCGAGAGCCATTGATAGAGAAAACCCCGCTTGAGAAAGAGCCATTCTTATGGCCTGCCGCTCAACTAAGAGGGGGGATGAGTAAAGGAGGGTGGTACTTCCGAATATCATCCAGTGATCTAAGACAAGAGTCTTCATACCACTGAAGAAGTGCTGTTAAAGATATTCGCGGATTTGTAGATTCATCGCGAAAACGGGACAAGGGCAATAACCAAGAAAGAAGTCTTGGGAATGAGCTTCATTAAGATCCTCTAGAATCTAACTGTCATTGGCAGAAGTCTCTCTGATAGAGTCGGCAACGAATCTATCGTCCTGTAAAGGGTCATGTGGACATTCTCCCAAGGATTGAAAGCATGTCGCGCAAAGGCGGGGGGAAGTGTACAGCTCACCCAAATAAACGCAGAATGTTGATGACAGTAGGACGTGCTGTTCCGTGGTCTCGACGGGCCAAGAACAGGGAGAAATCTTGTGAACGGTGTTACTTTGCCGGTGTGTTTACGTCTAACCCGCGAGGGGACAGGGCCAAAAGCCTTGGCGGTCATGAGAATCGAGAAGCCTGGAAATGCGGGGCTTCTCTTTTTTTTTATAAAAAATGTTTTTTTGACTTGACTTTTATATTTTGGTTCTTATTGTTTGCGTGAGGTTGCCACTAGGGACCTCGCATTATTACTTGCTTTATAAGGAGAAAATATTATGGGTAATACAATTACTACTTATCGACCGGGCCTTCTTGGCCGCACTGTCTTTGATGACATTTTTGATTCTATGCTGGATCTTCCAACGCTGGTTAATAAAACCACCAAGGGATATCCGGTTGCCGATATTTATAAGAGTGACGATGGGTCCACCGTGATGGAGTTTGCACTGGCAGGCTTTGGCAAGGAGGAGCTTAACGTGGAAGTCAAGCCAGAGGAGAGGACAATCACTGTCTCTGCAGAGTCTACAAAGCCCTCTCAGAACGAACGTCGCATCGCCAATAGGGCTTTTAAGAAGACGTACGTCAACTACGACAACAACCTTGATCTTTCTTCAGTTTCGGCTGACTATGAGAATGGTCTTTTGCGCTTAGTTGTACCAACTCGACCAGAAGCGAAGAGTCTAACTGTTCAAATTAATTAAGTTTGAGTAGATAAAGCCGCCTCTATGAGGCGGCTTTTATTTTATAAAACTATTTATCTCATGGGAGGCACCTTATGAAAGAAAAACATCTTGAAAAATGGAACAGATTTAAAAACAAAAAGACCGTTCTGCAAGAGACATCCCCTGAGACACTAGAAGCCCTGGCTGATATAGAGAAAAGCATAGCAGATATTGCCAAGGAAAGAGGCAGAATGCAGGATTTGTTTGTCAATGCGAGAACTCAAGCAGCTAGAGCGGATAAACAAACGGCCAAGCTACGCGACCAAGAGTCGAAGGCCGCAATTGCTCAGCAGCGCCTCACCAAGCAGCAGATAGCTATAAACAAACAAAAGGAAAGAGCAGCTTCGGAAGGCGAAAAGATGAATCAGCTTTTCATTAAGGCAAGAGACGAAGCAGGCGACTTAGATGATGAGCTTTCAAAGGTGTACGATGAGTACTCAAAACTCAAGGATCAGGCCGCACTAGAGAACGAAGAAGAAGCCGAGGCGGCAGAGGAAGCAGAAAAGCAGGCCGATGCGCCAGCGTCTCCCGAAGTAGAAGCCAGCCCCGAAGCGGAGGCTGATGCCGCAGCGGAAGAAGAGGAAGAGGAAGAGGCTGCGGCTCAAACAAAAGTTGGCAGGGAGAAACAAGCAGCAGAAAAAGAAAAGGACGACAAGATCGACAAACTAGAAAAGACTCAAGACGACCTGTCGGACAAGGAAGCTGAAGCGGATAGACAAGCAGCAGATGCTCAGGCAGGTCGAGAAGACGATAAAAAAGCCGCTGCAAGCATGAAAGAGGTCGTTTTACAGGAATTAAATAAGTTTTTTTTGAAAAATTGAGCTTTTTTGTGCAAGAGAGCACATTTGAATATAATTATTGTGTAGGGTGCGAAAATCTTTTCGCACACCTGCCAAACCAGACGACTGCATAGTGCATCGGGAGGGAATTCTGTGCCTTCTAGACTGAAGATTCGCTATATTTTATTAGCTCTCTTTTTCAATTGTGGAACTTATTTTTTAATTCAAAAGCTTGTCAAGACAAACAGCTATGATTTTTTGACAGAGATCGATAGCTTAATACCATTTTTGCCAGATTATGTCTGGATTTACCATTCTATAATACCTGCGATCTTTATAACGATGCTAGCTGTCGTTAAAACAAAACAACTTTTTTTAACGACTTTTTGGACCGCCATAGTAGGAACATGTGTACTAAACTTTTTTTATGTATTTTTTCCATCTTTCTATCCAAGAAATCCGTTTGAGGTAGCTACGATATCAGAATATCTAGTGCAGTGGACTAGAGAAATTGATGGTTCTAACAATACTTTTCCAAGTGCGCATGTTACATTTACGTGGATTATGTTTTGGGGTATGTACTATTCTGATGTTGCCAAGAAAACATTAGGGCTTAAACCTCTATACTTATTGTGGGCCATAGGCGTGTCTCTTTCTACTCTTGTGCTGAAGCAACACTACATTGTAGACGTTTTTTCGGGTATATTTTTAGCAACAACAACTTTTTATATAGTAAGATATTTAGTTTACAAGCAACACACCCAGGAGAAAATTGATGAAAATAATTACGGACAAAAAGAAACTCGACAAGCCTTGTGAACCCTGCACTAGTATTAAAGAGGGTCTTAAAATTGGAAATAAACTTTTGAAATACTTGAAAGAACATGAAAATGGCGTCGGTTTAGCCGCGAATCAAGTCGGTATAAACAAGAGAGTCTGCGTTGTTAATGTGGATAAACCCATGATTCTCGTAAACCCAAAGATAATCGGGAAGTTTAAGAAAATTCAATTCCTAGAGGCTTGTCTTTCTTTTCCGGGTTCTTATATTGTTACTGACCGTTACGAGAACATCGCTGTTAATGCTGACAATCACGAAAGAACTTTGATTTTCGGCGCAGAAAATCTATTAAAAACAGTTTGCGTGCAGCACGAGATCGATCATCTAAACGGATTTACCATGTTTGACAGACAATCAAAAGGAGAAAGATATGGCGACCAACAACAAAAAAGCGAACGATTCGACACGAATTAAGAAAAAAACTTCCATCGGCAACTCCGAAAGAACCAAGACGCACAACAAAGGCGGTGGAAAAAATGGATCAACTATATCAAAAAATTACAAAAAAAAGTATCGTGGACAGGGAAGGTCATAGTTATTAGTGAGGGCTAAGTCCATGCAAGAAGAAAGACCATTCCTAACCATACCGCTTCCTTCACCAGAAGACCAGCAAAGATATGAAGAATGGGTAGAGCTTCAAGAGAAAAAGAAACCTGAAAGTATTGACGAAGAAACCCACGTTGTTATATTAGACATATGAAACAGATCGAAGGATACGAAATTAAACACGCAAGGCGTGGATGTTACGAGGTAATTCTTGTTGACCACGAGAAAGGAAGATATGAATATCTTACCAACTTCAGAAACAAAAAAGCCGCGCTAGCGTTTATTGAAGCCCATCGCAAAGACGAAGTAGAAATCGATCCAGACACTAGAGTGCCGACCCCTGACTTCAAATAGACTGATGCAGGATACCACGTCTCCGTAGCTCAGTTGGTAGAGCACCGGGCTTTTAACCTGTAGGTCGTCAGTTCGAACCTGACCGGGGACACCATTTTTTTCTTAGTTATGCCATTTAGCACACTACTTAAGTATGATATGAGAAAATACTATTATTGTATAAATATGATGTGATTTAGTTTTGTATATAAGGAGGTATGTTGTGAAAAATGACAGTTTCAAAGAGCAACTAGACCTCCTACAAGAGGCAAGACAAAAGATAGATAGCATGAAAGTAGGCTCTGTTTTCGTAACTGATTTTGGTGCATGCGCTCTTTTAGAGAGGGTGATCGTGGCATATCAGGATCTCATGTTGGAGAACATATCTCTTAAAAAAAAGATTAGATTATATAAGATAGATGCTATCAGCGAATTGAAAAACAGAGCCAAAGAAAAAAATAAAGAGTAAAAGGAGGAGACAAGTTGGCCAGAAGAGTATACACTCCCAACAAAGCTCACGCCCCATTAGAGGAAGCTAAAAAACAACTATATCTTCTAAAAACAGCCCTTATAACGGAATCTCAAGAAAAGATTTTAGATAGAATTGATAAGATTAGAGCACTGCTTGTTGCGGCATCAGAAGATCTAAAAGAATAATTTTCAGAAAAACAGCCGCCGCCGCATATTTACTTATATGGAGGTGCCAACTCATGGATGAAAAAAAGATACACCAAGTTTGGATGGCGGTGTGTCTTTTGGCTAATTTTCTTGATGGAGTGCTAACTCTTTTTGCCATATCAAAAGGAGTCGAAGAGGCTAATCCGGCCATGGCCTGGGCTCTAGCTGTTAGTCCATCGTTTTTTATCGTCTTGAAGTTCGTTATTTTTGCTTTTGCTATAGAGTTTATAGCCAGATTCAAGCCCCGGCTGCTGTCTTGGGTGGGTGTGCTTTTCACGTCGGTGGTCGCTTGGCATATTACGTTTTGGCTGTTTCTAAACTAAAACCCGGCGACTTGGTACGCCCTGCGCGCGGCCTTGATAAAGCCCTTGACTATGGCTTGGGCGTTATTATACTTACTACAGACATGGCAGATAAACAAGAATGTCTCGTTATGTGGACAGAAAACTTCCGTGACTGGTGGTTTTCTTCAGAACTACAACTAGTGAGCAAAGCATGATAAATCTAGGATATGCCTGCATCAACATGGAACTATCCAGCAGGCCAAAATCAAAACGAATCATGACAAACCGTAGCATGATTAAACGAACATTCAAGTCCAAGGGGCTGGAGTATGCCTCCGAGCTTGCATTGAAAAATGTGCAAGATCTGTGCAAGATCATACAATGGAACGAGGACAATGACATCAAGTTCTATCGTATGTCGTCTAACATATTCCCTTGGGCTAGCGAGTACGACCTTGGTGATTTGCCAGACTGGGAAGAGATTCAAGAATACCTTGTGCAAGCGGGGCTGTTGGCAAAGCTATATGGCCAGCGCATCACTACACATCCTGGTCCTTTCAACAAGTTGACTTCTCCCACCGAACGTGTGGTCCTCAACACCATCAAAGACTTGGAGATTCATGGTCGCATGTTTGATGAGATGGGCTTGCCTCGCTCGCCCTATGCTAAAATCAACATCCATGTTGGTGCTCACTACAACGACAAACAAATGGCCATCGATAATTTTTGTCATAATTTTTTGCGCCTATCTGAGTCCGTACGCGCGCGCCTCACGGTCGAGAACGACGACAAGCCTAGCCTGTATTCTACACGGGAGCTATACGAAGATGTTTATTCGCGCATTGGTATACCGATTGTGCATGACTTGCACCACCATATTTTTTGTACTGGTGACCTGACTAATCAAGCGGCGCTAACACTAGCTAAATCAACATGGGGCGACGTGAGGCCAGTTGTTCACTACTCACAGTCCCGCCCCGAAGAGCAGAACGACCCCAAGATCAAAGCCAACGCACATTCCGATTCGTACTGGATTGCCATCCCTGGCTGGTGTGAGGGTGTTGATGTAATGCTGGAGTGCAAGCACAAAGAAATTGGCTTGTACAAAATGAGGCAATTGCTAGCTGAATGACTGATCTGGTTGGCGCAATCGTATCTCCCCGAGATGAGTGGAAGCAAAGAAACACCGATGGTTCGCCTGTAGACTATGGCTATGGAATTGTTATGGATCAGTATGATGATGACTTCGGAACGACCTATTGTCATGTATTCTGGCCCAACGCGGACAGCGCGTGGTGGGAGCCTCACGAACTTATTTTAATCAGCAAGCCCTAGACTTAAAATATTTCGTTCTTATATTTTGCACATGAAGCCGGGTGATCTAGTTCAAGTACTACCAGCTAAGATTGGTTATTATATTATACTCAAGAAGTCTGATTTTTGCGGTGACCATGGTCCCGTTCATGATTACTGGGACCTCTGGCCGCTTCCAGGCGCTGCACACGATCACGGAGGTTGCATGCGAGAAAAGTTTATGGAGATTGTAAGTGAGATTTAGTAATACTATTTTGGCGGCACTTTTGCTGATAGGGATAGTAGATCAAATCGATGGAGATATTGCTTTGGTCGAATATCGCGACGGTGGCAAAATCGCTTACTCTCAAGTTTCTTTGGACTTGTCAGCATGCCAGCCATTTGAAGGTCAAAAGGTTCATTTTTTCAAAGACTACAAGATTGTGTCTTGTATTGAAGACGAAGGAGAAGAGTAATGAAGATAGGTGATAGAGTTTTATATAGATTATTTTCTGGACACACAGGAACGATCGTCGATATTGAGCAGCATGGCAACACTCCAATGTATGTTGTGCAGTGGGATGAGTTGTGTCCAATGACAGGGCAGCGAAAGCCTACATCAACAGTTAGTGGCGAGCTAGAGGTGCTAAGTGAAAACGAATAACTTACTAAGAAAAGTTTTTATGTGGCGACTTATCTCTATCTTTGTGACGCTCTTGGTAATGTATATCGCAACAGGTAATGTTAAGTCCGCCACAGGTATCACACTCCTTCTTCATGCTGTATTGATTGGGTGTCACTATACTTTTGAGAAATGCTGGGAGAAGTTATATGCAAGTAGATGATTTAGTTAAGCGAGGCGACCTACTCTACAAAGTGGTGAGAGCGCCATATACCGCTCGTTTTTTGGACGCTCAAGACTATGAGATGATAGCACATGGCATGGGAGAATACGCAGGCGTATACGGCTCTGCTATCGATGTTATGATAATGTCCGGCCCAGATGTAGGAACGGTGCAAAAGAAGCGCAAGGCTCACCTATACGCCAAGCTAAAATGAAAAAGTGGTATTTCTATACTTTACTTTGCGCCGATGGTTCTTACTATGCTGGTGTGACAACGAGCCTGAAGCGTAGGCTGCACGAACACAACAATACACAACGCGGAGCTAAGTATACTAAGACAAGGCGACCCGTTAAGTTAATATATTCGGCTAGCTACAGCAGCCGATCAGAAGCCCAAAGAGCGGAGTATGCGTTCAAAAAACTCAACAGGAAACAAAAAGAAGCCATCGTCAGCGGTTGAATATAAAACAGGAGACTTGGTACGGTGTGGTGATGAAACAGCAGTTGTTTTGGACACGCAGTGGACCACCTCTTTTCCTCAACAGTGCTGGCTAGAGTGTCTTTGGAAGAATGGAGATGTTGAGGGGATTGATGGCGATGAAGTGGAGTTGGTAAATGCAGCGCGGTGATTTAGTAAAGATGAAGTATGATATGTATTGGAAGCTCAAAAGCAGCCACTACGGCACCCGAGCTAGCTGGACCAACGACATAGGGGTTGTTAAGAGTGTACACGGCAAGGGTATTAAAGTTTATATGCCTAACGGAGAAACTAAAATCGGTCTGGTTGACCACTGGGAGTTAGTTAAATGAATGATAGAGTTAAATGTGCTGATGGTTTTTCTATGAGCGTCCAGGCTAATCGAAGCGCCTATTGCAGTCCAAGAGTGGACAATGCCGACAAGTATGATGAAGTGGAGGTTGGCTTTCCAAGCGATCCCGAGCCACTAATATTAAGCTACGGGGAGCAGACAGAAAACCCTACGCAGACTGTATACGGTTTTGTGCCCGTGCAGACCGTCGCCCTTGTGATAGTTAAGCATGGCGGCATCGTATCTGGAGATCTGCCACCGGGCGTTCCGTATCTTGGAGCTAGCTAAAATGCAGGTAGGCGACTTGATTAGGTACTGGAGCGTTAAGAGTAAGCCAGCCCTAGGACTTGTGCTAAGAGACATGGGCCATATGGAACTATATGGAGAAGATATGGTAAAAGTATACTGGTTTGACGACTATAGCACGACTGATGAGAGGATTAGAGAACTAAAAGACCCCGCGTGCGAATATCTAGAAGTTGTTAATAAGGTTTGATTTGGCTCTTGACTGAATCGATTTAGTTCTTATAGTTTGAATGTAACAAGCTATTGGCTCTTAGCTCAGTAGGTCAGAGCGCGGCTCTTATAAGGTCGTCGTCCTGGGTTCAAGTCCCAGAGGGCCAACCATATTTTTTTTCTCACACACGTAAGGGAAACTATGTCTTTCGCAACATATGTATTCAAACCAAAGCACCATCTTGCACTCACCATGAAGGTGATTGATTTCTTCACCGAGCATGCATGCGGCTGGACCGAGTGTGGCGCGTATACTTGGCTTAAACTATCTCCTTCTGTTCGAGATCAGGTCGGCAAGGACTTTCCTGCTGCATCGCGCTTGACCTCCGATGTAATACCTGAAGGATATGTTAAGATGACAGTAGAAGTAGACATGGACACAAGAGCTTCTGACAGCCCTTTTAGTGAGGTGTGTTTCGAGCGCGTCGATGTCACCTCTGAAATACTGGCCAACGACATGCTGGTGTTGCTGGATCAGGCAGGGTTTTTTCACCGTAATGTGGCCGATGGGTGTGGTCCAGATTACAATCTTGAAGACGCAGAACTCCATGAGATTATTAACTATCTTTCTGCACCGGGCACGCGATCTCTGGCCTTCGATGAAGATGAAGTGATTATCACTTCCGTCGAAGGCGACGAAGACGGAAAGCTGTCCATGAAGGTAGAAAGAAAAAATCTTATCGAGTATGCCTTGACTACATAAAAATGGTTACTATTTATATATCATGTACGGAATCGATATTACACCACCTCACTTCGCGAATCTATACCTAGAGGGGTATGCGAAGATCGAAGAAGAGGCTCGACAACTCAAGCACGATGCTCGTGTTGCCGAGGACAATGGACAAAAACAACTGGCAATCAGCAATCTGGCGTTAGCAGCGGACTTTGAAATGACCGCAGAAGTGCTTATGTCAACAGCGTTGAAAACTCCAGTAGCCACAGCTTAATCACAGGAGGATATTGTGGAAAAAACTATGTTTGATACTTTAAGTGAGCAACGACGATCCGGTCGTCAAGCAAAAGAGATTAAGGTCAAGATTGACCGAAACGAGTGGGATAAGATTGCGCTTCTGGCGCGATATGCCGGATGCCCACTGAAGTATGTGCCTAACTCTATTGTTAGCTTTGCAGTGAAGCAGGCGCTCAAAGACTTTGAGAAGATTAGTGAGACTTCTGACTTTCGTAGGTGGAAAGCAGAAAAGGGCCTTGACTAAGCCTCGTCGGTTATTATAGTTTAGGTGCAGACGGACACAGGAGAGCCAAGTGGCTTATAGAATAGACGACAATGGAAACTACAAGCGTACAGTGCGGTGCAGCTACTGCTACGAAGTGGGACACAACAAGGGCTCCTGCCCTAAACGAAAGACTGATATTCAAGAGAATATTGAACGCTACACTAAAGAACTAGCTGAGACTGACCACCCAGCAGACTCTTATCAGGTAAAAAACGTCGAGCGTTGGCTGAAGCACGCCAAAACGGAGTACGCAAGAATGACCGAAAAGGGCAAGCGCAAGTGCAAATACTGCGGAGAAACTGGCCATAATAGGCGCTCTTGCACTGTCCGCAAGCAAGACGTTGAAGTGCTTGCAAGGAAGACGCAGGCGACCCGCGTCGCCCTCTTTGAGCGCATGAAGGACGCTGGTCTGCACGTTGGCGCACTGGTTAATGTGAGGGACCGATGGCACACGAATCAGGAGCCTCAGTTGGCTCTGGTCAAAAAGATTCACTGGAACAGCATTACTCACCGCACTCGAATCGCTGAGAGCAATCAGGATGCAACCCAGCAGGTCATGACCGTGGAGCTAGTGGCTAACCGTAAGGAAAACTGGTCGCCACTTCCTGAGAGTATCTTGAACATCGATGATTTGAATGAAGACCAGTGCAGATGGCTAGAACGCATGCGCGGATCCTTTCCAGATGTGGTCAGCCCGGTTGATGTACCAGCAACTAACGAGTATATTACGACCTCCCGGTGTCGCGAGGATGTGCTGAACAACCACCGCGATTGGTTTGATGGCCAGCGACAGGCTTGGCGCTGGGAAGATGAGTAGGACTGGTAGGCGGCGGCGCGGCTGGCGCGATCCCCTGGCTTTCAAGGTCTGGAGTTGGGATTGGCAGTCTGAAAGCTATGTTGCCTCAACCCATTGGGCTCGCACTAGTGCCTATAAGGCCATGTGCAGCGTCTTGAAGGAAGGTCGCCTTGCTTGGATGCAAGAGTTTTCTTTACATGACGCGAGGCACTTTGATGACGTTCCGTTCTAGGGCCTAGACTATTTAATCTTGGTTCCTATATTTAGCACGAGGAGAAAAGATGCAAAAAAATATTATACTACCAGAAAGTATTGTGTCAGTTTTGGTTGCAAACGCCAGAATGGCAAAAGAAGCGAGACAGCGCCAAACCAACGACTTGGATAAAAGCGAGTTGATTGTGCATAACTCAAACATGCAACGCCTAGACAATGCTATCTTTATTGCAGAGAAAGCTATGTTTGAGTCGGCTGCTGAGAAGACGGTGGATCCATACGAGCTTGATGATGATGACTTTTCACGCTCCAAAGAGGCGTGGATTGAAGGAAGACGATGAATCTTAAAGACGCAAAGAATGCACCAGTTGGTGCGTTAGTAAGAGAGTCCTATGGTGTTGTCGGTGGAGCAACAGGCATAATCTTGTCCAAAGAGCATGTTGTGAAGGAACATACAGCAAATGTCTTAGGACAAAAAAAGAAAGAAAGGTACGATTTTTACGTTCATTGGTTCAAAGCGCCTAGTTATCGTAAAACCAACCCTTGCAAGGTGCAGAGTTGGGAAGTCATGTTACTCAAAGGAGGCCCAAAATGATGGCACAAACATATACTATTTTTCCTGAATCGGGACCAGAAGTTGTAACCATTACCTGCAATAGCATCACTGATGCTGCACAGACAGCTAAGGTTTTCTTCTTTACCCCATGCAAGATCCGCGACCCTGATACTGAAGAGCTTATTAGCGTTGCAAAAAGAGGAGAGATTACCCCCATCCACACCCTTGACTAGAAGAAAAAGGTTCTTATAATATGAGTGAGTGGTATTATATTTCATCTACAGGAAAGAACCTTATGTCAGAAACCAGGGAAAGAAAACAATCCGCACTTAAAACCATGCTAGACTTGATGGACGTGCCGGATATGCGAAAAGACACCACCTCTGCGTCTAACATTCGCTGGCTAGGTAGAAATCTGGGTGTTCAGAACTCCGCGCACCCTTTGTTCGCAACAGCGATGGGCCTTGTGCGCTGGCTCCAGCGCGCCTCTTGACTCTCGTGATTTGGTGATTATAGTTATCACATGGGACATGAAAACCGATACCGCACTGGGACGCTGATTAGGTTTATCCACGCGGCTCCAAGATGGAAAAGTGAGTCGCCGCGACGACCCGGAAGTGGACCCGTTGGTCCCTTGCTGGGTGAACTAGCTGTGGTTGTTGAATATGCAGGCACCGATGCTCACGATTGGGGAGGTGTTTGGTGGGTGCATCATGTAGCCAGCGGCGAAAAGATCATGCACTGGGGTGACTTTATGGAGATTGTTGATGAAAGTAGGTGACTTGGTTAGACTTCTCGATGACCCAGAGGTCCACAGGAACAACGGAGAGATCCCCGCCGACTCTATTGGTGTCGTGGTCGAAGCGGTTGTGTTGCCCCATCACGCATGCGAGCCACCACTGTGGTCGGCATGGGTTCAATGGAACGGTCGATCGGATTGGGACTCGATGTTTGTTGAGGATTTGGAGATTATCAGTGAAAGTCGGTGATTTAGTGAAAAGCGGCAATCATGTTGCTCTCGTTATCGTCGCTAACGCTTACGAGACTTTGATAAAGTGGGTTGATGATGGCATCGTCGAGGATGCAGACAACTACGCTCTCAGCTTGGAGATAGTCAGTGAAAGTCGGTGATTTAGTTATAGTAAAGGGCAGACCAGAGTACGGCGCTGGCAAAATCGTCAGATTTTATGCCAACCAAGGCACTATTTTGGTCGAGTTCCCCAAAGAGGAGGCCGTGATTTACTGCGACTACTCAGAGGTAGAAAATCATGAAAGTCGGTGATTTGGTAACTATTAGGCCGGTCGTCGCCCGACCAGAGTTGTATGGCGTCGGCCTCATTGTGAAGATTAAGTCCAGAAGGTGCTTCGTCCAGTGGTCCAACGAGCCTGACCGCCAACCTAGAAGCTGCGAGATGGCGTTTTTGGAGCTAGTCAATGCAAGTCGGTGATTTGGTTGTGCAAAAAAACTGGGAAGCAGACGGCGTGGGCATCGTAGTCAAAATGTTGAGAACTACTAGCCTGGACAAGCGCGCTACAGTCCAGTGGCCAAACGGTGAGGCCGATATGTATCAGAGCCAGTTGAAGGTTATCAGTGAAAGTCGGTGATTTAGTGCGCGATAAAGTAACGAAGGCCGAAAACACAGTTGGCTTAGTGATGGAGATTGGAGAACCACATCCCCAGTCTTGGTATCCGCAACAGGTGATTGTTATGACGAATGGCCAAGCGCATGCTTGGTCAATATTGAGGCTGGAGATTATCAGTGCAAGTCGGTGATTTGGTACGCATTAAGGGTGAGCAGGAAGTGATGCTCGTGACGGAGGACTGGAGCGGCGCATCCGATCAAGTGACTGTACTGCGGAGCGGTCGATTGCAGTACATCAAAAAAGCGGCACTGGAGGTTATCAGTGAAAGTCGGTGATTTGGTTAGAGTGAAAGCTATTTCCGCTCACACACTCAAAGCCCTGAAGCGTGGAAGCGAAGTTGGAATCATCATAGAACACCACAAAGCCGAGGGTAATCTTTTAGAATCTGTGCGCGTTGTTTGGCCCGATGGCTCGAACGAAATAGACTTTCCAGACTGGCTAGAGGTTGTGCAAAAAGCCCCTTGACTATTTGAAATGCGTTCTTACTGTTTAGACATGAAGCAGAGAAAACCAAAAGTTGGTGACTTGGTTGCAGTCTCAGAGGAGATTATGCAGGAAGAGCAGCAAGGTCTTCCCTTTGCCGGTCGCGGTCAAGTTGGCGTCATTGTCAAGTGCGTTGGCACTAGATGCCGGGTCCACTGGACAAACGGTCAAAAAAGTTTACCGCAACGCTCTGTGTTGCAAGTCCTTAACTATATGAGGGATTTCCGATGAAAGTTGGTAACTTAGTCAAAGTAAAGACAAAACACTATGGTAAGCAGTTTGGCCTCGTCGTCGGCTACGACGACGGCTCGAAGCGTTATCCAGTCTGGCGAATCAGACCATTCAACCATCCTCGTGATATTTATGCCCTTATCGGCGACATTGAGGTCGTCAGTGAAACTGCACTGTGCAGCCCGATGGGAAGTGGAGGTAATCAGTGAAAGTTGAGTGCATTGAATGTGGTGATGAGTTTAGCCCTAGACGATTCGCTCTTGGTTATTATACTTGTCTTGAGTGTGGCGATACGGATGCCGCGAAAGAGATACTAAGAAAGTCAAGATGCACTGCTCCCGCCTACAACAAAGGCGCGTATATGTATGTGAGCAGCGCAAGAATGGCAAGAGAGGTTGGCAAGTGAAGGCCGGTGATCTAGTAAAGCACAAAGAGATACCATCGTTGGGCTCTGGGCTCGTGACGGAGCTTAAAGGCGTACACTGTATGGTGTTGTGGCCGCTCATGTCGGGGAAGACACCCTTGAGCAACATACCTATATCCCCTGGGCCTTGCCTAGAGGCCAACTGCATGCTGGAAGTCGTCAGTGAAAGTCGGTGATTTGGTTAGGTTTCCTGAGACAAGCTACACTGCTTTGATTATAGAGCGGGAACAAGTATACGGTGCTGAGTACGACCATGTACGCCTGTTGGTTACGCAAAAGGTTGAGTTTAACAACCCAACTTGGATGAGCATGAGGGAACTCAAGCGATGTGCGGAGATTATTAACCAAGCCCCCTTGACCACTAAAGATCGGTGATTATAGTTAGGTCATGAGTAAGGGAATCCACAAGGTT
>CEUO01005538.1_pt1 | contig 39207 bp, 47 predicted proteins | sample 531391 | NCBI WGS metagenome assembly CEUO01 (sample SAMEA2622799, study PRJEB7988) | marine metagenome | isolation source: saline water (ENVO:00002010), including
ATGGCACCAATATGAAGAGAGCAACTCTTACAGCCCCTCTTCCAGTGACCCTTGCGTCCCACCTTCCATCCTTTTTCCGAGGAAAAATCTATGAAAAAGAAATTTGCTTGGGAAAAGTGGTTCAATCCACTAGACGAAGAGCTAGAGTCCATGAAGAATGAGATGGATGATCTTATGGATGAAATGCCAAATGTCTTTCCCGAAGAAGAAGAGGCGCAGCATCAAATCTTTCCTATAATCCAACAGCCTCCACCTTTTGGTCTTGTATCAGCAATAAATGAACAGAACCGTTTTATAAATTCGTTTGACTTTTGGGTTATGCATACAAATTTTGATGTGACGGAGGAAATAAAGAATCTAATAGAAAAAACTCCGGGAGTAGAGAGTATAACTGTTTTAACTAGATATAGGGTCAAGATAGGGCTTACTAAGTCAGGGCTGTTTAATAATACGCAAGTTAAACAATTAATACAAAATAAGATTATAGCGCTTGACAGTAAGTCAAAAGCGATCCAAGAAGACTACCTTTCGGATATAATCTTCGATACGCCGACACAAGAGATGATTGAAAAAACAAAGGAAGATCTTGGGGATTCTGACTGTAAATACTGGTCTTTCTACGTTTTTCCAAATGGTCAGTTATCGGTAGAGCAAGTTGAGTCCAAAGATGAATTAGATGAAAAAGTGCAATTTTTCCAAACAATCGAATATTTGATTGGTGGGAAGGTTTTCTACTCGACAGCGGAGTAGTTTGGGGTATATATTATATAGGACTGGATCTATAATTGTTAGGAACAAAAGGAAAAACTACAGCAAAATAATCATGAAAGGTTTTTATCATGGCTGTAAGTACACATAAAGTCGCTGCAAGCGACGGAACGACCGCCAATCCTGCACAGGTTCAGGGCGGTACATTTATTGACGGTGGCGATACATCTGCATCTGCCGCTATTTCTAATCGTCTCGGAATGGGTCTCAAAAGAGATCTCTCTGGAAACGGGCCTACTGAAAATGTACATGGCGTAGTCGCCAAAGCAGGGACTTGGGCTTACCAAGCCGCTGGAGAGTACATGGTTCGTAGAATGGCTACTACTATCAATGGTTCCGCAGACGATGTTCTGCAATCTGGTGGAAGTAATCATCCACGACGTAGTATTCATGTCCGTTCCGATCAAATCGGTGCTAAACTAGGCACAGCACATCGAGCTGGTTACTGGCGACCGACTGGAATCTCCGGTCAGCGCAATAACTGGTCTTCGAGTCTTAGTTCTGCTAATGCAAACTATGCCGCGAATACAGGGTCTCTATCCGCTACGTCTGATGACGCAGCTAGAGTAACGCCTTGGAACTCAAGCGGAATTCCTGCTGAGCTTGTTTACCTAGAAACCGGAAAAGTTTCTACTGCAAACATGAAGGATTATCCTTACAAGTCTGCTGTTGGGTAAACCATTAGTTTTCAAACTGGAGAGACGGGGTTCGCCCCGTCACTTCTTTTTCCCTTTTTGGAGAGATAAGAGATGAAAGACGCTTGGAGAAGTATAGCAGTTGCGGCTGTAAGTTGCCTGACGTTAATGATAGGTTTTTGGTTAGTTGAGGCAAGAGAATATGTTTCTAGGGCGGAAGTCACTGAGATGATTAAAACTCAGTCACCATATGTGGCTGACAGACAATTAATTCTCAGCGGAATGGAAAACTTAAGTAGAACACTGGAAGAAAACAATAAGGCTATCAATGGCCTTAATGTAGAGATTGCTCGTTTAAGAGCAGAGCTAGATAAGATAAGAGAATAGGAGGTTACTAACGTGGGCAAGACTCTCAGAGGGCGGCAAAAGGACACAAGAACAAAAAAGAGGTTGAGAGCAGAGAGAGACAGGCGAAGAAAAAGGCATGAAGGCGGTAAAAAATAAGTACAGTCCTCATGCAGGTGATATAATAAACTAATTAAGGAAAGCAAGTCGGGCAAGGAAGCCTTTTTTCACTAATACTTTCAAGGAGAAATCCATTATGGATAAGCTAAAGAGCTTAATCAGATCTCGCCGCTTCTGGACTGCGGTAGCTAGCGTTGTGGTTGTAGCCATGAACGAAGCACTCGGCATCCCAGAAGACACAGCTAATGCTATTGCTGCAATCGGCGTTAGTTGGATTGTTGGCGATTCATTGCGAACGACCGAATAAGGTCACGAGCAAGCCATATCGCCCGCAGTTTTATTCGCTGTAAAGCTGCGGGCTTTTTTTATAATCACAAAGTTGGACAACAGACGTAAGAAGGATTTTTAGTAAGTGGACTCTATCAAAGTTAAGAAGCGCAATGGACGACTACAAGATGTAAACTTAGATAAGATTAATAAATGTGTTGAAAGAGCGTGTGTAGGATTAGAAGATGTATCAGTCAGTGAAGTAGTATTAGATGCGAGCCTCCAGTTGTACAACAAAATTACAACTGTAGAGATAGACAAAGCTCTTATTATGTCCGCTCGCTCAAAAATAGAGAAGGAGCCCAACTACTCTCAAGTAGCGGCTAGGATGCTCCTGAATAATCTTTACAAAGAAGTGTTTGGTGAAACCGTAGACAGTGATACCTTCGATTTTCAATACAGAAAGTCTTTTGTACAAAACATCAAAAAACTAATTAAAGCCGGTAGGCTCAGTGAGAGATTATTAGAATACGATCTTAAATTTCTCTCAAACTCTATTGACCTAGAAAATGATAAAAGATTTAAATATCTAGGAATACAGACTTTATATGACAGATACTTCATCCATATAGATGGGATTAGAATGGAGACTCCTCAGTCTTTCTGGATGAGGGTTGCTATGGGTCTGTGCTTGAATGAAGAAAATAAGGAAGAGAGGGCTCTGGAAGTCTATAACATGATTTCCCAGTTCCGCTACTGCCCTTCTACGCCCACTTTATTTAATAGTGGCACTTGTCGCTCTCAACTTTCTTCCTGCTATCTGAGTACTGTTGAAGATTCTATTGATGGAATTTTTGGAACTATTCATGGGCAGGCAAGGTTATCAAAATATGCTGGTGGCCTTGGTGTGGACTGGACACCCGTTCGTTCTTCAGGGTCTTATATTCAAGGGACAAATGGACAATCGTCTGGATTGATTCCTTGGTTAAAGATCTTTAACGATACTCTTGTGGGTGTTAATCAGGGCGGCAAACGCAAAGGGGCTGGATGTGCCTACCTCGAAGTATGGCACTTGGATGTCGAGGATTTCCTAGATCTCCGAAAAAATACTGGGGACGACAGAAGAAGGTGTCATGATATGAACACCGCCTTATGGGTGTGTGATGAGTTCATGCGGGCAGCTTCAAAGGATTTAGATTGGTATTTGTTCGATCCAGCCGAGTGTCCAGAGCTACACGAATTTTTTGGCAAGAAGTTTTCATCTGCCTATAAGAAACGTAAGAAGATGGCAGAGAATGGAGAGATAAAGTCTTTCAGGAAGATCAGTGCGAAGACGCTCTGGAAGAAGATGTTGCGCTCTCTGCACGAGACTGGGCATCCTTGGATTACCTTCAAAGACCCCTCAAACATAAGATACAGTAACAAGCATGAGGGTACTGTACACTCGTCTAATCTGTGTACAGAAATCTTGTTGCATACTAAACCGACCTTATATGAAAATGGCGAGGTTAAGCAGGTTGGAGAAACCGCCGTATGTAACCTAGCCAGTATAAACCTATCAAACCATGTGAAAGTAAGGACGGTAGATTGGAAAAAACTTCAAGAAACTGTGGAAACAGCAGTCCGAGGGTTGGATAATGTAATAGACATTAATTTTTACCCAACTAAAGAAGCAGCCAAGTCTAACTTGAGAAATAGACCTATCGGGCTTGGAATTATGGGTACTCATGATGTCTTACATAAACTGAATATTCCCTACAACTCGGAAGAAGCAGTCGGTCTGTGTGGACAGATTCAAGAATTTGTTTCATATTGGGCAATACTGACTTCCTCCAAGATTGCAAAAGAGAAAGGCGCGTATGAGTCGTATGATGGCTCTGAGTGGTCGAAGGGGAATCTTCCTATTGATACTTATTGTTCTTTAATGAATGAAAGATATTCAGTAGAGACGTATAATCCTAAGAAGTTTGAAAATTTAGAGTGGAACAAGGTAAGGGATCACATAGCCGAACATGGGATGAGAAATTCAAATGTTATGGCAATAGCCCCTACAGCAACGATATCATATATACAGGGCTGTGCTCAATCAATCGAGCCAGACTATTCGATGCTCTATGTGTATTCTACGCTTAGCGGAGAGTTTACTATGGTTAATGAGTATTTTGTTGACTTAGCAAAGAAGAAGGGCATATGGTGTCAGGAGTTAGTAGATGCTCTGAAAGCCGCAGATGGAGATGTTATGGCTATTGACCTAGACGATGACATCCAAGCGGAGTTTATGACTGCATTTGATGTGGGATTTGACACGCTCATCGGATGTGCCGCTGAAAGACAAAAGTGGATAGACATGGGCCAGTCCCTTAACCTGTACAATAAAGGCACGAGCCTTAAGTATTTAAATGACATGTATATGAAAGCTTGGGAATCAGGGCTAAAGACTACATATTATTTAAGAAGTAAAGCTGCTACTAGAGTCGAGAAGTCTACAGTAGAAGCTGTTAAGGAGGAGCCCGACATTGAGTCAGATGTTCTGCCTCAAGCTTGCTCCATAGATGATCCAGATTGCGAGAGCTGCCAATGAGGTTCTATGAGTTCAAGCAGTCAGATACATCTCCATTGAAGTATCGGGTAGAATTAAGCTTAGAAGAAGCTGAAAAAACAAAAGATTTGCTATATCGAATAATTGAAAGACTGAATAAAGATGAAGAAAAGTAAGGAAATCATTTCGGATAAGGTTGCCGTAGTAAACCAGATTTTACCCCACGTCAATAAGTGGGCTTGGGATCTGTTTATTGATGGGGCGGCGAATAATTGGATGCCTACAGAAGTTTCTATGGCTAAGGATATTGAACAGTGGAAAGGTGGTCTTTTGTCTGAGGGCGAAAAGCTTGTAGTCAAGAGGTGTCTCGGATTCTTCGCCGGAAGCGAGTCGTTAGTAGCTAACAACCTGCTGCTGTCGGTATTCAAGTTTGTAACAGACCCTGAGTGTCGTCAGTATATCCTAAGACAGGCCTATGAAGAGAGCCTACATAATCTAACTGTTGTATATATATGTGACTCATTAAACTTGGATATTGATGAGGTATATAAAGCCTATAATACTATCCCTAGCATTAAGGCTAAGGATGAATTTTTGATGAATATTACGTCAGATATTAATAGGCCAGATTTCAACATTAACACCCTTGAAGGGAAGAGGGAGTTCCTTCGTAATATTATTACATACTATATCATCTGCGAAGGAATTTTCTTCTTCTCTGGCTTTGCAATGTTGCTGTCGTTTAACCGGCAGAACAAGCTTCCGGGCGTTGGTGAACAGATCCAATATACATTGAGGGACGAGAGCCTACATATTAAGTTTGGCACATCTCTTATCAATCGCATTATCGAAGACAACCCCAAGGTCTGGACTAAGGCGTTTAAGGAAGAGACGATGCAGCATATTGATACTGCTATGGAGTTAGAACTGGCATATGCCCGTGATGTCCTGCCTAGTGGAATCTTAGGCTTGAACTCGGATATGTTCATCGACTACGTTCAGTTTATTGCAAACCGTAGATTAGAGAATATGAACCTCCCAAGCCCATACCAAGATGCTAAGAATCCGTTTCCTTGGATGAGTGAAATAATTGACCTAGAGAAGTGTAAGAACTTCTTTGAAACAAGGGTTACAGAATATTCTGTCGGAAATATAGAAGATGACTTTTAAGGTAGTATAATATTCTATGCCTACTCACGATTTTGAATGTAGTAAATGTGGAAAAGTCCACGAAATTTTTAGACGCTTTGGGGAAGACCTACCAACAAAGATATCTGAGCTAGACTTGGAGGCTCCTTGTTGTCACGGTAATACCAAAGTGTCTCAGATATTTTACGCTCCTGACATCTCCGTTAGGGCGTCTGCTTCTGAAGCCTCGACTTTGGGCCAACTGGCTGAGAGAAATGCCAAGAAGCTGGGTTCCAAGGTAGGAGAAATGACTGAGAAGTATAGGACAAAGAAGGAAAACACAATCAAGCTGAAGGATGGCATGTCTGTTGACAAACGCAAAACGCCAGACAAGTCTGCTATGGATAGGATAAAGAAAATCAATAGCATGTCAGACACACAGAAGAAGATATATATAGAGAGAGGCGACTAGTGCCAGAATTTAGCGAAAGAAAAGTACCACACCAAGCTATTGTTACTATAACCGGCATTGTTTATGAGCAGCTTCAGGATGGTTCAATCAGTCCAGTACCAAAGCATGTCGAGCAGGTCGTGCTAACGAATATTGGATCGACCGAGAAGGAGTGTGGAGAACAGATGATTAACAGAATAGAAGGGCTAAAAAAGTCATGGACAAACAGCAAAGAGAATACGCAGAAAAAATAAGAACTGAAGGAGAGATGCTTGACGGAGGTAAGCATTTACTTAAGTGTTCTGCATGTGATAAAGAACTCGTCGAAATTTGGATCACTAAGAAAGAGCTAGATGTGAGATTCAAGATTAGGGCCGAGTGTCCATATTGTGGAGACTATTCATTTGCAGTAGAAGTGCAAGGAGGCTTCCATTTAGGAATTACAGATGACTGCCTGCTAGACCAATATGTGTCCGAAGAAGTTAGTTCAAGAGATCTAGACAGGATCACTGATGCATACCTAATCAAAACGAGGAAACGATAATGAGTGAAGACTACATTTTCAAAATTAATGAAGACAAGCCAGTAGAACGCCCAGAGGAAGATGTTGTGTCTGCTGTTGGTTACACCTCCGGAAGCCCTGACTACTCCTCTCCCGGCTCTAAAGAGATCGACGCAGAAGACCCTAAGTGCTATGCAAAGAAGGTTAAATATGAGAAGTCTGATGGTGGGACTAATGAGAAATACTATGTAAAATACGGAGACAAAGGGTTTATGTACGACCCTTGGGGACTTTACACAGAGAGAACGGAAAACAAAAAGCTGTACGGAGACAAGTCAACGTGGTACTTTCGCAAGGTTAACCGCAAGTCCTTTTTTTATTATTTAGATTTTCTTAAAACAAGAAACAAAGCGTGGCTACACAATGCAGAAAGAGAGGCTATAAATGGCTACTAGACTGACAAAGGTTGAGAAGTTTTTTATTGAGAACAATAAAGACCTTTCAAGCCAAGCAATTGCTGATGATATGAGAGCAGCAGTTACTAATGAAGATGTACAAAAATACAGAGACTCTTTAGGGGAAAAAGAACCAGAGGTGCCTACCGCCGGTAGCACTATGGCTAGAGACCCTGAAAAAGGTGTGGCTATAATGACACAGACTGCGGCTGAGATCTCAGATGAAGCTCAGAAGTCTGACAAAAAACTGCGAGAAGAGCTAAACAAAGATAGGATCTATAAAATAAAATGATCTGCACGCAAGAGGATTCGTTCCTAGACGAGAAAACTATCTGGATAGCCACGTTATCTGATGGGAACACCGTTTTCCAAGACGATGATAGAGAGGGAGACTTCCACCCAAGCGCTTGGATAAGGCTTAAGGATCATTGCGATTCAAAGGGTGTATATGTAGATAACCTCAGTATACGTTTCAGAGATCACAAAGTAGACGTGCCAAAGGCTGAGGCATATCACTTCATTAAGTCTGTTGGCTGTATGGTGGGTTTTCCAGAGGAACACTTTTTTATAGTTAGTCTGCTTAAGCAAGGCGAATTAGTAAGAACTTGGTATAAAGTTCCTGAAATAGTAGAAAATAAGTATTCTGTTGTCAAGACGGAAGATATTCCAAAATATGAATCATTAATGATTAAGGGGTCTATAGATGGCTAATGTAGAAGAAATATTAGGGCAGATTGATGATGGTATAGAAAACTACAAGCCTATTATCGCCAACCTGCAAAATCAGTACTTTGAAAACAATGGCAGATATTGGCAGGGGCTCTTCACTCATAGCACAGCCCCAATTGATGAAAATTCTGAGGCTCCAGATCGTCTTGGAGATAGACCAACAGACCAAGACAGCTCTTGGCAAGATATAGCGGGTGATGCAATGCCATCAGAGATGCTGAGTCGTATAAGAATTGACACATACGAATCACCCGAAGGGCATGGCTATATAATCATTGCAGAGAAGACTATCAATAGTGACAGCTACAGACGCATGTACAATGTAGGGCCCGAGTCTGGCCGTTCCTCTGAGTGGGAAAAACTTTCTTAAGAATAGGCCGCCCTTCGTGTTATAATACGCTAATGGGCAAGAAAAGAACAAACAAGAGCACGTTTAAGTCTATCTATAGCGATAGCTTTGTCACTCCAGCACAGTATCTCACTGAAGCACTGTGCTTTCTGGTGGCCAGACAAGCAGGCAGAGATCTAGCCGACAAATTTTGGGAAGAAAAGGAGTGGGCTAAATTCTTTCGTAGGCAGGTCGCTCTCGCCAATGAACTGCTTAAAGATTACGATATAAAGGCTATTCTTTCAGCCTTAAAAGACAGGCGTGTTAAAAACAAAATAAGATCTCTAGGGGCCAAGTTCATGCTGGTTCCGATCATAAAAGAGTACCAGAAGAAGATAAACTATCAGGATACAAAAATAGAAGTTACTCCGAAGGCAGATACCACAAAGAGACCGAGGAAGCCGGTAGGAAAACGATCAATATTATCAAAACTTGAGGATTTAGACAAATGAGCAGTGTTGATGAGATTATTAAAAAATACGGCACAGGGGTCGTTCTCTCTGGCAGTATGGTTCTAGAGGATAAAAAGGATGTGATACCTTGGTCTCCAGCTTTGGATATTATCTTGGGAGGAGGAGTCCCAGAAGGAAGCTGGGTGACATTGACAGGCGAGCCAAAGTGCGGGAAGACCACGAGCGCCCTGCATTTTGCGGCTAAAGCTCAGCAGGCCTCTGATAGAAATGTGTATTACCTTAACATAGAAGGCAGACTGAAACCTAGAGACCTAGAAGGCATTAAGGGGCTCGACCTTGATAAGGTAAACATCGTCAGATCCTATTTCGATGAGGGTGCGGGAAGAGGGAGAATTCTTACGGCAGAAGAGTATCTAACTATTGCGGAGAACTTTATAAAGAATGATCCCGGATGTATTGTAATTATTGACTCTGTATCTCAGTTAATTACAGAGAAAGAAATAACAGGAGAAGTGCATGAGCAGCATAGAGCGCCCGGAGCTAAGCTTGTGGCTAACTTCTGCAAGAGAGTCTCCAATGTACTCCCAGTTAATAAGAACATAGTTATTGCTATCACCCACCAAATTTCTAATATCAGCGGTTACGGTAAAGCCAAGGTGGAGAGTGGAGGTAGAAAAATTGCGTATGCTGTAGACGTTAAACTGGAAGCTAAGAGAGTTCAACCTTGGCATGTTGGCAGTGATGATGACGCGCCTGTTGGTCAAATTGTGACTTGGCTGACCCACTCTACGGCAATAGTAGCCCCCGGCCAAAAGATAGACTCCCATATCAGATATGGTCAAGGTATCGACGAGATAACAGAAATCATACGTCTTGGTATAGATACTGGGTTTATCACTAAGGCTGGCTCTTGGATGACTTGTTCATTTATGCAGGATCATCTAGATGTTTTAGAGGTTGATGAGTGGGACAAAGAAGCCGAAAAGATGTGCAAAGTCCAAGGACAAGAAAAACTTCGCAATTTACTACTTGACAAACCGGAATGGTTTGCTATACTAGATAAAGAGATTAAGCAGATGTTTGGTGCGTAGATGAGGGTTACTGGCTTAAATGGAAGGCATTACCCTTTTCCGCCTACTGGATATATGCCTGACGACAATGATTCTAGGAAGAGATCTGCGCTGCATATTAGAGCGAGAAATCTCCTGAGAAGTCTTTATCCGATGGACAGGGTTTTAGAAGAAGTGCCACTGCCGGGCAGCAATCAGCTCACGGCAGACTTCTTCTTGCCCGAACGGATGATCGTAGTGGAGTGTCATGGACGACAACATTATGAATTCGTAAAACATTTTCATGGAACTAAGTTAAAATTCCTAAAGTCTAAGGCGAACGATGGCCGAAAAATAGACTGGTGTGAGTTAAATAATATAAAATATATAGAGTTACCTTATACAGAGAACGATGATGAGTGGAAATATAGAATCGAATCGAGTTGATGAGAGGATTACGGAAGTGGAGGCTTTGTTGCTTGAGTACCAACGCTCCCTTGGGCTTGTGCCCTCAATCCATAACGCCGACATAGGTAAATATTTGAATATGTCGATTGAGCAAATAAGAAAGATGAGCCCAGAAGAGTGTGCGGAGGCGTCCTTTGCCATTGCTCAACAAGCGTTGTATATACAGCAAGAAATCAACAAGCACAACCAAAGAATCAATTGGGCTAAAACTAATATAAACATGATGGTTACTCAGCACATAGACCAGTATGGAAGCAAGTATACCCCATTTGAGAGCAGAAAACTGCTCGCAATCAAAGACAATGAATATACTTCTAAGTTATTTGAGCTGGCTATTAGGGCACAGCAAATAGTAGACACGTTATCTTATGTACCTGCCAAGATAAAGTTCGTGGCGGATATGTTATCAGAATATAAAAGAACAAAGGAGTTAGGTAATGTCTAGCATACCAGAACTATTAAGAAAAGGCTTTGAGAATGACGACTGGAGCTATGTCTCTGAGGCTCACCAGATGCTAACCGGAGAATATTTACTGGTTGATGAAAGCCTTGAACCGCAGGAAGTAGTAGAGGAGAAGCCGGAGAGTTTTTCTGAAAGCGTGCGTCAGGATGAGTCGTCTTATATCTCCAAAGTCTATGATGGAGATCGCCCTCAATTCCAAACCGATGGAGGTGGACAGGCTGCCCGCAAAGAGCCTATGCAACTGCCTAAAAACAGGAAGATGGAATGGAAGGATGACGGGTCTATTGCTGCCAATGAAAAGGTCAGCGAGAACCCCAGTCTTGGAGTCGCTAATCCAGTCAAGAGAACCAGAAAAAGAGCCAGTCAAAAAAATCAGAGTGGCGAGTTACGTTTAGACCGAAGCGAAAAACTAAAGGAATTAAATGAGTAAACTCTCAGACTTACTAGCAGAACGCAATGTGCTGGCAGGCATCTTCCGTTACGGACAAGATGGCTATCTAGAAGCTGCCGACATTGTTAATGAGAAAACCTTCTCTGACGCTTCCAACCAAGCGTTATTCAAGTGTTTCAGACACCTGATTGAAGAGAAAGGTTTAGACTCGCTAGACGAGGCTTCTGTTGTCTCTGGTTGCAACGAGACAGGCAGCGGCTGGGTGTTTGAGAATAGGACTGAGCGAGAGCACGCTAAGGCCATATTCAATACTACGATCAATTTGGAAAGTATTCGTACTTGGGCGGCAAAAGTACGGAAGCTTGAAATAGCTAATATGCTCAAGGAGCAATTGGATGCCGCTGGAGAAGATGTAGCTAAGGTTCGTGGAGACGAGCCTATTGGTGAAATTTTGGGAATTGCCGAAAGGCGGATTTTTGATTTTACTACGCTACTGGCCCAAGATAATCAGGACGATCCTCAGCAACTGTCTGAGGGGATTGACGCTTATCTCGACAACTTGGAATCCAATCCAAGTGACACTGTGGGAATCTCCAGCGGTTATCCTTTATATGACTTCTCTATTGGAGGAGGGTTCCGCAGAAAGACCGTAAACCTTATAGGTGCCAGAACTGGTATCGGTAAGAGTATGTTAGCAGATAATATAGGGATTCATGTTTCGGAGAAGCTAGGAATTCCCGTGTTGTACTTAGACACAGAAATGCCGACTGAGGATCACTGGAACCGTATTCTTGCAAATAAGACACGAGTAACTATCAACGACATTGAAACTGGTAAGTACTCTAGAAATTCAATGAAGACTCAGAAAGTCAGGGCAGCAGCAGAGGCGCTCAAAGAAATAGAATACCACTATCTAAATGTATCTGGCAAGCCATTTGAAGAAACAATGTCTATCATGAGGCGTTGGATTCATAAGGAGGTTGGATTTGATGAGAACGGTAATACGAATGACTGTCTGATCATATACGACTATCTAAAGATGCTGTCTGCCGATGGGATATCTGGCTCCATGCAGGAGTACCAGATCCTCGGTTTTATGATGACATCCCTGCACAATTTTGCAGTGAGACACGATATTCCGGTTCTTTCATTTGTCCAGCTAAACCGAGATGGGATTGATCGAGAGACGACAGGCGTTGTCTCTGGTTCTGACCGTATTTCTTGGCTGACCTCAAACCTGTCTATATTTAAGCCTAAGACAGACGAGGAGATCGCAGAAGACGGAGGCGAAGAGAATGGCAATAGAAAACTTGTGGCTCTTAAGTCTCGTCACGGTGGAGGACTAGCCCCCGGCGACTATATAAACATGTACCTAGAGGGAAAATATGCTACAGTTACAGAAAAAGAGACAAGGAATAATTTGAGACAAAAAGTTGATAAAGATAGGGAAGATCCTCCTACCTTCAAGGTTGAAGGCTCCGAGCCGGTTGAGTTTGAGCAGCCTAAAAAGAAGAGAGGTCGTCCCAAGAAATTGGATGCAGAGAGTATAAACAGGATGATTTCGGATGACGGATGATATTTATTTTGACCAAAGCCGTCTAGCTAAGTTAAACGGCATGCTTTGTGATGAAATTGAGGCTTTATTTGAACACCTTGGAATAGACTATAGTGATCAGGGTAAGATGCTTGTCGGAGCGTGCCCTGTGCATAACGGAGACAACAAGACTGCCTTTAATCTGTATGTTGAAGAGCTACCAAATGGTTTACGAGGTAACTGGAAGTGTAGATCTCAGGGGTGCGAAAAAAAGTTTGGCAACAATATATTAGCGCTTCTGAGAGGCGTGCTTGAAAAACCTTGGAAAGAAGTTATTGACTGGGCTTGTGCGTTTTTAGGTGTCGAATACACTAGTTTTGAAGGAACAGATGCATCTGAGATAGAAAAGAGAAGATACATCACCCGAGTCAACTCACTGAATAATAAACCAAAAGAAGAGAACAAAGGTGTTGTAAGAGATATAATAAGAAACAGGCTAAAAATACCCTGCCCTTACTATTTAGATAGAGGCTATAACCAAGAGACACTCTCTAAATATGATGTCGGCCTATGTGTCGAACGTGGGAAGAGGATGTACGGAAGGGCCGTAGTCCCCATATATAACAATAATTATGAGTATGCAGTTGGTTTCACTGCTAGAGCTACTACAGATAATTATAAATATAAGTGGATTCACAGTGAAGGCTTTCAGGCTAACAACTACTTATACAACTACTGGTTTGCCAAAGAGCATATACTAAAAAGCGGCGTTGTGATTCTAGTCGAAGGGCCGGGAGATGTCTGGAAGCTAGAGCAAAGTGGAGTGAGAACATCGCTGGCGATGTTTGGCACCGACCTTTCAGAACAACAGTTGTCTTTGCTTTATAGCTGTGGCGCGAATTCAATTATAGTACTTACTGACAATGACGAAGCGGGCATAAAGTCGGCTCAAAAGATAAATGAAAAGTGTAAGAGATTATTTAGAATGTTTTTCCCAACCTTGTCTTCCTCTGATGTCGGAGATATGCACAAAGATGAGATTGACAATCAAATTAGACCAATCCTAGAACAGGCTATGGAGGTTAGCGTATGAATATCTTAGGTCTCTCCGGACGCAAGCAAAGCGGAAAAAACACAGCATCGAACTTCCTGCATGGCATGGAGATGTTGTCCATCGGACTTATCCCCGACTTCAAATTCAGCGAAGAGGGAAAGCTCGTGGTTCCCACTACTGTTATAGACGGTCAAGGAAATGAGAAAGTTGAATATGGAGTCTTTGATTTAGAAAGAGATAAGACAGACTCAGCATTCTTCGACTATATGGCTGGTAACGTATGGCCGTTCATCAAGGCATACTCCTTTGCTGACATGCTAAAACTAAATGTATGTGTTGATGTTCTAGGACTGACATACGATCAGTGCTACGGAACAGACGAGCAGAAAAACACGCCGACTCACATTAACAGAGAACAATTTCCGGGGCTTGATGGAAGCGGCCCTATGACAGCACGGGAAGTGATGCAGTATGTAGGAACCGACTTCTTTAGAAAGATCTACCCTAACGTATGGGCTGACTCTACTATCAGAAGAATCAAGAGTGAAGGTACGGCCTTTGCGGTTATTACGGACTGTCGCTTTCCTAATGAGGTTGATGCTATTAAAAAAGAAGGAGGAAAGGTCATTCGACTGACCCGCAACGGAGATGATAGCGATGCACATTCCAGCGAAGCAGCTCTCGATAAAGAGAATTATGACTGGTCAAACTTTGATTTCGTTCTAGATAACAAAGATATGAACCTAGCTGAAAGCAATGAGACTATATACTCTAAGCTGACAGAATGGGGTTGGTGTCAGACGGATATCAGCTCATGATAGTAACCTACTTCAGATCGAGTTCATACAATCAGTATAGCATGTGTCCTCATGCCTACTATCTAACCTATGTGCTTGGACATCAATCTCCTTCGGGGCAAGCCGCAGAGAAGGGCACTATAGTTCATAAGGTAATGGAGTGTCTTGCTCAGGCTAAGCTCGCCCATCAGCAGAATGAAGGAACGATCAATGACGACGCTCTTGGCTTTATGGATGTGAGTGATTTTGAGTATGTATATTCAAATGATTTTGTTGACGAGCTGGTGAATCTAAGTTATGAGCACTATACAAAAGACTCTAAGCATCACTATACTCCAAGGCATTATAAGCATTGTAAGGAGTGGAGTTATCAAGCAATAACTCATTGTAACGGGGCATTTGATCCTAGAAACAGAGACATAGTTGCTCCAGAAGGTTCCTTTGACTTCGAGGTTGATGAACCTTGGGCTCAGTATAGTTATGATCTTCCAGATGGCACTAAGCTAGATGGTCGTCTATCAATGAAAGGAACAATCGACTTAATTACACAGGTAAGGCCGGGAGTGTATGAAGTTATTGACTGGAAGACTGGCAGGAGGTTAGACTGGGCGACGGGTAAAGAGAAGACCTTTAGAAAGCTTACTACAGACCCTCAGTTAAGAATATACCACTACGCCCTGTCCAAGATGTATCCAGATATAGACCAATTTATAATGACCATCTATTTTATCAAAGATGGAGGGCCTTATACACTTGCCTTTACTAAGGATGATATTGAAGACACTAAACAGATGATAAAGAATAGGTTTGAGGAGATCAGAGACTCGAACGTACCTCAGCTAAAGAAATCTTGGAAGTGCACTAAAATCTGTCACTTTGGGAAAAATGAACACCCAAGCGGTATAATAAATCCAGACACAGGCTCTCCGTTCACTATATGTGAATTTGTCGCAAAGAAAATCAGGAGGAAGGGCATGAATGTTTCTCTTGCAGAGGATATATCCCCCGGCCATCAATTTGATTATTATGAGGCCCCCGGATAATGAGAGTTTTGAATGACGCTCAGATCGAACAGTTGCTGGAAGTTACAAGGAAGGGAACGCCAGTAGCAGGCACCGCCCTGTACAAGATTGCAACAGATTTGAAGAGACTGAGAGGACTTATTGTTAGGCTTGTTGATAGCCATGAAGATAAAGAAGAAGTTGAAAAGATTGTTAAAGAGGCCATTGAATACCTATGAAATTCTTTCCATTGCATGTCCACAGCCACTACAGCTTGTTGGACGGGCTGAGTAAACCAAAAGATATTGCGAATAGATGCGTTGAGCTTGACCTAGATGGCTCCGCACTGACAGATCATGGAACTATCGGAGGGGCTGTGACTTTCGTAAATGCCATGAAGAACAAAGGCAAGAAGCCCATTCTAGGGTGTGAATTCTATATTTGCCAAGAGAAGCCAGAAGAAAAGAGCGACCGAACCACAAGCCATCTGGTTGTGCTTGCAAAGAACCTACAGGGTTGGAAGAGGCTGATCGAAGCGACCTCTGAAGCTAACAGGCCTGAGTTTTTTTATTACAAGCCACGATTGGACTTAGATAATCTAGCTAGGTTTGCAGATGGTAGCTTAATTGCTTTTAGCGGCCATATGGGAAGCGATCTGGCAAATGTTATATTTACAGAGCCGAGTGAAGCTTACAATGCAAGAACTTACGAAGAAGCACGCTCTATGGTTGACCCAGAATGGCTGACAAAAGCCAAGGAACTTGCTTATAAATACCAGAATATATTTGGAGAAGGCAATTTCTTCATTGAGATACAATTAATAGACCAAAACAACCTCCCCGCTTCTAAGGTCGTAGGAGAGGCGCTGCGCTTCGTTAGCAAGGAGACTGGTATTCCCCCCGTAGCAACGCCCGACGCGCATTATGCGCGCTCTGAGGACGCCTATGACCAACGTGTGCTTTTATGTAACGCTATGGACACCACACTGAACGATGTTATGGATAAAATAGCGAAACAGGAGGATGTGGGGCTGGCGACGTTCTTTAAGTCCACAAACTACCATATTCCGTCTCTAGAGGAAATGCAGGAGATTCATACGGATGAAGAGATAGAGAACACAATGGTTATTGCTAATATGTGCGAGGAGTACGATATTACTAGCAAGCCTATGTTACCTAAATTCCCAGTACCTAAGAAGATGTCCTCTGAGCAATACCTGTATCACTTATGTCAGGAGGGATGGTTACGCAGGAAGGATAAAATTGAAGAGGTCATAAGATACACAAACTATAAAAAAGAGGAGTATGGTGAGAGGGTAAAAAAAGAGCTTGATATCCTAACAGAAGCAGGTCTGTCTGACTACTTCCTTGTTGTACACGATATAATTCAGGCAGCCAAAGATCGTGGTGAGATCGTTGGCGCTGGCAGAGGAAGTGCCGCTGGGAGTCTTATCCTTTACCTGCTGGGAGTGACTGAGATTGACCCTATTGAGTATGGGCTTATCTTTGAGAGATTCTACAATGCTGGAAGAAACACAGAGGAACATGTCAGCTTACCTGATGTGGATATGGATTTTGAGATTCAGAACCGTGATAAAACAATTTCTTATATCAAAGAAAAGTATGGTCATGACAGGGTGGCCCAAATCCTTACGTTCAGCCGTATGCAGGGCCGAGGTGCGTTGAAAGATGTTCTTAGGGTTCATTCCGCTTGCGGATTTGAAGAGATGAATCGAATCACTAAGTGGATTCCAGACGAAGCAGAAATTTCAGACCAACTTCAGGAAATGAGAGAGGCTGACAAGGAATCTGGAGGAGACGGTGATGCCAGTATTATCATGTGGGCATTAGAAAACCATCCAGAAGAACTTAAACAGTGGTGCTACATAGACAGCAATGGCAACCTGCAAGGGCCGATGGCAAAGCGTTTCGAGCAGGCCATTCGACTAGAGGGGACTAAAAGGTCGCAGTCCAAGCACGCTGCGGGAGTGGTGGTATCTCAACAGCCCCTTAATGAGGTCGCTCCTTTAGTGTTTGATAAGAAGACAAAAGAGCCTATTGCTGGTATGGAAATGGGAGACTTAGAGGCTATGGGCCATGTTAAGTTTGACATACTCGGCATCGCCCTTCTGGATAAAATTCATGGTGTCAAGAAGATTGTAGCAACTGGAGACTTGCGGTGAGCATCATTATAGATGATCGTAAATTTGAGGGGATGCACCAATATGTTTTTTGGAATAACAAATTCTTTCGCTCAGAGGATGTGAGAGATGAAGATATGCATATCCATTGGGTCGCATCTTCTAGAAACATACTAGCCTCTGACCCTCCTGAGCTAGAGGGCACTCCTGAGAGCGGCGTCATTGCTTCTCACGTAGTACAGCTTAATAAACTGTTTAAAAAACTAAAGAGTGAGACTGGCCCCTACAATATCGTATTATATAGTAGAGATGGAGGGATTCAGCTACAGCAAGAGTCGCTAGACAAGGGGTATCGTACGAAAAAGGGCTACTGCATTACCTTCAAGATCGACGAAGGAATAGAAACCCTAAACAGGATACCAAAAAGCGTAAACAAGATCTTTTGCAGCAATGTAACTGTCAACGACAGCCAGATCGTTTGTTTTCCTTATGGAACTTCATACGACTGCGCAGAAGGAATATACGAAAGAGCAGAAGAGCCTTCTATCAACAAAAGAAAGCTTTGTTACGCAAACTTTAATGTGATAACAAACAGAAGGCACAGGATTCCGATTTGGAATAAAATGGTTGAGCTAGGATGGGTTGATGTTCGCTCTGGCTTGACGACAGAACAATATATTGAGGACTTGTTTTCATACAAATACACTATTTGCCCTAAAGGTAATGGTATAGATACTATGAGGATGTGGGAGAGCTTGTATTGCGGAGCGATCCCTATTGTCCCAAGAAGCGGAGTTAGCTCTCATTTTAGTGGGCTACTGCCTATCGTTGAGGTGGATGATTGGAATTTAGATAGCGAATATCTGGAATCAATTTACCCAGCTTTAGCGACGAGACTAGCAAATTTTGGATTACTGAATAAGGAATATTGGAAGGTTGTAACAAATGAACTATAATAACATTTGCGTATTTGACTTTGAGACCAGCAGTGCCGACAAGAATACTTGTCAGATTCTCCAAATTGGAGCAGCTATTGTAGACAGGTGGAATCTTGAAGTTATAGATACATTTAATTCCCTAGCTAAACCAGAGGATATGGATGCTGTCGAGGAAGAGGCCTTGCAGATTAATCGTATCAAAAGAGAAGACTTGGAGGAAGCTCCAGATGTCAAGATAGTGTGGGGACAGTTTGTAAACTGGGTTAATAAATACAATAAGTCAAAAGGCCCGCTGAACACTTTTAGGGCCCCAATCCCATCAGGCTATAATATAATTGGGTATGATATGCCCATCGTGCAGCGCTACTGCGAGAAGTTCGGGCCTTGGGATGAGAAGAGAAAAGAACAAAAGCTTTTCAACCAGCTACATAAGATTGACCTAATGGATCACATGTTCTTCTGGACAGAAAACAATGATACTATCAAGTCGTTAAAACTGACATCAATCTGCGAGTGGATGGGCTTTGCGAAGGCAGATATAGAAAATGCCCACGATGCTCTCCAAGATGTTTTGAATACCGCTAAAATTGTCGTAAGATTACTTAGGATGCAAAGATCCTTGACTGCGGTATCGGATGAAACTGGTAAACCTAGACTACAAATGAAGAATGCGTTTGGACATGGACAAGATTAAGATCATAAAGTCAAGCTGCGGCTGCAAGTTCAATTCCCATGACGGCAAGCACGCTGAAATTGATTTCTACAACATGAACCTCTACTGCCCTAAGACTTGGGGGCTGATTGGAAGCGGTGCCACCAAGGGTATCTTCCAGCTTGAAAGCCATCTAGGTAGAGAGTGGGCGAAAAAAGTTAAGCCGTCTAACATCGAAGACCTTGCTGCACTAGTGGCTCTGATTAGACCCGGATGTCTGCGGGCTATGAGTGGAGACCCTCCCAAGAGTATGACACAGAGATACTGCGACAGAAAAACGGGAGAGGAAGAGACTGAGTACTTCCATGAGTCGCTTGAGCCAATACTAAATAACACCTATGGTGTGCTGGTATATCAAGAACAGGCTATGCAGATTGCACAAGCTATTGCTGGATTCAACCTTCAAGAAGCCGATGTCTTGAGAAAGGCTATTGGTAAGAAGAAGGCTGATATCATGGCGAAGATTGAGGGACAGTTCATTGATGGGTGTAAACGTGAGGGAATCGTTAGTGAAGAGCAGTCTAAAGAGATATTCGGTTGGATTCGTGAGTCTCAGCGTTATTCATTCAATAAGTCGCATGCTGTTAGCTATGCAAAAAACGCATATTGGTCGGCATACTGCAAGGCTCACTTCCCTCACGAGTTTTTCTGCTCTTACCTACGTGGCTCTGCTTGGAAGCAGGATACGCATGAGGAGGTTTATGAGCTTGTTAACGACGCACGATTAAGCGATATTGAAGTCGCCGTCCCAAACCTGCCGTCGTTGAGAAAGAGCTTCTATATACACGGAGACTATATTAGATTCGGTCTCTCTGATATAAAAGGGGTAGGAGGCTCCGCCGTTGAAAAGCTGAAAGAGAGGTCGCCAGAAGTCGAGGAGAAGCTATCCTGTAAAATGGCAGACTGGACTTGGGAACAGTATTTGATATTTTTCTCCAAGAGTTCTTCCACAACAGTCAATGTAGCAATGATCTCCTGTGGCGCGTTAGACTATACCAAAGTTCCTAGAAACCGTATGTTGTATGAGTTTGAAATATGGAATAAGCTGACTGCGAAAGAGATGGCTTGGGTGCAGGACAACTATAAACCTCTTAGCTCCCTTAAAGAGTCTTTGATCGCATGTCAACCAACCAAAAAAGAAGGAGGAGGGTGTAGCACGTCGAAGAGGTCTTTGATTTTAGCGGATCTAATAAAGACTATAGAGAACCCGCCTCATAGCTTAGAAGATACTCCTTCGTGGATAGCTTGGGCAGAGGAAAAGTATTTAGGGATCGGTGTGACTTGCAGCAAGGTCGATGGATGCAGCGGCTCTGTAAAAGCAAATGCTACATGCAAAGAGTTTGCGGACGGACGTTCTGGGCATATGATAGTTGCCGTAGAAGTGAACAGGGTCAAGCAGGTTACAACAAAGAGCGGCAAATCGGCTGGATCAAAAATGGCTTTTATAACTGTATCTGACAGCTCTTGCTCTATTGATAATGTCGTGTGTTTTCCCCAGCAATGGAGGGACTACCAAGGAACCCTACAAGAGGGAAATACTATACTACTTCAAGGTGAACGAGATAAAAGAAAGGGTGGATTTGTAGTCCAAAAAGTATGGCAGATATAGTAGAAACTATAAAAGAATTTGTAAAAGATACATACGAAGTTAAGGCTTCCATCACTGGTGATCTATGCATTATAGAGTTTCCCTTTAGGAGCCAAGTCCCCGCTTCTCGTTATTTTAGGACATGCTATGAGATTGAGTATGAGGGAGAGACCTCAAGGCTGAAGTACACTAGATGGTCAGATAAAAACAAGATACTTAGAGATGTAGTGTACTCTCTTCCTAATTATGCTACCAAGATGTTTATATGGTGTGATTTAGTGAGATGTTCACTCTCGCTGGGATATAGCTATGAGATGATAAGATACGAGCTTGATGGGGAGGAAGTTGACGAGGAGTCTTTTTTCAAGTGCCTGCCAACGCCATTGTATGACAGCAAATTTGAAGAAAAGCAGGAAAAGCTGGAAAACTTGTTCATAGAGTCTTATGATAAAATATATTCAGACTTTGAAGAACAGGCTGAAAAGGATGGAGTCGGAGATGGTTTCAGGCTTCTTTGTAACATTTTTTTAGAGGCAAAATAATGAATAGTTGTGATTTTGTTGGTCAGTTCAAGTATGATCCAACGCTTAAAACTTATCCCAACCCCAGAGGTGGAGAAACTGCGGTAGCTAACTTTGTACTCGAAGTATCAAGGATATATCGGAAGAAAAGTGGAGAAGAAAGAGAACAGGTTTATTGCTTAGACTTTGAAGCTTGGGATGCAGGCGCTAGATTGATTGCAGAGAATTTCAAGAAAAGCGACTGGATAACAGTTCACTCTTCCGCTAAAGTGGATAATTATACCGACAAGAACACAGGAGAGAATGTGACTAAAGTCAGATTCCGGGTCAACGAGTTTGAAATTCCAAAATGGAACAGCGTAGCACAGACGGTGGGAGTTGCAAGTTAATGTCAGCATGTGACTTCCTAGAGAAGAATGAGTCCGAAATCGTAAAAGAGTATTCCCCTTTGGTAGTTTCTCAAGCGCTAAAGTTCAGGCCAAATAAATTAACCAACTTTGATGACTACATGCAGGCTGGCTATATTGGCCTGCTTAGAGCTATCAGGAAGTATGATCCCGACAGAAATACCAAGTTCTCTACCTTCTCTGTCATCTGCATAAGAAGGCAGATAATGAAAGAGTACAGCAAGCTCCGCATGTACCCAAGTGCGTTTGAGGATAAAGAAGATGAGAATGTGAAGGAGCCTTTCTGGGAGATACAGCCTGACTATCTTACAGCCACAGAGAAAGAAGTCCTTGGGCTAAGGCTACAAGGATACACCTATGAACAAATAGGGTCTAAAATGAACTTTACCAAATCTTGGGCAAGTGAGCTGCTCTCGTCAGCCATTAAGAAAATAAAAGAGGCTAATGCGAAAACCTAGAATTCTATGGTGCGGTGAGGCCAGCTATCTCCACACTGGATATGCTATATATGGGCGAGAAGTCTTGGATAGGCTTCATGCTACAGGCAAGTATGAGATAGCTGAGTTCTCTTCATATGGAAAGCCCGGCTCTCCAGAGATAAACTCTATACCTTGGAAATACTACAGCAATATGCCAAGTACAGACGAGGAGTGGGAGGAATACAACTCTGTCGCCACAAACCAGTTTGGAGTTTGGAGGTTCGAGGATGTCTGTATAGACTTTAAACCAGATATCGTATGTGATACACGCGACTGGTGGATGCTGAACCATGAAGGAAGCTCTATATTCAGACCCTTCTATCACTGGATGATTATGCCCGCTGTAGACTCCGCTCCTCTACAAAATGAGTGGCTAGAGACATTTCAAAACGCAGACACTCTATTTACCTATTCTGAGTTTGGTAAAGAAACTATTGAGAAAGAGTCTGCGAATAACATACAAGTGAGAGACGTATGTTCTCCCTCAGCAAATTCTGAAGCATTCCGCCCCACAAAAGATAAAGATAGACACAAGTCAAGTTTTGGCTTCATGGATGATGTGCAGATTATAGGCACAGTCATGAGGAACCAAAAGAGAAAACTCTACCCTGACCTGATCGACTCCTTCTCTGAATTCTGCCGCCGAGAGCCAGAGATTTCTAGCAATGTATACTTATACCTACATGTAAGCTACCCAGATGTCGGCTGGGATATACCGAGATTGGTAAATGAGTCTGGTGTCGCTCATAAAATACTGTTCACTTACTACTGCAACGACTGCAATTACGTCTTCCCCTCATTCCTGACAAATGCAATAAACATCTGCCCAAAGTGTGGTAAGAGAAGGGCAATGATGCCAAACGCACAGAACGCAGTGCCAGAAGAGTGGTTAGCGAGCATAATAAATTGCTTTGATTTATACGTACAATATAGCATCTGTGAAGGCTTTGGTATGCCTCAAGTGGAAGCAGCATCGTGTGGAGTGCCTGTCATGTCTATGGATTACTCTGCCATGTCATCAGTAATAAAAAATATAGGAGCTACTCCAATAGGAGTGAATATGTTTAGGGAGATGGAAACACACACGAAAAGAGCGCTTCCTAATAATGAAGAATTTGTGCAGAAGCTCATCGAGTTTTTTAGCATGCCCAAAACAATGCGAATGAAAAAGGGGTACGAGACCTACAATAATTGCATGAACAACTATAGTTGGGATAAGACTGCGGCGAAGTGGGAAAAGGCTATAGACGAAGTTGAATTAAAGGACATCAATGAGACTTGGTTGTCCCCCCCAAGAGTTCATAACATTCCAGAAGAAATACCCGAACCTTCCACTATGTGTTCCAACGAATTTGTTTCTTGGTGCATCTTGAATATTCTCGGACAGCCGGAAAAAATGAATAGCTTTGAACATATGAAGATGCTTAGGAATATAAACGATGGGTTCATGACTGAGGTATTTTCTATATACACAGCCAAAAGAAGGCTTGAGCCGTACTCTGCAAGTGATTTAGCCAATGACTTGGGATTTATGAGAGAGTTATACAACGACCTAGAACTCCGTAGAGTCTCTGACTATAGACCTCGGTTTATACAGGAGGATTGTAGATGAAAGTCTTATTTATAGGTGTTTACAAAGACGGGACAGGCTGGGGAAATGCGGCTCAGAACTACATACTTGCACTAGACGCTGCGGGTGTTGACGTAGTTCCCCGCGCCATAAGGCTGAATGACCGCAATGTGGAAGTTCCTCAAAGAATACTCCAACTTGAAAAGAAAAGCTCTAAAGGATGTACGCATGTAATACAAAACGTGCTTCCTCATCACATGGAGTATAGTGGTGAGTTTGAAAAGAATATAGGAATATACTACACTGAGACTAGCCATTTTAGGAACTCTGGCTGGGCAGAAAAGCTAAACCTAATGGATGAACTGTGGGTTCCCAATAGTCAAATGCTTTGGTCGGCTAGACATAGCCATGTAAAAACCAGAATAAAAACAGTGCATGTCCCCGCATATATAGATAAATATAAGAGGCAATATGAGAAAATATACTTAGGAACAGAAGGTTCTTTTGTCTTTTACTTTATTGGTGAAGTCACTAGAAGAAAAAACCTTGTGGCTCTTCTTAAAGCCTTCCATCTTGAGTTTACGACAGATGAGCGGGTAGATCTGGTGATAAAGGGAAACCTTACTGGCATGTGTAAGGAGGAGACTACGAAACATATTAGAGAAATGTGTAATCAAGTTAAGACAAATCTAAAACTCTACCCAGACATAAGCGATTATAAACAAGAGAAAATAATAACAAAGTATATTGACAATGACACCATGTTGAGATTTCATAGATCTTGTGACTGCTTCGTGGCTCCATCTTTTGGTGAGGCTTGGTGCATACCTGCGTTTGACGCAATGTGCATGGGAAATACTCCAATAGTTAACAACTGCACAGGCCTTCCTGAGTTCGTAAATAACGATAATGGATGGCTCGTCGATAACGCAGAGGAGCCTGTATTTGGAATGGCACATGGATTCGGATTATCTGACCTTTACATGGGCAATGAAGACTGGTGGAACATAAATATTAAACATCTCCGTAAGTGTATGAGAGATGCCTACGAAAATAAAAGATCGGATAAAATAGCGTCCTGCATGGAGAGAAGAGAAGAGTTCTCTTATGAAAAAATTGGAGAGCAGATGAAGGAGAGGTTGAATGCCTAGCCAAGTACAATCTATTATAAGGGGGGCGACCAGAGATCGTGATGGTAAGCTGAATATACTCACGTTCCCTACTCACGAGAGGTACGAAAGCAACCTCTGTAGGACAGGGCATAATTTTTATTCTGTTTCTGTTGAAGGACGAACTAAGTCGGGATGGGACACGGACTATGCTTGTATCCCAGAGAACTATACTATACTTGAGCATATAAACAACATACCACTGCTGTTAGATATAGATATCGTATTGAGTCAAAACAAATACGGACAGTTTGATATAGCTAAAGAGGTTGCTAAAAGATACAGTTGCCCTATAGTATCGCTAGAGCATACCTGCCCTCCAAACAGAGAGCTTACTGACCCACTTACCGCCACAGCCTTCTCTCCTGAGATGAGATCTTCTATGGTAGAAAGCTTCTATCACAAAAGAGGAGACATAAATGTTTTTATATCCGAGTGGAGCCGGGACGAATGGGAGTGGGATGGCGACAGCGTTGTTCTTCATCACGGAATAGACACAGATGTCTTTATGAGCATAAACCCAGTGGAAGAAAGAGACAACGATGCCATATCGGTGGTTAATGATTGGGTTGAGAGAGACTGGTGTTGCGGCTATACTCTTTGGGAATCTGTTATCAGGAAGAGTGGGGCTCCTACTAAGGTGGTCGGCAAAAACCCCGGACTGTCAGAGCCAGCAAAGGACGTATATGACTTGTCGTCTAAATACAATAGTAGCAGAATATTTCTCAACACATCAATTGCCTCTCCGATACCGACCACGCTTCTTGAAGCCATGTCTTGTGGGTGCGCTGTTGTGTCTACTGCAACAGGAATGATACCGGAAATAGTTAAGCACGGGTATAATGGACTCATAAGCAATGACCCGAACAAGATTGCTGGTTATTTATCGGATATACGAAACGATCTGGGGCTGGCAAAAGAGCTTTCAGAAAATGCTATAAAAACCATAAAGGAGAATTTCTCTCTTGACACTTTTGTTGATAAGTGGAATGAAATATTTTTACAGGCTGAAACCATCGGAGAACAGGCTAAATGAAACTGAATTTAATCTACGGCAGAGGACAAAAACTTAATGGGTACACAAATATAAATGCTGTGCCTGTCGAGGATGACGACGTAATCACAGCAGATCCATCAAATCTAGACTTTTTTGTGGATGACGCTGAGGCAGAAGATATAATAGCATGTGATGTGGTAAATTTTCTACCTAAGTCAGTAATGGTGTCAACCATCAACCATTGGGTTAGTAAATTAAGGCATGGTGGCTCTATAGCAATAGGTGGTATTGATTGTCATGCTATTGCTAGAGATATCGTAAATAAAAAAATAGACCTACACAGCATAAATGATATACTATATGGTGCTGGAGTTTCTGGGTGGGACATCAGAAAGAATGCATTTACTATGGAAAGCCTAGTAGACCACTTAAGGGATCTAGGCTTAAAAATACAAAGGAGTAGAATTGATAAATATGAAATTATTGTGGAGGCAGTCAGACCATGAGCACTGAAAATAAAAATGATAGTGAATTTCCACTGGAACAATCGTCTAACGAGGCAGAAACAATATGCCGAGACTGCGCTTTCGCGGTGTATGAGGGGGAGACCCAAACTACATGCGCGCTCGGGAATCTGGATAAGCTAGAGGAACAAGGGGCAGACATAATCGAAGTCTACGATGAAACCAATAAGGAGTTTTTCGTTGTTAAGGGTAGAGTCTGCGTGGCTTGGAGGGGCTCTGATTGGAAAGAAAAACACAAAGATAGAACAGATTTGGAGCAGATAGTCGCCAGAGAAACCATGATCCGCATGGACGCAAATATCTATATGGACAAAGATACGACTCTCGCAGATGTTGAGGCTACAATCTTATCCCTAAAAGATAATCTCATCAAGCCCGCTCAGATCACGCTGCTCAATAATTTTAGTAAGATTGACAGGCCTACGATGGCAAGGATATGTACCCATTCTGGTTTTAAATGGAGAGTAGAAAATATACAGGAAGGTGATGTTGACAAACTTAGGTGTATCGACATTGCTATCAGAAAACTCAATGCAAATGAATTTAATTACTATTGCGTCTTTGATGCTGGAAGAAAAGTCCCTGTTAACTTTATTAGCGATATCAATAACTCCTTGAATAAGGATATGAATAGATTTCTGGCACTCAGAGGTGAGGAGGATGGAAATGGAGATGTCGGGCAAATACTGATGCATAAGAGAATTGGTGGCAACAGAGACAAGTCTTTCTTAGACAAAATCGAACATACAACAAGGAGCCAAGGATGCCCGAACCTTCTACAGAAAACATCGGAGATAGTTTCAGGGTAACTGTAATTATACCTTGTCATAACCATGCCTCCTTTTTAGAGAGGTCTGTGGATAGTGTCGTTACTCAAGATTATGAGAATAAAAAAATCATAATTATAAACGACGGATCAAGCGATAACTCGTTAGAAGTTGCGACTGATCTATCTAGGAGGCATGACAATATAAAAGTCATCAGCAATGAGTCCCCTACTGGGCCATCTGCCGCAAGAAACAGCGGCATAAGGCACGCTTGGGATGATACAGATTTCTTTATGATGCTCGACGCTGACGACATCTACCTGCCCGGAAAAATTAGTAAGTCGGTAGATATTATATCAAAGGACGTACAGAACATTGGCGTGGTTTACTCTGATGACCTAATAGAGCATGTATCAAGCGGTAGTGTTGTCCTTGAAATCAGAAGGCCTTATACTAGGTCGGAGATAGAGGTCGAATGCATACTCCCCAACACTTCGCTAGTCAGCAAGGTTGCCCTTAGCGAGATGGGTCTTTATGATGAAGATATGCGGACAGCCGAGGATTGGGATCTCTGGCTAAGGGTAACAGAGAACTTTGTAGCAGTCCATATTCCAGAGCCGTTATCAAAACACTATCTAACAGGGCATAACTCCTCCGATATTGTTTCTAAGGATGTTTGGAATGAAAACTGGGCAAAAATAAGGGAAAGGGTAGCTAGATCTCATAGATGACTAGGAACACAGGCAGAGTAAAAAAAGAACCCGACTCAACGCAGGAGCCGTTAGGTTATAGCGGGCTATCCGTGATTATACCCGCTGCGGGTATGGGCAGGAGAATGAAGTCTTATGGGCCGAAAGGATTGATATCGTTAAATGGCCCGTCTGTTCTAGAGAGGCAGTTAAAGATAGTATGGAAGATTTATCCAAAGGCGGATATAACCATAGTGGCAGGGTTTCAAGCAGATCTAATAAGTGAGAGAATCAGGAAGAAGTACCCTGTAAGGATAGTGAGGAATGTAGAGTATGAAACTACAAATGTAGCTAGGAGTTTATTCCTTGGATTAGAAGCTTCACTGAATAAACAGGCTTTGATTATATACGGAGACCTCGTGTTTAATTCCGCTGCCCTAAAAGGATTGGTAGGCAAAGAGTCTAAAGTTGTGGTAGATTTAGACAGGAATATAAGAGATGAGGAAGTGGGGGTCTTATTTAACGAAGAAGCTGTAACTAACTTTTCTTATGCTATAGACCAGAAATGGTGTCAGATAGCTTATTTAGCTCCCCACGAGATGGCTCTTTTCGAGGATATTTCTTCCAAAAAAGAACATGACAGGTGGTTTGGATATGAAGTCCTTAACGAAGTAATAGAACAAGGAGGCTCTTTCTTGCCAGTAGAACAAAGCGGTATGAGGATAGCAGAAATAGATACCCCGCGCGATCTTAGGCAAGCATTGGAAGTAGCCGTCAGCACTAGATGACAACAGAGATTATAGATATAACCACGATAGATAGTGGGGTTCAGCTACTTATAGAGACAACGAATGCTATATACGACATAGAGATACTCGATGGTTCTGTTGGGCAGGTGTTACTAATGGGAGGCTATAAGATAAGTTCTCCCACGGAAGCAGTTTTATCTGGCTCTAGCTGGCAGAATAGAAAATATGAATACGAGATAAGGAAAGGTATGACTATAGATTTTTTTTATGGCGAGAAAAGATTAACAACTGCCAAGGTTATTAATGTGGTAATATTTGAAAAAGATGAAAAATGGTACTATGATATGGAGTGGAATAAATGAGAATACTTTCTACTAGACTTTCTAATGCCCCATATTATATTGTTAATGGCTGGAAAGATGTGTTGGAACGCCTTGGTCATGAATGGCTATGGTGGCCTGTAGGGAAGCCTGCATTTGATATATTTGACGAGTTTCAACCGGATATATTTATAGGAGACTTGGGTATTGATAGGGCTACCTGCAAGTGTATAGCTCAGAGGCCTGATATGAAGGTGATTTTAAAGGGTAAAAATTGGGGAGAGTCAGATAAATACATTGACCCAGAATTATATCCTATAGATGTCACCAGCCAAGAAGAGAAAGACTTGATCAGAACCTTGAAGGAGGCCTGCGGTAAACCCGACTTAGTTTTCAATTGGTATCATGAGAAACGTATGGAAGAAACTATGGGGGATTGGGCCGCAAACGGTATAGATATACTAGACATGCAGCCTGCGGCTAATCACTTTGAATACTTTCCTGTAGAACCTATTGACGAACTTCGTTCAGACCTTTCGTTTGTGGGAGGGTTCTGGGGATACAAAGCACAGAACTTTAGAAAGTACCTTATTCCTCTATGTCTTCCTTTGGGCAAGTACAATATAAAGATATTTGGGAATCAACCTTGGTCTGTACCACAATATATGGGAGCGCCCGGAGAGGAATTGATTAATGCAATATTCTGCTCCGCAAAGATATGCCCAAATGTCAGTGAGCCACATGCTAATGAATTCGGATTTGAGGTTAATGAAAGAGTGTTTAAGCTCGCTGCAACAAAGTCATTCTGCATCTCTGATCCCATCGCTTCCTTGACTGAGGATGTATTTGTGAATGGAGAGATGCCTACAGCGAATAATCCGAACGAGTATTTTGAGATGATTGACCACTACCTGAAAAATCCAGATTTAAGGAAAGAAAGCGCAGAAAAGTGCTATAATACGGTAATGGGAGGTCATACGTATTGTCATAGAGTCAGTAAGCTGCTGTCGAAGCTTAACATGCCCGCTGAATCTGAAAGGGCAGAACAATTATTGGAGAGTAATTTATGCCAGATATAAACAAAGACGATATCGTAGTTGTCACTGGTGGCACCGGATTTCTAGGCAAGGCTGTTGTGGCAAACCTAAAGGCCAACGGATACACAAGAGTTGTCTCTCTCGGCTCTGGCGACTACGACCTAAGAAATATGCTCTCTGTAGGAGCTATGTATAATCACAAAGACCCTGACATTGTTATCCATCTAGCTGCTACTGTTGGTGGCATTGGAGCAAATAAGGAGAATCCGGGAAGGTTCATGTATGAGAATCTAGTCATGGGTACTAACCTAATCGAAGAGGGAAGACACCAAGGGCTGAAGAAATTTGTCATGGTTGGCACGGTATGCGCCTACCCAAAATTTACTCCAGTACCATTCAAGGAAGAAGAAATCTGGAACGGATATCCGGAAGAGACGAATGCCCCTTATGGGATAGCTAAAAAAGCATTGATGCAGTTAATCATGTCATATAAAGAACAGTATGGATTTAATGGTGTGAATGTTATACCAGTGAATATGTATGGGCCTAATGACAACTTCGACCCAAAGATCAGCCATGTAATTCCAGCTCTCATACTTAAATTCCACGAAGCAATGCAGGATCAAGATAATCATGGTACAGTAAGCGTTTGGGGCACTGGAGATGCCAGTAGAGAGTTCTTGTATTGCGATGATGCAGCCGAAGCAATCCGTGTTGCTATGGAAGATCATGATGACCCACAGCCGATTAATATTGGGACAGGGGATGAGATAACTATTAAAGATCTAGTCCATGTAATTGCCGATGAAATGGGTTATGAAGGGAATATGGTGTTTGACACTAGCAAGCCTGACGGTCAGCCTAGAAGATGCCTTGATGTTACTAGGGCGCGAGAGAAACTTGGCTTCCAAGCTAAAGTTCCTTTCAAAGAAGGTATAAGAAAAACCATCGAATGGTTCCGGGAGAATTACAAATGAAGTTAGGATTGTTAGTTGATAATCTAGGGGCGTCCCAGTTGTCTTATTATATAGGTAAGAACGTAAATGGATATCTAGAAGAAAACCCTGAATCAGATATAGTATGTTATTATGACAGTTTTGAGAGAAATTGTGTCAATAATAACTTTGCAACAGCAAATATCATAGAGGCTTGGAGTCAGAGTGGTGCGATGATAGCTACATCTGAAAACACAGCAAGTAAGCTAGCAACTTTCATAGGAACACGTAACAAATTTTTTTACATTTGGGATATAGTATACTATCTAAAAAGGTTTGCTGGAAGAAAGTATGTAGATACATTCACAACAGACAGTATTTACTCGAACAAAAATTTAAAGCTCATATGCAGGAGTGAAAGTCATGCAAAAATTATAGAGAATAACTTCAATAGAAAAGTAGAATATATTGTAGACAACCTAAATATGCATAAAATGATGGAGATAGTTAATAATGAGTCTTAATAGAGAATACCTTATAGAAGAATACGTTCACAAGAGAAGAAGCTTTGCTGATATTGCTGCTGAGTTCGGCACATATCCGAATAAGATTCGTCGTGAGGCTATTCGGTTTGGTATAAAGCCCCGAGGTAAAAGCGAGGCTCAAAGAAACGCTCTTAAGTCAGGTAGGCATAAGCACCCGACAAAGGGAACTGAAAGGTCTAAAGAAACCAAAGTCAAGATATCGAACGCTGTTGCTGAAAGCTGGCAGAATATCTCCGAGAAGGAGTATAATAAGCGTGTTAAGCAGGCTCAGAAGCGTTGGGCAAAGATGTCCAAAGAGGATAAACAGGCTCTCATGAAGGCTGCTGGAGAGGGTGTGCGGCGGGCAGGCAAGGAGGGGTCTAAGATGGAAAAATATCTCCTAGAAAGCTTGAGAGAGCATGGTTATGTGGTACAATTCCATAGGAAAGGGTTGGTTCCCAATGAAAGATTGGAAGTTGACCTTTTTCTGCCTAACCTCAAGACAGCAATTGAGATTGATGGCCCGTCACATTTCTTTCCGATTTGGGGAGAAGAGCACTTGGCTAGGAATTTAAGATCAGATTCGCAAAAGACAGGTCTTTTAATAACGAGAGGTTTTGCCATACTGAGGGTCAAACATCTTGCCAAACACATCTCGACTAAGCATATGCGTGATCTATCTAATAGGATTATTGAAGAGCTTGAGCAAATCAAGTTAAGTTTTCCCAAGGAAGATGAAAGATTAATTGAAATAGAGGTATAAAATGTCTAGAACAGTTGAAGAAATCCGTTCTGTACTTAAAGATAAGTATGGATATAATGAGAGCGACTTGAAGAAAGAGAGTAAAAAAGTGTTAAGAGAAAGGCTTGAAGCACATGAGGCAGAGGAAGTTCTAGCTGAAATGTTGGAAGATATCGACTTGGAAGGCCAAGAAGATGAAAAACCACTTAGTCTAGAAGCTTCTGTGGACTTACATGAGTTGATGGAAGAGCCATTGCAACCACCTATGGACTCTCCTGACTGGGCTGACTACGTTTTATCTCAGTTCAGAAGTGACGAGATGGATCAGGGAAACCCTACATGCGATGGGCTACGAAGAGTGGCTGAGAGCTTAGTAGGGCCTATTGTTGGGCGAAAGATCAATATCCATCAAGCTCCTAACAAAGAAAACTATGGGACGGCTACTGTAACTTGTTCTGTGACTATTCTCAATAACATTCCTGACCATATGTTGTTTGGAAGAGAAATTACAGAGGAAGATGCTGCGGATGTAAATAGGTACAATACGCAGGAGCCATTCCACTTGCATCCTACCGCTACCGCAACTACTAGAGCCGAAGCCAGAGCTTTGCGAAAAATCTTGCGGTTGAAGAAGGTGATTGCTGCTGAAGAATTTGCAGGAGACGCTGTGGATGACTTTGCTGACGCTTGGAGGCCTAGTGACCCTGTACAGGATGAGCAGATCAATCTACTTGATATTGTTTGTCAAAGATGCGATATCAACGTAATGGAATATATCAATAGCGGTGAACGGATTTATAACACAATATACGAGCTTGATAAGAACAAGGCTCAGACAATGATCCAGCACATTAACAAAATTCAGCAGGGAAAAGCTGAAAAGCCGCATGGTGTTGGTAGATACGAAAGTAACTGGAGGAATTAGATGAAAAAAGTAGATAGACCCGTCGAGTACAGAATCTATAAGCCATATAAGCAGTCTGATGGGGCTGCGTCAGGCTTTCAAATGAAGATCACCCATGATCCTGAAGCAAAGTGGAATAAGAGGTCGGTAGATCTTTTTTGGGTCGCTACTAATCAAGTAGGCATTAATCCTGAGACTAAAAACCCTAAGTTTGGTTGGGATGACAATAGCCAGTCTGCTACTATGAAATTAGGCCTCATGGATGTAGGGGAGCTTCTTCTTATACTACAAGGAAAGAAAGAGGAAGTGACCCTATACCATCAGAATCGGCAAGGCAATACAATCGCTAAACTAAAAAAGGCCCAGACAAAATCCGGGCCAGTTTTAAACTTCCAAATGTCCTCTAAGAGAGGGAAAGATTTGGTTAAGGTTGCTCACAACATATCTCAAGCAGAAGCTCAGATTCTAATTCAGCTACTCAAAGACTTCATTAGCGCTTATCATAGCTGGGGTCAATTAGAGGTATTCTAGAGATACATATAGTCCGTATTCAGTTTTAGAACCAATGCTGTTTGGTGAAGCGGAAATACCCACAAACCAGTCGTGAACTGTAGACGAATAAGTGGAATTACCAGCGCCAATAAATACTCCCGTTGGCCCCGGAGACGGAGATAGACTCATAGTGGTCGCGCTACCCGCTGGGGTATACCATTTTCCATCATTAACCCCCGACCCAGTGGTCGCAGGCTGTTTCGTGCTCCAAGGATGGACTATTTCCGCCATCTGAGTTGTAACACCAACAGCGCCTGTGTCAATATCAGACCTGTCATATATTCTAATCTCGGGATTTTGAACTCTAACTGTGCTTGTGTGGGAAAATCTGACCATCAGACTGGCTTGTGTATAGGGCCATGCATCCACGCCAATACCACTTCCTTCGCTACCTAAAATGCCGCTACCAGCATTGATATATTTAATATTATCACCCTCGGTGCCCTCAACCGTTCCGGTCGAATTTGTAATGAAGGTTCTACCTTGATACTCACCTACGGCAACAGAAGCACCAAAGCCAGCATCGCCATAAAAGCCTAGCCCTTCACTCGCGCCGATTTGCGTCCCAGTTGCCCCAGTTGCTCCGGGCGCTGGGTCTACATAAAATGAAATTGTTGCCATTGATAAATCCTCCGATTTTTAAGATATCTTATATATAAGTATACACCATTATTCTTCTGGTGTGTCCCATCTATCTATAGGACATTTCTCTGATCTCCACCTAGCCTTTTTAGTAATAAAACACCCACATCTCATATGTCTGCATCTATTGTTTTGTAAAAACTGGCATGAGTTACATTTTTCTAATCTTTTCTCAAATTCTTCTTGTGAAACTTTCCTGCCCCCATCTTTAACATGATTTGCAACTGCTCTTGCAAAGTTTGCTGCTAATTTAACTACACCGGGGCCTTTTACCTTTTCTCCTACTGGTGGAAGGTCAGGATCGTCCTTCATGTTCTTATACGGGCACATCTGGCACGTCTCAAGCTGTGCTACGAGGGGCTCTGGATGTATGATTCTATTGGTAAAACACTGACAAGTTACGTCCGACAGTATCTTACCTCTCCTATTACATTCTGGGAATTTGCTCACTATTGTTCTCCTATACAATAAAGCTTAATGGTTTTCCTGTTTTTGCATCTAAAGCCACCATAGGCATCCTTAATGATCCAGTACCAATAAAGTTGAGTTGAAAGCCTACACCATCTGGGCATTCGTTGCAATCGTGGCTATCAATATCACTAGGCGGATTGGCTGGATCGTATATTGTTATGGTGTCATCAGTGTTCATTATACCAGTGCATGTGTCTCCACCACAATCGCTGCTCCAATATGAATTGACAGTATCAGCAAAACCCTGACCACATATTGCGGCAAAGTCGCATTGCGATGCTGGCTCTGTCGAGGTTAGAAGGCCGCTAGCGGTAAAGTCGTTGTACCTAAACAGGTTGATAGTATATGTTGCCTGATCAGATAGTGCTGTGCTGTGTTGGTTGCAGCATACTAGCTCTACACTCCCTTGGATTTGACATGAGGTATTTGTATCTGGGTCTTCGTCGCCATCGTTTGTACACGTCTCGCAGTCGGTAGTAAAGCTGCCTTGCCAAACTTTACCTACACCTCCCAAACCAGCGCATTGACTTGTGGCAGTCGCTGAAGGACTTGACGTTTTGTTCATGTCAAACTCATAGCTGTAGCACCCCCCACAGGGCTCTGCGCCTACAACACCGCCCATTAAATCAAAGTACAGCTTACCTTTAAGTGCGTCTGGGGCAGATCCACAACAAGAAACTGAGGAGGATGACTCAAAGTCTGAAGGCTCGACAGAAGCAGACTCAAGGGTTGAGGCAGACTCCGACTTTGAAGCAGACTCAAAAGCTGAGACAGATTCAGACACGGAAACAGACGCAGAGGAGGACTGTTCAGGGGGGGCGCAGCAGATCTTAATATACCATGCCACCCAAGACCTGTGGGCCTGTAAGTCGTCTCTCCAAAGAGTCGCATCTGAATCAATAAACTCCTGCAAACTGTTGAATGTCCCGTAAACGACTGCTGATCTGTCGCCAGCCACAACAGCCTCATCCTTACAGGGATTCACCGGAACACATCCGTCTTTACAGTCTGAACTTTCTAGTTGCCACCACGGTATGTATTCCTCATTGTAGGGGCCGGGTTCAGTCACAAACCCGCAACCATCGCCAAAGTGGGCATGATTGGTGCCTTTGTAATAGCCCTCGATGTTTACGTATGGCCAAACAGTGTCATCCTCAGATCTCATACCTACATCAACACCGTCTTTATTCACACATGGTGGATCGTCAAAAACGCTCGATCCGTCATCCCATTCCGTTGTGCAGTCCGCTATCTTCTCCCAAATTGCAATACCACAAGGGCAGTCTTCAGACTTAGACTCCGACACGGAAGCAGACAGGGAAGACGAAGATGAGACCGAAGCAGAGGATTGTTCGCCACATTCATGCTTCACACATACAAACCATCCATCCTCTCCTTCATCTGTTATTGATGATACTGTTGATTTTATTATTGTTTGGGATTCAGCAGAACTATCTGGGCATTGAAAAGTATCAGATTTAAGAGGAACAAAAACCCCTAGACCACCCGCATTGCTGGATGTATCTATGGTTATTTGATTGCCATCGGCATCTGCGGGATAAAAGTCTACCGCAAAAGCTCCCGACTTTGTGTGTTGTGCAGAGTTGGCATCTACTCCAATTTGGTTTTCATCTGCTGGTGAACTAGTGCAGTCACTTATGGTTACTGAGGCTGGCCCAAACTTACAGTTATGTTTTTTCCCACTACTGTCGGTAAAGGCTCCGGGGTAATAACCTCCACTGTCCTTCTTCCACCCTATGTAAGGAACAGAGACAGCAGTTTGAGGCCCCGGATCTAAGCCTGCTTTTTGCCAGCGATGCATACCATCTCCTGAGTCTATAGTGATTGTTGCTTTACCAGCACTACATTCAATAGTCGCAGTTAGTGAATCCTCCCACTTGTTACATGGGAAATTCTGTGGGTCTCCCGGCCTTTGAATGTATTCTTTTAGACTACCCTCATTTTCCTCATCGGCAGCAGTAACCCTGTCTGCGGAGCTTACATATGTTCCATTGTTTTTCCCCTTAAGTGTGATAGCAGCCTTATCGTATTTTTCGTTTTCATAGTCGTATTTATGTGTTCCAAAGTCACTGCACTTCGCGCCAAGGGCTCCGCATCGCATTACGCCACTAGTATTAGGTTGAATGTTGACTTCAATACTATCGGGCCAGTCAGCTCCGGGCCCACAACCACATTCGCCAGTTTCTGATTCTGCTGGAGGATCTCCCAGTAATCCACCTCCCCCACTGCTGCCCATACTGCCTAATGAAAGCTGGTTGGCTAGGTTCCATAGGTCACAGTTTGTAGTCCAAGACGGATAGTCTGGCATCTCTGAGGAAGCTGTAGGAGATGGTGTTCCTATTCCACCTGATGATGAGGAAGAAGACGAAGAAGAGGAGGACGAGGAGGAAAGTCCTAATGCATCGCCATCTGTTGCATCGCCATCTGTGCCGGGTTCTCCGGCGGGAGCCTTACAACAAACTCTTAAAATTCCTCTATAATTATCAGTATCTGCTGGATCACAATGCTCTACTATGTGACTTAGCTCAGAGAAGTTATCTTTTGCATATTGTATATCGTCTGACTTTAGATTGCCTATAACTGCGTCGGTTTCCCAAGGGTAGGATATAGTCCCGCCGCCCCTACAGTCATTCTTAACAAGAACCCAGTCCCCATCGTCCTCGCCTGTCTTTATTTCTCCACATATTCCGGCGTATGCCCATAAGGTTGAACCATAAAAACATCCGTCAGACTCTTCAGATGCCTCTTCAGATGCCTCTTCAGATGCCTCTTGAGACGGAGACACTTCTTGAGATGCAGACTCCTCAGTATCATCGGACGATGGTGTCGTATCAGGGGTGGTTTCCTCGCTAATACTGGACCTTGATAAGGAGGACTCCTCTGACTTGGACTCCTCTGATTCTGATGATTTCGATTCTTCTTTGCCTAGCCCTATCTCTTCTTCGGAGCTGCTTTCTGAAGCTGACTCGGAAGCTGATTCGGAAACCAACTCGGAAACTGACTCTTGTGATACGAAAGCTGATTTCTGTGAGGACAGCAACGCACTTACAACAGAAAAAGCCCTCTCTGAGGATACTAGCTCGACCTCCTCGGATGATATGGTTATGCTCGCAAGCTCAGAGGCTGCCTCGGAAGCGACGGCGCTCTCTTCAGGGCACTCAGCGCAAATCCTAACTACACTTCTGTAATTATCCCTGTCTGTAGGGTCACAGAACTCTACCACATGAGACGCTCCCGATACTGATCTGGCTGCCGCCAAGTCACCAGTGTAAAGAATAGATATGGTTGCGCCACTTTGCCAAGGGGGGACTATTGTTCCTCCGCTTAAAAGGTTGCTATTGACCATAACCCAATCGCCATCATTCTCGCCAGCCCCAAGCTCTCCACAGATACCAGTGTAAACCCATAGGCTGGAGCCACACTCACATTCCTCACTAGGAACCTCGATAGCTGAAGCAGAAGCTGCAACGCTAGCAGTCTCTTCTTCTGATTCTTCCTCTTCTGATGGTTCTGGAGGATCTGGAGGATCTGGTTTAGGAGTGGTGGTGCATTTCATAAAGCCGCAAACGGCAGTTTCCTGACCGATGAAGTAACCGGGTGCTAATGGAGTGCTATATGTACAGGTGCAATTGTCAGCAAGTGTCTGTTGATGCTCGTACCTATCGAAATCCCATGAACTCCCATTCCATTTATATATAGCCCATCCACAAGAACCACATGGAGGTAAAGGATATCCTCTACAAATAGGAGATTCAGGCCATATATCACAGGGGTTAGGATAAGGAGGCCAAGGGGGGCGAGGAGGGCGAGGGCCTCTAGGTGGCCTTGGAGTTGGCGGGCCTAACGGAACGCTAACGCCCTTACACCCGCTGGGCCCAGAGAAGTTTGTTGTATCTATATCTGTACCGTCAGCGCATACACCCATAGCGAAGTGAAGGTGCCCAACGTCGGGGTCAACGTCTCCAAGGTATGTACCGGCATTTACTTCGTCTCCGACTGAGACTCGCACATTTGTTAAGTGACCATATACAGTATAAGAGCAAGTACACTCGCATGGACATTCTCCATCGCTAGATGAGGATAGCTCTGATTCAAAAGAGGAGGCGGACTCTAAAGATGCGGAGGACTCTGCTGAGGCGGACTCTGCTGAGACGGACTCTGCTGAGACGGACTCTGCTGAGACGGACTCTGCTGAGGCGGAGGGCTCTGCTGAGGCGGGGGGCTCTGCTGAAGCGGAGGGCTCTGCTGAAGCGGAGGGCTCTGCTGAGGCGGACTCTGCTGAGGCTGAAGGCTCATCTGAAGCGGAAGCATC
>CEUO01087039.1_pt1 | contig 38595 bp, 13 predicted proteins | sample 531391 | NCBI WGS metagenome assembly CEUO01 (sample SAMEA2622799, study PRJEB7988) | marine metagenome | isolation source: saline water (ENVO:00002010), including
TACAATGATGTGATTGACTCCACTTTTGATATATTTGGGGTTACATGCAAACTTGTATTTATAGAAAAGGTAGAAGAAATATCTGTCACCTATGACAACGTTCCTAGCAATCGCTCGATAAACGCACACAGAAGAAGCACTGAACTGTATCGAAGAGAAAACAAAGTTATAAAAGAAGTAGAAAAAACAGAAGATATAAAATTAAAAGTTTACTGGGACAGTAAGAACTGGACCAAAATTGGCGGCGATATAGTTTCCCCAAACAACGGAATACAAACAATATTTTTTGCTACAGATTTAGATAAAATTATGAGGGCAAAAAAACTCATAGTTCACAACGGAATACAAGACCAAAGGGAATTTACTTTTACTAAGTTTGGTGAACCATTCCCAATGGGGTTAAAGCACGATAGATACTTTGGATGTTTTTGGGAGAGGGCTTAATGTCTATTTCTCTTAAACTCGTAGACTCAAATCAAAAAATATCAAAAGATATCGCTAGGGCAATGGCCGATAGTTTAAATACTATGGTCAAAAAAAACTCTTCAAGGGTAAAAAAACAGATCCAAAGTATTATTCCCACATGGATCAGGGAACAACCAGAGATTCAAGAAATACTACAGGAAGCTACACCGGGCTCTTTAAATGCCCAACTCGGCTTTTATCAGGGGACAACGGCTGTAACTGTAGAAGCCGTAGTAAAAGCAGTAGAAAGTAGTGTAACACTTAAGCTCAAACCTTTTAACAATAAGTTCCAAGGAGGGCTAGAGTTTTTAATTCAACCTTCAACATTTGCTAACTTATTGTCGCTGCCAGAAGGTACGATTGTTACTAGCATGGGAACAAGGTTGGAATGGCTCGACTGGATGCTTATGAAAGGTTCGGCAACTATAGTAACAGGTTATACCTACATACCTAATTTAGATGGACGATCTGGCGGAGGTGTAATGGAAGCTGGAAAAACTTGGAGAATACCAACAGCTTATTCAGGAACACCGTCAAATAACTTTATCACAAGAGCATTAAGTGGTAGAGAAAAACAATTATCAACTATATTAAGAGGACTACTAGATTAATGTCTCTGTTTAGCCCACTTAAAGGATTCTCAAATATTCATTCATCCACTGTATCTAATGATATACAGGATGGACTGGTAGAGTATTTTGACTGGGCGTTATTGGACAAAGGAAACTACTTTAATGTAACAAAAGGTGAGACCTCGCCAAACGGTCAGGACATGAGTCGCTTAAGAATGTCTTCTAACGATTCATACGCTTCAGGCCAAGTCTGGGAGGGGTTTAGGAAAAATTGGGTTTGGCAAAGTGGGGTATCTGGCGTTAATATGGACGCTCCGCTTGTTAGTACAAATCCCGATTATCCCGGAGTTTCAGGTGTCTACATAGACGATACTTTTGAGCCATCGTCCGGTGTAGGAACATACGCTCATACAATTGATCATTTTAACGGTAGAGTTATTTTTGATACAGCTGTGAGCAGTGGAACCAAGGTTCAGGTGGAGCATAGCTACAAATATATAAATGTAGTATACGCCAACAATGTTCCTTGGTTAAGAGAAGTACAAAACAATACAATTCAACCAAATAGCAACTTTAGAGATGTTAGCGAAGGTGCTTGGGATATCCCGCCAGAGAGTAGGTTGCAGCTACCAGCTGTAGCAATAGAAATGGTTCCGGGTCGTAGATTCAAGGGATATGCACTAGGGGGAGGACAATGGATTTATTCAGATGTCATCTTCCACTGTATAGCTGAAGACGAATATACTAGAAATCAAATTGTAGATATAATTTCACTACAAAATAATAAAGTCATAGATATATTCGACAGTAATGCTATAAATGACGCAAACGCCTTTCCATTAGATAGGATGGGATCTCCAGTCGCAAGTGGCTTGAGATTTCCAGATTTGGTCAAGTCTTATCCGGGCGGTAAGATTAGGCTAACAAACAGTTCTATCCAAGAGATGGTTATGGCAAAAGCGGACGTTTTTGGGGGCGTCGTAAGGATGACCGTAGAAGCGATAAAACCAAATATTTAGTTTTTTTGTGTATAATTTAATAGAAAAATATTTTTCATCACGTTAAGGAGAGATCCCTCATGAGTAGTAATGATAGAATATTCTACGCTTGCCAAGCTGTGGCGATCACGAAGCAGGGCGACGAGAGTGTCGGCACTGGTGATATGATTCACGGCTTGCAAAGCGTTGGAATGACCACCAATTTTAATCTAGAGCAGGCTTTTGAGCTTGGTCAGATTGAGATTTATGAAAACATCGAAGGTACACCAGATATTGAGGTTACCTTAGAAAAAGTTTTAGACGGCAAGCCTTTGATCTATCATATGGCTAGCTCTGGAGTTGTAGGAACTACAGCTTCTGGTTTGGTTGCACGTTCTAAAGAAAGATGTGACCTTAGACTTGGTATTTTCGACGAAGCTGCCAATAACGTAAAAGAATCTACCTCCAACTCTGGTAAGTCAGAGGTTGAGGTTTATTGTTCAGGTCTTTATATCAGCAGTATTTCCTACACTATTCCTGTTGATGGTAACGGAACTGAATCTGTCACGCTTGTTGGTAATAACAAGCAATGGCTGACTGGTGGTAATGTTAAAATTACTAATGCCGCCGTAGAGGGCTTTGATGGTACAGACTCTCCAGTGTTTGGAAGTGCAGCATCGCCTAGCGGTGGTATTGTAAGACGTGAAGATGTTATCCTTTCTGGTTGTATCCTCCCTAAGTCTATCAAAGGTGTTGTTGGTAGTGGTTATGGAAATGCGGTTACCGGAAAAGTTTCTGACGGCTCCCTTACTAATCGCGTTCATATCCAAAACTTCTCTGTCAGTACAGACTTTAGTCGAGAAGACGTTATGGAACTTGGAAGAAAAGCACCTTACAGAAGAACGGCTAACTTCCCAGTAGAAGTAACATGTGAGATTGAAGCTATTACTACTTCTGGTGACTTTGTGGGTGCTTACGAGCTTGGTGATCCAGCCCTCAACAGTACCATTGACTCTGGTAACAACCTGCAAAATGAAGTAATCTTTGTTTCCGTGAGACAAGGTTATGGATTTGACTTGGGCGGTAAAAACAAGCTTTCTAGCGTAAGCTATGGTGGTGGAGACGCTGGTGGTGGAAACGTCACGTGTTCATACAGTTATACTAACTTCAATGATTTGGACGTTCAGCACGCTCAAAATGGATACTTTGGATTTAACGGACTAAAAGGTAGAGATGGTAGTAACTTTGGCTCAGACATTGGTCAAGGAGCACATCCGTTTAATACCATTTCCAAGTTGTTCGGAGCGTCATAAGACTAGTCGGCAAGCTTTAGTTGCTGGTTTTAAAACCCCTTCGTTGCGATAGCACACAGGAAGCGAGTAACGCAAGGGGTATCAGGAAAAGGAACGCATATGAAAACAAACGATACTCCCGTGTACTATGAGGTTTACCATGACTCCATATGAGCGGGAGTATTTCATTTCTAGGCTGAGGAGTGGATTTTATCCTATAAAAATTGAGGGATTTCAGGTAAAAGTCCTCACCCCCACCATAGAAGATGAATACTTTGCAAACGAAGTGTTCTTTGAAACGTTTGATAAGTCTAGACAAGATGACATAATGACAGAAGCAGAAATGCTGGATTGGTGTATAGATCGTGGCCTTTGGTCGGAAGAAAAAGATGAAAAGATAAAAGCGATAGACAAAGAGATAGAAAAGCTAAAGATAGAAATTTTCAACGCTAGAAGCAATATAAAACTAAGAGAAAGAATAAGACTTTATTTAAGGGCAGCAGAAAAAGCTTCCGGTAAACTATTAGCAGAAAAAAATCAGAACTTCTCGAATACTTGTGAAGGTTTGGCAATTCAAGACAAATCTCATGAACTGTTCAGAAGATGTTGTTTTATAGGAACCGAACCGGTTAACTTTGACGAAGTAGACATTAATGAAGTTTTTTATAAGTATAACAAATTAGTCTTTAGCGAGAAACAGTTAAGAGAATTAGCAAGGAACGAACCTTGGAGGTCGGTATATATCTTAAAAGACGAGATAAAACTTTTTGCTAATGAGGATGGCAGACAGTTATCTCTCGATCAAAAGGGTATATTAATTTGGTCTAGGATGTACGACAATGTACAAGAGTCAATGGAGTGCCCAACTGACGAAGTAATCAACGACGACGATATGCTGGATGGGTGGTTTATAGTACAGCGTAAAAAGCAGGAGTCTGATAAAGCAAAATCCGAACTAGAAAAGAGAACACAGAATAGTAAGATTTCTAACTCGCAAGAGATATATGTCTTTACTGACGATAAGAAAGAAGCAGAAACAATTGATAGCATGAATTCCGTCGGTTCCTCAATAATCAAAAAGCAGAGACTAAATGTTATCAAGGCCAAGGGCGGTGCTCAAGATCTAGACTTCCAAGACCAACAACTTAAACTACAAAATATGAAAACAGAACAATTTAAAGGAAGATTCGGGAGGTAACAATGGCAGGCTTTGATGACCTAATAAGACAGCAGTCTGAATATAAAAATCTCAGAGATGATAAATATAAAAACGACTCCAAACATAGACTATCTAAAATTTTAAAGAAAAAGGTAGAGACTACTATGATTGGAGCTTTAAGCTCTATAGAGGAGCATTTTTCGTTTTTGTGGTCTTCAGACAATCCGGAAATGACACCAGAACAAAAGATGATGTATGACACTTTTCAAAAGGTCAGATCAGAAATACTAGATAAAGGAAACACACAGGCCAGAAATGTTGATGCTGAGTTGGCTCAATATGATGTAAAATGGCTAAGGTATAACGCAGTAATTCCAGTTAAAAAGAACTTAGGAGAAGGACAAAATGAGTAAGAACAAAATAGAGAAAACCGTTAAAATGGATGACAAAGAGATAGAAATCTATGTTATCAAACCTACCAATAATACCGTCAAACAGGCCGATAGACACAAGTCTAAAACTTGGAATCAGGCTATTCAGGATGACGTACTAACTAAAAAGGAGTTAGGCGTTTTAATGAGAAAACGTGGTATTTGGGATGAAGCTAAAGATAAAGAAGAAGAAGACATCACTAAACGTATTGTAGAACTGGAAAAACAACTATATAACGGCGACGGCAAGAGAAAGCCAAAAGTGTCTGAGGGTCGAGATTTAGCAGTAGAAATCAGAAAAGCACGACTAGAACTCAGGGATTTAATTGCGGACCGTATCTCCCTAGAAGAAAATACGGCAGAATCGCTTGCCGACAACGCTAGGTTTGATTATCTAGTAGCACACTGTACTTTCTATAAAGATGGCAAACCCGTGTATAATTCTTTTGAAGAGTATAACAATAAGAGTGCAGACGAGATTGCTTTTGCTGCTGCTTCCGCATTAGCAGAAATGCTGTATAATATTGACTCTTCGTTTGAAAAAAATCTACCAGAAAATCAATGGCTCACTAAATTTGGGCTAGTTGACGATGAACTCAACCTGATCGACCCCACTAGTGGAGATAAGATTGACACAAAAGGTAGAAAAATCGACGACGAAGGATATCTCTTAGACGACGATGGTAACAGGGTAGATAAAGACGGTAACGAGATTACATCAGAAGGTCTATATAAAATGGCCGACTATCAAAATGATCTCGCACCAAAAAAGAGGAGATCTACTAGGAAGGCAAAAGCGGAAGAAAAAGAACAGACAGAAACCAATGAAGAAGCATTAACAACGGAAAGTTAAACTGGATAGTGTAGTCATTTAAAGACGTAAAAGGTCCACTATGTCAAAATTTGTACTGACTGCACAGCTACAGTTACAAGCACCTAAAAACACATCACAGGTATTAAACCAAGTTAGGCAGCAATTGTCTGGTGGGGTTACTATACCTGTAAATGTGAAAAACGCTAAACAAGCTCAACAGCAGATAAATAATGTCGCCAAAGCTACTCAACAAGCGAGTAGTGCTGCTCAAAGTATGGGTAAATCTTTTGGTTTAGCCACCAAGAGGTTTGCTGCATTTACTGTTGCTAGTAGGGCAATTAGCTTAGTTACCAATGGTTTAGCTAATGCTGTAGATGAAGCCATACAATTCCAAAGAGAAATGGTTAAGATTTCCCAAGTTACTGGGCAGTCTATCAAGCAGCTTCGTGGACTTCAAAAGACTATAACATCTCTTTCTACCGGTCTTGGTGTTGTAAGTAAAGATCTTCTTTCTACAACCAGAATTCTTGCTCAGGCTGGTATACAAGCTGGTGACCTTAAGGTCGCTCTAGACGCTCTTGCAAAGACCACGCTCGCTCCTACGTTTGAAGATATAGAAAAGACGGCTGAAGGTGCGGTTGCTATTCTAAGTCAGTTTGGAGAGGGCGTGGGAGCCTTAGAGAGGCAACTTGGTGCCATCAACGCTGTTGCTGGTCAGTTTGCCGTTGAGTCTGGTGACCTCATTGGTGCTGTTCGTAGGTTTGGTGGTGTCTTTAAATCTGCCGGTGGTGAACTAGAAGAATTACTAGCTTTATTCACTTCTGTTAGAGCCACGACTCGTGAAAGTGCTGAATCAATTAGTACTGGTTTACGTACTATTTTCACTCGTATTCAACGTCCTAAAACGATTGAGTTTCTTAGACGGTTTGGCGTAGAACTTCTTGATGTAGAAGGTAAGTTTGTGGGGCCGTTTGAGGCCGCTAAAAGACTTAGTGATGCTCTTGCCGGTTTGGGCGAGGGTGACATTACCTTTATTAAAATAGCTGAAGAGCTTGGTGGTTTCCGTCAGATTGGTAAAGTTATCCCTCTTTTGCAGCAGTTTGAAGTTGCTGAACGAGCTAGGCAGGCAGCTATAGAGGGTGGTAACTCACTAACTAAAGATGCTGAGACTGCACAACAGGCGTTAGCTGTTCAAATTACTAAAGTTAAAGAAGAGTTTTTTGCACTGGTTCGTGCTATTACAGAAACAACTTCCTTTCAAGTTTTTGCTAAAACGGCCTTAGAAATAGCAAGCAATCTTATAAAAGTGGCAGACGCTATCAAGCCACTTATTCCTCTCATTACAGCGTTAGCCGCTATAAAATTCGCCAAAGGGTTTGGTGGTTTTTTGGCGGGCGTTGGTGCCAGCTTTAAAGGAAAGAATCAGGGCGGCGTCATACATCGGTTTGCTAGAGGCGGTCTAGTTCCCGGTCAGGGTAATAGAGATACCGTACCCGCCATGCTTTCGCCGGGTGAGTTTGTTATCCGCAAAAGCAGTGTTCAAAAAATGGGTGCTTCTACACTTGCCGCTATGAATAACAATAGGTACGCCTTTGGAGGGAAGGTTGGAATTATAGCACTAGAAGATGCTGACGCTGGTGGTGCTAGTGCCCTCAAGGGCGATGTAACAATGAGTGAAGTTGCTATGGCGTTATCTAAGAGCAACCAGTTAGGCAATACTTCCAAAAACTTTTCAAAAACCCCCGAACAAGCTGGTGCTGTTTTTACAACTGGTCAAGGCCTAGCCGGTATAAACACTTCAAATCCAGCAATACGACAACAAGCAGAGTCTTCTATCAAGGCCCAATTGGGAGGTAAAAGTAGAAAATCAACTTTAGCTTATGGCTTTCCCATGAGTTCTATGGAAGGTGCAAATGTTGAAATGGCCACAGAGGTTGAGAATCTTCTAGAAGAAAACTTAATCTCTGGTGTAAACGGTATAGCTTCTTTAGTAGGCAATGTTTTTGGTGCAACACCATCAGCAGCTGGAAAAAAACAACTAGAAGATGTTGGCATAGCCGATATCTCTGGAAAGCTTTACGAAGCAGCGTTAACGCTACTCGGTGCTAGCAATGATAAGTCTGCCTCCGGTGCTGATTTTGACTACGGTGGTGGAATTGGTAGCACATTAGCTGACAAGCTAGGGGGAGGAAGTGTTTCCGGAAAAATATTAAGTAGGTTAAAAGACATACCGACAGACGCAAAGAGACTATTATATAAAGGAAAAGGCGGACTAGATGAAGCAATAAATAAAAAGGCTGTAAATCTTGTTGCTAGTCTCGTTTCTAATTCCTCTAGTTGGCAAGGCTTAAAATCTCAGATATCACCAGTAGACAAAAAGGCCGCAGGTGGTGGTATTGGCGGAACCGACACGGTTCCCGCCCTTCTAACTCCCGGTGAGTTTGTTATCAATAAAAGTGCTGCACAAAGTATTGGTTACAGCAACCTAAATAGCATGAACAGGAGTGGTGTTGCTAGATACGCCCAAGGTGGCGTTGTGAAGTTTGCAAACGGCGGAAATGTGCCGCCACTCACAAAGAAAGGTTTTGAGTCAGAGTTAAGCATCGGAGGACTAGGTGCTCTTCAAGAAGAAATTAAAGGTGCCTCCATAACTATAGGTGAGCTTAAAGGTAAATCCCAAAAACTCTACGAAGAAGAAGGTAGACTAACTGCCAATATTGATAGTTATGATAAAGCAATTATTGAACTTCAAGCAAGTGCCAAACCGGGTGCTAAAGGTAACAAAGCACTTAACAGACTGGTACAGATGAAGATAAAGGCTGAAGAAGAGAGATTAGCCGTAATGGAAGAATTAACAAAGACAGAGGAAAACCTTGCAGATGCAGAAGCGTTAAAAGCCAAGAAAATTGCACAAGCAAAAGATATGAAGAAGGCGGCTAAAGGTAGCTTAACAACGGGAACACAATCAACAGTCACAGAGGCTATCAAAAGTCAGGGCCAAACTCAGAGCAACATCAAAAAAGCCCAAGCTGACGCTGCCGCTGCTGCTGCCGCTGTTAAACAAGCTGCTGCCGCTAAACTTAAAGCAGATCAAAAATCTATATTAAGCTTAGAGCAGTTGGCCGGTGCTACCTTTGGCGTAACAACGGCGTTAAGCTTCCTTAGACCTACTGTTGATGAAAATAGTTCTGGTCTTGAAAAAGCTTTAGCGACTACTATTGATGGTTTAATGAAGTTCACATCTATAATAGGTGTTGTAGCAGGTGCTCTTCAAGCCTTCGGCGTAAAACTAAGCAAGCAGAACTTTAAAGATCTCGGAAGCTTTTTAACAGGCGGAAAACTTGGTGGACCAAGAGCAGCCAAAAGAGTTCAACAGCGATTTAGAATTGGTGCTAAAAAAGTTGGTGGGGCAATTCAGAATATACCCGGTTTAGGTAAATTTGGAAAACACATAACAAAGATTGCCCCTCAGTTAGGAAAATTTGCTGCTGGCTTGGGACCAATAATAGCTGGTTTCGCCGCCGCTGTTGGTGGTATTGCTATATTTACAAATCTACTGGACAGATTCACAGGTGTCCATAAGAAGGCCGAAGAAGCCATAGAAAAAGGAAATAGGGCACAAGCTGGACAGCTCGCTGTTAATTCCAGAGTACAAAAAGACTTTAATAATTTAGCTATGGCGGCTGCTGGTGTCGGTGCCGCATTTGGTCCAATTGGTGCTGCTGTTGGTTTTGCTGTTGGTGCTATAATTAAGCTGGTTGGACAAACGGAAGCTGGCCAAAAAGCTATGAAGGCGTTTAGAGATAATGTCTTAGTTATGTTTGGTGCTGACTCAACTAAAACAATAGAGGCTCAAGCCAACCTACAAGCATCGGTTAATAAATTAAAATTAGAAGAAGCAGATAATACTAAGAAAGCTGCCGAGGCTATGAAGGCGGTTGAGGCGGGTTCAAGGACTCTAGCTGACGCTTGGGCAAGCGGTGACTTAACCGGCAACCTACAAAATCAATTAGCAGTCTTCACAGACACTGTAGCTTTAGAGGCCAGCAAAATGGCCGACCTTGAGTCTAGATACCAAGGTGGCACAGCAAGTGCGATAATGGGAGGTGTGATTGGCTTTGCTACGGCGGGTCCAGCCGGAGCTGCCGGTGGTGCTGCACTTGGTTCACAGGTAGGTATTGGGGGCGTCCTTAAAGAAATGGGTGCCCTTGTAGGTCTTACCACTAGTTATGAAGAAGATCGAAAAGCAAGTGAAGAAGCATTTAAGAAGGCCAATAAAGAATTTACTTCGCAGTTTAAAGAAAATGGCGAAGTATTCGCTAAAGTTTCAAGATCTATTATTGGTGCTAATCCGGGTGCTAGCTTAGAAGAAGTCAGAGCTACCTTGCTCCGTACCAACCCAGCTATTGCAGCTGCTGTTGAGGGTATGGGTTCTGATGAAAGAAGAAAGTTCCTAGATCAAACAATTGAAGGAAGCATAAAAGCCTACGAAAAGCAAATGAAGGCGATTGAGGCAATGAACTTTGGTATGCAAAAGTTTGCTGATAGACTCGCTGGAACTACCGCGTTGATGTCTAGCACGTCTACGCTCGGAGAGTCTGGAGGAACAAGCTTTGACCGTTCCGCCGAAGTGTTAAATGTAGCTCTTAGTGGTGCAGCCAACACCCTCTCTGACGGGGAGTTACAGGGTGCTGTTGACGACATGAAGCAATCACTCAGAGATGCTGGTGCTAGCTCCGAAGAAATAGAAAAAACCGTAAGCAGATTTAAAGGTCTAAACGAAATAAACAAAAGGCTGAATGAGTCTAGCCCAGCCTTTAAGAAATTCCAACAAGACCTTCGTGATGCACAAGTCGGTGGAACCGGAGACCTCAGCCCAGATGCAGTTCTCAAGCAATTTGCAGACTCAATGACTGAAGGCCTAGATGAAGATGCAGCAAAACAAGTCAGAGATAGCATCGAATCTATGAATCTTGATCAAACGGCAACTGATCAAATTTTACAGGGCGATCTAACACCTATTTATAATGCTCTCGGAGAAGCGGGAGAAGAGTTTAGAAAGCAAATCGTAGACGGCATTGTCAAACAAAGGGGTGCCGCAGAGAAAGAATTAATTAATAGCATAAAGAAACGCAAGGCATCTGAAGATGAGTTTATTGCTGCACAAAGAAAGGCGATTGATATACAGCTAGAAGCAGCCAAGATCTTTGAAGATTTTGGCGGTCGAGCACTAACAGGACAAGAAAAATTAAGTGCTAGGGTTGCACAGTTTAATGTTGGTGCTGATGCAGCTGGTATAACTGGTCTGGGTAGCGGAAGTGCTAGTGACATCCAGAGAGTAGCCGGTGAGATAAGCGGTAACTTTAATACTTTACAAAGTCAAGCTACGGCGGGTGTAGTAGCTGGAAAAGGTGCTTTTGATAATGTTGAGGGTGCAGAAAGAGACAACAGAGAAAGATTAAAGAAAGCTAATGATGACCTCCTTAACTTTACAAAACAAAGAATAGGTCTTCTTAAAGAAGAGCTTGCAATCGTACAGAAGAAAAACCAAGAAGAAAAGAATGCACTTGAAAAACTACTTTCTGGCGACATAGAAGGATTCTTACAAGGTCAGGCCGCTGCTGGTGCTGGTGCCGCACTGAGAACCGGAGATGCTGGATTAGCGGGTCTGTTTGGTGCTAGTGCTCTGGGTGCTGGATTCAAAAGCCTTGAGGGTCAAGGTTTAGGAGATTCAGCTATGGAAAGAGCTGCGGGTTTAAGCCTTGGAGCTGTGGGTGTAACCGATACCAGATCTGCCCAAATTCTTGCTGGAACAACGGCTGAAGAAGAAGCTATCAAATCTGAAGGTAGAGAGCTTGCTGGCGTGATGGGAGATTTAGCACAACAATCAGCACAGTTTGAAAAAGCAGAGATTAACACCCAAGAGGCTATTATAAATGCACAAGAGCTTAGACTTGAAAATCTGACTGCGGCAGCTAATCAAGCACAAGGGTTTGCTAGAGGCGGTCCTGTTTATGCCAGCCGTGGAATGTTCGTACCTCGCGGTACTGATACGGTTCCAGCCATGTTGACCCCCGGTGAATTTGTTGTAAACAGATCTGCTGTACAAAGAGGCAACAACCTCCAATTATTAAGAGCTATGAATAGTGGCGGAGGTGCTAGCGGACCGGGCAACATGAGTGGTGGAGGACAGGTTAGATACTACAACCTAGGAGGTATTGTTGAGAGTATTGGTTCAGCGTTCTCAGACGCACTTCCAAACCTTCAAAATGTGTTCTCAAACTTTGCTGCAAGTGTAGATAAATTAGTAAACACCAAGTTCAACGTAGCCTTAGACACTACAAACGTAAATGTAAACTTTAATGGGGCATCGTTCTTAGAGACCCTTAAAGAAGATATTAAAAATGAGTTACTAGAAGAAGTCAGTGAACAGATCAAGAAAGCTAAACCAAGCACCTCCGGAGACATGGAAACAAGAAGTACGGTATTAGGAAACTAGGATGTCACAACAATTTGTTAAAAACTTAGAGTGCCACTGCATCGCCGGTCTATCGGGAACCTGCGGTGGAGGCGGATCAATTAGTGCCAAGCTAACTGTTAAACCGGCAGTACTAAAAGCCTCAATAAAAACCAACTCTAAGATTACTTCTCCCGGTGAAAAGTTATCTGCGTCTTTCGCTCGCGTTACCGGTGACGGCCCGCTATACGTTGTCGAGAGTTGCTCCGGACCCGATTGCGATCTCACCGCCGAAGGCTGGCAAGTTACGATCACTGGAACCGATGATTCCACACCGTTTTCAATTACCACCAAGGCACTAAACAGATATGAGAACGGTTCACTATTAATTCTAGAAAATACAGTTAATCTAACCTCTAATACTGTTACGATAAGTTCTATTACAGCGAATGGTGTTGCTCACAAAACAAAACCAAGCATAATTAGAACAAAGAGTTTTGTACAAACTGTTTCTTCTTTATCTGAAATATCTTCTAAACTAAGTGTTAAAACAAAGATATACCCAAAAGAACAATCTCTAGACAATCCGCTGTCTGTATTCTCTTCGTTCTTTTCTTTCAGGGCAAATCACGACGTAGAAACTGTAGATGACCCAACGCTCAGAAGGGTAACACTTAATCAAGATGCCCTACCTATAGATAGGTTAGAAATATTCAACTTGGTCAGAAGAAATGGTGGCAAACTAGAGATTGCAACCACAAACGCTAAAACTGATACGACTGTAACGCAAACATTTACCATAGTCAACGTAGAAAACTCTAGCCAACTTATTATCAAACCTCAGAATGGTGATAGCTACGCCGACGGTATATTTGATGACCCTCTCTCCATAGCTACTATTTTTACTACCATTAATACGATTAAGGCTATAGTATCTACGGGACATGTTTCACCAACCCTTACGGCAAACTACTCGGTCGGTGAGTCCTTTACATTTACTGGAAACCTCAGAAATACCTACACAGACAAGGTCGCGGGCGACTTTAGCAATTATGGATGCGTAGAAAAACTATACCCCTCAGCCGACTTGCCAATAGCGAGCGGCTTTGGTGGATTTGTTAGCCCCACAAAATCAGACCAAGACCTCTATACACAGATAGACGAAGGTGTTTATAATGGAATATTGCAAGACAAGGGGGATGCGTCTCTAGTTAGCGACGATACAAATACATACATCATACCAAACACTGTACACACTGAAGGGTTTTTCCAGTATAAGTGCCAGCTCTCAAACTTCAATGTCAGACCGGAAGAAACTCGTCTTCACATGCGTGTCTCTGCACCAATTGAGAACTACGAGTCTAAGATTCCACCGCAGTATACCATATACAACATTAGACTGCAAGACCCTTCCGGCAATCTTATTGTCAAATATAATGATATAACACTACGTGGTGATGCACTCTCAAGAGATCATGTAAACTACACGACGTATTCATCCGCACCAGAGATAAATGTAGTCACAGAAAAATATGGATGGCAAAGACAAGGTGTGGTACACCTACAAGAAAAAACTGGATACAGCCTAACCTTCAGTGTTAAATCTGTCGCCTTTGATGACGCATTTACGGAAGGTTTTGACGAAGGTTTTGAAGAGAACTATATTATACCCGATATCATAACAGATAAAAAGGGAAATAACTATCTTGCCTTAGATGGTACTCCACTATCTTCTCATGAAAATAGATTTATAAACCCAACGGACGGGTTCAAAATTTCTGCCATAGAAATATGCAACAGCGGGTCATATGGACCCGGTATCGAAAACTATTTACCTGTTCGTATCGAAATGCCAATCAAGGGTAGAAGGCTAGAAAGAAGCATACTCCCAACCTTTATGCCCCTGTATGATTTTGACACCTCTATTTATCCGTCCGTTACCACTACTTGGCAAGACACAAAAACATCGCTATTTGATAACACTGACAAATGCGGATCTGAAGAACTTGTAAAAATATTAAGAGACAATAACGAGAATAGCTCCATAACGCTTTCTACAGCCGTTGGTGGCGGTGTTGCTGACTCCGGCAAGTTAACACTTAAGTTTTCCCATACAGCCGCTACCCCTAGAGAGATAACTAAAGGAGCCTTCAACATAGCCTTTGACCAAGGAACTAAAAATACTTGGTGGCAACCCAGCGGTTCCTTCAATGTAGAAAACACACGAACAACCTCAGATTACGATATACCGTTCTTCGCCGTTGACTCACTAACACTTAAAGTATTAGCAAAGAAAGAGGCGGGTTCTAGAGACTATGCGTTAGATGTTGTTGGCTACAGTGACGATGGATTACTAGAAGTAACATCTGCCTCTGGAGGGTTTATACAAGACCCATCAGAAATTCACTTAAACGATCTCATTATAACACAAGACGGTCAATATCCAACAACTTCCGGCTTTAGATCAGACAACGACGATCTTTCTTTAGGTGGCACATCTATATCAGAAAAAGAAAAGTATTTCACAGCCAGCGGGAATGACCATTATAAGCTAACTCAATATCCTTACGTGACAGGAACTGATTTTGAACTGTACGAAATACCACTTCAAATCAACTCTGACACAGTTAAGTATGGATTATCAAAAGACTATACTCTAAGTTCATTGTTTGAGCACTTATACTTAGATATATTCCCCATACCTAGCGGTGCGTCAATTGCACATATATCCTTAGATGTTAGGTACAATCCTCAAAACGGAATGAATCTTGCGACTCGTGGTGGCATACCGGTAGATTACATTCAGCCCGGTAGATCAGAAGCCGCACTATTCCCAAGCTACATGCGATCCAATGATAATATTATCAATGCTGGATCTGGATACGCACCATTATCAAGAATAGAAAATATACCACACGCATACTCATCCGAAGAAACAACTTTAAAAAGTAATTATTCAAGACGATGGAGAGGTGTCGAGGGAACCGTTCGTGGACCTTACGACCCCGACTCTTTCTCCTTCAGTTTTGCAAACCCAGTTATGGACTACCCGTTCCTGTCTGGCTACTTTAAGTTCGATAATTTAGATGATCGCTATGTAAAGTCTGTGAACCTTGGTGATGGCTTCGGAACCGTTAGTGGGCTAGCAAAAATAACGCCAGAGGTTTATCACAATATTGGTTGGAGATTTAGCAGTGGTACACTGTTTGCGGACCATCTACCAAATTACAGTGGAAACTACACTACCACAGACTGGACCTCTTTGTCAAAAGCTGGTGACACATTCGTTGGCAACCCGATGTACGGTAAAATTGCCGATGCGTTTGACAGGGTAATTAGACTAGAAGGTAATACTCAAAATATTAACTTCGGCAACATTGATACCACTAGTGGATTTTCTATCTTCACTAGGTTTACACCAGATTCAAACATTAGTGGCGTAGATTACGACCTGTTTGAAAGTGGGGTAATCTTCTCTAAGTGGGAAGACCCAAATAGTTTAGACTTTGCTCTTGGGTTTAAAGGCGGATTTATCTGCGGGTACGCAAAGAACGATGAAGATGGTTCTATCGTAGAAGTTGTTGACACCATACCTTATAGCGGGTATAGCTATCCACTCAATGTCCTGTTAACATATAATGACAATCAAAGTAGTGGTCTTAAATTATATATCGACAACGAATCTATTATACATCCTATAGAAGCCGGAGACTTTTCGCCAAGCTACGAAACTCCGTACATTCTAAGGGCAAGCTCAAGCAAATTCTACAAGAGACCCAATAATGCAGATTTGGTATTAGGTTATTCAGCCGGTTCTGGCGTGGGCATGAATATGCTTGTCAGCGAATTTGGTATATCCACTTGGAGTTCTGGCGTTGACACTCTTTACGGTTCCGGTACTAATATTGTAGAGTCTAACCCAGACGCCACATACAAACGTGTCACAGCGGATAAGTTCTTTGAGAATTTACGTGTTACATACTTTGATCCGTCAACCACATATGGCAACGATAGATATAAACTGTGGGATAGAGTAAATGAGGACACTTATAACGACTGGAGTATCGGTGCGTTTAAGCATTGTCCATTTAGCTTTGCTTTTGATTCGCTACAGAAACGGCCAAATAGAGAACAGATAGTATTTGATATCAATCATCATGGTTCTGGATATATGCAGTTAGCAGATCTATCCATGCCTTCTACTGTTAACAGCGGAGCTTCTTACCACACACAAATCGAAAACGACTTCTTAAGATTCCACCTTAGTGACGTTCCAGATAATTTCAATGCAGCCGATAAACGTATAAGTAAAAACCTACCGGTTGGCTATAAGTTTAACGAAAGAGCTTTGGTTGTAGAGAGCGTTATAGAACACAAAACGCAAGACTCTATTGTGTGGTCTGACTGTGATAACAAAGTTGGCCCTAAGCTAATAGTCAGCTTGTACACCAAAAACCAAGAACCTTACTTTAGTAAATTCAGTCCTAATCAACCTAACTGGGGTCTCGTCAATAGAAAGTCTCACTACCTAGAACCTTCTAGTTGTTTGATGAGATTAGACTCTACGTTTTCTTATGAAGACTTGGATGATGATTCTGAAAAGTGGTCTATCTTCCCAGACGAACCAAGAACAAAAGAGTTTAAAGAAAGATATTTCTCTAAAGATGTGGACGACATGTTCGTTCAATACGACTTGGTTTATCCATCAGGCCCATCGTTTAACTCTAGAATAGAGCTTCATTCTTCACACGTTAGAATGGAACATGCTACTGTTAAACCTATAAAGGCGTACAATACCGCGAACCTATTTGCTAGTGGTGGATACCCAAGTCAGGCTAGCATGAACCTAGTTGTTGGCGAGAATCCAGAACCCGTATCTGGAATGTTGCCATTGCTAATGAACGTTCCTATCCCCGTTGACGTGAGCGTGCCAAGCGGCTTTACGTTAAATGTAAGTGGTGCGTACACAACATTTGCTAGTATGAACTTATATACGCCTAACTTCTCTGGCGTTGGGTTCTTAAATCTACATTGTACCTCTGGTATGATACCAAGTTCTGCCGCCCAATCAATGTTCTTATCGCTGCCAAGTGCAATGGATAGAATATCTTTAGGTGATGACTCTGTAAAAGATAAAGAGCTTACCTATCCGGACGGCTTCTCATCTGAGTCAGCCGCAAAGCAAGAAGCGAAAAAACTTGGACTTTCAGGATCTCACCGAAACGAGACCACAGGAAAATACTTCCCAGGTGCTGCCTCTGATTGGGATGAAAATTCGGATGGCTATTCAGACGCTTCTAGGGTTAGAGGCCCATTTGTACCACTATTTATACTTAATTCGGACATCCCTAATTCAGGCTCATTACCTTTATATGGATTCTGGAGTTCTGGAGATGCAATCAGGAAGTCCGTAAATCTCTACTTGCACAACGAGCTTGCACCTAGTAGAGAAGGGCCAGCTAGCGGTGACTTGAATATGGTAACTGTTGGTATCAATAAATTCCAAAGTATCATCAGAAGAGCCAATCTTCCCCTGTTCATACATGCACCAAATGTAATCAACGGTGCGTTACCACTAACTATTGGTTATTCAGAACAAGACCCTGTTACATCTACGGGTCAAATGAACCTGTTTACTGCTAACTATCCAGTTGGAGCGAAAGGGGTTGGGTCTGCTTACGGTCTATGGTCTAATGAGAACTTTGGTACTGGTATAGAATTACAAGACAACTATCTTGCTTCTATAAGTGTTTCTAACGAAATTAGAGGTGTAGACCTAATCGCTTATGGCAGTTGTGATGGAAATAGTGACAGTAAAGCTATAGACAAAGCCTTAGAGACAGACGACGTTATTTGGAGAGAAGCGGTATGTAACGACGGCGGTATATTTAGAGCCAAAGACACATACACAAATTCTGGAGCTATCAATTTTGAAGGTGGTTTCGGATACAGTGGTAATTATTATGGTATAAGGAAGTTCACACAACTCTTACCAAATATGAATTATGACACCACTGTAACAATTAAAACAGGATCTACAGACCCGATTAAAGTCCCCAGAACATTTGAAGAGTGGGAGTATGGAATGTGCGGCCCAAGCTGGGACGCTGACGGATGTTGCACAGAAGACTGCGATCAAGATATAGTATTCTCCGGCGTCAAGTTAGTTGCAGATGACTCTAATCTAGTTACTGATCCCGCACTACTTGTAGCGTCTGGTAGAAATATAGATGACAAGTACGGCTATAAAGTTTCTGTCAAAGGAGACTTGATGGCTGTTTCCGCTCCAAACTTAGATCTTCCAGACTACTCTCCTTATGATCGTGCTAATGTGACAGTACCAAATGCAGGAGCGGTATTCCTGTATAGACGCGGTGCAGACACTGCGGGCAAGAAAGCTGGCTGGTCTTATGAAAATATCTTAACACTACCGGACGGTTATCGAAAAGATTACGTCGATCATGTGGTTGATAACTTAATAAAATTTGACGACTTCTCCATATCAGGAAATAAGTGGCAGATAGGTCAAGAAGGTAGACGGTTCGGTGAATCTTTGGATATGTGCTCTAGTGGTGATAGAGAAACGGTTGTTGTTGGAGCACCTAGAGCTTCTTGGAGTAGAACCTTTACAGATATAACAACTAGCGGCGTACCATGCGGAACGCTAATTGTTGCAGACCTGTTCTCCTACAACCCCTCGGATTATGGTATGATCGCATCTACCGCCAAGAAATTCGATATACTTTGGAAATACTTCTCGGCACCTTGGTACACCGACTGTAGTATCAAGTGTGTTCCGGAGGAGCAGCAGTTCTACCCAAGGATCGAGATGAAGTCTATAGTGCTTCAGGTTATACACTCACACAAGAACAGACGGAATGTTCCAAAAGATACAGACCTCGTTGTACACAAGTACATAAACAGATTAGACGATTATGACCTTGTAATTAAAGAGGGGTCTGGAGTACTTAACGGGGTCGGCACCAGACAAGACTTCTTTGCTTCAGGTCAACCGGTTGTGTTCAGCGGCATGGTAAACACTATGAAGGAAGCGTTTACTGAAGCGTTCCCAGGAAATGATAGTAGCCTACTGTACAGCGGTATCCCAGCAATATTTGGAATGTTTAAAGAGCAAACAGGCTCAACGGCAGGTGCTTTATCTTACAGGGATGACGATGGCGTCGTTCACTCTTTATATGATGAGTTTGCAAAGTTCTACAAGCAGCACTCATACGCTAGCGGTGTCTTTGATCAAACAACAGGATTGAAAGCTAGTGGACACTTGAACACCATAACTGGAAAATCAGAAGACTGGGCTAGATCGACAGTCTCTATGATATCCGACACATTTGACTCTGGAAGATTATCCACAACGTTTACTGACACTACCCTTAATAGAAACTTTATAACTAGTGGTGTGGGTCAGGAGTGGGGAGATACGCACTCCTTTGATGTTAGACAGTTCCAAGTCCCCCCAGAGTCTGGTGGTAGAGTATACATCTTTGAAAAAGAAAGAGATAACTACAATTGCGTACAAATTATTAAGTCTCCGAATGATACTTCTTCGTTTGGTCCAGAAGGTATGCCAGACGATTACGATTTCTACTTAGGGTACGGTAAAAAGTTCAACGATAGATTTGGACATTCCGTGGCAATCAGTAAGAATAGCGAGGTTATTTCTATCGGATCTCCATTCACAACCTCTCCATGTAGAGTGTACGAAAGAGATGACGAAGCAACTAAGAGGGTTTATGACAATGTTAAATCTTGGATTGATAGAAACAACAAAACAGATGCAGCAGCCAACTACGACGCAATACTAGCTGAGTCTGGCATCAGTAAAGCACAAACATCTGCATACGATCACTTATCGGCATCTGAACGCTTTGCATTTAGAAATGATAAAGATTTCTGGGGCACCAGACCTCCTTCGCTCTACAAGCTTGTCTATAAGTACGACTACTCATCCATATCTTATAGAGGTACTAGACAGTTCCTACCAGGTCACTTTGCACCAACATCTAGATTGGGTTGGAGCACTTCTGTTTCCGACGAAGGTAACATGGTTGCGTTTGGAGCACCTACAGACTCATTCAATCTGTATGAAGATGCAAATGTTTATGCTGAAAACCTAGATTACTGGGCTTCGTTCCAGTATGCTGGTGCTGTAAGAACATTTAAGGCCAGAAAATACTATCCTCATAGCGGAGTGGTTGAGTTTGGTAGATTTGGAAATCTTGACAGAAGTCTTCATCCAGCAGAAAGAGAAGCTGGGAACTACGACGAAATGCAGCTGTTCTTTAATGAGGGTGCGGATGGAACCGCCGACTACGCCAGAAAACACTTTAGAAGAACAGATTTCTCAGAAATAGAAATTCCACAGGATGCCGGACTCGCATTTATTATCACGCCAGAAATTGATGCTGCCAGCGATGAGATTATAGACAATATCAAGAACTGGCTTGCACTTGGCGACAGAAACCTAGTTCTCGTTGGTAATGACCCAGTATGGGAAGAGAATGGTATCTATAAACCATCAAATGATATTATCAATAAAATATTAGAAAAATTAAAATCTAGGATGCGTATACTTCCCGCGAAGAGTAGAGATCTTTCTTTACCAGACTGCGTTTCAGAAGAACTAAAGAATGATCAGAAGTATAATATCACCACGTCGTTCAAGCCAGCTCGCTCTACAGACAGAACAGTAAAAACTGGAAACTACTACGCTAAAGGCGTTGGGGACATTCGCATTGACTTGTCTCAGGACAAAAAGCAAGATCACATAGAATACATGCATTGCCCAGAGGGTGGGTTTACAAACCAAGAGCCGGTTATTTTAAATAGCAAGTGTGAGTTTCCACAAAAACATAGCGGAGACCTACGTGCTCAATGGATCGAAGACTGTGTCAAAACTCTACCGAATGGTAGCAAAAAAAGGATTCAATATCCAAACAACTGGGCTTTGCAATTTGGTACGTTTGTTCCCGACTGTGATGTTCCACCAAAACCGCTGATAAATAGAAAAACATTTGAACCTATTCCACTATTAACCACTGCGGAGCATTTGCCCGATAGGACGATCAGATACCCCGACACGTCTGGCTTGATTGATGTCAACTGTAGAACCATCACAACAACAAAGACTTATGAAACCAATACTCCGTTTGCTGAATTTGAACCGCCTCATGTAGACCACCTTTCCTTTAACATACGGGAAGATTCCAGTTCTACCCTGTCTGGCAAGTTTAGCGACTTTGATATCGGTAGCTTCAAAGATCCGCAAAGCAAAAATGGTAGAGACGCCATTTTACAAGGCGATGCTGTACAATTTACCCCAGACGTTTCTGAATACAAAACCATAACACTCTATGACAAATCTCCCCTAGTGGTTGTAGAATCGGGCAGAAATATAAACAACAAGTTCAACAACTCAAGAGCTTATTTAATTGCCACTCAATGGTCTGAAGACGACGGCTCTAGGGGTATAGCATACGCCACAGATAATGAAGATAAAAACACAGAGTTTTATATTAACCTAGTAGCTGCTAATTGCAAAGAAGCTCCAGTTGGCGTTCATCTCGGTGGGTGGACAGGTAACACCTCGCTTGAAAATGCCTACTATAATGGTGCATCTTTCTCAAGCTCAAACAGTCTTCACAGTTTGGCTGATAAGTTTAGGTCTGAGTTTACACTTGAAGGCGGATCTTTTGAAGAAAATAAAACTTACGAAGATTTCGAGATTATAGACCCCTCGGTAGATTTTGTTTGGATTGCAAATCCCGAAAGCAAACCCTCAGACTTGGATATTAATCGAATTCGGAATTGGATGAATACAGGTGATAAAAAATTAATAGTCACCTATTCTGCCTCTAACCATACAAAGACTCAGAAGTTTGCTCAAAACGTCAACTATATTTGCGATCAATTAAATATTAGCAGTAGACCATTCTTTGTTCCTCAAGAGGGCGAATACTTTATATCTGATGATATTAGCTCGTGGGGACAACAGGAAGATCCTACCGCCCCTAGTGAACAGAGGGTTAATTATCAAAACAAATCTATACAGGGATGTGAAACTGGGTTTGATTTTAGTTTCTCTTACAATGAATCAACTGCGGTTTCTGGGTTGCATTTCTCAAAAGAAACGAAGGATATGTTCGGTGTCCAAGATTTTGACAAAGACGGAAGAAGCTTTGTACCAATCTCTGGAGGGGCAAACTATGAGAATATAATCTGGTTCCCAGAACCAATTACTACTAGGGTTCCAGTTAACCCAGACCCGCTATGGAAGATAAAACATGACGCTTCTGTAACCTTCCCAGCTATACCCTATTCTGGCTATAAGTTATTCTTTGAGTGGGTTTCTGAAACCAAGGTTGATAACCTTCCAATCAGTGTTGATATTGAAGGAGCGAGATTTAGTCCTAGACCTTGCGATTACTTCCCACTGTTAGATCAGTGTAAAAATACTGGCGAATCTGATGACCAACCTTTTGGCGACGAGATACAACTTGAGGAAACCAGTGTCGGAGTGCCAGCAAGATTGTCTACCAATGTTATTCCTACGGGCGACACCTTTACCGTTAACTTCAGTATTAATTGGGGTTCTGTGCCTAAACGTTTTGTAATTCCTGATTCAACACCGGCGACCGTTAGACTTTTATCTGTTTCTGGATATCCTTTACCTATAGAATCTGGGATAACAACAAAAGTAAGAACCGTAACCAAAAGCTACACTACTTGTGATCAAGAATATGAGGTCACACCTGGATACGATGTTACAATACCTGGTATTTCTCGTCCCGTTAAACATAAGAGCGAGCTGTACTGCAATCCAGACGTTACTGAGCCGAGCTGCATGGCATTAGGTAATGAGCTAATAGAAGACGGACCGGTTGTAGCGGCTGAAGAATTTGAAACCTTCTCCTCCTTCCCCAACGGTGTCAGAAGGTCTAAAATTATAGTTATATCTGATTCAACGATGATCCAAGGTCAGTGTGATCATTACAGGTCTAATGCTACCCTTTCAAACACTAACGCTACATTTATTAGAGGCTTATATCCACCAAGTCCTTACGACAACAATAATCCGCAAGACTTAATGGGGTTCTCCCCAGACGAAGAACCAGAAGAGATAAATCTTGATGGAAGAAAGTTTGAATTTTCTCAAAAGCTTAGAGCTGCTGAAAGGGGAAGTGTGGCTAAGTACCACGCTGTAAGTGGAGCTTCAGTTCCGAATATGACTGAACTTCTTTATAACGGCCTTACTGGAAGCGTTGGCTCTCTTGATAGATTTGTTGATTCAGAAGATGAAATAAATCCATCGACCCTGACTAGGCCAGACGAAATTGTCATGCCAGAAGAAATCAAAAATAAAATTAAAAACTGGGGCAATGATCAGAAATCAGAGTACGGAATCTTTACTAGGTGGAGTGGGGACTTCTTAGATTATGTAACACCTAGTCGTCATTATGGTAATTGGCCCGGCAACCCCTTAGAGGTAGCAAAAGATAAAAATGGAGTCCTAAAAGAAAGGAAAGTTATTCTTGATGCTGGTATAGAGGGTGGCTTAACAGACCTAATGAAACTCAATAACACAGATTATCTAGATTTAGATATTTATGAGTCTGGATGCTTAGGTGATTTGTTTGGCTATTCTGTAGACCTGTCGGAAGGTAAGTTAGTTGTGGGTACTCCTTTCAACGCGTTTCATGCAGAGGGTGCTATTAGTGGCGTCAGCGGTATTGTGCAATGGCACGAGATTCAAAATGATGACAGCTTGTCAGGCATCAAAGTCGCTGAAGATGGTGGTGCTGGTGCAGCGTTCTACTTTGAACAAACCGGAAGCGGACAAGACTTACTTCAAGAGCTTTTACCTTGGGAGTTCGTATCTAAGATTAAACCTAGCAGCTTGAATGTGGGAATTTATGATTTCTCTAACGGTGCGATTAGTGCATTAGATGAATTACGGGGAGGTCACAATCTAGATGACCCTAACTTTATAACACGACATGCTAGAAAATCAGATAACTTTGGTGTTTCTGTAGCTATTGATTCGGACATGATTGCGGTTGGTGCCCCTAATCATGACTTTGAAACCTTACACCATCACATATACAGCGGCTCTATAGTATCAAACGACCTGAATACAGCCTTCCTAAGAAAGAGTTTTAATTCTGAGTTTGATATTCCAAAACACTCATTCTATGATTTAGGTGGATCTGGCATACGGGTAGATAAGTTTGGCGAAAATAGCGGAACTATGATACTAAATAATGGGGCGGTGTTTAACTATAGACACGAAATGACGGACTTCCAAAAACGTAAAAAATCTTGGATTTTTGCTGAAAAAATCAACGCTCAGGGCTATAATGATAGGAGAAGTACGCGATATGTCGATGTGCTTGGAACTCCAGTCGTAAGTGTTAGCGGTGCGGAGAATGATAGGTTTGGATGGTCTGTTTCTATTGATCGTGCAAAGAGGGGTGACAGTGACTACACCTTAGTTGCTGGTGCTCCATATCATGATTGGCCTGTTAGTGGTCACCACCCAACGAGTGGATTAGATAATGCGGGCAGTGCCTATACCTTCGATGCAATGTTAAGAGAGCAGTTACCAACTATCCCTAATAGTGGGGGGTGGTTAGAAGTTGATGTATTTGCTCACGACGTAGATTCCAGTGACTCTATGAAAATAAGAGTCTACCAGAATACACAAGGTGAACCAAAAACCTACACCAAACAAGGAATAGTCACATCCAATGATAACGGGGATATTTTCTTAGAGGGGTCTGGATTTGATCCATCTGCTAAGGGGTTTATAGCACATCGTCCTTATGTCGAGTCTGTCAAGTTTAGTTTAGCTTCAGGAGACCCAGCGAAGGCTGGAATGACGCTAACAACTATTGGAAAGCCAGACAGTGCGTCGGGCAGTTTAGACCTTTCTATCAAAGGTCCAGACAGCTCATATGTGTATAATAATATGAACTTATATCAGTTTGGGGTTAGTGGATCTACGAGTGGTAGTATGAATATGTACCTAGAAGTTGCTTCTGGGGCTAGTAGTGGGATATTGAACTTAAACGTTACAAGCACTCAAACAACCGGTAACCTAGACTTAAGAATTAGAGGTTTCTAATGCCAATTAGAGTAAGATATCAGAACGATCCAAATCAAGAGTGTACGATTAGACCAACACCCTTTATACAAATTTCTTCTGAAGTTCTCAAGAACAAAGAGGGAAGCTTTGGTGTTACTTACAATATTACACTAACTGGAACCCTACTTCCGGACGAAGGTACGCCTTACGCCCTAGATCCTGCTACGAATAACCCAGTTGAGTTTTTTCCTGGGCAAACTCCCCCAGAATTTATAGGCCCATACAACTTATTTGACAAAGTACCGCTGTCCCAGCGTTCAAGACCTCCTAGACAGAAAGTAACCAAATCGGCCTCTGCGATTCTAAGCAAACAGAGGGCTTTAAAAGCACTGTTCGCCAAAGATGGTCAACGTGTAGAAGTTACCGATATTTTTGATAATGCTGGAGCAACCGTTGTTTGTAATCCACGAGTTGTCAGTGTTGACTTTACGGAAGGTGCCTATGTAACCAAGTGTGAGTACACAATCGTTTTGCAAGCAGATGTTCTTTATAGGCAAAATGGCCATGTCGATTTAGACGCTCAGTTAGCAGCTAGTGGTGTACAAGCTGGAGCCAAAGTAAAAGATGAACTATCTCTTATAAATTTTGTTGACGATGAAGCTGTTGGAGGCGGTGCTACATTCATAGAAAGCTATGACGAAAATTGGGGCTTAGAGGTTGATGACGCAGTATCAGAGAGCTTTGCTTTACCAAGAACGTATAGAATATCTCACAGTCTAAATGCCACAGGTAAAACTTTTTACAACGAAGATGGTTCTCTCGGCAAAGAGGCTTGGGAGCAAGCTAGAGATTTTTGCTTACGCAGAATTACTGACAGACCTAGTGGTAACTACCCAAACGTGGCAGGCTTAATTGGAAGTGGCACCGTAAACTTGGTAGATACCTACCGGGGTTATAATCATACCAGAACCGAGCAAATAAATCAAACGGCTGGTAGCTATAGCGTTACTGAAAACTGGTTATTGGCAAGCGGTGTTAGTCACGAAAACTATAGCATGAGTGTTTCTTCGTCAAATACAGATCCGTTTGTATCGGTTTCTATAGATGGCGTAGTTAAAGGTCTTAATGAAATAAACCCTAGTGGCTATGGCTCAAGCACAAGTATTGCCGATAGTGGTGCCTATAAAAACGCACTACTTAAATATAACCAAATATCTAATAGTGGTAGGTTCGGATTATCTAGCGATCTTTATAAACGTGCTAATAATACTGTAGCTGTGCAGTTGAATTCACAACCAACCTCGATATCACTAGGAACTAATGAGTTTACAGGAGAAATTAGTTACAGTTTGGCTTTTAATAACCGACCAACTAACATTGTCTCTGGTGTGATAGCGGAAAGTATCCAAGTAAACGACACTTACCCCGGAGACGTATTTGCCGTAATACCTGTTTTAGGCAGAGAAACCGGACCGGTATTGCAGTACATAGGGGGAAGAACAGAATACAAGAGAGATGTTTCCATAAACTTAACTATGGACTACACTAAGGTTCCCTACGGCTCAGGTAGAAACACACTACTTCTTAAGAAACCGAGCTTAGTCGAACCTACAGCGACACAGATAGCAGATTTACTTAAAGAGTTGAGTCCGCAGGGCGAGTTTGGAGTTAGAAAATACTTTATTTCTCCACCCTCTGAAAGCTGGAGTCCCAAAGAGGGAACCTATTCATTCAATGTGTCTTTTACCTATGAGTTGGATAAATAGACATGCCGCACACTTGGAATGATTTTTATGAAGGTCAAGATCCGCCACTGGGACCACAGCTACCACTCACTAGTGATCAGCAGCAGCCTGTTGGTTCTGGCGTTTTACCTTCTGGCGAATCTAATTTTCAAGACGTTAGACAGGACAGAAGCCTAAATTTCAGTAGCGGTATAAATTTTCCTTGGCCTTATCCAAATCAAAACACTGAAGATAAACTCAAATATACTACGGATGAGACTCCGGAACAATTAGCAGATAAATTCACAGAGGATTGGTGGGAAGCTAGCGGTGTTTTCAAAACGTACCCCGCTGATGTTGATGTTGTATCTAAAAGGGTTGATAAAAGACCTCGTACTGACCAATCGGGTTCGGGAATTTTTCATCCTAAAAAACTCCTCGTCAATTTTTCCAACTCTAGCGGCGTCAAACAGAGACAGGTTGACGACTTTAGAATATTTAATAACTACATACATTTTCACAGGACAGAAACGGACGTTACACCACAAACCGTGGTGGACCCAATTACCGGCGAAGTAACAGTGAGAGTTATACCTTTAGGCGACGAAATAAGAATAATTGATATACTTTCTTCGGGTTTAATTCACTTTGAATCCCAACTCAAACAGTTTGAAGATTTTAACAATACTTATGATCAAGATACCTCTTCACTAGAGGACGGAGAAGGAGACGATGGGTAATTTAGAGAACCATAAGTATAGCACAATACCTACTACTGGTGCTATCACGCCCACCACAGATTGGCCAAAAAACCATGTGTTACCACAAGGGAAAAATGGCTCATTATCTACAGGTGGTTGGACGGATAATGCACAAGGCTTTATACAGCAGACGTTCTTAGGTGCATCAATAACTGACTTCAATATTAATGCTGGTTTTGGAGACACTAGCTCTACCCTTTCCGTAAAACTAGTAAATGATGAATTTAATTTATCTGATGGCACTGCCGCAGGTTTTGGCGATGACCCATATCACAGCGGTGCTTGGTTAGAAGCAAACAACAATGCACTTGTCGGTAAGGGTGGGGATATGTTTGCACCACCTATTCCCGGTAGCCCAGTTTTCTTTAAGTTTGGTAAGAATCCCGCTAGTGTTGAGCAAGCGTTCAGGAAAACTTTTGATGATTTATATCGAATCAAAACCCTCCCAAAAGAAAGCGGCTTTCCTGTTAGATCTTATGATGAACCACTCGATTTAGCTAAAGAGAACTTAAAGGCTTATGAGTTTGTTGATTTGCAAAACAAGGTTATAGTTGATAAGTCTAGATTATGGAGATATGACGATACCTTTGAGACTTATGATAGGGGTAGAAATCACTTTAACTTTGGTGGTATTTTACAAAGCTACACTCAAAATAAAAGCAGTGCGGGTGCTCCGATTTATAGTGTAAATGTGAGTGACCCAAGAGAGATCCTCTCAAACGCAGTGATGTTGTTTAATAACTACCAAGGGTCAACGTTCAATAATAAAAATCTGTTTAACATATACGGGTTTTTAGAATACGATCCTTCAAGCAGCCTCCTTCAGGATTTAAACGGTAGAGCACTAGGTAAGGGTATAGTTGCAAAAAGCACTTCAGGGGTTTTAGGGGAAGTTCTATACAGAGGTGAACGAGACACAACTATTGGGGTGGACGATCCCGGTTTTGGTCTTCAGCCGGATGTTGATGTCATGGTAGTTTCTGAGTATTCCCCAAATGCTAACGGAATTCCTCCCTCACCAGTGTTTAAACAAATCACTGTAAACCTAAAAGACGAGTATAAATTTCCTAGGGTAGATTTTGGGGGATATGGCCCAGGCTTAGATAGTCTTCCGGAGTTTTTTCCTGTAACCGGCCAAGGATTTTCTCGCCGCAGTGATAAGGGTATCCCATTCTATAGAGTTAAGCAGGCTATAAATGCGTTGTTTGAATACAACGGGGACTTACCGGAAGAATATGTAGAAGCCGGATTTGGTGGTGTTATCAACTTTAGGGGCTTCAATTATGTTGTAGATTTTAGTGGTATACCAGTAGAAAGAATACCACTTTTATATTACATGGACTTTGACCAACTAGACATGCTGAGTTTTGCCCAAGAGCTTTGCGATATAATTAGTCATGAATTGTACGTTACACTGTTACCAGTTATAGACCACCCCGCCTCCCAAATATTATATGAAAGAAATCTGTTCTTCGCTAAATCAGGACAACCAGAGAAAATGGTTGCTGGCATCATCAGGATTGATGCGATTGACAAGACGCAGCAACCTACGTATGGTGCTATAAAAAGATACATAGACCGGCTAGATGCTAGGGGCATCTCTGTAGAAAATCAAGATGTCGGATTTGAGCTATCTAATGTCACTACAGACAAGTTTGTCGTTGGTGGTCAAAAGGTTGACATGTACTTGTTTAATAATAATAAAGACAGGGACGACCTAGCACAAAGGAGGCTTGAGGTTGGAATTGATAACGGTGAAGTACAAAGACTGAGGAAAGATCAGTGGGACATTTCTACTCAGCTTTGCCAACAGTTCTTACCCTTCTATGGGTTTATAGGTAAAGATAAAGCACTTTCAATACCAAAAGGCTTTGGTCCCTATCAGCAAATTGTTCTTGATACTGATGGCTTAGATGCGTTTGGGGTTGGAAAATATTATATCACCACAGAAATGGAACTTAGAGCGGCACTGGTTTCTTTTGACAGGTGGAAAGAGTTTCTTTTATCTTACAACGAAACCTATGTACAGGATGTTTCTCAGTATGGTGCCACCTATGCCGCTTTAGGTGGACAGGGTGGAAATGACGATATAAACAAAGCACTTCAAAACTGGAGAGATCTTCTCGGTGTTCAGCCGGGCGATCCTCTAGACTTGGCAACGGCGGGTTTTGCGGAAAGAAAGTTTGCCGTTTCCGTGCCGCGATCTGTTTGGAACAATCCAGATAAACCTTACATGGGCAAAGACAATCTTCCGGCAAGCCCCTGTGATCCACCCTTTGGTTACCCCCTTTATTACAAAAGGGCACAAAAAATTGGAATCCCTGAAGCCGGTGTTGTCGAAATCCAAAATGCCGTCACTAAGGTTGTTACCGACGTAGAGAATTTGTCTAATGCCTCCAACGAACTTGGTAATTACGTTAGCCAACAAAAAGATGAAGCTTCCGCAAGGATAGAGTTTTTCAAAAAGAAGCTATCTAGGTTTGTTAACAACTGGAAGCGTGGAAATCCTGTTCTAGCAGATACTGACCTATACACCCAAAATCCTGAGTATAAAAGTCTTAAAAAATCTATAGACGATGCGAAAAAGTTTTATAATGACTATAAGGCTCGCATAAATAGCCTTGATGAAAAGGCTAAAAAAAGAATAGCTGCAACTAGAAACGCTCTAGGCGTAACAGATAAAAATGGCAAACCTAAAGACACACCTTTAAGTAGAATGATAGCCAACCTACCGTCTACTGCCAAGTTCCACCTCAAAAACGCACAAAAGGTCTACAACTTTATTAAGAAGGTTGCTGAAGAAAACTTAGGCAAAAAATATCTTGTTAAAATTCCCAAGGTTTGTAACGCTAGATACCAGAATGAAGTCATAATGTATAATGAGCCTACCGTTAACATAGCGGCTGGGCCATTTGGATTTAGACCAGAACCCATCAATTCCGGCACGACGTTTGTCAACACCGCTGGCTTTCAGCAGCAAATCAATAAGTATTCTCATAGATTCGGTCCAAACCAGCCTTTTGAGCACTACCTAGACTACAAGATCGACACTGCGTCTGGAGTGTGGATGGGCAAGACAAATTCTGCTGGAGTATCTGCTTGGGGTGGTACAAGTTATAATGACAACTACTCTTTTGGTGCCTTAAAATGTAACTTTAATCCATTTTCAGAAAACTGGGAATACAACTACAAACCAGAACCTCAAGGTGGATTTTTTGACTTTTCTTTGTTTGGTCCTACTTTGTTATCAAAAGCTAAGGTTACGCACAAGGATGAAAATTCCCTACAGGGCGATGCGATAAATCCCGACAATTTACCACTAGCGGCTAAACAAGGATTGCTTCCGGTTGACACTATGGCTATCGTGGAAGATAGTAATAGAATAAAATGTTTCGCAAAGTATGACAACAGCCACTTCTTAGACTTCGCTGGGGTTTCTCCTGATGATCTCACACAGCAATCTATTGACAAGGCGGGGAATATTGTTCCAGACATCATGCAGTCTCTACCCAATTCTAATCCGGACAAGAGACTAGCGTTTGACACAATAGCTGCTCAGGAAGATGCAAATAGCCTATTAGATAGACAGAGACCCTCTATAGCTTTCGTCAAGTGCGATTTAGATGAAGACTTTTATATGCCTCCTAAATTTCAACCCCAAGAAGTTGACGTTTATGCAAATGATTATGTGATGTCTATTTCGGAACCAGCATTTGATATTGTGGAAACTAAAGACGACAACGGTTGCCCAGCCCATGAGTTTCAAGTCAGAAGAGCCACGCCAATTTTTCAAGTTGCTGATAGCGGCGGTTTAGACGGTCAAAAATATACAGATGTGTTCTACAACTCAACGCTCCCCTCCGGAGGAGAAATAATATCTAATAAGCAGGATTTAGACCCTAACCATGTCTATGCTTTGATAACAGTGCCGGGTAGAATAAAATCCACGATAGATCAGCGGTGGGCCTCTGGACCGATGAAGGCGTTTAACACCGTACAGATAGAGAATATCTTGACGGCAGATGTTACTAGACACGAGGCGTTTATAAGACCGGCTTTTCCCGAGTTGGAAGACAAAGTTATTGCCTGCCAGTCTCGTGAAGACCAATGGGGGTCAACTGGCTTTGCTACGATAACTGAGGCTTTAGCATCAGGTGCGGCTAAAGGATTCATCGGTGCCCATCAATCACAAAGCAATGAGCGTGCTCCATTTGTCCCAGAACTTGGAAACTGGTTCCCCGGTCAGCCAGAAGACTACGTTGAACTTTCTTTTACGCAATTAAATCAAGCACAGCAAGCTCAAAGAGATGTAATGAAAGGTGTTGCCCTCAATAGTCCAGAAGGCAACCTTTCCTTTATCCAGCCGTCCCCAATTTATCCAAGCATGGTTGCCCTCCCCCTAATGTCGATGGAAAGGTGCTATGGACCTTGGTTGTCTGCGGCTGCTTTAAATCCGTTTAATCCTAGACAGAGATATACAGACGTAGGAGGCAAAATTGAGTTTATCAAGGACGAGAATCTCACCCCTTGGAACTATGCGGGATACCAATTACTAAACGAAGCTGGAAGATTACAAGCAGATTTTTCCAACAGCTTATTACTTGTTAGTGAGCGTGGAGGTTTTGTTTATCCAGATGCACCAACCGGTATAGCGATAGCTACAGCCTTAGAAGTCGAAGGACCATTAATTACTTCAATAGGCGTTAGCGTTGGAGCTGGTGGTATAAAAACAACCGTTAAGCTTGACCTGTACACCGCACAGTATGGAAAATTACAAAAACAAAAAGAAGGAGCTATTTCACAGATAGCAAGGGAAAGACAAAAGGTTATTGATCAAAACAATAGTGCCATAAGAAGAGGTTTAGGAAAACGTAATGGCAATAAAGATCTCGTTGGTTCATTATTAGCGACCGGCGGCAGTGCAATCAAGAAACTAGCCTCAGACAATGCAGACTTCTTCTCTGATTTTGAGATGGGTAAGAAACCAACGATGAATATTGTTGTTGATGAAGTCAGTGCTGCGGTATTGTCGGACGAAGAATTGAGAGGTAGACTTTCTGCAATTCCAGAGGAGCTTGATATGGCTGCAAAATTAAATGAAAATGCTGTAGGAAGTTTTTCAGACTTTATAATTGGCGTGGGTGGAGATCACGATGATCCAGATATGGCTAGCCCAGAGTACAACCATTTCCCCGCAATCAATGACATGATCTTTCCAGATTCGGAACACTTAAGTAATTAGGAGAGGAATATGACTAGTCCATTTACAACACCAAATATCAAATCGCCAGAGCGTGATTTTCATATTATAAAAACTGATCACCCGTATATGCGTGCTATAGGTTTAGGCGTATTTACAACTGGTGATTTCATCACTTGGATGAACCAAAGAAAACCCGACAATCCAGATGTTTATAAAAATAGACACCTTATTCGCGGCTTAGTTGATGACGATGGTAATGCTATTGCAAACCCATTTGACGTTGTGCTTGGGGTGGATAACGAGGATGATACTGACGATGAAGGCAACAAAGCTTGGGGGTCTTGGCTTGGCTGGAGGCGAGATAGAGGTACTGGCCGCTATGAAAAGCAGCATGTCGATAGTTGGAGCTGGTCGTTTGAAGGAGCAGACATAACTTACACCGATGCAGACTTATTCTACCGGCCACATTGGAGCTTAAGCGGAACAGTCTCTGATGGCGTCGAAATAGTAAGTCAGACAGACACTAGTATCGTTCTTCATATTGATGATGTTTCCGACTCAAACAATGTTTTAACACAAGTAGAAGAATTAAAAACCCCAAGTAAAATAGTAAACATCATACAGCTAAACAGATTTATAAATGACTTTAAACTGGAACTCCCCAAGTCCGACTGGAAAAAAACAAATTTTGATCACGTAAAAATACTAGCAACAGATAAATACATTACGGATATAAAGGGAAGTAAGTTTGGTTATGTTGACTTTTACGCTGACATTACGTTTGTTATTGATTTAGCGGAAGGCGGCATACAGTGCGACAAAACAGACAGAGTGAACTTTAGATTATATCTCTACGATGATGCTTACTCTAGAGGGCCAGCTAAAGAAATTATATTAAAGCAGCCTAAGTTTGCTGGCTACAAAACAGACTCTTTGGGTAGATCTCATGGTGGCGTTATAGACGGTGAGTTCCAACCCGTTGATGTCACTGATCCAAAACAACAATCTGTTGGAGAGCTACAAAAAGCTTGGAACCCATACACTAAAAAATGGGAATCCGGCACGCAGAACATGATGGCAAAAACGGTTCACGATATAGACGCTGCATTTAATAATCCAACTGTCGATAGTTTAGTGGACAGCAATATTAAGCAGGATTTAGACGGAGATCCAAATAGACACTTTGTTCCTAGCAGTGGATTGGTTATGCCGATTGAGATGCAAAACGGGAACCCTATGCAATGGCAACCTAATTATGCCTCTCCATCTGGGTGTAGAGAGGAAGATCACGCCAATAAAAAAGCACAGGTTACAGCATTTAATTTTAACCCATTAAAAGCTTATGAAAAAGATACGCTGGTTATGCTGTCGCAAATAGGTGGCGTTTGGCATATCAGTGACATGGGTAGCGGTGTTGTACCAAAAGATAAACCCGTGGAGGCTGTGTTTGACGGTAAATGGGAGTTCACTTATGCAGCCACTAATTCCAATAGTTTTTTCAAGGTGTATGATTCCACTGAGGCTGCATTAATTAATCAAGCCGGACCATTCTACGGTGAGCTTGTGGAAGACGAACATCCGGACGTGGCATTATATGCTGCTGGACCTCAAACAAAAGCCATAAGAGAGTCCATTCAGGATGCAGACCCATTAGAGATGGAACGCTCCTTTCATCTGATGTATTACTTTGATGACGAATTAAACAATCATACAATCGTACCTGCCACTCAAACAAAGCCAGAAAAAAGAGTGTCCGGCGTTACTTACAACGATCAGTTTAGCACCATCGGTCAAAAGCAATTGTTTTCTATGAATGGATGGTATCAGTTTACATCTTTTGATTTTATGGATAGAGATATTGCAGGCAATAGGAGAGTTGGTAATGCTTTAGCAACAACTCAAGCTCGCTTAAATGCTGCTAACAAGGATATACCCGAAGGGAACTTTGAAGGAGAACCTTGGCCACAAGCCGGTCATAGCGGACCCTTCTTTGGTTGCGTATTCCCTGATGGATACTCCTTGAATGATACCCGTTTTTATGTAGACGGTAGAAACTGGGTGGTTTCGTCTGAAAGCAATCAATACACAAATTCCGCTCAAACCAATTTATATACTGATGCATTTTTTGGTTATGAACCGAATTTATATACAACAGCTTTTGATGGCGACACTTTGCCCTTTTCAGATCCAGACACAGGAGCTGATCTAGACCCACCGGTTTACAAACCAACCAGAAGTATAAACAGAAGATCTGTGGCGGATGCCAACCCAGAAGTAGATTTAACAGAAGATGGAAAAAATACATACCAAAGAAATTCCGCTGCTTACGAACCTTCTATGTTTTACATGTCTGAGCAGGGTAAACATGACCTAAAAATGCTTCCCGCAGACATCGCAACGAACGCTTCTCCGGACGGAGAAAACGGAGGACCAATTCAAAACATTCATGCCTTAGATCGGCTGCATGGAATATATACAGGTGAACCTCTTCGTCTCAGGTCTAAGGTACCCTTCCTAGAAAAATACTGGCTTAGAAAAAATGATCCAGCAGGAACTGCCGTAAACGATAAAATATTTACCAATAAGAATGAAAGTGCCTTTGACTTTAAGCCTAAAACACCGACAAAAATTCAATTTAGACCTCTTAAAATGGGTACATACGCACAGTTTTACCGAGGCTCTTTTACTAATGCTGAGATGTACAGAGGAGAAGATTTATATTTAAAAAGTTTAGGGCGATCTGCTATTGTTAATGGAGATGATACCGAGATAACAAGTAGGGCCGCTTATTCCGCTGAAGTTAATCGCTTGCTATTTGATACTGATGAACAAAATGAGGGTGCAGCTTCAAGCTATAGTAGGGGTAGAGAGAGAATTTTGATTGACCATAGACATCGCAAATATATATATAATGACAAAAAGGGACTTTTATACAATTCAGATATAACTTTTAGGGCGGCGAACTATACCGGAGAAGGCGTTCCTCAATTTTTTGCGGCAGATGAAGTCTTTGGAAAAGCTGGTCAAGATGCACACATAGATTTCCCCAGTTACAGTAGCAGAATTCACACCATAGACTTCTGGAACGGCGATCCGGAAAAACATGAGTGGCAAGCCCAAGTCGGAAGTAGAGACGGTGACGGTGCTGGTGCGTATGGAGTTATAGGTGCCATCGCTACCGCTACGTTTAACAACTCAGTGACTTTTGACACCTCACAAAGGGTTGGTATGGGATCTGAATCCTCGTTTAATGGAGGGATGACCAATAGAAAAACTGTTCAAAAACCAACTTGGGGAGGTAGCAACAGAAGTAACTATGACGATCACGGTACAACTCAACTTTGGGCTACCATCTACGGTGCTTGGCCAAGAGATCAGCTAATATATGATGTAAGGTATTTCTGTGTACACCACTTTAATGAATACCCACTACTAGAAGGGTTTACTATCGAGAATACTCTCCTTAAAACGCTGCAATTTGGAGACCCCTCAAGAGATAGCCTTGGAAATTTTCCGTATCGAGATACCGGTCTTGTCCCTGTAGCATTCCCTAGAAGAATAGGCAACACCTTAAATGAATTTTATATTAACCTCATTCATACTAGAGCGTTGGTTAGGGATGCTGATGGAGAACTAGTAGAGAATCTTCTTGATACTGATGGTGATGGTGTTGATGAGACAGTTTTTAATCAAATAGATTTTGCTAACAGAACATTTGATGTAGACCTAATAACCCCAACTAGATTTGGTCCCGATGGTCAAGCGGCACAAACATGTGCGACTGGATGTATAGTTTACTCTGACGCGACCATTGAGGAAGGTGTAGAAAAGGACAAGATGCTCCTTAAGAAATACTGGAATATAGATACCCGCCGCGTTGGTAAACTACTGCCCTACCGTTACAATAGAACCATGCTAACCACGCCGTTTCCTTCTGGTAAAGAAATCAGACTAGATGATCCTAACTTTGTGATCTTGCGTAGCGATTTACCGGAGGAAGGCCTTCAAGCCAATGACCCACTTCTACACAATAAGTTGGTATTGATAGGTTCGGGGTCTAACTATAGAGTTGGAGACTTGGTTGGTAATGTTGGCAAAGGTCTTAGAATGGGCGTTACAGAGGTTACTTCCGCTCAAATAGACGGCGAAACTGTTAATGGTATTATTTCTAAGGTAAAAGTGTTTAACCCCGCTGATAATGTCGAGTTTACACACGCATCGCCCTCTGAAACCTTAATTACCAGACAATCTCAAGCAAACGCCCTGAGAGTCACAACCATCTCTTCAATAGACCCACAAAATGCAGGAGGGTTTGAAGGGTTTTTCACAAATGCGATGGTCAGTGGAATTACGGAGATAGACCAAAAACCCCTGTTTATAGATGGAGATGAAGGAAGATTCATACAATTAAGTGCTAATTCAGACAGTACAAGCACTCAAATAAGGGAGGGTGCCCAAAATAACCCTAGATTTGGTTTTACTGACACGCCAAACCTGAAAAGCGTTTCTGTGCAAGAAGAACAAAGATCGCCAAATAGAAAATATGATATATTCTTCCATTTTCATAACGATATTACCCACACGTTTGCAGATTCTGAATACGGCGGCTTCCTAAACGGTGGAGATGGCATATCAATTCTAGCTGAACAATTTATAGAAACTAAAATTTCTGGAACATAAAACAATTTTCGTGTATAATTATATACAATGAACCTTTAAAGGAGACTTTTTATTATGGCTACGATTACATTTCATGCTAATAATGCTGAACATATACTTGCCTCACAATACCAAAATGATCCTACATTAATTAATCACGGTGCCGCTTCAGGGCTGGGATTTTTTGGTGCCGGATTTGGTTTATCTGTACCGGTTGGCCAGTATCAACAACAAACATACGTTACAAATAGTACGGGTACTGCCTCTGGTATACAGTGCCAAAACACCAGATATGGCGATACTTCTGCTGATTCTGCCTCCATGCCAAACAGCGGACTGTTTTATGGAAATGATGGGGCGGTCATTGGTAACTCTGGACTTCCAAACTTTCAAGCACCCCTCAGAATAAGATTTTCTCACGACGAAAAAGTTAGGGTGCAGAACTGCAAACTACGAATTTTTAATAGATCCAATATCAATACCCACGCAGACGGTGTAGAGACTAGGGTTTACGAAGTGAGGCGACCTCACCCCGTGAAAAATCAGTTCAATGCTACATCAGGACCGCTTAGTTTCAGGGGCAACTCTGGTCACGGTTGGACTAGATGGGTTGAGGGAACAGATATGGTAGATCTGAATTTCACCTCAAGTCCCGGTATGAGCGGAACTAACACCTCTAGTGATGACGGCTTACCATCAACTGCTGGAGATGGCTACAAGAACTGGCTGACTAATGAAGGTTCTTCTCACAGATCGACCCTACACGACTGGTATGTAGCTATTTCAGCTTCTCCTAGTGAGATAGGGTCTAAGACTGACTTTGGAATGTATTTTACCGTAGAGTACCTATAGGGTTTACGGCTTAGTTTTTTAAAGGTTCAAAAGAAAAAGGGGTGGTTTTGGCCACCCCTTCTTCGTTTTCTCCTTTGTTATTATTCGTTCTTTTCAGTTTTAGGGTTCCACTTGACCCAACCTCTGT